>Ga0137378_10005238_pt1 | contig 11237 bp, 8 predicted proteins | sample SagtaG_21_FD_104813 | JGI IMG/M metagenome (GOLD analysis project Ga0137378, IMG submission 104813) | Vadose zone soil microbial communities from Sagehorn Ranch, Mendocino, California, USA - Sage2_L_60_16 metaG | ecosystem: Environmental > Terrestrial > Soil > Vadose zone | place: USA... | reverse complement strand
GTACGTTCTCCTCCGCGCAGGTATTTGAGTATACGCCGCCTGGTGGGGTCGGCGATGGCTTTATAGGCTTCTTGCATAATGTTCTCAGTTGTCCTGGGACAATATTTCAAAATACACTGAACCGTTAACATGTTTAGATTTGCCTTGACACGCCAGGCTTATTTCCAGCGAGTGAGTATTACTTCGCGCTGGAAGAGGCGGGTGACAATCCAGATGGCCAGAATGGCGAGTAGGACCAGGAGCAAGAAAATGGCGAAGGCGAAAACTGGTCCAAGGACATATAATCCTGAAACCTGACCGATGATCAAAGCGATAATGGGAAGCACGAGAAAGATGGAGAATTGTTGGGCAGTTCTCGGATCGTTGACTCGTGATGAGACCGCTACCATGACAGCTATGCCTATCAGGGCCAGCAGCGGGGTCCACAGCAGGAAGACGATGAGCCAGGCGGGGCTGACGATAGCGGCGAAAACACGCGCGGAGAGGGAGAACAGCGCTACACAAAGAATGAATAATCCCCCTGCAAGCCAGGTAGCGACGATGGCGGGCAACAGAGCGGAGAGGCTTTTGCCAAGCAGCAGTTCCCATGTTCGTATAGGGGTTGCCAGGAGCGGTTCCAGGGTGCGGCTGGTCTTCTCACCGACGATACTATACGAGGCGATGACGCTGGTAATGACGATGGGAAGAAGGACATAGAGCAGGGACATTTGTAAGCCAACGACAGCCTGCGCTATTTCAATTGATGACAAGCCTGCCAAAGTCGGCATTGAAAGGGTATTTAATGTGCTAGAGTTCCCTATATGTGGCAGTATTCCTATCGTTATAAACGTGCCTACCGATATCACGGTAAAGAGCAGTGGGAGCAGCAGGATGGTGAGCAGAAGCGTGCGCTGCTGCCTGATCTCCAGCCATTCTTTGTTGAGAATTACGAGTATTTTGTCCATGTTACCGTCCTTATGGGTGAAAATGGGTCGATTACTTGCCAACCAACTGCATGTAGACTTCTTCAAGTGAATGTGAAATAGGCTCCACGGCGCGAATTTGTGCGCCCGCTGTGACAAGGGATTGCACAAGCAGCGGGTTCTGATCGTCCGGGTTATCCAACGCGACCGAAAGGGTACTATCCTGAACTGCTACGTGACGAACAAAGGGCAGAGACTGGACGGTGGAAACCCAGGTTGAGGCGTCTCCGGCGACACGTATTTTTGTGCCGTGGCCAAAGAGGCCCTCGCGTAAGTTCCTGGGGGTATCGACCTGTACGAGTTGGGTACGGAAGACGCCTATGGTATCGCAGAGTTCATCGGCTTCGGGTAGATTGTGTGTGGTAAGAAAGATGGTGCGTCCCTCCGCGCGTAGTTCTTTTATGAAGTCAATGACGATGCGGGAGGCTTCTGGATCGAGGCCAGCCGTCGGTTCATCCAAGAAGATGACCTTGGGTTCATGGAGCAGCGCACGGGCGATGGCCAGTTTCTGGCGCATCCCTTTGGAGAAACCGCCAACGTGTTCATTGCGTCTCTCCCAAAGATCGAGCATGCGCAGGTAGTGTTCCGCCTGGGCAGTTGCGCGAGAAGCTGGCACATCATAGAGGCGCGCAAAGAAGATTAAATTCTGCTCTGCGCTGAGACGATCGTAGAGGCCAGGGGTTTCTGTCAGGATACCGACGGATTGACGGATGGCGGTATTATCGTGGCCGACCTTATGACCAGCTACGGTAGCAGTGCCGGATGTCAGGGAGATGAGCGCCGCGAGCATACGCACGGTGGTGGTTTTTCCCGCGCCGTTTGGGCCAAGGAAACCAAAGACGGTCCCTTCGGGGATGGCAAGGGTCAGGTCATCGACGGCTACAAGGTCGCCAAAGGTACGTTTTAATTTATAGGTTTCGATTGCATTCATATGTATGGAACCTCAGAAAATGAAATCAGGTTTTGTATTATTTCAGCATTTCAGTGCTTACTGAAATGTTAACGTATGGAGGTGAGATTTGTCAAGTGGAGAGGGAAATGTTGCAAGGAAGGCCCCGGTACTGTATGATTACGTTGGAAATTCCGGAGGGGCGCCATGCAATGCGTGGCGTCCTAGAGTTGTTGTATCTGGAGGTTCGAGTGACATTACAAGGTTTGCTTACGCTGCTGGCACAGCGGACAGAATTTCGCCGCTTGATAGAAGAACTGCGGAAAGGCGCCGGCCTACCGGCGCTGACGGGCATTACCGAGGCTGCGCGTCCATTTGTGATTGCCGCGCTTGCTACAGGGCTAAAGCAGCCGCTTTTGGTGGTCGTTGAAGATGAGGTACAGGCGAATCAAATGGTGGAGAGCCTGAGGGTATTCGTAGAGCAACCCAACGATGTCCTTTACCTGCCCGATCGCGATGCGCTGCCTTATGAGCGGCTGATAAGCGATGCGCTGACAGCACAGCAGCGCATGCGGGCGATGATCGCATTAGCGGAGCAGGAACGCAACGTGATTGTCGTGTGCTCAGCGCGAGTCCTGACACAGCCGGTGATGCCAGCGCAAGAACTTTCCGCGACACTGTATACGCTGCTAGTAGGTCAGGAAGTTGATCTGACCTTGATGTTGGAACACCTCTATAATCTGGGCTATGAGCCTGTGGCGGAGGTAGAGGAGCCGGGGCAGTTCAGCCACCGGGGCGGTATTGTTGATCTCTTTCCGCCAACGCTGCCGCGCCCGGTGCGCGTTGAGTTTTTTGGCGACGAAATCGAGTCACTGCGGACGTTTGACCAGGAGTCACAGCGATCACTCAATCCGATCGCCTCATGTGTAGTGTGTCCGGCCCGTGAGGCGTTGCCGATGCGCGGAGCTGAAGCTGTACAGGAGCTGGAACAACTGCATAGCGAAATGCTGCACCGCGAGTGCGAGGAACGCTGGCAGGGCGACTTAGAGGAATTGCGGCAGCGCCGCTCTTTTGATGATATCAGCTTTTACCTCCCATACCTGCATCATGCGACGACGGTGCTGGATTATCTGTCTCGCGACGGATCGCTCGTGCAGGACAACCCTGAAAGCCTCCAGCATCGCATCGCGGAGCTTGATGAGCAGGCGCAGGAAATGAAGGAGCGTTTTGAGCAGGACCGCGAGAACCCGGCGCAGTTGCGCGCTGCGCATGTGACCTGGAACCAGCTGGAGCCGAAGATACAGCAACGCAGGCAACTCAATTTCGCGGGCATACTTTCTGTCGCAGAGGGTGAATTTGACGCGCATTTGCAGGGCGGCACCGAGAATCTGATGGCGCACTATAGCAGCGCCAGTTCGTACGGAGGTCGACTGCGGGCTTTCGCGCTGGACTGCCGCAAGGCACTGAAAAATCGCGAGCGGGTGGTGATTGTGACGGCGCAGGCACGGCGTATGGCGGAGGTGCTGAGCGACGAGGCTGTACTGCATGACGACACGATCCATGTCAGCCCAGGGACGCATATCAACACGCTGCCAGAAGCCGGGACGGTCACGCTGATCCAGGGGCAATTGATGGAGGGTTGGCACTCACGGGCGCTGGCGCTGTCGGTATATACCGATACGGAAATCTTTGGCTGGTCCAGAAGGCGCAATGCGCCGCGGCGCAAGCCGGTGACGCCAGCATCATTTCTGGCCGAGGTTAATCCTGGCGACCATGTCGTGCATCAAGAGCACGGGATAGGACGCTTTGATGGGCTTGTCAGGTTGAACATGTCGGGAGTTGAACGCGAATACCTGCTGATTCACTATGCCGGCACCGATAAGTTGTATATCCCGACCGACCAGCTTGATCGCGTCACGCGCTACATTAGCATGGGAGATGCTGTTCCCGCGCTGAGCAAGCTGGGCACGACGGAGTGGACGCGCGCCAAATCGAAGGTCAGGGAGAATGTGCAGGACATTGCGCGAGATCTACTACGTCTGTATAGCGAGCGAGAAGCATCCAAGGGCTTTGCATATTCGCCGGATGCTGAGCAACCGTGGCTGCAAGAGCTGGAAGATGCCTTTCCCTACGAAGAAACGCCGGACCAGTCGCGGGCTATTGAAGAGGTTAAAGCCGACATGGAGCGACCACGTCCAATGGATCGACTGGTCTGTGGCGACGTGGGTTATGGCAAGACAGAGGTGGCGCTACGCGCGGCGTTTAAGGCTGTGCTTGACCAACGGCAGGTGGCTATTCTCGTGCCCACAACGATTCTGGCCTTGCAGCATTTCAACACGTTCAAGGAGCGGCTGAAGGCCTTCCCTGTGCGTGTTGAACTGCTGAGCCGCTTTCGCTCGGAGAAGGAACAGAAGCAGGTTTTAGAAGATCTGGCGTTTGGGAAGGTGGATATCGTCATCGGTACGCATCGCGTGTTACAGAAGGATGTGGTGTTTCTCAATCTCGGCTTGCTGGTTGTTGATGAAGAGCAGCGGTTTGGGGTGTCGCACAAAGAGCGCCTGAAGCAACTGCGCAGTGAAATCGATGTGCTGACGATGACCGCGACGCCCATTCCACGCACGCTGCATATGTCGTTGGTCAACCTGCGCGATATGAGCGTTATAGAGACGCCGCCGCAAGAGCGGCTGCCCATACGCACGACCATACGGGAGTATGACGAAAGCTTGATACGCGAGGCGATTTTGCGCGAGATCGACCGGGGAGGGCAGGTCTTCTTTGTGCATAACCGCGTACTGGGTATTCAGGTGATCGCGCAGAAGTTGCAGCGGCTGGCGCCAGAGGCTCGTTTCGTGGTAGGGCATGGACAGATGGCGGAAGATCAGTTGGAGCGGGTGATGATGGATTTTTCGAGCGGTGAGTATGATGTACTGATCTCAACCACGATCATTGAGAACGGGCTGGATATCCCTAATGCCAATACGATTATCGTGAATAACGCGGCGTACTTCGGCCTGGCGCAACTCTATCAATTACGAGGACGTGTTGGGCGGGCGACGCAACAGGCGTATTCTTACTTTCTGTATAATAAGGACGCAAAGCTGACGCCTATCCAGGAGAAGCGCCTGCGGGCCATCTTCGAGGCAACGGAGTTGGGAGCAGGATTCCGCATAGCGATGAAAGATCTTGAGATTCGGGGAGCAGGGAATTTGCTGGGGGCGGAGCAGTCTGGCTTCATGAACTCTGTTGGTTTTGATCTGTATTGTAAATTGCTGGCGGAGGCGGTCGAGGAGTTGCAAGGGAAACAGGCTGAAATGATCACAACGACCGCGTCGGTCGACCTGCCTCTGGATTCATACTTACCGGACGAGTACATCGGGGACCGCACATTGAAGGTGAATTTCTATCAGCGACTGGCGAATCTGAGCCGAACAGAACAGGTTGACGCAATGAGCGCGGAGTTGAATGATAGGTTTGGGGCGCCGCCGCCGCCGGCACAAAACTTGTTAGCGATGGTGAGACTGAAGGTGGAAGCCGCGGCGTGGGGATTTGAGGCCATTTCGTTGAAAGAGAATGAACTGGTGCTGACCGTGAAACGTACGATCGTGCCTAATCGTATTGCCCTTTATCGTCGTTTCAGTAACGAAGCGCGTGTCCAACAAGGGGTCATTCGTATTCCGCGCAGGCTTTTCGGCGCGAACTGGTTTGAGCAATTACGAGAACTATTACCCGCGATTACGATGGCTGCCTAAATGGAGATCAGACCCTGCTCGCGTAGTTCAGTGAGAAGCCGTTCTATCTCCTGAAAGTTCTTCCTTGTACAACGAGAGAGATCGGAGATGGTTCTATGGCCATCTACAAGCATGTAAATGGAGCGCTGAGGGCGAGTGAGTGGCAACGACATAACATCCTGCTCTATGCCCATTTTTTGAGGAACGAGCCACTCCAGCCCCGGTGTTGTTGAGATTGCATCAGGACTATCCGTCTTGAAGGTGCTGTCAGATTCGGTCACACTCGCTGGCACATCGCTAAAGCTGGAATTCACCCGCGGGAGTTTTGGGGGAGATGGAGCAGCGATAGCTTTGCTAGCTTGTGTGGAGGCCGCGGAAGAAACAGTGGCGGGGATACGCGGCTCTTCGACGTTGAAAGTAAAATGTATGTGATGCCAGGTAAACATCCACGAAAGGGCCTGCTGGCCGGACATTTGTCCAGAGTGCGCATAAGTAGGTTGGCCTCTCTGAAAGTAGATTTCTCCTTCCTCAAAACGATTACCATGATAGCGTTCGACGCTCAAAGAGCCGCTTTTCCTGCGCACACGAACCAGTTCTATAACATCACTCAAACTCTCGGCGGCATTATCTCGGCCTTTTGTCATGGCACGCAGTCTCCCCTTTGTTGAGATATCTTAACAAACTACTTTATGACGGAGTACCCTAAAATAGCGTGGGTTACGTTAATCTCAATCGAAATATGTACGTCTTACCTATAAATCCATGTAACTTCATATATCAGTTATACCATAGATATGGACGGATGAGGAAGGAGGTAGTATCTGCTTTTGGGGAGTATTTAGCAATCTTAATAAAATTTAATAAAATTTTGCTGAGGGGAAAGCGCAGGGATGCACAGCAGAAATAGGCGATCGAGCGCCGCCTCTCTCTGCTGGGAAAGCCCAAAAACGGTCATCGTTTGGTGTGCATGAGGTGGAACATCAATGCCTGTTTGTAATCAAATAGACCAGCCTGGCCGTTTTTGATGACCTGGTTAGAGAGGTTAAGCAGGGTAGAGACGACTTGCAGGCGGGTTTCATCGCTATGGTTGTTTTGGCGCAAAAGCTCGAGCAATTGTGATGGACTGAGGTTAGAAATTTCCAGGCCAGAACGAACGGCTTCGATGCGCAGCCAGACAACCAGTTGATGGCGCAGTTGTTCAAAAATGGCCATGTCTTCTTCGCTCACGAGGATGGTTGCGCTCTCGCGTTGAGTAGTCGAGAGGGCAGTCGGCACGGTTCGTGGGAGTCCACGCGCCTGGACAGGGGTGGAAGGAGTAATTGCGGGCACAGTTTCTGGCACAGAGGCCGGGGGCACTGAAACGGTGGGAGATATGATAGGAACGGCTGCCGGCGCGACTGAGAATATTGGCGGTTCAAGTGGTGAAGGCAGTGGATGCGGCGGCTCTGCCCTGGTGGGAGCAACAGGCGCAGCGGTTTGCCAGGCGGGATTTAAAGGGGAGGTGTTTTTAGGCGCTGGCGGAGATGTAGTGCCGCGTCCATTGGTCTGTTGTGGAGTTTTACTCATCGGCATGGTTGGCGAGTTGGAGACTCTATATTGTTCAGCGCCGGGGGCGGCCTTTCCGTTTGCTGCCTGCGCCCGATTGGGATGGCGAGCTGGCGCTACCCCAGGGCGCGCTTCGCTCTGCTGAGGCGCAGTTTTAATTTCTCCGCGAACTTCTTGCAATTGCTGCTGTAATATCATGGTTGAAGCGGAGATGTGATCCCAGGTTGCTTCAGATTTTCCCGTAATAATTATCGTAGACCAGGAGGTGACGGAGCGCGGACTACCAAAGGGAGGGTTTTGCTGGTGCTGGCCCATCAAGTGGCTGCGCAAGCCCTGCACAACCGACGCGGCGGAAGTTCCAATCAACATGCGGATATCCGACATGCGCTTGCGTCCCTGATCGCCAAAGAAGCTGCGGTTTCGTTGAACGAAGTGAATGAAAAGTCGTTCGACATAGTGCTGAAAATCAGTCGACATCAGGTCTACGCGATTCCAGGTAGTGAAATCAAACGAACTAAGGTACAGCCAGACTTCCTGGCGCTTTGATCGATCAACCGGGCGGGAGCGCAGAGACGCGGTGCGATAATCAAAAAAGCGCGGATAGCAAAAATGAGCAATCAGCGTCTCCGCCAATTCAGCTTTTAAGCGCGCGAGTTCAGCCGGTGGAAGCTGACCGAGTAAAACGCCCATGATCACAACCCCTTTCAATGAGCTATGAGATGAATATGTAATGCGCCTGATTGACGCTCTTTTTCATTGAGTATACTAGGGAACGATAGTGATGTTCGCCAATTGCAGCGCATTAGTTCCCGGAGTTGGGACTATTGTAGCTGGCGCCTGAGTAATATGCAATGGTAACCAATCCTGTTCACCCACAATAGTACTAAACGGGTGAGTTACCGGCAAAAGTGCGATGGAGATATGGGCTAGCCCATTTGGGATATGGAAACTATTCAGGCTAAAGACTCTACTTGTGAGGCGCAGGACGCGTCCTGGCTGCCAGGTATTGGTTGGGCACCAGGCAAGGGCAGGAACATCCAGGTTGACAATATGTTTACCGCTCTGTTGGTCGGTAACAAGCATGACGATCTGCAATGGATGGAGGGTTGGCTTACTAACCTGCCAGTACGTGGTCAGTTGCAAATATCCCCCACTCAAACTAAAGGCAGTGGAGGCAGCGACATTATAGCCGATCAAGTTTGTAGAATCGGCGCCATCAAGGTTGCCGAACGTGACCTGTAAGGGATGGGGTATTTGCGCTCGTGAAACAGTGATAAACGAACAAAAGTTATCGGAAAGATTGAATTGAAGATTATCAACGTTACTGGTGTCTGAAGAAGGCGCATAGGGCAGAGCAGCAGGCGGGGTCGCCCCTCGTTTGAGCAAGAGATAGCCATCCTGGGCGGCTACGACCCCATAATGGCCTTGTAACAAGACCTTTTTGACTTCGTGCGCGTAATCTGGCGAGCCATAGAAGGGATAAACATCGCTGCTCACGTCAAGGAAGATATAAGCCGCGTAGTCATCAGCATAGGGAAAGAGATAGATTTGGGATCGCTCGCTTAAATGAGGCGCCAGGCTTGATTGTGCCGAAACGGACGCGCCTCGCGGGATCATATCGATGAAGCGCTGCGCCAGCCCGGTATGGGCATTGATCTGGGTTGCAGGCCAGGCAAAGCTTCGTCCAAAGGGCACATTAGCAGTTAAAGCGTCTGCCCTGGTTGAGCTGAAGAGAACGTAGGCTAACAGCAGTACCAGCAGGCCAGTCGCAGTCCAACGCTCGACATTGTTGGTGCGGGTGAGCGTAGCGCCACCTTCTGCCGGCTTACATTGTGGGGTTTGTCTGCGAGCAAGCAACCACTGCGCCAGCCAGATGATCAGCACCATGGCTTCGATGGTGGCAAAAATCAGGACAGGCACGATTTCGGCATTGTACTGATAGAGGCCACTATACATATTCGGGTCAGAACTGAGTAAGTTCAGGGCGAGCGAGGGCAGAGCCAACACAAGAATCCACGGCGCCAGCAGAGGCAGATAGCCGGCAGGATTGAGGAGCAAACGGAGATAGAAAAAATGGTCGTGTTCCAGCACGTGTTGCTTGATGATGGCGAGTGGATGCCCCAGGATATTACGGGCAATTTGCAGCGGGCCGCTGCCGAGATAGGCATAGCGTGAAGCCAACAGAGGATGACCAAGCGGACTGTAGAAATGAAAGATGAGCAGAACCAGACCGAACCAGCAGGTGGCAAGCCCGATCAACGCCAGACTGCTGCGCCAGCGGCGCTGAAAGACGATTGACCACAGGCCATAGAGGGCGATAAGGAGGCATATCTCTTCTTTACAGGCCATGGAGAGAACGGCGAAGACAAGCAGCCAGACGGTGCGGCGGGTGTACATGAAATAGAGGGTGAAAAGCAAGAAGGAAGCAGTGAAGGTGACGGCATGGAAATCATTGACGAGGGCGAATTGCTGGGCAGGATAGAGCAAATAGAGCAGAGCAATAGCAACACCGGCCCATTCGCTGCGCAGGCGCAGGCGAGCGAGCCAGAAAGCGGGGAAGGCACCACTTGCAACCACGAGGGTTTGTATCACCAGCAAAGTTTTTGGATTGGGCCAGAGCAGGTAGAAAAGTGAAACGGGAAAGAGAATCGGTTCAAAGTGAATGGCGAAGCGTGAAATGCCATCGAGGCTATAGCAGTTGGTATCATGGACGACATTACAGATTGTTTGATGTAACATTTGCCCATGGAGAGTATTCCAGATGGCCTGGTCCATAATCCCCAGGTCTTCTGCATTGGTCAGGTACGCGTCGTGGCGACCGGTCAGATAAAAGATAAAATAGGCCGAGAAGAGGAGCGCCAGGAAAGTCACCGCGCCTGTCGCCAACCAGAACAGGCGTGTATGAGGCAATGGATCAGGGGCAGGGTAGAGATAGAGGCGGTTGCGCCACGCAGACAGACGCTTGCGCAGCGGTGCATTAACCATCCACCGCACCTCTTTCTGCCACAGGCTGCATAGTTTCGACGATGGAGGATTCATTTGAGGACTCAGTATGTTCCTCTTGATTTCCCGCCTGCTTGACCTGATCTTCAGGCGGCGGGTTCTCTTGCGCGGCCCGCTCCAGTTGGACTGCGCGCACCTGACTGCCGCTGCTGAGATAGGCGACACCGACGCAGAGCAATTCAGCCAGGGTAGAAACGACGCGCGAGAGGAGCGCGAGCACTACCACAGTTCTTTGTGGCACGGAAGGTATCGCAAGGAGGAAGAGGGCGGCAATGGCGGCTTCACGAAAGCCCAGGCCGCTGGGGGTGATGAAGGTGACGAAACCGAAATCCCAGGCGATAGCATAGATGCCGATGCATACAGGCAGCATGGCCAGCGTGGTAGCGGGCCAGAGGGCGAGTAAGAGGAAGAAGAAGGCTACACCGGCGACGATCCAACTGGCACACCATGCCAGGGTGACGAGGAGGATATCGCGATAGCGCAGTGTCAGGCGCACGGGTTCGCGCTTTAATAGACGCAGCGCCTGGTTGAGTAGCCCGTTGAGTATACGGGGATGGAGCATGATGAGCAGGGCGATGAACATGGCTCCGCCCAGTACGATGATGAATGAGCTTTGGAAGAGCGAGCCGACGGCGCCGACATTGCCCCAGAAGAGGAGGCTGAAGGCGAAGATCAGGGCAGCGGCGGCAAGCTTGGTAATCAGTTCAACGGTCATGCTGGTGAAGGCGATAGGGCGCGAGACGCCGTATTTGCCTACCCAGAGAATACGCGTCAGGACGTGCCAGATGTTGCCGGGGATATAGCGCACAAATTCGGAGGCCAGGTAGATGCGCAGGCAGATACGAAAGTGGAGCCGCGAGCCGAGACGGGCCAGGACAGCCTGCCATATCAGGCCAAAGGAGAGCTCTTGCAGGATAAAGCCAAGAAAAGCCAGGCCAAGTAAAGGAGCATTCCACTGGGGGGCAGTGGTGATTAAGACATTCCAGTCCCAGTCACGTATCTTGTAGAGGAAGAATGCCGCTATGATGACCGGCAAGCCGATTTGTAATGTGCGCTTGCCGATTTTTTGGAGCGGGGGATTGTGCATCAATCAAGTTCCTGCCTGATACT
>Ga0137378_10005235_pt1 | contig 11239 bp, 10 predicted proteins | sample SagtaG_21_FD_104813 | JGI IMG/M metagenome (GOLD analysis project Ga0137378, IMG submission 104813) | Vadose zone soil microbial communities from Sagehorn Ranch, Mendocino, California, USA - Sage2_L_60_16 metaG | ecosystem: Environmental > Terrestrial > Soil > Vadose zone | place: USA... | reverse complement strand
GTCGCAGGCGGCCGCAGAGACTGACGCCAAGTACCTTGTTTTCTGCGGCGTGCACTTTATGGCGGAGAGCGCGGACATACTTGGGCACGATCAGCAGGTGATTCTGCCCGACCTGAACGCCGGTTGCTCCATGGCCGATATGGCGGAGATCTCCCAGGTGGAAGCGTGCTGGGAATCGCTGGAGCGGATGGGGCTGACCGGCGACCTGGTTCCGCTGACTTACATGAATTCGACGGCGGCGATCAAGGCGTTTTGCGGCGAGCGGGGCGGGCTGGTGTGCACCTCGTCAAATGCGCGGGCGGCGTTTGAATGGGCATTTGCGCGGGGGGAGCGGATTCTGTTTCTGCCGGACCAGCACCTGGGAAGGAATACCGGGTCCGCGATGGGGATTCCGCTGAACGAGATGGTGGTGTGGGATCCTTGGGCGCTTGAGGGTGGGCAGGCGAGGGCGACCTTCGAGGCCAGCCGGGTGGTGCTTTGGAAGGGGCACTGCTCGGTGCATCAGCGATTTTTGCCCAGCCACGTGGACACGGTGCGCGCGAAGTATCCGGGGATCAACGTGATTGTGCACCCGGAGTGCCGCTGGGAGGTTTGCCAGAAGGCGGATGCGCTGGGGTCGACGGAGCGGCTGATTGCGCTGGTGGAGAAGGCTCCGGAGGGCAGCATGTTCGCGGTGGGAACGGAGATTCACCTGGTGAACCGGATGGCGAAGCGGTTTGCTGCCGAGGGAAAGCGGGTGATCACGCTGGACGATACGGGGTGCCTGTGCACCACGATGTACCGGATCAGTCCGCAGCATTTGGCTTGGGCGCTGGAGAACCTGGTGGAAGGGCACGTGGTGAATCGGATCCAGGTGCGGAGGAATGTGAAGCACTGGGCGCGGGTGGCGCTGGATCGGATGCTGGAACTGGGGCGGTAAAGCAGGGGCTAGGGCCTAGGGGCTAGGGGCTAGGGGCTAGAGCTGGTCGGACGCTTTTGTCAACGAAAGAGATCAATCGCAGACTAACGATTGGACTGGCCAATCGCGCGCTGAAACGCTGTTGCGGGATATCCGGCAATGCTTCACTAGCCCCTAGTCCCTAGCCCCTGCCTCATTCGTCTTCGGCGCGTGGTTCGGTGAATTTCAGTTCGTTGCCGAACTCGTCGCGGATGCGGAAATCGCGGTTGCCCCATGGCTTGCGCTCGATTCCCTGGGCGAAGCGGACGCCGCGCTCGTTGAGTTCCTCAAACAACTCGGCCAGGTTGGGTGTGAAGATGTGGACGCCGACCGGAGACGCGGGGCGCGGACCTGGCTTGAAGAGGTGGATGGCGATGCCGTCGCGCTCGACGATGGCATAGTCGCGGCCGGGCATCTGGCTGACGGTCTGAAAGCCCAATTGCTTTTCGTAAAAGGCGATGGCACCCGGCAGGTTGGCGGCCGGGAGTTCGGGAGCGATGCGCGCGAGTCGTGCCATGGACGGCTCCTTTAGCGAGAGTGCGGGTCCCCACGAGAGTGGACGAGGCGAGGGTAACACCGACGGGGGTAGGTGCGCATCGAAAACTGTGAGGCGCGTGGAGAGGGGCGCTTTCCGCGCGGGCGGAATCCGATTATTCTAGGGAGAAGGATCCAGCAACCGATGAAAACCTTCACACTCGATGAAGCCCAATCCCTGTTGCCGGTGCTGGAGGCACTGCTGAAGCGCGCCCGCGAGGGCAAGGAGGCCGCCCAGCAGGTGGAGTCTGAGCTCTCGGACTTGAGCCGGCGAATTTTTCTCTCGGGCGGCATGAAGGTGGACATCGCCAGCGTGTCGAAGCAGAGGGCGGAGCTGGATGGGCATCTGCAGCGCGTGCGGGAGAGCATCGCGGAGATCGACTCGATTGGCGTGCAGGTGAAGGATCTGGATGCCGGACTGCTGGATTTTCCGTTTCGGCTCGATGACCAGGTGGTGCTGTTGTGCTGGCGGATGGGCGAGCCGGCGATCGAACACTGGCACACGGTGGAGTCGGGGTTTCAGGGGCGGAAGCCGGTGGATGAGCGGTTTCGGCGGAAGAGCGGCGGACGCCCGAACTGAAGCAAAGGTCTGAGACTAGGGACTAGGGGCTAGGGACTAGAAAACCCTGTTGATTTCCACCTCCCTTTTGATTTCCATCTTTGGTGCGAGCAGTTTAGCCTTGCCGCATGTTCATTTCTGAAAGTGAAGTTAAGGCAGTGCTGTCGTACGAGGCGCTGATTCCGGCGATTCGTGCGGCGCTGATCGATTATTCCGCGGGGCGCGTGGAGCAGCCGGCGCGGACGATTCTGCGCGCGGGGAACGCGGAGGATTGGCGGAACGGGTGGTTTGCCGTGATGCCGGTGATCCATGGCGATGTGATGGGCGTGAAGACTGTCACGTTCTTCCCCGGCAACGCGGAACTGGGACTGCACACGCACATGGCGGTGGTGGAACTGCTGCGGCGCGCGACGGGCGAGCCGCTGGCGGTGATGGATGGGCGGCTGATCACGGAGATGCGGACGGCGGCGGTTTCGGCGGTGGCGTTTGAGGCGCTGGCGGCACTTCATTTTGCGGAGGCGCCGCGGAGCCTGGGGATCCTGGGGTCGGGTGTGCAGGCGCGGGCGCATCTGGAGGCGTTTCAGCGGGTCTGGCCGACGCTGCGCGAGGTGCGGATCTGGAGCCGGACGGAAGCGCATGCAGAGAAGCTGGCGGGCGAGGTTGGGGGGCGCCGGGTGGCGATTGAGGAAGCGGCTGGGGCTGAGGTGGTGCTTACGGTTACGTCGGCACAAAAGCCGGTGCTCGAAGGGCGCTGGCTGCGGCAGGATGCGCTGGTGATCGCGGTGGGAGCGACCGCTGCACCGTTGGGCGAACTAGACGAAGAAACCATGAAGACTAGCTTCCTGGTGGCCGAATCCCGGGCCTGCGCGGAGCGCGAGGCGGGGGAAGTGCGGGTGTCAGGAGCCTTGGTGCGAGCGGAGATTGGGGAAGTACTTGCGAATCCGGATGCTGTGGAGATTCCGCGTGGACGGGTGCTGTTCAGGTCAGTGGGGATGGCGATTGAGGACCTGACAGCGGCGCGGCTGGTGTGGGAGGGGAGGTCGTGGAGGACGTGCCCGGACGAAGGGGGGCTTGGTCTCCAACCCTGGTCGTGCTGATCCGTGAGCCTACCCCAAGGGTGCTGCGCTCTGCTCAAGGATGACGAGTCTTTTTGGGGACATGGATTTGATCTCACACCCTTTTGACAATGGAGCCGAGGAAAGACTGGAATACCCCAAAAGTGTGACCTTGTATGGTCGGGATGTTGTTCTGTCGGTAAGCGAAGAGGTGCTACGCTGCGTCCATAGGGATAAGCCTGACCTGGCCAGCCGCTTGCTTGCTTTGGAGCAAGACTGGTGCGGCGTGGGCACGATAGGCTTATTGTGGTTTTCTCTCTAGGGGACCGAGGAGCGGCGATGAGGTTGAGCAGGTACGCATGGTTGGGTGTGGCGGCGATGGGCTTGCTGGCCGGCTGCAAGGGCTTCTGGGATAAGACTACGACCAGCGGCAGCGGTTCCTTTGCAGCCAGCGGCGTGTTCTATGTGCTGAATGAGAAGACCAGCCAGATTGCGGCGATGCAGTTCCTGGCAAATTCGAGCGGCCCTACCGCATTGACCGGCAGTCCGTCCACGCTGGGGGCTGCGCCTTTCGCCATGGCTCTCGCACCGTCGGGCAGTTTTCTTTATGTGAGCACGGTGGCGGGCATTTACGTATACAGCGTCGGGTCGACCGGCACGCTGACGATTGCCAATGGCGGGGCTGTGATATCGCAGGATGTCGCATTTGCCATGAAAGTGGACCCCACGGGCCTGTGGCTTGTCGAGGTGGTTTCAGGACAGGGCACGGTGAACGCGGTGCCGATCTTGGCGACCAACGGCCTGTTTGACTCCACGCGGTCAGAAAAGTCGGCAACCTTGCCGACGGTGACGATTTTGCAACTGGCGGTACCTCCCTCGGCGGGTTCGACCAATCCTTACGTGTTTGTCGCGATGGGGTCGGGTGGGACGGCGGTGGTTCCGTTTACGGCGGCGAATGCCAACCCGTTCGGCACGGTGGGCGTGATCAAGCTGGTGAGCTCGGCTGGCGGTGCGAACGCGGTGGCCGTGGACCCTGCGAACCGGTTGCTTTACGTGGGCGAGACAGCGGCGGTAAGCGGGACGCAGACCGGAGGGTTGCGAGTGTTCACGATCGCAGCTGCGTCGGCGATCAATGAGATTACGGGGTCGCCGTATCCGACGCAGGGCACGGGGCCATCGGCGATCCTGGCCGGTACCGACCTGGTGTACGTGGCCAACAAGGCAGTCAGCGGCAGCACGGATGGAAACATTACGGGGTTCGCGCTTGCGAGCGGAACGGCGTTTTCCCTTACTTCGATCAGCTCGATTGCGGCAGGAATCAGCACAGCGGCGTTGGCCGTGGACGGCACCGGGACTTACCTTCTGGCGGTGAATTCGGGCGGCACCCCCGACCTGAGCACGTTCACGTTTGACACGACGACGACCGGAAAACTGGTTGCCGCAGCGACCGCCGCCACGGGTACGGACCCGGTGCAGGCTGTTTCGGTGGTCGCAGTGCCGTAGTTACCACTTATAATCACCAAGCTTCGAACGCGACGTGCTGATTACGACGATAGATGGAATGCTTTTGAAACTGCGCGTCATCGCGACGCGGGAAGTCGCTGCGGAAGTGGGCGCCGCGGCTTTCTGTGCGGGCCAATGCGGAGTGAAGGATGGCGTGGGCCACGCGGGCGAGGGATTTTGCTTCGACCGAGCGGCGCGTGGTTTTGCCGGATGACTGCGTGAGGCGGTCGATGCCGGCCTCGATTTCCGCCTGAGCCGCGATTCCCTGTTGCAAGAGAGACTCATCGCGCAAGAGACCGGCGAAGTATCCCATGGCCTGTTGCAATCGGCCGATGAGAGCTTCGATCTCGGCATCGGATGGCGCGTGCGAGCTGGGATGCGAAGGCGATGCATCCGCGGTTGCGCGCGGCAAGGCAGGTGCCGGCGGCAGGGGGTCAGCCAGCATGGCCTGTGCCGCGCGGGCGCCGAAGACCAATCCCTCAAGGAGCGAGTTGGACGCGAGACGGTTGGCGCCGTGCAGTCCGGTGCATGCCGCTTCGCCCGCCGCGTAGAGGCCGCGCAGCGAGGTGCGGCCGTCGAGATCGGTGCGAATGCCGCCCATGAGGTAATGCGCGGCGGGACGGACTGGGATGAGATCGCGATGCAGGTCGAGACCGTGCTGCGCGAGGAATGCGGTGATTCCCGGAAAGCGCTGATGCAGATCGACGCCGGTGACGTGGCGCATGTCGAGATAAACGGGGCGAACTTCGCCCGGTGTTAAGCCCATGCCCTCACGCGCGACCGCTCGCGCCACGACGTCGCGTGGGGCCAACTCGAGGTTTGCATGATAGCGCTCCATAAAGCGCTCGCCGCGATCATTGCACAGGATTGCGCCTTCTCCGCGCAGGGCTTCAGAGAGCAGGAAGCGGGGCACGCCGGGAAGCGAGAGCGCGGTGGGATGGAACTGATAGAACTCCATGTCAGCGAGGTTTGCGCCGGCGAGTGAGGCGAGGGCGATGCCATCGCCGGTGGCAACGGCGGGATTAGTGGTGTCACCGTAGACCTGGCCGGCGCCACCCGCGGCGATGAGTATGGAACGCGCGCTCACGCGTTGCAGATGGTGCTCGGCATCAACCAGATCGGCTGCGATGACCTGACCGCCAGCTGTGAGGAGTGACGTGACGGTGGTCCATTCGGCAAACCGGATTGAGCTGTGTGCACGCGCCATTGCGGCGAGAGAACGGCTGATCTCGGCGCCGGTGGCGTCGCCGTTGGCATGGAGAATGCGCGGGCGCGAGTGTGCTGCTTCGCGGGTGCGCATGAGGCGGCCATTCTCGCGATCGAAGCGCGCACCCCACTCGATGAGTTCCTCCACGCGAAGCGGGCCTTCGCTGACGAGCACCTGGGCGGCGGCTCGGTGCACAAGGCCGTCGCCTGCGGCGATGGTGTCATCGAGGTGAAGCTCGACGTCCTCTTCGCCTTCCATGGCAACGGCGATACCGCCCTGCGCGTAGTGGGTGTTGGATTCGCGCACAGACTCTTTTGTTACGACTAGAACATCGCCATGAGCGGCCAGCTCAAGGGCCGCGCGTAACCCCGCAACGCCCGCACCCATGATGAGAAAGTCACATCGCATTTCGTGAGACCTTGATTTCGAGGCTAACACCGTAAAAAGAGTGGCTGAAAATTGGAGTGGGTGAGCGGAGATGAGTTCAAGCTGGACTGGCTTCATTCATCGCAGATGGCCGATTTGTAGATGCTTTGAGCGGAGATTTTTTCACCTGGCAGGCCCTTGTGCGGATGAGTTGCCTGAGCTCCAGGATAAATCGAATAGTTCTGTCCGATAGAGAACATAATTCTTTCAGTGTGACTGAAATAATCGCCCTTCACAGCCGAATGGTTTCCAACTTCGCAGAGGGTGCATCGAAACGATGTGTAGTTTTGAGGGCCTCGTTTGCATATTCAGAATTGGAAGAACATATCGATGGTCGATCACCCTTCAAACCTGCTACTTGCAGCCCTCACACCGAAATATCGCGCTTCCCTCCTTGCCCGCATGCGCACTGTAACGCTGGGTCCACGAGAGATTCTCTACGAAGCCGTTGAGACACCCAAGTACGCCCACTTCCTCACCACGGGTGTGGCATCAATCCTGATTTCAATGTCGAATGGAGCTAGCGCCGAGGTGGGCATTTGGGGCCGCGAAGGATTGGTGGAGAGCTTTCACCTGCTGGGCGGCGCGAAGATTCCCAATCGCTGCATTGTGCAGATGGAAAGCACGGCGCTTCGTATGCCATTCAAGGAATTGCAGAAGGAGTTCCAGGAATCCAGTGAGCTGCGCGACTGCGTGCTGCAAGGCGTACAGAGCCAGAGCGCGATTCTTGGGCAGCTTGCGGGATGCAACCGCCTGCACGAAGCGGACGCGCGCCTGGCGCGCTGGCTGCTGATGGTGCGCGATCGCACGGAATTGGACACCTTCCTGCTGACGCAGGAGTTTCTGGCGATCATGCTCGGGTCGCGGCGCACGACCGTGACAGCCGCGGCGGGAGCGCTGCAGCGCAAGGGGCTGATTCGTTATAGCCGCGGCCGCATTCATGTTTGCAATCCAGAGAGCCTGGAAAACGTGGCCTGCGAGTGCTACGGAACGGTCCGCGAGCTGTATGCCAGCTTCTACTGCGGAGCGCCTGAGCTGGATGACAATGCCCGGCCGAACTTCGCGTAGGGCGGCGGGACTGGCGTGACGACCGGAATGAGCTGTGCGTGGGCGCATGATCGCGGCGGCCCACCTAACCCCCTGAACAAGTCAATCAGGCTCCGGTATGATTCTTTCCACATCGTGCATGGGGCAGATGAGACGCGCCTGAGTTGAGCCTATGTTGACCCGGCGAGACGCGTTGCAGTCTGCCCGTTCGAGGCGGGCCGGAATGATTCTGCATACACCGAGAAAGCGCCCCGCGCCGTGGGGAACGCGGCGACAGAGCGTTCGGCATGGATGGTGGCTGCCTTTCATCGCCATTGAATGGATCTGGGAGTGGGCGGCGTTTGCGCTGAGCAATTGGGCGTTTCTCGAAGTACTGGAGTACCTCAGCAGCTTCTCCGTGCTGATCGCGGTGATCTTCTATTTCTCGGAGTCGGGAGACAGGGTGAAGGCCCGCCACTACCAGGCATGGCAGGTGATCAACACCGCGCAGGGCAAGGGCGGCAGCGGCGGGCGCATTGAAGCGCTACAGGAGTTGAATGAGGACAAGGTGCCGCTGGTCGGCGTGGATGTGTCTTCGGCTTATCTGCAGGGCTTGCGGCTCGAACACGCGAGCCTGGTACGGGCGGATTTCAATGCGGCGGATCTGCGTGGAAGCGATTTGGCGGGCTGCGATCTGACCCTGGCGAATCTGAATAATTCGAACTTTCGGTCTGCAACTCTGAACCATGCGGTCCTGGCGCAGGCGGATTTGCGCGATGCAGACCTGAGCGGGGTTGACTTAAGGGACGCGGACCTTTCGGGAGCTGTGCTGGATGGGGCGGACCTGCGCACCGCGAAGTTGCTGGGTGTCCGTTGGCGGAGCATCAAGAGCATCAAGGGCACGAATGTAGCGGGCGTTGCGGATGCCCCGGCGGGGTTTGTCGCGTGGGCGATGGCGAATGGAGCGGTGAATCAGCCGGGCGCGGATCAATAACGGAGCGCGCTGGGGAGGCCCGTTGCGGAGTGTTTCGAGGCTCCTTCGGAAGCGTGCTTTACGATAAGAACAGCGTGCAAACGATCCGAGTCGACACACCATCCGCCCGTTACGATGTGGTTGCGGGAACCGGCCTTCTGGCAACTCTGGCGCCGCGCATTGAGCGCGTCGGCGGCAGGCTTCCGCGGCGTGTTTTTGTGCTGACGTCGCCGGAGATCTGGGCCCTGTGGGGCGAGGCCTTTCAGGCATCGTTCGCCGAACCGCCAATCGCGCTATTCCTGCCCGCGGGCGAGAAGCATAAGACCCTTGCCAGCGTGGAGAAGCTGTTGCGGCAGATGGTTGCGGCGGGCGGCGATCGCGGGTCGCTGCTGATCGCTTTCGGCGGCGGCATCGTGGGTGACGTGGGCGGGTTTGTGGCGGCCGCGTTCATGCGCGGCATTCCCTACGTACAGGTGCCGACGACGTTTTTGTCGCAGGTGGACTCGTCGGTGGGTGGCAAGACGGGCGTGAATCTGCCCGAAGGCAAGAACCTGGTGGGCAGCTTTCATCATCCGCTCGCCGTGTTCGCGGACATCGGAGTGCTGGGTACGCTGCCGGACCGCGAGCTGCGATCCGGTTTGATGGAGAGCGTGAAGGCCGGCATTATCCGCGACCGCACGCTGGTGCGCTTTATGGAAGAACACGTGGACGAAATTCTGCGACGCGATGCGAAGGCGCTTGAAAAGGTAATTGCCGCGTCGATTCGAATGAAGGCCGACGTGGTGAACCGCGACGAGCGAGAGTCGGGCCTGCGCATGATTTTGAACTTCGGCCACACGCTTGGCCACGCCATTGAACAGGTGACGCGCTACAAGGCCATGTTGCACGGCGAGGCAGTGGGCTGGGGCATGGTGGCGGCATTGCATCTTGCGAAGAAGCGCGGAACAATTTCGAGCCGGCAGGCGGAGCGGCTGGAGAGCTTGATTTTTTTATATGGACCATTGCCTCCCCTGAAGGTGCGCGCGGCAAAGCTTGTGGCTGCCAGCGGATCCGACAAGAAGAACGTGGGCGGGGTGCGGCGTTTCGTGCTGCCGGTGGGCATAGGCGATGCGGGCGTTGTGGAGGATGTGACGCCGGCTGAGTTGGAGGCTGCAGCAATTTATATGCTGGCGCGGGCCGCGGAGAGGCACGCGTGAAAGCTGCTTCGGGCGCGAAGACTTCTCTGGGCGCGAAGCCTGCGGGTGCGGAGGACGAGCGGACTGCGGCGCAGATGGTGCGGCAGATGTTCAACTCGATTGCGCCGCGCTACGATCTGCTGAATCATGTGTTGTCAGCCAATGTGGATCGCCTGTGGTGGAGCCGTGCGGCGCGCCGGTTTCGCACGGTGCTGGCGAATCCCGACGCAGCGGTTCTGGATATCTGCTGCGGGACCGGCGACATGACGATGGCGCTGCTGAAGCATCGACCGAGGGGCGCCAGGCCGATCCTGGCCGCGGACTTTGCGCGGGCGATGCTGGAGCGCGGGGCACGCAAGTTCGAGGGACGCGGAGCGGTGGCGCTGGAAGCCGATGCTCTGCATCTGCCGCTGAGGGCAGGGTCTCTCGATCTGATTGTGACGGCGTTCGGTTTTCGCAACCTGGCGAACTACGAAGCGGGACTGCGGGAGTTTCATCGCGTGCTGAAGCCCGGTGGTCAACTGGGGATTCTGGATTTCAGCGAGCCGGGAGGGATCATCGGCAAAGCATACGCAGTCTACTTTCGCCGCGTGCTGCCGACTATCGGCCGCATGATCTGCGGAAAAGACGGGCCATACAACTATCTGCCGGCGTCGGTCGGGAATTTTCCCGCGCCCCCGGCGATGCAGGCGTTGATGCAGTCTGTGGGTTTCACGGGCTGCGGGTGGCAGCCGTATACCTTCGGCATCGCGGGACTCTATACGGCCACAAAGCCAATGGTAGTAGGCTGAGATCGCATGAGTTCTGCCGACGCCAGCCTGCCCAAGTTCTCCGCTGAGAAGCGGCGCGTAGCGCTGCATTCCATGACGGCGGCGGCAGCGATGACCGTGCTGAAGCTGGCGGCAGGAATTTTTTCAGGGTCGCTCGGCGTGATGTCGGATGCGGCGCATTCGGCGCTTGATCTTGCCGGCGCGGCGCTCACGTTTTTCTCCGTGCGCGTTTCCGACAAGCCGGCAGACGAGGACCACACCTACGGACACGGCAAAGTTGAAAACATTTCCTCGTTTCTTGAAGCGGGGCTGATGGCAATCTCCTGCGCGTGGATCATCTGGGAAGCGTTGACCCGGATGATCAATCACACGGTTGAGCTGCACCACTCATTCTGGCCGGTGCTGGTGCTGCTGAGTTCGATCGCGGTGGACTACTGGCGGTCGGGGCAACTGCGCGCCGTCGCACGCCGGACGGGATCGCCGGCCCTGACGATGGACGCGTTCCACTTTGCTTCGGATATCTGGTCGACGCTTGCGGTTCTCGCGGGCCTGGGCGCCAGCTGGCTTGGCGCGCATTTCAACATCGACTGGCTCCGCTACGCCGATCCATTCGCGGCCATCGTCGTATCGCTCATGATTCTGCGTTTGACTCTGCAGCTGACGCGCGAAACGGTGGGGGCGTTGACGGATCAAATCCCCGCCGACACGCGGCACCGCGTGGTGAGCGAAGTGGAGGGCGTGGAGGGCGTGCTGGCGGTGGAGCAGGCGCGAGTAAGGCGGTCGGGCGCCGCCTATTTCGCCGATCTGACGCTGGCACTTCCGCGGCGATCGACGTTTGAGCACACGGGCGAGCTGGTACGCGCGGCCACCGAGGCCGTGCAGCGCGCCCTGCCGCAGGCGGACGTTGTGATCCATACGGTTCCGCGCACGGATCATGCCGAGAGCATCTTCGATCGTGTGCGGGCAGTGGCTGCGCGCAATAACGTGTCCGTGCACGAACTGAGCGTGCAATCGCATCACGGGCGGCTGCGCGTGGAGCAGCATGTGGAGCTCGACGAGAATATGCCGCTGCTG
>Ga0137378_10005231_pt1 | contig 11240 bp, 10 predicted proteins | sample SagtaG_21_FD_104813 | JGI IMG/M metagenome (GOLD analysis project Ga0137378, IMG submission 104813) | Vadose zone soil microbial communities from Sagehorn Ranch, Mendocino, California, USA - Sage2_L_60_16 metaG | ecosystem: Environmental > Terrestrial > Soil > Vadose zone | place: USA... | reverse complement strand
TCAGCGCCATGCCCGGGAGCCGTATGCACGATGCCGCTACCTTGCTCCAGCGTGACATGCTCGCCGAGCACTCCGGGAACGACTCGATCGAGAAAGGGGTGCTGGAACTTGGCACCGGCAAAGATGCTGCCCGGAAAGAACTCGGCACGGGCGCCGAACCGCATTCCTGTCTCTTGCTCGACGCTATCCACCATCCCTTCAGCGACTATGTAGGTATCGCCCTGCTCATTCGAGACGAGCACATACTTGAGTTTAGGATTAAAGGCCAGCGCCATGCTGGCGGGCAGCGTCCAAGGGGTTGTGGTCCAGACCAAAGCGTAAAAGCCACCCTTCCGAGTCGGCGGGTTCTCCGGCGATTCCAGCACACGATACCGCACCCAAATCGAGGGACTGGTGTGATCCTCGTACTCCACCTCCGCTTCGGCCAGTGCCGTTCGATCATAGAGGCACCAATAGACCGGCATCAAGCCGCGAAAGACAAAGCCTTTCTCCAAAAACGTTAAAAATGTCTCCGCGATGCACGCTTCGTAGCTTTTACTCATCGTAAGGTATGGATCTTCCCAGCGACCCAAAACACCCAAACGTTTGAAGTCACGGCGATGCTGATCGACGTAGCGCAAAGCGAATTCCCGGCAGATGCGCCGAAACTCCACGGGGGCGACGCGCCCTTTTTTGCCCCCGAGCTCCTTTTCCACTTGCGTCTCGATGGGCAAACCGTGGCAATCCCAGCCGGGAACGTAGGGCGCGCGGAAACCCGCCATGGTCTTCGACTTTACGACCATATCCTTGAGAATTTTATTGAGCGCGGTGCCGAGATGAATCGTACCTGTCGGATAGGGCGGACCGTCGTGCAGGACGTATGCCGGGCACTGTTCTCGAGCCTCCTGAATTCGCTCGTAAAGCTTCCCTTCCTCCCATTGGGCGAGAATTCGCGGTTCGTTTTGCGGAAGGTTGGCCTTCATGGGGAAATCGGTCCGCGGGAGGTTCAGGGTTGCTTTCAGGTTTACAGGCTTAGACATCAGTCTTGGAAGTCCGTCCTTTGGCGGCGGTTCAGGGCCTGCGACCCGAGTGGCTGGCTCGTTAGGGTCAGCTGTTTCTCAATACTGAACACATGGAACAGCGGAGCACAAGGGTGAAAACTGATATGGTACAATTTATTTTTGAGCAAGTCAGCCTGGTGACCAAGGCATCTTTTTGGCTGCTGCTGAATCTAACTCCATAGGTGGAGCCCAGGGTACCTCGACTGTCTAGAGTCGCGTATGCAACGACCGAATCTGAACCTCACGACGCGCAATCCTGAGAAGGCACACTTGAAGTTTGCTCCCGGCTTGTCCACGCCGTCTTTTGCGCCGACCAGGCGGCTGCAGTCGCCCGGCTTCTGGACCAATCTGAAAGACTTTTTGACGGAACGGTCGATCCGCGTGCCGCGCAATGCGCCGCAGAAAGTTTTTTACACCGAAGGTGTGGATACCAGTTTTTCGGAGAGCCTGAAGGCGTTTTTCCGTCGCGCTCCGCGGATGAGAGGCCCTGCCGCTTCAGGGATGGTCGTGGATTTGGAACCCACGTACCGCGTCTTCTGGCGCAACTTGCGCGATCTGATTGCGCCGCCCAAACTGCCGCCGCTCAAGCTTACCAGCAGGCCTGTTCCGGTACGTCCGCTTTGGGCTAAGCGGCGCGAATATAGCACCGCGCAGATGATTTCCGTCGGGGTGCACGTGCTTATCGCCGTGTTGATCATTGTGCCCTTCGCGCGCAAGATAGTGCCGACAGTGCAAGCCATTCAGGTGATCGATGTTTCTCCCTACCTCTCCAAGTTGCCTCCAGCAAAAGAAAAAGCGGGCGGCGGAGGCGGCGGAGGCGAACACAAGCAGGAGCCGCAGACGCAGGGCAAGCTGCCGAAGTGGAGTATGACGCGGATTACTCCGCCTCTGCTAACGCCTCATCCGAACCCCAAGCTAGCTTCTGACCCGACTCTTCTGGGTCCGCCGGAGCTGAAGATCCCGAGCCCGAATGATCCGAATTTCGGCGATCCGCTGGCGGCCATGCTAAGCGCCTCGGCGGGACCCGGCGCCAGCGGAGGGATGGGCAATGGTGACGGCGGCGGCATCGGTAGCGGTCATGGCCCTGGTTTAGGACCCGGCTTCGGCGGGGGGACCGGCGGCGGTTATTTCCGCCCAGGTACGGGCGGAGTCGGCTACCCAAGCTGCCTGTATTGCCCCGAACCTCAATATTCAGAGGATGCGCGCAAGGCCAAGTTTCAGGGAATCGTAGTTCTGCAGGTGATCATCCAGCCAGACGGCCATGCAACCAACATTCAGGTGGTAAAGGGTGCGGGTCTCGGACTGGATGAGAAGGCCATCGAAGCCGTGCGTACCTGGCGCTTCAAACCCGCCATCGGACCCAATGGCACGCCGGTCGCGACGATAACGCCAATCGAAGTCAATTTCCGCCTGCTCTAGCCATCAGCGCAGTTCTCGCAAGACAGCCATTACCTTTACGCGCACGCGGGATTGTCTAGACTCGATCAGCCTGAATTTGGTCTGTTAGCATGACGGCGTGCGAATTCTCCGCCTGGTTGCCATTGCATGCATCGTTAGCGCCTCGCTGACTCTCAGCGCGCGATGTTGGGCCGCACAATCCCGCGCGGCTGGCAGTATCGAGATCACCGCCCATGTGAGGCCCTCGGAAGGGCAGCCGGAACCGGTGCGCGGAATGACGTTCTACCTGTTATCGCGAAGCCTTTCCGATATCCGCAAGGAAGTTGAAAACACCGAGGGCCTCGTGGACCTCGATCATTTCATCACCGAACTTGAGGTCTCAGCGGAGCTGAAGGAGTGGATGAAAAAGCATCGCCGCATCGATCTGGCGGGAAGCGATTTCATCAAGGACCTTATGCCGGATGATGTTGTCAGCGTCCCGGAATTCCTGACCGCCTATTCGAGTCAGAACGGGGCGGCTCTGCATGCTGTGATTCCGGAGCCCAAATACAAAAAGGGCGACGAACAGAAGAACCCGGAAAAATATAAGCTCCAGCGGGAGCAATACCGCCAGGCGCTTCGCCACTACATTGAGGCCAACCTGGATTCCTTACAAGGGCTCGATGCCGAATTCCGGGAACTAAATCCGTATCCGCGTTGGACGCAGTTACAATGGGGACAGCAGCGCCATATCGAACAGCGGGTCATGCAAGTTGCGCAAACGCGCTATTTGGTGGCCACAGCCCTGACCAATCTCAGCGGTCGTGCGGCCTTTGACGACCTCGCCCCCGGAGAGTACTGGATTTCCAATCTCGATACTCCCGCGCTTGCCGGCGATCTCCGGCTGCACTGGGACTTCGGTATAGCCGTTCCGCCGGCAAAGAACACGCGCATTGAACTGTCAAATTTGAACGCACTCGAGACCTCCGAACAAAACACGCGTTGATGGGCACGCCCGCCCTCTGGGCAATATTCAACGCGTGCGTCCTTGGCGCGCTGGCCGTAGACCTCGGAATTCTTCACCGGCGCCCACACCGGGTTTCCTTATCGGAAGCAGCAGCGTGGAGCGCAGTTTGGGTATTTCTGTCGCTCGCCTTCAATCTCTGGATTTTCGAGACTCACGGCCGCACTGCTGCTCTGGAATTTCTTACCGGATATGTAGTGGAAAAGTCCCTCAGCCTGGACAATATTTTCGTTTTTGTCTTGGTGTTTCGCGCGTTTGGCATCGAGCCTCGGCTGCAACACCGGGTACTGCATTGGGGCCTGCTGGGTGCATTGACATTTCGCGGAGCGATGATTGGGATCGGAACCGCGCTCGTGCGGCGTTTCGCCTGGGTACTTTATCCCTTCGGCGCATTCTTGTTATTTTCGGGCGCGCGCATGCTTTGGCGGGGCCAGCACGATCTTCAGCCTGAGCACAACCCTATTCTGCGCTGGGCGCGCCGAGTCCTTCCCGTGTCACCAAAACAAACGCACGAGACCTTTTTCGTCATCGAGAGCGGAAGCAGGATGGTTACATCGCTCTTCTTGGCGCTGCTCGTGCTTGAAATCAGCGACTTACTTTTTGCCGTGGATTCCATTCCCGCGGTTTTTGGAATCACGCGTGATCCATTCATCGTCTACACCTCAAACGTCTGCGCAATTCTAGGGCTGCGTGCGTTTTATTTCCTTCTGGCCGGGGCTTTGCCCTATTTCCGTTACTTCGATGCCGGCCTTTCGGCAGTATTGGTATTTATCGGCGGGAAAATGCTGGCCGAGCCTTGGCTTCATCTGTCCACGGTCGCGGCCCTAGGTGTAATCAGCCTCATCATAGGCATTGCCATTGGTGCGTCGGTCGTCGCCGCAAAACGGACGAATTAAAACCATGGGCCAATTCACTGAGAACGTCGCCGATTACATTTCCAAGCTGGCCGGCGCTGCTGCGAAGGAACGCGAAGAAGCTGCCTATGCGCTGTTTCGGCTGGGCTGTGCCAGCGCTGAACCGGTACTGCGGAAGTGGTTGGCCGATCCAGAGTTTCGCGCGCTGGCCGCGGGCGGAAACGCGCTGCTGACGGTGGGCCTGGCTGTCCAGCCGGTGACTTTTGAAACCATTCGGCAGCGTTTCGGGCAGCCAAAACTGGCGGAAACCCCGCCGGATCAGGACGCACTCGAATTTGAATTGGGTTTTGCTCATGGCGTCCGCTTGGATGTGATCACGCCCCGCACGCCGGCAGCAGAGGGCCCCATCGCGAAATTTCTGGCGCGCTTTGGTGAAGGCATCCAGCAGGTGGAGTGCGATGTGCGGGACGTCACTCGGGCCGTGGAAATTCTTCAGCAGCGCTTTCAACTCCAGCCTGTTTATCCGCAGATTCGCGCGGGCGCAAATCAAACGCGCGTGAATTTCTTTCTCGTGCCCATCGCGGAGAATCGGAAGCTCCTGATCGAGCTTGTGGAATCGCCGAAAAAGCGGAAGAAGCGCTGAACACAATCATCAGCACCTTGTAAGATCCTTCACCCTCAGGCCGGCGTCATAGCAAGCCCGCCACGCGCGCAAGGTTTCTGCAACACTCCAGGCCTGCGCAAATGCACCGTGCGGCGTAAATGGTGCTTCGCCATCGAAAATCTCGCTGATGGTGCCCAGCCCAGACGTAAAAAGATGTTGGGCCATTGGTTCCAGAAACGCAAAGGCCCGCCGAGGGTCGCGATAAACGCGCAGGTGCGCCAGGACAAAGGCGTCAAGCAGCCAGCCCCACACGGTTCCTTGGTGGTAAGCGGCGTCGCGCTGCGATTGCGGGCCTTCGTAATGGCCGCGGTAGTTTGCCTCGGCGGCATGCAGACTTCGCAATCCATGCGGCGTCACCACACGCCCGTGACCGTGCCGCAACCGAACCCACCCAGCCCATTGGCGAGCAGCCATTCGCGTTCGGTTCCTGTATCCAATGAGCCGCAGATTTCCGGGCCGAACTTGACGACGATCGGCGCGCTCACGCCTCACGTCCTGCCATAGACAGGAATGGCTGCGCCATGAATGATGCGCGCCTGCTGGGAGCACAAAAAAAGGATTACCTCGGCAATCTCTTCCGGCTTGGGCCAGCTCGCAAAATCCGCCGCAGGCATGGCCTGTCGATTTGCCGGCGTGTCGAAGATGCTGGGTACTACGGAATTGACGCAGATCGGATGCGATTTAACTTCCGCCGCCAGCGAGTCGAATAGCGCCAGCGCGCCGGCCTTTGACGCGGCATACAGAGCCGCTCCGGGAGACTGGCCGTAACCTGCCCGCGATGCCACGTTGACGATCCAGCCGCGGCTCTGCCGAATCATGACGGGGATCACGGCACGCGCAAGCACAAATCCAGCTTTCAGGTTTAAGGACATCATCTGCTCGTAGCTCGAGATATCCTCTTCCCAGATTCGCTTACCGCCGTGATAGCCGCCGATGGTATTCACGAGAATGTCGAGCACGCCCCCGTTTGCGAGGACGCCCTCGAGCATCCGCGCGACGCCCGCAGCATCGGTGGCGTCAACCAGCACGCCTGTCACACCGTCGCTTTTGCCTTTCGATTCGGAAATGAATGCGTCAAATTCTGGCTGGCGCCGGTAGGTCACAATTACGCGGGCGCCCTCACGTGCGAAAGCTGTCGAGACTGCGCGCCCCAATGCGCCGGTGCCCCCAGCGATCAGTGCGACTTTATTCTCAAAGCGAAGCTCCCGCGTCATGGCTCAGTTACCAGCCCGTCCCCTGTTTTGTCTTAGCTTGTGTGCGCCCCGCTCTGCTCCAGGAGCTTGGCCACCAATGCGGTCCATCCCGTCTGGTGCGCGGCGCCCAACCCGGCGCCGGTCTCGCCGTGAAAATATTCAAAAAAGCACACCAAATCTCGCCAGTGAGGATCGCACTGAAGTTTCTCGATCGAGCCACACACCGGGCGGCGTCCGCTCTTGTCGCGCAAAAAGATGCTGCTCAGGGACCTGGAAAGCTCCGCCGCAATTTGCCAGAGCGTCAGCTTGCGCCCCGAGCCCGTCGGGAATTCCACTTGCAATTCATCGCCAAAATAGTAATGAAATCTTTGCAGGGACTCGATGATCAGGAAATTCACCGGGAACCACACCGGACCCCTCCAATTGGAGTTCCCGCCAAATGTGCCGGTGCGAGACTCTGCCGGCTCGTAACCGATCCGGTATTCGTTTCCCATCATGCGCAGAGTGTACGGATGATCGAGCTGAAAGCGCGAAAGTGAGCGGATACCATGCGGCGAGAGAAACTCCTTCTCGTCCAGCATGTATCGGAGCACACGCAGCAAGCGTTCGCGGGTCACCAGAGAGAGCAATCGGCGGGGGCCATTGGGCGATGTCTGGCTCATGTCAATGTGACGAGCGGCCGCCGGAACGTTTTCAAGCAACCACTGCACGCGTTCGCGAAAGTGGGGCAGGTTCACCAGCATTTCGGGCTCGAGCGTCTCCACGGCGAAGAGCGGAGCCAGCCCGACCATGGAACGCACCTTCAGGAAACTCTGTGAGCCGTCCGGCAAATGCAGGGCGTCATAATAGAAACCATCCTCCTCATCCCATAGCGCAATGCCTTCGCCGCCGAGGTCATTCATGGCCTGAGCTATGTAAACGAAATGCTCGAAGAATTTACTGGCCACGCTTCCGTAGACCCGATCCTCTCGCGAAAGCTCCAGGGCCATGGCCAGCATGTTCAGGCAATACATTCCCATCCAGCTCGTGCCGTCTGCTTGCTCCAAATGACCGCCCGTAGGCAAGGGCGCCGAACGATCAAAGACGCCCACGTTATCGAGTCCTAAAAATCCGCCCTCAAATACGTTCAGGCCTTCCGGATCCTTGCGATTAACCCACCACGTGAAGTTGATCAGGAGCTTTTGAAAAACGCGCTCCAGGAAGCCGCGATCGGCGCGGCCACGGATGCGTTTTTCGATCTTGTATACACGCCATGCCGCCCAGGCATGCACGGGCGGGTTGACGTCATCAAAGGCCCATTCATAGGCCGGCAATTGTCCGTTCGGATGCATATACCATTCGCGTAACAAAAGAATGAGCTGCTCCTTGGCGAAATCCGGATCGATTACGCCTAGCGCCACGACATGAAATGCCGTGTCCCAGGAAGCAAACCACGGATACTCCCACTTGTCAGGCATGGAGAGCACATCCGCACAATGCAGGTGCTTCCATTTATGATTGCGTCCCTTCTTGCGCGCCTCCGGAGGAGGCGGAAAGGCCGGATCGCCTTGCAGCCAAACCTGCACGTCATAGTGGTAAGACTGCTGCGACCACAGCAGCCCGGCGAAAGCTTGCCGTTGTACTTGGCGGGCATCTTCACTCATCCTGCCGGATGCATATCGGGCGTAGAACTCATCGGCCTCCGCGATGCGCGCGCTGAACACGTCATCAAATGCCCGGCCGAAGAGCGGTTCAACAGAGCTAGTTGCGGCGGTGGGATTTTGGTCCGTGAAGCGCAACCGCACCGTTGCGGTGCTGCCGGCAGGCATATCCAAGCGATAAAGAGCCGCGGCCTTGGTACCTGTTTGGGCTGGGTTGACCGCGCCATCGTTCCCCTTGATGAGATATTCGTGAAACGCGTCTTTCAGATATGGGGCTCGGTTCTCGATTCCGAACAGGCGCTTGAAGTTCGTCTCGTTGTCCGTGAACAACAATGTTGGTTTTTCGTCTGCGAAGAGCCAACGCTGCCCGTAAGAGAGCGTCTCCAGGCCAATAGATTCGCAGCCGCGCCGCTCACGTAGCCGCGAAAGCCTGGGGCGCTGCGTCTCATCGCGCCAGGACCATGTATTTCGGAACCACATGGTCGCAAGCAGATCGAGCGGCGCGGATTCGCTTCCGCGATTCCAAGCCGTGATGCGAATCAGGATGTCTTCGGCAGAGGCCTTGGCATATTCCACGAAGATATCGAAATAGCGATCGCCGTCAAAGACACCCGTATCCAGCAGCTCGAATTCGGGATCAGCTTTTGTGCGGCGGCCGTTCTCGGCGACCAGCCTCGCGTATGGAAATTCGGATTGAGGATACTTGTAGAGCATCTTCAGGTAGGAGTGGGTGGGAGCGGCGTCGAGGTAAAAATAGCATTCCTTTACGTCTTCGCCGTGATTGCCTTCCTTGCCGGTCAGACCAAACAGCCGTTCCTTGAGTATGGGATCGCGCTGGTTCCAGAATGCCGGCGCAAAGCAGACGCGCTGGTGGCTGTCGCAGATTCCGCCGATGCCGTCCTCGCCCCAGCGATAGGCGCGGGAGCGCGCATGATCATGGGGGAAATATTCCCAGGCTGTGCCGTTGGCGCTGTAATCCTCCCGAACCGTGCCCCACTGGCGCTCGCTTAGATAGGGACCCCAGCGCTTCCATTGCACTTTGCCTTGCCGCAGGTCCTCGAGCCTTTGATCTTCGCGAGTCATTTATGGTTTGCGCTGATTTCGCGGGGAGAGCGATCTTTGGAGGTTCTTGCGGTGGGCATGGTTGGCCGGGCTAGATTCTACCGCTACCGAGCAAGATTCATCGCCAATCTGGCAATTGGCGGAGACCAAGCATGGCTTCCGCCGCCCATCGGCCTAGATAAACCGAAAGCGCCACGCCTTGCCCAGCATATGCGCCCAGTACAATCACGCGTTTACTCCGCGGGTGGCGCGTAAACACGGGACTCCAGTCCTCGGCGATCAAGATCGGCCCGCCCCACCAGTTTGTGAATCCCGCCGATCTCAGAACCGGGTCCAGCCCGCGCACGCGTCGCTCGAGTCGAGCGATGAGTTCAGCCGCCCGGCCCGTATCGATATCGATGTCGTCGAGTTCGCGCCAGTTCTCTACGTCAATCAGGCCGCCACCAAAAAGGACTCCGCCATTCGGCAGCATTCGCCCCCAAAGATATGGAAGATCAACCGTATAGAACGGCTTTCCCGAAGCTAACCCAAGCACTTCGAGTTGCGCCGGCTTCAGAGGTTCCGTTGCCACTGCCAGCGTAAACTTCGGCTCGGCACGTCCGGCGAGTCCGCTCAGTTCGAGCGACTGCGCATTCGTGGCGATCAGCACATTTTCCGCGCGGATCTCCTTGGGACCCAACTTAAGGCATAACCGATTTTCAAAAGCGATCTCGTCGATTCGCGTATCTTCGTAAATATGCACGCCCAGGCGATTGGCTGCGCGACCCAGTTCGCTGACCAGCTTCCCTGGGTCAACCGTTCCTCCGGGAACCTCAGCGACAACGCGCAGCACGCCTGAGTCAGACCAGGAGATCGGCGAATCCTTGCTCCCACCCTCTCGGCCAATCTCCCAGGCGCCTCGAAGGTCAAGATCACAACCCACTCCGAGTTCGCTAACCGTCTGGCCAAAGCCGCCCAAAACATCGCCCAGCCCGGGAAGGTCGCCCGCGGAGCTTTCTGCCAGAACCATACCACCGGTACTGCCGCTGGCGCCGGCACCGATATGCCCCGCCTCGAAGACGGCGATGTGCTTCTCCGGAGCCAAGCGACGCAGCCAGGCCGCAGCCGCCAGACCAGTGAATCCGCCGCCCACTACGGCGAAATCGACCTGCTCGGGAAGTAAACGCGGCAACGGATGGAAATCGATTGTCCACGGAGGTTTTCCCCAGTGTTTCTGGAAAGCCGTGGATCTTTGCGGCGCGTCAGCCAACGTCGAGCCTCTATGAATCTGAGTGAGCCAAATGTAGCAGAAATAGAACTGTAGCCTTTTTAGATGCAGGAAGGGTATCGCAAGTAAATTGGGAGGCCTGGACTACGCCCAAAAAACCGACGAAAGCGCCGGCAGTTGTGAGCCCGTCTAACGCGGCGCACCGAAGAATTGACACCGAAGTTTCCGCCTTGTTAGGGTGTGGCACTCGTGGAGGCGGTTAGCTCAACAAAACCGAGCGCCCGCAATAGCTCTAGCCAATCAGAGCGGGCTGGAGACCATACGTGATTCGCCGCTATGGCCTAGCTTTGTTATTCGTGGCGGCTGCTTTTGTTTCCACTCTCCTGTTGCAGCGCTTCTTCTCTTATCCACTCCTGTTTCTGTTCTTTGCAGCCGTAATGGCCAGCGCGTGGTTCGGCGGAACGGCCGCGGGATTTTTAGCCGTTCTGATTTCAACGCTTCTGGCGGATTATTTCTTTCTGCCCCCCTACCATACGTTCACGATCGAGCCGGCGGACATCGCGTATTTTGGCGCCTTCATCGTTTGTGCCCTGGCCGCCAGCTGGGTGAGTTCTTCCAAGAGAAAGACGGAAGAGGCCCTTCGCCAGGCTCGTGACGAGCTGGAACTCCGCGTGGCCGAACGAACCTCCGAACTCCGGAAAACAATCGCTGAGCTTCAGGAGAAGGAACGCCAACGGCTGCTATTGGAGAGCGAGAAGTCTGCGCTTTCAGATCAGCTGGAAAGCCGAAAACTCATCGAGCGAGCCAAAGGCATCTTGCAACGCGACTTGAAGATCAGCGAGGAGGATGCCTACCGAACCTTGCAACGGGAAAGCCAGCAAAGGCGCAGGTCCATGAAAGAGATCGCGGAATCGATCATTTTGAATGACGACCTCAAACGCGGTCCTCCATAACTGTTTTCATCCGCACCCGTTGAATGGGACCGCTCTCCCACTCTCCAGTTTGACGTTGACTCTTATCCGCAAAATCTGCAAACTGCCCGCTAGACCGACCCTCAGTCGGGGTCGCTCTGCTTCCCTCTTTCGACGCCGAAACGAGGGCCCGCTGTGTCGATTGTCTTTTTGGCTGAGCATCTCGGACACGATGCTGTGTCCAAATTAATTACACACTAGGCTCGAC
>Ga0137378_10005230_pt1 | contig 11242 bp, 9 predicted proteins | sample SagtaG_21_FD_104813 | JGI IMG/M metagenome (GOLD analysis project Ga0137378, IMG submission 104813) | Vadose zone soil microbial communities from Sagehorn Ranch, Mendocino, California, USA - Sage2_L_60_16 metaG | ecosystem: Environmental > Terrestrial > Soil > Vadose zone | place: USA... | reverse complement strand
ACTATTTTACCGTCAATCGTTGGATTCCGCCGTGCTATCAACCGGATGGCAAGGACGCGCACCGAGCGGTAAAACCGCGCATTGGAAACGCAACGGGAGAGAAAAGAACTTCAACGAAGCCTAAAATCCGACGATTTCCGCTGGAAAGCCAACTTACTTTTGAAGTATTGACCACGGCGATACTCCACCTCCTCCCCCTGGGTGTTCGCAAAATCTTGAAAACAAATGAACGGCTGGGAAAATCAGCTCTCAAAATCTTGATTCCAAGGGAGTTGAAGACAAAATCCTGGAGACAAAGGAGTTAGAGGAGAAACGTTCGTTTAAGAAAGATCGAGGCCGCCCGATGGGCGGCCTGAATTGAGATGATTCTTACATTGATGATTGGGGATGTCTGTGACGGGTGAACGGAGCGGGAGTGATGTTGGCGCAATCAAATAGACATCGAAGGGCTCGGGCTAGCAAATCAAGAAGACTCAGAACCAAAATCGATTGATTTCTCATTTTGATCTGTCATTTCCCTAGCTGGCCATACCTTAAATGCTTCCATAATCTTCCAGGGTATCGTCTCGACTTTAATATCGCTGGGAAGCTTCAAACTGAAGATCCTTCCGTCCTTGAATTTCGCCAGTATATCAATTACAGGTATCCAACTTCTAAAGGTGACATGATCCATAACTAAAGATGAATCTAGATTCGTTAATGTCCCCATGATCGCGGTATGTACCCTCTGTGTATTCGGGTTGGTGTAAGACCCTAAAGGGCCAGCGCCAACTCTCATATCAGACACACGAGTCGATAGGTCGATTGGTTGGCGATTCTGGGTTCTTAGAAGATCGAGAACTTCCTCGATCAACTCCCGATCCGGTCGTTTCGGAGCCTGCTTTTCTGTTGCTGGGGGCAAGCTTCCTAGATCCTTTTCCAACAATGGCCACCAAACCTCAAAGGCCTCCTCAATATGCTTTTCCTGCAGCGCACCTTCTCCAAGCACTCCGTTTAGCGTATGTACCAACCCTAAGATGTCTGCCTTCTCGGCCTTGGTGTTCTGGAATTGGGCGAGGGGGAATGAGACATCCGAAGTTTCAACCCCAACAAGGAGCGTACAAACATACGAATCTTTCAACATTTTCGAGAGCGCGCCTGCTTCGAAAAGTATCCAGTCTGAGTGAAGATTTTCTGGAGCGAGACAAATTATTCCAGCTTTCGCCGCCTCAAGCTTTGTCGCGACATCAACACCCCATCGACTGCCCTTATCGATATCAGACGATGACAGCCAAGGGTGGAACGCATTGACTACCTTCGGAAGCCATTTGTGTAGCGAACGAGCCACAGCACCACTTCGCCGACCAGACCAGCTTATGAAAATTTCCATGTGCCAATCCTCTACCACATCAGTCAGCGCCGAGGAAATGAATTTTAGTAAGCGTTCTGGAAAATATTGCCTCCGATGCGCTCAACATGCTCTTCACCATATCAGCGGGGAGCGTTATAGTTTGCCCCATGAAGCGTTACGTTCAGCTAGCTGGATTGGCCCTGCTTTGTCTTACTGGTGGAGTGCTACTCCTACTCTCAACCAAGTTCGGTGAACGCAGTTGGATTCATCAGGTTATTAGCTCTATAGGTGAAGCCCTGATCGTCTCTGGCATTCTAGGAGCAACGGTTGATTGGTTCTTGAAAGAGAAACTGTTGAAGGAAGCATCAGCTAACATCTCCAAGTTTCTAATCGGTTACGATCTTCCTGCTGAAATACAAGATCGAATACGCGAGCTAATGGGGATTCGATTGGTTCGAAGGAATTTCTTGATGCACTGCAGGATGACCGCCGATTCCAACGGTTCAGGAGAAGTGAAACTAGAAGTTTCGGCATCGTGCGAAGTAGAGAACATAACCAATACCGTCCAAAAGTATACAAATGTGCTTGAGGCCGAGGTGCACGACCACGCAACGCTGCTCGAAGTGCGCTGCGACTCCGACGATGAAGATGCGTCGTACTGCTATGACTCCCAACAATATGTGCGACCTAAGGACGGAGAACCTGGTCAGACAATTATGGTTGGTAAGGAGGTAGGCATTCGACCTCACCATCGGGAGAGAGGAATCAAGTACCTGTTCGGCTTCAAGTATGAACAAGTTCACACCGATACATTCAGTGAAAGTCTTGGGTTCGAACATTCAACAGTCGGCGTGGTGGTGACCGTTGAAGCGCCAGAGGCGCTTCAAGTTACCTGTTATCCGAATGCCGATTTGGAAACTAAGAATCGCTGGGAATACAAACGACTTTTTCTCGATGGCGAGGAGATCACATTGAGGTGGTCGATAAAGAAGGGCACTCAACATTCTCTCAGTCAATCAGCAAGCGTTTAGCGGCTTCGGTCAGCTTTTCGGAATCTTAAATGCGTCGCGCTGCAGCAGGGTTCCGGATTTCGGGACCGGCTGAAGCCCGTGCTTGTCTTGAGGCTGTTCCGTGGGCCTGAAGGCCCACCATCCCACCGGGACCAGTCGGAAATCGAGGGTCGTTGATGAATCCAGGTGGAAGAGTGCCGTCCCTACGGGACTCTTGGGGAGTTTTCATTTCACTCAACCCAGCACTCACGTGCTGGGCTAGGAAGGCATTCCGCCCCTGCGGGGGCTGGGCAGGCAGCGCTTCAAGTACCTTGCTCGCAAACACAATTTGCGGAAGATCATGCAACACCACCCCTTCCCCAGCCCTCCTCACGTCAAGTGCCCACGTCACCGACACACCAACTTGCACTCTGAGAAGATTCGCGATAAGTACCCGGTCCAGTACCGGAAGCAGTTTCACGTTCTCTCTCAACATCGAGCAACATCTGGCACATCGGCTCAACCGTCGAAGACACCGACGCCAAGCTGCTGATTCCAAAGGACAAAAAGCTATCTCCTTTGTTTCCGAGTAGATAGCTCTAAGTCCTTTGTCTCTGCGAATTTGAGATTTTGATACCCCCCGGGGGAGGGGCATCTACGACCGTCCTATTGGAGCGGTTCGTCGCGCTCGGTCGGTTCTTCGTCTTTTTCGGTAGAGCGGATGACTCCGCTTTGGTCGGAGAAGAAGCTGCGCTTACCTGAGACTCCAAACTTTATGGGGCGCGCGATCACCGTGTATTCGGCCTCTGCGCCTTGGAAACTGAAGCGGTAGCCGTTCTTCTCAAAGGGCGCGGTGGTGAGTTGCGAGTCGAGTAATCCGGCGTGATGTGGATCGACATCGGTGCCGTACCTGGATTCGCCAAGATCTTCGGCGGTTCGCGGACAGCCGATGTCTGGATACGACGACGCGTAGGTAACGGCGGCCGTATTGTAGGAGCGAATGCTCCCGATGGCGGAAGCCTCGTTGGCATTGAGTTCGGTATGACGCCTCTTCGCCAGAAAATCGGGCGTGTCTAGCTCGACCTTTCGTCCCGCTTCATCCTCCAACTCATAGACACGCCATTCCGAATCGATGTATCTCAACCACACCTGGAATTGTCCTGACCCGCTACCTCCTGCCTCAATGACAAGTCGCAACAGGCATTCACTCCCGTCGGAAATGCGCTTGTACAGCTTAATAGTAGTAACTGGCTCGTTGTGCCTGTTCGGATCGATCGGCTCGATGACAACAATTGCTTCGGGAGAGTCGGAGCGCCTTACGACCATTCCTTGTCTGCGGAGAGTCCGCGAGGGAAGCAGTTCTTCACTTAGTTCGCGCTGCTCGTTGGCGGTCAGATCGGCGAGGCCCTTTTCTAATCCCGGAGGCAAATGCTTGCCGAGCGCGTAGAGATCCTTGGCCATGAGGGCGTCGACGGCGGCATCGACCTCTGGGTATTGCGCGAACGCCGGAACAGCAATCCACAACAGCACCAGGCAGAGCAGTCGTCGCATAGTCACCTCGCGTGAATGCATAGACACCTGTGGATGATAAAAGGTTCCTGGGGGCGAGCTACTAAAGCAACAGCGAGCCCGGGGCTAAAGCCCGGACTCTAAGTGGCAGATTTCGTGGGCCTAAAGGCCCACGATCCCACCGGAAGCGGTTAGGGGGTCGAAAGAGAGTGCGCGGACAGGAATGTCAACGCTGGAGAGTCCGAAGGAGAGCACAAAAGCAAAAGCCGCGGGCGAGGGCGCCCGCGCCACATGGAGTAACGAAGAGTGCCGTCCCTACGGGCTTCTTGGGAGTTTTCATCACTCAGCCCAGCACTCACGTGCTGGGCTAGGCAGGCATTCCGCCCCTGCTGGGCTCGGCGAGCGGCGCTGCAAAGCACTGTTGCTCGGAAAAACAATGGACTGACGAAGCACCTACAGCAACTTCAACGGACGCGGGCGAGCTTCCGCGCGCGCTCTACAAAATCTACTGAACACAAGATCCGCTGAAAGATCTAGTGAAAGGATTCGTCGAGTTTGTTTGGAGTCTGCTGGATGAAATGGCCCGAAGGAAATTCAGAGACTCTCGATTTCGCAAGGCTCCGCTGATTTTCCGCATATACTGAGCCTCGGGACAGACTTCCTGGTGTCCCATTTTTTATGGCGTCCCTTAGTTCCCCCAATCCTGCTCTCCTTGCCCAGTGCTTTACCCTCGTGCGTTGGCTTCATGCGAACCGGATCTCATGGAGTGGAACTGCCTCTGAACTTGCCTGTCAACTCCTGCGGGATTGCGATGCGGCCCTCTGGTTCACGGATACGGACGAACTCGTCGCTTTCCTCGAAACCAACGCCGACATGCTACAGCAACTCGGACTCAAGGCGTCGGTGCGTAGACTCCCGGGTCGCCCAAGATTCCTTGAACTTCAAATCATCCATGACGAAGTTGTGCCGAAGCCGGGTGGGCCGATCGAAGTTGTGAGTCCGCTCTCCGAACTTGAGTCGCGCATTTCTGAAGCTGGTCCGTCGATCGAAGAGAACCGTCGAAGTGAAACGAACGCTGGCTATGTGCCACAGTTTGCGAATTGGCCGGATGCCGCATCGGCGACAAAGCTGTTCACTCCCAGTGAGCCTGTAACAAGGCTGAACTCGCTTCTGGGTTTGTCGGCAGAAGAAGCTGTTGTCGAGGAATCACGCGAGGATGTTGTAGAAAAGCGGAGCCGCTTCGAGGGTCTTGTCGCGAAGGTGAACGGAGATAATGTTGCAGGAAGATTTCTTCCTTTCATCCTCGCCGGCGCAGTGCTCGTTTTCGCTGCACTGGCTTTTGGCTTTGTGCACTACCGAACCGTGAATGCGCAACCCGCAATGGTGACAAGTCCGCCTGCTGCATCCGCCGAAAGCGCTCCGTCAATCGATCCCGTTGAAGCCGTGAAGACGAAAACTCTACTGCAACAAGCGTCCACGAGCAGGTCGCCTTCGCCGCAATACGATGTCGCAATGCGGTACGAAGACGGACGCGGTGTCGCGCGGGACCATGCCACGGCTTACGCATGGCTGATGATTGCGCGTGCGAACGGCAGTACGCGTGCGCCTGCGGCGATTCGAATGGTCGGCGCGAGTTTGTCTCCCGCCGACATGCAGAAGGCAAGGATCATCGTCGGCAAGGCATTTGAAGCTGGCGTGAGTGTGCCTCGCAGCTATGTGGTCGCGCACAATTGGTTTTCGCTTGCTGAGCTCGCCGGGTCCACCGAAGCGCTCCCTCTAAAGAAACAACTCGAGTCGAAGATGTCGCCCGACCAGCTGGAAAGGGCTGACAGACCGACGGCCGCTCATTAGCCGCTGATCGCGGCGCACTGGGCTCTCTTCATAACACAGTCCTCATAACACCGTAAGAAAGAGCGACGATGTTTTCTAGGCAGCGACTCCGCTGCGAGTGCTCTTTTCTTCCGCCGATAGCGCGGCCGATAGGCGATCGCGCAGAGCCTTGGGAAGATCGGCCATGTTTTGCAGGATCCGCTCGGCCGCTACGATGTTTTCGAAACTCTTTCTCACTTCCGGGTCGTCGATACCGTTCAGGTCGTCGGCGACTTTCGATACTTCGATGGCCGTCAGGAAAGCCGTTCCGCGATCGATCTCTGCGGCGATCACTCCGAGTTCTACTCTGCTGGGATCGAAGCCCGTCCACGCTCGGATCTGCACGCGGTAGTAGCGGCGAGGTTGTGAAGTTTCCTGAATGCTCGTTGCGGGTTTCGAAGTATCGGCCATGCCTGCTTCCCTCATTCGAAGAGATAGGTTGAAGGGGGAGTATATACCTGGAATCAGTAGGAAAAATGCCCGGTTGCAGCAGAAATGTGTCTGAAAAATCGGAGGTCGATGTTTGAGGTGCGATTTGGCCCGAGAGTGAGAAAAGATTGCGCGGACCGGAGCGTCCGCGCCACACAAAACTCTTACTCTATTTTCTAAGTGGCACTAATTCTCGGAGTCTTGGTTCTCGGAGCCAGAGGCCGGCCCAGGCGAAGAGCGCGAGGATGATGGGGAGAATGAATGGTTCTCCGACTCTTATGTGGGCGGAAACTGCTGCTCCTAGATAGGCCGTCATAAAGAGGACTCCGAAGACGGAGGTTCGCGGGATCGCCGTCACGATTCCGATAATGATTTCGATGATGGTGATTACCAATGCCTGTTGCGACGAGTAACCGTACTTGGCCATAGTGTCGTCGAGGATCTTGCGGGCGAAGATCAACATGAGAGCTCCGGAGAGGAACATAAGGATGGGCAAGGCGCTGAGTACGCGTCCGACCACTGCCAGGTTTTCGAGGAAAATGCGGGTGAAGTTCCAGTCGCCATTCTGACTCCTTAAGTGAACTTTTGCTTCAGATGAGCGCGAATGCGTTCGCGATGTATTTTCTTGCGTGCGAAGGGATTGCCGGGGAGTCGGAGGGTAAAGGCAATGGCAAGAACGACAGCAAAACAAAAGTCAAAAGCCGCGGGCGAGGGCGCCCGCGCCACACAAAATCAAAACAAGAAGCCCCGCTTTTGGCGAGGCTTCTTTGCTTCTTAACCTAACAACGCTTATTGCAGCAGCGTTGGCTCTTCGGGTTCGGCGTGATCGTCGGCGGGGATGACGACTGCGGCTGCTACTTTGTCTCCACCGTCGAGCGACAGCAGGCGGACACCCTGGGTGGCGCGTCCGGCTTCGCGGATCGAGTCGGTTCCCATGCGGATGATCTTGCCGTATTGCGAGATCAACATGGATTCGCTCTCTTCGCTGACCAGGAGGATTCCGACCACCTTGCCGTTCTTCTCCGTGGTACGGACGTTGATGACACCCTTGCCTCCGCGCGTCTGCAGACGATATTCGTCCACCGGTGTGCGCTTGCCGTAGCCGTTTTCGGTGACGGTGAGAATGAGGTTCGCGACCTTCTTCTCGTTGGAATCGCCCTTGTTGTTCTTGCCGCGCTTGTTGGCCTTGCCGCCTTCCTGACCGGCATCGGTCTTGGGAGTGATGGCCATTCCGACGATGTAGTCCTTCTTGAGGAGGTCCATGCCGCGAACGCCGTAAGCGGGGCGTCCCATGGCGCGAACATTTTCTTCGTCGAAGCGAATACCCATGCCATCGTGCGAAGCGAGGAAGACGATCTGCTGGCCGTCGGTGATGCGAGCCATGACGAGTTCGTCATCCTTGTCGATGCCGATGGCGATGATGCCGCGCGACATGACGTTGGAGAAATCTTTGAGCGGCGTCTTCTTGACCGTGCCGTTGCGGGTGACGAAGAAGATGAACTTCCCTTCTTCTTCGAGATCCTTTACGTCGAGGAAGGCCTTGACGCTTTCGCCGGGCTGCAAAGTGACGAGGTTGCCGATGTGTTTGCCTTTGCCGGCGGCGCTGACATCGGGAATCTCGTAAATCTTCAGCCAGTACACGCGTCCGGTGTTGGTGAACACCAGGATGTAGCTGTGGGTGGAACCGACGATGAGATGCTCGACGAAATCCTCGTCGCGCGTCTTCATGCCGGTGCGTCCGGTACCGCCGCGTCGCTGCTGGCGATAGGTGGAGATGGGCGTGCGCTTGAGGTATCCGGCGTGCGAGACGGTGACGGCGACTTGTTCGTCCGCGATGAGATCTTCGAGCTCGAGTTCCTTGGCTTCGTCGAGAATCATCGTGCGGCGTGCGTCGCCGAAGTCCTTGCGGATCTGTTCGAGCTCTTTGGTGATGAGGTTGCGAAGCTTTTTATCCGACGAAAGAATAGATTCGTATTCGGCGATGCGTTCGTAAACGTCGATCAACTCGGTCATGATCTCATCGACCGACAAACGCGTGAGTCGATAGAGCTGCAATTCGAGGATGGCGTCGATCTGGCGATAGGTGAGACCCGTGAAATTCGCGGCGGCGAGAAGATATTCGTTTTCCTCACCCTTGGGGATGGGGATGACGAACTTCTTCTTTTGCGCCCACTCGAACAACTTGGCGCGAGCGTCAACGCGGGATTCCGATGCACGAACGATGCGGATGACTTCGTCGAGCGTGTCTTTTGCAGCGATGACGGCGGCGTAGCCGAGCAAGATTTCCGCGCGTTCGAGAGCCTTGCGGAGGAGGTAGGCGGTGCGGCGTCGCACAACATCGATACGGTGATCGACGAAATGCTGGATGGCCTGGACGAGTCCCATCTCCTTGGGCTGCTGATTGACGACAGCCAGGAAGATCATCGAGAGCGATTCCGTCATCGACGTGTGTTTGTAAAGCTGGTTGAGGACGATCTCGGGCTGCGCGCTGCGCTTGAGTTCGATGACGATGCGCATGCCGTCGCGATCGCTCTCGTCACGAATGTCGCTGATGTCGTCGATAACTTTTTCGGTGACGAGATCGGCGATGCGTTCGATGAGGCGAGCCTTGTTGACCTGGTACGGGATCTCGGTGACGACGATCGCGTCCTTCTCTTTGGTCAGGTGCTCGATGGCGGCTTTGGAGCGCATGAGGAAGCGACCGCGACCGTTGCGGTAGGCATCCATGATGCCTTTTTTGCCGTAGATGAAGGCGCCGGTCGGGAAGTCCGGACCCTGGACGACGGTCATCATTTCTTCGAGCGTGGTCGAGGGCTTGTTCACCAACATGATGCAGGCGTCCACGATCTCGGTGAGATTGTGCGGCGGAATGTTGGTGGCCATGCCGACGGCGATTCCGTTGGAACCGTTGACGAGAAGGTTAGGGAACTTCGTTGGAAGCACGACGGGTTCGACCGTGGTGTCATCGAAGTTGGCGGTGAAATCGACGGTGTCTTTGTCGATGTCGGCAAGCATCTCTTCGGCGAGATGCGTCATGCGCGATTCGGTGTACCGATAGGCCGCCGGCGGGTCGCCATCGACGGAACCGAAGTTTCCCTGTCCATCAACGAGCGGATAACGCAGAGAGAAATCCTGTGCGAGACGCACGAGCGCGTCGTAAACGGCGCTGTCACCGTGCGGATGATATTTCTTCAGACATTCGCCGACGACACCGGCGCACTTCATGTGTTTCTTGTTGTGCATCAAGCCCATGTCGTACATCGCGTAAAGAATGCGGCGATGGACGGGCTTGAGTCCGTCGCGAACATCGGGCAACGCGCGGCCGATGATGACCGACATCGAATAGTCGAGATACGAACGACGCATCTCGTCTTCAATGTTGACGGGCTGCACATTCGACGGCGGGCCACCGGGGGCGAGAGGGAGTTGCGGTTCTTTTGGATCGTCAGCCATGAAAAATCAATTCTCGGTTCTCAGTTCACAGATCTCAGCGATGATTCGCGAGTGGCGGAACGAGACGTTTTTGCGCCGTGGCGCGAGAGTTCGAATTGCGCAGAATTCGGGTGCGATCGCGGAGGTGAGACGGGTCTCCGGAAGCAGGCCTAAATGCTTGCAATTACAGGAACTTAGTCACGCGAGGAGCAAGTTAGATTCTATCATGTGGAGAGCTGAAAAAGCCACCCTGAAGGGTGGCTTAACTATCGTGTTTTCAGCGGCTTAGTGAGTGGTGAAAACGGCCGGAATTTTCAGCTCGTAACCCGCGGCTTCATTTGCCTTTTGCGTCGCCGCAACGTCGAGTGCGGCGATGGGAAATTTGCGGCGCTCTGGCGTGAGTACGACGATGTTGGCGCCGTAAATCGCGTAGTTGTGGATGGTGAGATTCGTGCCGTCTTTGAAGATCAGGATCGCCGGAGAATCAGACGACGCGCTGGCGACGTTGTTTTGGATCGGCGTGTTGACCGTTGAATTGTCCGTCGCGTACTGCGTGGGATATTGAGGACGAATGTAGATCGGTTTCTGCTGCGCTTCGGGCTGCTGATCGTCGTAATTATCGTTGACGTTATTGAAAGTACCACCGTTGGCGAGGATGCGATCGGTCGCAGTAGGTCCTACGGGATTGTAGTAGTTGCCTTCATAACCGCTGTAACCGTAGCCGTCGTAGGTTGTGTATCCGCAGTGGTGGCATCCGACGCGCGGTCCAGGGAGATGAATCTCGGGATGAAATAGATTTGGTTTTGGCGGCGATGGAACAGTGCTGAGCGAACGATGAAAGGTTTGCGAGCTGCCGGCGGTAGTGCCGCCTCCTCCTGAACTGCGCGAAGAAGTGCCGGCTGTGCTGCTCGTCGCCGTGCCGCGTCCTGAAGTTGAGGACTCGTCTTTCTTGGTTCCCTGATTTTGCGCGACAAGCGTAGTCGCCGCGAAAGTGACTGCCAGCAAGACCGACGCGAATTGGAGTGAGCGCTTCATATGCGTATGCTAACTCCGGTTTGGATGCGGAGTCGCGGCAAAAAGAAAATCATTGTTACCTATTGGGAAAGGAATTCATTTGGGAATGGCAATCCTAGGCGGCTCCTATATCATCGGCTGCGATGGAAAGCGTTGAGCCAGTTGTGGATACGGGTCGAAAAATAGGGGTGGCTCCAGCCCTGTTTGGAGTGACGATTCTGAGCAGTGCGTGCCTGCTGTTCCTGGTGCAGCCGCTGGCTTCGAAGATGATTCTGCCGATGTTTGGCGGATCGTCGGCGATCTGGATCACATGCCTGTTGTTCTTTCAGACTGGATTGCTACTTGGCTATCTTTACGCGCATGGCGTGGCTTCGCGCCTGCGGCCGAAGTGGCAAACGCGATTTCACATCACCGCGTTGCTGGTGAGTCTCGCGGCGCTGCCCATCCTTCCTGATCCGCGCTGGCATCCGCAGCCTGGTCACGACCCGTCTTGGAGCATCTTCGGATTGTTGGCGACATCGGTGGGACTTCCCTACCTGATGCTTTCAACGACGAGTCCTCTACTGCAAAGCTGGTTTGCGCGCGAGCGCGGCGGAGAACTTCCGTATCACTATTTCGCGATTTCAAACCTCGGTTCGATGGTCGCGCTGTTCTCGTTTCCCTTCCTGGT
>Ga0137378_10005229_pt1 | contig 11245 bp, 8 predicted proteins | sample SagtaG_21_FD_104813 | JGI IMG/M metagenome (GOLD analysis project Ga0137378, IMG submission 104813) | Vadose zone soil microbial communities from Sagehorn Ranch, Mendocino, California, USA - Sage2_L_60_16 metaG | ecosystem: Environmental > Terrestrial > Soil > Vadose zone | place: USA... | reverse complement strand
GCCTTCCTCTTCATTCCCATCAATACCCTCTCGTACACCGGCATCCCCATGACCAAGAACAACGATGTCAGCGGCCTCACCAACCTGGCTCGCAACATCGGCGGCAGCGTGGGCACGGCGTTCGTGGTTACCTGGCTGGCGCGGCGACAACAGTTCCACCAGGACCGGCTGGGCGCGTGGATCTCGCAGAACAGCGCCACCGTGCAGAGCCAGCTCGACAGCATGGGCCGCTACCTGGTGGAACATGGCGGCAAGGTCAGCTCCCTGGGACAGGGAAGGGCCCTTGCCCAGGGCAATCTCTACAGTCAGCTTCTGCGCCACGCCACCATGCTCGCGTACCTCGACGTCATCAAAGTGCTGGCGCTTCTGATGTTGTTCCTCATCCCGCTTGTCTTCCTGATGAGGCGCCCGCCGAAGGCCAAGGGCGATGCACCCATGCATTGATACGGGACAGGGGAGCCGGGTGAGACAATTCCGCTCCCGCCGTGATTTAGACTTTCCGCGTGAACCCTTTCGATGCTGCCCGCTTCAGGCGCTTCCGGCGCCGCGGGAGTGATCGCTGTTCTCGGCCTGGAGGAATGCCTTGCGCTCAGCCGCTGTCCTGATTCCTGCTCTTTTCCTGATTACGCTCTCGCCCCTCCGCGCTGCCGCCCAAACCACGGGAACTCCACTCACGGTTGAGAGGATCTACGCACACGGGCCGTTGACCGGCACGCTTCCTGAGGGCATCACCTGGTCCCCAGATGGCAAGCATCTCACTTACCTCGATGGCGGGGAGTTAATCGACCTGGACCCGGGAACGGGAAAACCGCATGTGCTGGTGAGCCGCTCCAAGTTGGCAGCCTTGAGCGGAGCCGACGGCACCGAGCAGGATAAGGACCACCGTCAGCGCTACAACATGGCGAGCTACGAGTGGTCGCCGGACTCAAAGCACCTCCTCTTCGACGCCAACGGACGCCTTTGGCTCTACGACCTGGCGAATGGCACGGGAATACAGGTCGGTTTTAGTGACACGGTGTCCGGCGATGACCCAAAATTCTCGCCCAACGGCGAAACCATTTCGTTCATACGCAACCATGGTTTGAGCATCGTGCATCCACGTGAGATTGCCGATGCCACGCCGTTCGCGGTGGCGCCCCCGCCCCCCATGGTCTCAGTCACTGACGGTCAGGTCGATTGGGTCTATGAAGAGGAGCTGGGCGTTCGGAGCAACTACTTCTGGTCGCCCGACTCGAAGAACCTCGCGTTTCTACAGATGAACGAGGATCGCGTACCGGAGTACCCAATCGAAGACTGGATTCCTACCCATGCCCTGGTCGAGATGCAGCGCTACCCGCAGCCAGGCGATTCCAATCCCGAACTGAGGGTGGGCGTGGTCGGCACGGCCGGCGGACGAATCAATTGGGTCAAGTTGCCGGTTCACCCGGGGCAGGATTACGTACCCCGGTTTGGCTGGGTCGACCGCCACACCCTCTGGATCGAGACTCTCTCCCGGAGCCACAAGCAGCGCGACGTCTACTTTGCCGATCTCTCCTCGGGCCAGTCGCGACTCGTTCTCGAGCTTGGCGACGAGAAGTTCCTGGACGAAAACTACGACGTGTTCGCCGAAAACGGCAGCCTCGTCCTGTCCGATTGGAAAGACGGGCACAACCACATCTATCTTTACTCGTATAACCCTGCAAGCCCCATGGCTTCTTCCTCCGATCCGAAGCAGCTCACCAGCGGCGCCTTCGATGTGGATGGCATTTCGATCTTGGATGCCGCGCACCACGTGGTGTACTACGCCTCGAACGAAGGCAATGCGCTCGAGCAGCAGCTCTGGCAAGTGAACTTCGACGGCCAGCGCAAACCCCTCACCACCGAGCATGGTTTTCATGAGGGCAACTTCGCGCCCAATGGGGAGGAATACGTGGACCGATTCTCCACGCGCATGGATCCACCCCATCTCAGCGTCTGCAAGACCGGCGGCGAGTGTAAGGTGTTTTGGTCGACGCGCGCCCTCGAACCCTTCCATCTGAGCCCTCCCGAGTCGCTTGAAGTGAAGGCGGACGATGGCTCGACTCTTTACGCGACGCTGCTTCTTCCCACCGGCGCGTCGACTGAGGCCAGCGTGCCCCTGATCTTGAATCCCTACGGCGGACCCGGCCCCCAGATAGTGCAGAACAAGTGGACGGATTCGTTTCTCTTCGACGAACTGCTCGCTCAGCATGGGTTCGCCGTGCTCCATGCCGACAATCGCGGCAGCGGCCATCGTGGGCGAGCCTTTGCCCAAGCCGCTTATCACAACTTCGGATCGGTGCAGTTCGAGGATCAGCTCTTGGTGCTTGATGCCGTGCTCGCCAAATACCCACAACTCGATCCGGAGCGCCTTGGCTGGTGGGGATGGAGCTGGGGCGGCACATTTACCCTCTACGCGCTCACTCACTCCGACCGCTTCAAGGCAGGGGTTTCGGTCGCGCCTGTCACCGATTGGCACAACTACGATTCCATCTATACTGAGCGCTACATGAGCCTTCCCTCGGAGTTTCCAGATGGCTACAAGGACTTTTCCGTAGTCAATTCCGCAGCAAGGCTGAAGGGGCATCTATTATTGGTGCACGGAACGGGCGACGATAACGTGCACATGGAGAATTCGGTGCAGTTCATCCAGAAACTGATCGAAGCCGGCCTGCCCTACGATCTGCAGATTTACCCGCGGAAGACCCATTCCATCGCGGGTCCCGATGTGCGCACGCATTTGTTCAACCGCATCCTCGCTCACTTTGAGCTCTACCTCAAACCAACTGCAGGACAGGAGAAATGACGTCAGGAGATCGATCCGGCGATGGTGTCAAAGGGACTGCCGCCGAATTGCGGAAGCTGGAGGAGTCGCTGCTTGATACGTCGGTGCGCCGCGACCGGAAGAAGATGCGATCGATGCTGGCCGAGAACTTCCTTGAATTTGGTTCGTCGGGCCGCACCTGGACGCGCAACGGCATCATCGATTTGCTGTCACAGGAGACGGCGTTCGTTCCTCCAGCCATTGAGCACTTCCGCTGCGCTTTCCTCTCTGACGATGTGGCGCTGGTCACTTACCGAACGGTACGCACCGATCCGGACTCAGGCGAAATTCTCGCGAGCCTTCGGAGTTCCATCTGGACGAACGAGTCCGGTACATGGCGCATGCGTTTCCATCAGGGCACACGAACCGGCACTTGACCCGCCGGCAGTCGATCGTGAGATCGCAGCCTGCGGCGCACCCAAAAGATGAATGCAAGGTAGAGCCACGGCAGGAGCACTGTCACCCAGGATGGCGCCGGACCGTACAGGCAGAAGAACAGCAGCAGTCCCGCACCAAGCGCCAATAGCCACGCGGTTCCCCATCGCTTCGCTCTCAAGATGAGCGCAACTCCGGCTGCCAGTTCCCCGAAGGCCAGCAGCCAGCCTGCAATCTGCGCACCCTGTAACAAAAGAGACGGAGGCTCTCGGCTTTCTACCCGATCGCGAATTCCCTTGAGAATGGCCCGAACGGCAACGTGATCGGTGAACTCTGTGAACAAGCCAAGTGCGCGGCCCACGGGATCGCGCAAATAGCGCCAACGGACGCGGCTGATCATGCGTGTATGCGTTTCGTCGAGCGGTATCAGCGACCAGATGAACACTCCGCTCGGCGGGACATCGCGTCCGCGCCACACCATGGTCTGGTTGGGGTCAACCGTTCCATACTGAAGAGTCGCAGCGACGCTCAAAGGCAGAACATCACCGGCGCGAGGATGCTGAAATGCGGGGAGAATCGCCCGTGCGCTGCGGATCCCGGCACCGCTTCCGGGATTCTCAATCAGATCGTACCCATAGAAACCGGCGCGGCCGAATCCCATCTGCACCAGCCACGGCCACACGTCCTCAGGACGCCCGCGAACGGTAATCGCGCGAGTGGCATCGAACGACGGGTCTGTCACCAGATTGTCTTCAGGGAAGGTGCGGCTCAATTCTTCCGGCGTGGCGCCCCAGTGCAGTTGGGCCGGTCGAATTAAAAACCAGTAGAGCCCGCCAAGCATGCAGAAAAGAATTACCGCCGCGCCAACTCGTTCGCACAAACGAACGACAGCTCGCCATCTCGCCCCGGAACCCATCCGCTCGCCTCCTCGGAACAAGCTGCGGCTACAGCGGTTCCGCAGTTACCGTGTCGCGAACCCACAACGGCCAAGTGGCTTTTTCATCAAGAAAAAGCCACCTTTCACCGAGGCCCGAGATGGCTACGCCAACTGCGGAACCGCTCTAAGGTTAAGCAACTGCGCCCAGGGGAAGAAAAAAAACGACGACTGTCCTCACCGTTCAATCATACTAACGAAAGCCGGTTTCGCTAGACCTCGTGGCGCCTGAAGATCTCGTCCTTTTCGCGGCACGGACACTTCGCGCACCCGAGGCAGCAAGCCAGCAGCACCGCAACCCCCGCGGTGACCACAAGGGCCAGCAGGCTACCACTCGTCATGAGCCATTGAAGTAAGCTATGCATACTTGAATCTCGCTCCATTCGAACAAGGTTCGAGAGCGTATCCCGTTTTAATCAGATGCAACCCTGATGTCGAATGCTGTTTCTGTATCAAATTGCTCTCAATCCTTGGAGTGGCATAAGTGTACATCGGGAAAAGTGCGAATAGCTATCGAATTCCGCTTGCATAAAGGCAAACAAAAGGCGAATAATTGACGGGAATGGAAGAGATTTCCACATTGGCTTCAACTCTTCCGGCCAACAGCGAGCTGGAAGCCCATTCCGCTGAACACAATACCAAATCGGCGTCCGTAAACGGACCCCTCCTGAACTGGCTCTTCGTCGATCTCAACTCCTACTTCGCGTCAGTAGAACAGCAAGTTCGCCCCGAGCTGCGCGGACGGCCGGTCGGCGTCGTACCCATGTTTGCCGACACCACTGTCCTGATCGCAGCTAGTTACGAGGCGAAGGCCTTCGGTGTCCGCACCGGAACCATCGTTGCCGACGCCAAACGCATGTGTCCGGGCATTGAGCTGGTCGAGGCCCGTCACGAGCTCTACGTCGAATATCACCACAAGGTGGTTGAGGCAGTGGAGAGCTGTCTGCCGGTGACCGCCGTCTGCTCTATCGACGAAATGGCCTGCCGCCTGATGGGACGCGAGCGCCCGCTTCTCGCCGCGATGGAGCTTGGCCGCCGCGTCAAGGCGCGCATCCGGGAGTCTGCCGGCGAAATGATGCGAAGTTCCGTGGGGCTCGCGACGAATCGGTTCCTCTCCAAGGTTGCAAGCGACATGGAGAAGCCGAACGGCTTGATCGCGCTGCCCCTCGACATTCTTCCTGAAGCACTCGGGCGGCTCACGCTGCCCGATCTGCCGGGGATCGGCGCCAAGACTGAAAAGCGCCTGAATGAGCGCGGCATCACCACCATGAAGCAGCTTCTGGCCCTCGACTGCGAACAGGCTGGACAGCTTTGGGGGTCAGTCTGGGGAGAGCGCCTGTGGCACTGGCTGCGCGGCCAGGACTTCGACATGTCGGAGACCGACCATCTCAAGTCCATCAGCCATCAACACGTGCTGGCGCCGGAAATGCGCACAAAGGAAAAAGCCTGGGCGGTGGCTCATAAGCTGCTGCACAAAGCGGCCATGCGACTGCGTTCGCACGGCCTGTGGGCCGGCAGCATCGGGCTGGCAGTGGGGTTTGCCGTTCCCCGCAGCGAGCCTGGGCCCGTCAGCAGCTTCGGCGTTCCAACGCGCGGTTGGCACGGCGAGACCAAGCTCACCGAGTGCCAGGACAACCAGACGCTGATTCACGCATTGCGGCATCTGTGGGAATCCCAGCCAAAGACTGCGGAATCGACCCACCCTTACTTCGTCGGCGTGCAACTGGGCGGCCTCGTGCCCGATCGCCTCCACAGCCTGGGACTGTTCGACTCGCTCGAGGAGGAACAGAGCCGCGTCAAGCTGCTGGAAGCGATGGATCAGCTCAATCAAAAGTACGGCATGAGCACCCTCGCACCCGCCACCATGCTCACCGCTTACAAGGCTGCCCCCACCCGCATCGCCTTCCACAGCATTCCCGATCTGTTCTGATTCGCTCGCCGGCTCGTTGGCCGCGCTCCCGGACCAAAACAAAGGCCCTCGGAAATCCGAGGGCCTTTGACATGATCGAGCGGCTATTTAGACCGTCGCCGGTGTCCGCTGTTCGAGCTTAGCCAGCCGATCTGCCAGCAAATTCTCCAGCTTGACCAGCGCTTCGGAGAAACCTTCGATCCCTTCCTTCAGTTTGTCATGCGCCATGCGATCCTCGGTATGCATCCGCTCGAAGGTCGCCTCGTCCATGGGAATCCTCTCGATGCTCATCGACTTGGCCTTCGCCGGATCCAGCTTCCGCGGCAGTTCTTCCTGCGTGGAATCGAGCTCCTTCAGCAATTGCGGCGAAATAGTCAACAGATCACAACCTGCAAGCTCTCTGATTTCGCCGGTGTTGCGGAAGCTCGCACCCATCACCTGCGTCTTGTAGCCGAACTTCTTGTAGTAGTTGTAGATACGGGTCACCGACTGCACCCCGGGGTCGTCCGCTCCCTGATAATCCTTCCCCGTATCCTTTTTGTACCAATCGAGGATTCGGCCTACGAAGGGGGAAATCAGGGTGACACCGGCTTCAGCGCACGCGATTGCCTGGTGAGTCCCGAACAGCAGGGTCAGATTGCAGTGAATTCCTTCTTTTTCAAGCACTTCCGCTGCCTTGATGCCGGGCCATGTAGAGGCGATCTTGATCAGGATATGCTTGCCGTAGTCGATCCCAGCCTCAGAATATTGCGCGATGATAGCCCTTGCCTGTTGTATTGTCTTTTGCGTGTCGTAGGAGAGGCGCGCGTCCACTTCTGTCGAGACGCGGCCGGGCACGATGGCCAGGATTTTCTTGCCAAATGCGACGGCAAGGCGCTGAAAGGCTAGGTTGGCGACGTCCTGGTCGCTGGCGCTCCCCCCTTTTTCATTGCGGGCCTGTTTCAGGACTTCGTCCACAATGGGTTGATATTGGGGCATCTGTGCGGCGGTCGTAATCAGGGATGGATTGGTGGTGGCATCGGTTGGGCGAAACTTCTCCATCGCCTCAATGTCGCCGGTATCGGCGACCACGGTGGTGTAATTGCGGAGTTGCTCCAGTAAACTCTGCGCCATAATTCCTCCGGGGAAGGGTGTGCGCGCGGCGCGCGTTCTGCTCCCAGTGTACGCCCCATTGGATGCGATAAGGGGTGAGGGGTTTCCGTTCGTTCAGGCCTCTCAGGAGAGCGTTTCAGGTGCGGATCAGGTGGCGATCATGGCGAGGCCGTTTGGAATTCGATTGAACTGCGCCCTGAGAAGTGAAAAACTGGGAATATGTTCCAGGATGTGAGCACTGCAACTTGGATCGCTTCCCTCTTCGTGTTCGGAATTTGCGCCTGGATCGCGGTTGTTGACGTACGCAGATGGCAGGAGCGCCTTCCCGTGCGAGTCGGCCTCAAGCGCCTCTTCTTGTGGGCGGCCGCGGCGGTGTTTGTCTTCTGGGGCGCTCACCTCTGGTCCAACGCCTCCGGCATTCCGCACGCGACGACCACGGGCGCGGTGATTTCGGTTCAGAAGGCTCTCTATCACGGCGACCGCGAAGGAATGATCGCCTGCGTGCAGGACTGCAAGTCGGTGCTGCTGAACTTCGATCCCGACGCCACTAAGGCGGTGCGCGAGTATCCCCCGGGCACAGCGTTCAAGATCGGCTTTCTCGACGAGCGCAAGGAAGTGTACCCCAACGTTTTCGGCTTTGAGGTGGTGGACGTTTGGGACGCCTCGGGGAACCAGGAGCTCTACCACTTCGACACCCGCTATCATCCCGTGCAGCTGATCCTGCTGGGGATGGATGCCGTGATTCTGATCCTCTGCGGAGTGCTATGCACGCGGCTCGCGGATGCCGAGCTGGACCCCGAGGCAGAAGCCGCGGCTGACATCGAGCCCCCGCAAGGTCCTCCTCCGCCCACGTTTCGCCGGCGCGAGAGGCCGGCCCTGAATCTTGCCGCTGCCCGTGAGGGCGCTGAGCCTGCCGACTAGCTCACTCTGGCTGAAACGTATTGCTCAGGATACCCAGCCCTGCAACGGACACATCCACTCGATCACCCGCGGAAAGCGCTCCCACGCCTGCGGGTGTCCCCGTCAGCACCAGGTCGCCTGGCTCGAGCGTGATGGCCGCGGTGATGTACTCGAGCAGTTCCGGAATACTGAAAATGAAATCCGCCGTTGAGCCGTGCTGGCGGAGTGCGCCATTCACCCGGGTCTCGAGCGTGAGGGCCGCAGGATCCACTTCGTCGCTGACAAACGGGCCGACCGGGCAGAACGTGTCCCAACCCTTGCCGCGCGTCCACTGCCCTTCTTTCTTCTGCAGGTCGCGCGCCGTCACGTCGTTCGCGAGCGTGTAGCCGCGGATGACGTCAGGCCACTGGCCGCTCGCTTTGAACCGGCTGGTGCGGCGTCCGATCACCAGTGCCACCTCGCCTTCGAAATCTACGCGCGAAGACGCGGCCGGCATCCGCACTACCCCTCCCGGCGCAAGCAGAGACGACGGCGGCTTGAAGAACAGCAGCGGCTCGGCGGGGATCTCGTTGCCAAGCTCCTTGGCATGATCGCGATAGTTGCGTCCCACGCAGATGATCTTCGACGGCGTGACCGGCGCCAGCAGGAAAGCATCGCTGAGCCGTATCGGCTCGAACTGGCCGGCGCTGCACTCCCACACCAACTGGTCGGTTGCGTCGCGGCGAGCTGCCGCCAGTTGGGAGGCCAGGTCTTCTTCCGGCGCGGGAATCAGGTTAGCTATCCAGAATTCGCCCTCGCGCTCTGCCACGGCGCCATAGCGAACCTCTCCATCGAGCAGAAAACGGCAGTATTTCATTGTGATCTCCTAAGGGACGGGCCTTCAGGGATTGGGCACGGTCTCGCGCGCTTCTTCAGAACGCCCGCTCTCGTGCCCATCGCGGTCGACCGCGCTTACGCCATAGCGATAGGTGTGACGGGGCAGAACATTCGCATCGTGGAACGCGGGCCCGACCGCTGGCTGTTCGCCGGAGATGCGCTGCCACAGCGTCTCGTCCTCCCGCCGGTATACGAAGTAGCCGGCCAGATCCGGCTCGGTGTTCGGCTCCCAGTTCAAATCGATCGACGCGGGTGCGCCGGACGAAGCCGCCGTCGCCACCGCGGCCAGCCCGGTGGGCACCGACGGCGGGAAAACGTCCTGGGCATCGATGCGGATGGGCGCGGACATTTCGCCAGCCAGCTCCAGGGTGCGGGCGTCGACCTGGACGCGGGCCACGCGCTGTGCCTGGTACTCATAGGAATTGCCGAGCGTGATGCCGGGGTCGAGCGCATGGCCCGTGTCAGACTCGACCAGCAGGTTTTGGTCAATGGCTTCGGGTGGCTGGGCCAGCGGGCCGGCGTGAGCAGGAGCCGGATGCGGCGTTAGCAGCCTGCGGTGAATGCGGATGGCGTCGTGGGGGTCGCCGGCATTCCAGCGCAGAACAATGCCGATCTTGCGCACTTCGTCTGCCAGGCCGACGACCGGCGCGGGAGCCTCTCCGGCCAGGGCCACAGCAGCATTTGAAGCGCCCGCAGAGCGACCGTTGTGGTTCTCGAGTTCCACCGAGTAGCTGAGCGGACGTGGTGGGCCGGAAGCAAGCGGAGCGGGCAGTGAGTCACTATACGACCCTGTCGATGCAGGCGCGAAGCTGAGCTTTGCAACAGGGACGCAGGCGCTCGGGGCCTCGCTGCGACAGACCTTCACGGCCACGGCGGACTTGAGCCGAAGCTTGTCGGTGGTGCGCTTGGGCATGGTCCAAGTGAGCTTGACCTGGTTTCCAGCGCGAATGGCGGCCAGGTCATCCACGCGATCCGGCAGGTTCAGCGAAGGCGGCTGAGGCGGGCCCGGAGTTCCGCAGCCCGCAATTGCCAGAACCAGTGCGGTCACGGCGGTTCCCGCCCTTCGCTTCGCCAAAGTCATTGTGCTCTCAGTCTATCGGTTTGCCACGGCCTGTTCGGACGGCGATGAAGGACCGCCTGGCCTGTGTACAATTCTTGCGAATTCGAACGGAACCTATGCCTGTGCGCGGAGCAACCTCCTCGTCGATCCGCGCGGCAATCCAGCCTGCTTCCCGAAAGGAACCAATCTTTGTGTTGATCTTCGCTGCCATCCTGGGAATCTTTGTGTACGGCATGATCGCGGCCATGCTGGGGACCATTCTGCCCGAACTGTCCGAGCGATTCCGCCTCACTCCTTCGCAGAACGGAACCATCGCCTTTGCGCAGGCGCTGGGGCTGATGATTGCGTCGCTGGGCGTGGGTCCGCTGCTCGACAGCGAGGGCGACAAGGTGGGCATCATCCTCGGCCTGGCTCTTATCGTGATCGCGCTCTTCGGACTGCCGCGCTCGCGGGGATTCGGCAGCATCGTGATGCTGCTCTTTCTGCTCGGCCTGGGCGGGGGGATCGTGGTCACCGGCGCCAATGCCCTGGTGAGCGGCGTCAGCGAGGCGCATCGCGCAACGGCGCTGAACCTGGTGAATCTCTTCTTCGGCCTGGGCGGGTTGGCGACCCCATTCATCTCGGCAAATCTATTCAAGCGCGATTGGGTCCGGCTCTGCTACAGCGTAGCCATACTCACGATAGTTGCAATCGTGGTGCAGGCCGTCGTGCCGATGCCCGCCGCCCCCGCCGGCTCGGGATTCGTCCTCACGCAGGCGGGGCCGATCCTCGGACGGCCCCTCCTGTTCCTGCTTGGCTTCTTCCTGTTCCTCTACGTCTCCTGCGAAGTGGGCGTGTGGAACTGGCTCGCACGGCACTTGATCGCACAGGGCATTCCCGAGTCGCGCGCGCTGAACATTCTTTCGCTGGGATTCGCGCTGGGGCTGCTGGTGGGCCGATTGGCGGTTTCGCCGATTCTCAATTACATTTCGCCGTTGCGGGTGCTGCTGGCAGCTTCAGTGGCGATGGCGGTGACCACTTACCTGATGCTGCAGACCAACAAGGCGGGCGCGGCGGCGGCGCTGGTGTTCGTCGCGGGGCTGGCCATGGCGCCGGTGTTTCCGACCACGCTGGCCATCGCGGGCGCTCGTTTTCCGAGTCTGCCGGGGACAGCGATGGGGTTCGTGATTACATGCGGCTGGGCAGGACTGGCGGTGAGCTCGCGGATGATAGGGGCGATTGCCGGGGGCGATCCGCTGCGATTGAAGAAGGCGCTGCTGCTGATTCCGGCTTCGTCGG
>Ga0137378_10005217_pt1 | contig 11258 bp, 8 predicted proteins | sample SagtaG_21_FD_104813 | JGI IMG/M metagenome (GOLD analysis project Ga0137378, IMG submission 104813) | Vadose zone soil microbial communities from Sagehorn Ranch, Mendocino, California, USA - Sage2_L_60_16 metaG | ecosystem: Environmental > Terrestrial > Soil > Vadose zone | place: USA... | reverse complement strand
GTCCTCCGTGCTCATGTGGCCACCCCGCGGAGCGCCAGGAGCGCGATGAGGTCGATCACGATGGCGATCGGGGACCCCGGCGCCACCCCCAACGCTCGCCAGGTCACATCCTGAACGAGGCTCAGCAGCCGATGCAGGTTCAGGCCGATCATCACTACGACCGGCGAGGGCCGCCCTCCGAGGGCGTGCTCCTCGGTCGTGGGCCGGCCCCCACGGCGAGCCAGGCATTCCGTGCAGAGAACGGGGTCGGACCCCTCGACCAGCCAGAGCGAGAGGATCGTCTTGCAGTCGGCGCAGGCCGCGCCCGGTGGATGGCGCGAGCTGCGACGCTCCGCGGCCACGATGGCGGCGAGGGACCGGTCCGGGATCACGAGCCGGCCTCCGTTCGAAATTCGTCCAGAGCGCCGGAGTCGGCCAGGGCCTGGATCTCGTCGGGATCGTTGACGAGCACGGAGCGGCCCCGGTCGATCGTCCGTTCCTTCTCAGAGAGGGCACGTAGCGGTCCCTCGTCCCCGTCACGGAGGAAGGCGCGAAGGGCGTTCTGCCAGTCGGCCACCTTGGAGGCGTCGCGGGAGGACCGGGTGGTGCGGTCGAGCTCGACCCCCCCCTGATAGGTGACGACGTCGGCCCGCCGCTCGATCCGGTCGAACCCCAGCAGGACCGACCGGCGGGGGCCTTCCGACCGGAAGGCAACGCGGCCGTACTTGTTCAGGGACTCTCGGGAAAAGGGGGTACCCCGGACCTCTCCGATCCGCAGGACCCGGGCCTTGCTCGCCTCGCCGGACAGCCCGTCGCGGCGAGCCTCCGCGATCGCTCCGAGAACGTTCTTGCGGGTGGCCTCCGAGCGCGAGCCCGGCGTCGGCAGGGAACGCCGCGTCGCCATCAGCGATCGCCGCCGGAAGAAGAGTTAGTGTGGACGAGCGAAACGCCGCCGAGCAGGGGGCCGATCGCGGGGGCGGCCTGGCAGGGTCGCCCTCTGCACGTCATGGCGACCCCCGCGACGACTCTCGCCCGGCACGCTCCACGTCGCCTCGCACGGCCCGAAGGCCAGCAAGGAACGGGCGAAGGGCCTCTTCGACAATCCGGCCGGGCGTGTCGGCCCGCCGACTTGCCTCCGCGTCAAGGTCGCGGGCCACGGCAGGGGGAAGGTCGACCAGAATCGTTCTACGTTCCCTTGGGTGTCTCACGGGGACGATACTGAGCTAAAGTGCCATCGCACGACGTCAACTTGCAAGAACCGCGGGTCTCACCTATTGCCCAGGTGGTATCGCAGGTCTACACTAAGGCCGTGCTTGAGAAGCGATCACAGAGCCCCGCAGACGTCGTCCTCGCCCAGCAGGCGTCGAACTTGGCCCAACTTCGTGTCACCCCGGGGCAGATTCGACGGTGGCGCAAGGCCCGCCTACTCCCCATGAAGAAGAAGGGCCGCGGTCGGGGTCGCGGCTGGCGCTACGAGTACCCAACTGGCTCCGCCGAGTTCGCGGCCAGCGTGGCGCTGGAGCTTCGCACCTGCAAGACCCTCGATCGCGCGGCTCTTGCCTCCTTTGCTCATGGGGTATCCCCGACCAGCAAGGACGTGCTGGCCCGCTTGTTGGCTGCCCCTTTCACAGACGTCCAGACCGCCCTGGGGAATGACCCCCACCGGACTGCGCGAGAGCTGGCGACCAAGGCCGAAGGTCGCGCCAGCACCTATCCAATGATTCGGCAGCTGAAGAGCGGCCTAGATTGGCCTAGCGAGTTGGGCACGCTTCTGGAGGGGACCTTTGGCTTCCTGTTCAGCGGGGAGACCGTGGGATTCCGCCACGCGCTCGAAATCCTTGGCGTGTCTGAGGCAGCGTCCGACGAACTCGTGGGGAACGTCGAGCGCGATTACCTCAGCCCGAAGGATCAATCGAGGAGATTGCGGGTCATCGCCGACGCGATGGAGAGAGCAAGCCTCGCCGATTACGAGCAGGCTCGCGACGACGCCCTTGTTGTGCACAGAGCACTAGCGAGAGTCACCGGCGCCCTCACGACGCTCCTGGGCCTCCGGTCGGAGCCGCACCTGGACGATACCGACGCCGTAGGCCTCGTCCCGGTGTTCCTAACACTGCGGGGGCTTTGGGGTAACGAGCAGACGGACGAGTTCATGGGCCTCTTCAAAGACCCCATGCCGCTCTTTGCTAAGGTTGCCGCCGCGTTCGAAGCCTGGTCAGCTCAGAATCCTGATGATGCCGCAATCCTCGGACCCCTCGGATTGAGCTTCCTCAAGGGGACCCTGGAGCCAGAACAGATGCAATAGAAAAGCGCCCCCCGCGGCGCGGGAACGCCCGGGGGGCCGACACGGAAGGAGGTACCTCCCGTGCGAGGTCAACGTATCGCACGATCGGAGCGGAATGCTCAGGCGCTCCGCATCTCGCCCTCTGGCACTCTCATCGTCGAGGGGTTTGGCACATCGCTCTCCGTCGAGGCGGGCCAACTCGTGGTTCGCACCGGCACCGGCCGCACGATCAGGACTGGCCGATTCGAGCGCGCTCGCCGCCCGAAGCTCCGTCGGCTGGTCATCGTCGGGAGGACCGGCGTCGCTTCGCTGCCCGCGCTCGATTGGGTTCGCCAGGTGGGTGCCAGCTGGACGTGGATCGGCCGCGACGGCGAGGTGCTCGCAACCTCGGCCGCTCTGGGCCTGGACGATGGACGGCTCCGCCGAGCCCAGGCCCTCGCCTCTCTCACCGAGACCGGAATCTGCGTGGTGCGCCACCTGCTCCACGAGAAGGTCTCGGGACAGCTCCGGGTTCTCGGGGGTCATTTCCCCGCCCAGACGGAGGCGGCGGACACGGTCGAGGCCGCGCTCCAAGGGCTGGCAGATGCCGAGAGCATGGAGCAGCTCAGGCTCGGCGAGGCCCAGGCAGCCGCCGGCTACTGGTCAGGCTGGCGAGGGCTCTCCCTTGGGTTCGCTCGACGCGACCTTGGACGCGTGCCACCCCGGTGGACGCAATTCGAATCGCGGGCCTCGCTCATCACGGGCAATCCCCGCCTCGCCAGCGACCCCATCGGTTCCATGCTCAATCTGGCGTACGCCCTGCTGGAGTCCGAGGCGAGGATCGGGCTTGCCGCGGTCGGGCTCGATGGGGGGATGGCGTTCGGACTGCACAGCGACCAGCGATCCCGGGCAAACGGGGCTCTGGACCTCATGGAGGCCGCTCGCCCGGCAGCCGACGAGGCGGTCCTCGTCTCGATCCGCTCTCGGGTCTTCCGGCGAGGCGACTTCCACGAACTCCCGAATGGGGTCTGTCGGATCGCGCCGGAGCTGGCCCGGTCGCTGATCGAGGCATGGGTGCCCTCGTTCTCCCAGGCGATCGGGCCGCAGGCCGAGCGCGTCGCCGCGATGCTCGGCGACGCGGCCGGGATGGGTCGGCTTCCGACCAGGCTGACTGGCTCCAACCGGTCGGCAGGCCGGGACCGTCATCGTCGGGCTCAACCGAGGCGAAGTGGCGCCTCCAGACATGCTGGACCGCTCCCTTCCGCGTGTGTTGAGTGCGGGCTCGTGCTGGAGGGCACCGGGCGGACCTACTGCGATGAGTGCCTACCGGCGCACACGGTCGAGAAGCTGTCCAAGTTCTCGGCCGCTGGCCCAGCGGCCCTGGCCGAGATGCGAGCGGCCGGGCGGGACCCGGCGTCCACCCCGGAGGCCCGGGCGAAGCTGAGCGGTTCCATGTCGAGGCGGGGACTGAACGTCGCCGCCTGGGATCGCGAGCACGGCGACCGACCAGACCCCGAGGTGTTCCGTATGGAGATTCTTCCCGGCCTCCAGGGCGTGCCGCTTGCGAGGATCGTGGTTAGGACGGGACTCTCGCTCCGGTACGCATCGTTGATCCGGCGGGGTGAAAAGGTGCCTCACCCGATGCACTGGGAGGCGCTCCGAGGGATTGCGGCTGCAGGGCAGACCTAGCCTCAACGCCGTAGCCGGTCGGCAGGTTTTGATCCGGGAGGGGGCAGCTACGACTTGCCGACCGTGATGGTCGTCCGGCCTCCGTGGGGCTGGCCCTCGTTGGTGAGCCACGCAGCGGCTTCGGCGAGGTCGAGAATGTTCGAGCTGTAACGAGGCTGAAGGCTTCCCTCCGTCGAGGCGGGGCCGGTCTTCTCAGCGAAACGCTCGATAGCCTCAATGATCTTCGCCCGAGCCGATTCCCAGTCCGCCATGCGAACCTCCTTCCGTCAACGACCGGGGAAGGAGCCGCACGTTGCGGCTGATCACTCCATTTATAGCACCAACCTCTGACAACCCTATTTTGCTCAAGCAAGAGGGCGAACGGCAGATGCGCGGTTCGCTTGGATCAGCGAGTCCTGCCGCGTTCGTGAGGTGGGTTATCCTCCCGCCATGCCAGCGGACCCGCTCGGACCATTTGCCAACTTCCTCGCCACAATCGGCAAGGCCACGAACGAGACCCAGAAGCGAGAGGCGTTCATCATCCTTGCCGCGCGAGGCTTCGGCGACACCGAACTGGCGACCGATCTTGCGCTTGGAGCCGAGTACAAAGTGAGGTTCAAGTCCTCCGGAATCTTGCGACGGGGAGCCATCGATGCCTTCTTCGGAAACCTAGTCATCGAGTTCGAGACCGACCTGTCGAAGACGCTGGACCACGCCCTAGAGCAGCTCCAAGGCTACGTGGCAGGAGCGTGGCTTGAGGACGGAGGCACGGACCGCCCCTACCTGGCAGTGGCGAGCGACGGCGGCCGGTGGGAGGTCTTCTCGCCCCGGCTGCGTGATCCCGCTGGCCCGATTGAGGCTGACAATGTCGAGTTGGAAGCTAGCGACAGGATTGTCGCCGGCCCCGCCGATGCAGCCGACCTGCGCGACTTCCTGAACCGGCTGTTCTTCAGGAAGACCCTGCTCCGGCCTACCACGGACAACTTCGCCCGCGACTTCGGTCTCACCAGCCCCGCCTTTCTCACTGCCAGCGAGGGGCTGGGTCGGAAGCTCCGCGAGCTGTCCAGCGATTCCGAGCTGGACGTGCTCCGCCGAGCCTGGACAGGGTCGTTGCAGATCGCGTATGGAAGCGTGGAGACGCCGGACGAGCTCTTCGTCAAACACACCTATCTCGCTGTGCTTGCCCGGCTGCTGGTTTGGGCGTCGATGGAGCGCAGGGCGATGGCGACCGGCGATCTGGAAGATGCGATGTCGGGCAAGTACTTCGTGGGCAAGCGGCTGGCCAACCTGGTCGAGGATGACTTTTTCCGTTGGTACGCGATTCCCAGCGACACCGATGCATCCCCGGTCTGGATCGCGCTATCGAGGCACTTGGCTGGGTACGACCTCTCGGCGGTGAGTGAGGACATCCTCAAACCGCTGTACGAGGACTTGGTCGACCCCACCACCCGACATGACCTTGGCGAGTACTACACGCCCGACTGGCTGGCCACGCTCATGACCGAGCGGCTCCTGGCGGGCTGGGACTGGACCGACCGGGGGGTACCGGTCGTGCTCGATCCGACGTGCGGGTCCGGGACCTTTCTCCGGGCCGTCATCGAGTTGGTCCGCGCTCGCTCGATCTTAGCTCCGGGCCAGCTCCTCGATTCCATCCTGTCGAAGGTCATTGGGATCGACGTCCACCCACTGGCCGTCGTCGTCGCCCGGGCTACCTACGTGCTAGCGGTCAAGGACCTGATTGAACACGCAACGCGGCCGGTGACGGTCCCCGTCTTCCTCGCGAACTCACTTCAGATCAGGCGCTTGACGCCCACGGCGTCGCTGTTCGGAGAGCGCGTCCCAATCGATGTGGACGGGAAGCCATACATGGTTCCCCCAGAGTTCATCCATGAAAGCCGTGTCTTTGACGAGACCATCGAGGATGTGATGGCCGTGGCCCGTTCCTATGGAAAGCCCACGGCCGACTTGGCAGACGTCCCCGGTAGCCTCCGAAACCGGCTGGGGGCGCGGCTGGATGGGTTCGCCGAAAAGGAAGAGCTGTTGGAGGTCCTGGGCGCTGTGGCAAGGCACGTCGCTCAGCTGATCCGAGACCGTCGGGACTCGGTCCACGGCTTCATGCTCAAGAACCTCTACCGCCCGGCGATGCTGCGGGAAACATTCGACGTCGTCATCGGGAATCCCCCGTGGCTCACCGTAGGCGACATCGCGACTGAGGACTACAAGAACCTGGTTGTTCGCTTGGCGACGGACGCGCAGGTCGCGCCACGAGCTGCCGGCGAGCAGTCCCACACGGAGATCGCGACGATCTTCTTGTCGCAAGCTGTCACGGTGTTCCTTCGACGTGGCCCCGACGAAACCGAGCCAAGGGTCGGCCTCGTGATGCCTCGGTCAGTCTTCACGGCGACCCATCATCGCCTCCTTCGTGCAGGGACGTACACGGGCCGATTCGATGTGGCCGAGATTTGGGACCTTGAGACGGTCTCGCCTCTCTTCAACGTCCCCGCATGCGTCCTGTTCACCTCCCCCTCGCCGCCCCGACCTGAGGTCCTCAAGCATGGCCTCGTGTTCGCGGGGCGGCTCCCGAAGAAGGACACGCCTCGATCCGTCGCGATCGGTCACCTGACGATCGCCGAGGTGAAGTTTGAGCTTGCTTATCTCCGAAGGCGTTCGGCTTGGCGCGCGATTGACCCCGGGAGGGCGCGGGTAGCCCTAACGGAAGCGCTCGGCACCGGCCAGAACGAATACAGGACGGTGTTCGAGCAGGGGGCCATCCTGTACCCGCAACGCCTTATCGTGGTGAAGCCCGACGGTGCCGTGTCGAGAGCCGTAGGCACGGTTCGCGTCAGGACGGACGCCGAGGCTGCGAAGACGGCCAAGAAGCTCACGTCGGTGAACGTCAACCACGTCGTCGATGCGACCAACCTCTACCTGACGGCGGCCGCCGACCACATCCTGCCGTATGCGAGAGCCCGCGATCTGTGGGTGGCCCTGCTCCCGACGCTGGTCGATCCGGGACAGAGGGGATTCGGCCCTGCCTCGGTTGACGTACTGCGCGCCGCAGGTCGGGTCGAGACGGCCAACTGGCTGGAGTGGGCGGAGAAGAAGTGGGCTCGGGTGCGAAAGAAGGGCGACGAGGTCCCTCTCCACCAGCGCCTCGATTACATGTCGCACCTGAGCGCGCAGGCGACAATGAGGCGCTTCGTCGTCTTGTACACGGCTAGCGGAGGCCGGCCCGTGGCCTGTGTGATCGACACGCAGGACCTGCCGCTGCCGTTCGTTGCGCGAGACAAGACCTATTGGGCCGGATTCGCCGATAGGCGCGAGGCGGATTTCCTAGCCGGATTCTTGAACTCGGAGCATGTGGCGGCTGAGATCCTCGACTGGATGACGAAGGGCCTCTTCGGCCCGCGGGACATCCACAAACGTGTCTTGGATGTGCCATGGCCACGCTTCAGCTCCAGGGACGCAGCGCACCGTGAGCTGGCGACGGTCAGCTCCAAGCTGGCCGTACAGGCCAGAGGGTTGCTGGACGCGCTTCCCGACGTGGGTGTCGGGAGGCGACGAGTCTCGGTTCGGAGACAACTCGATCTTGGACAGCTGCGTAGGGTTGAGGAGTTGACGGCACAAATCAGCAGCGTTGTCCCGGGCACCCGGAGGGCCTGAATGCCTTGCCCTTGTTGTCTCGGCGGCCTTGGCGAAGCCATCAGCCTCGCGGAGCCTCATCCGTCCGCACGGCCGGGGGATCTCTATTGCTCTCGCTGCGGGTGGCTCTTTGCAACCGAGATGTTGCAGGGTGAGGACCCGTTGTCGGGGCTTGGCGATGTTCTGAAGTGTCCGAAGCATGGCCCGGGAACACAGTGGGTCATCCGTCGAGGTGAGGCGGGCGCCGTCCCGCCGCCGGGTTAATGGGCAAGGGTCCCGGCAAGAGTCGGCTTACGAGATTCCTCCACGACTTCTGGGGACGGTCCCGAAACCTTCGGTCGGAAGCCACCATCCTCCTCGGGGGGGTGGTTGCCGGTGCGGGGGCGCTCGGCGTGAAGAGCGGCATCGTCACCGGCATTGGCCTCTTTGTGCTGGCGGTCGGCGTCGTCGACAAGCTCTGGGGTGTGGTCCGCCCCCCAGAGGAACAGGCCCGCATGAAGCAGATCCGTCAGTACGTGGAGGCGTTGGTGCAAGAAAGCCGGAAGTCCCCATACGCCACCCTCCAAGCGAGCGTTCCAGATCTGATGGCCAGATACGTTCCGCAAGATGTGGAGGTCCGTCCCGAGCGCCGATCGGATTCGAAGGAAGGGTCCCCCGGAGCGATCGAGCCGGACAGGCCTCAGGTCGCCGGAATCTTCGAGACTTTGGCGACTCATCGCAGTCTGGTGATCGAGGGTGAACCAGGGGTTGGGAAGAGCAGCCTGCTTCACTACCTCTCTTGGACGCTCGGCAAGCGGTGCCAGGATGGCGAGCGGTCCGACGTTCCGGTGCTGGTGACGGCCTCGCGACTGGTCCATCCGACAAGGGGGTCGGGCCTCGCTGCCGGCATCCGGGACGCGGCAGCTGAGCAGTTGGGCTACGCCCTGCGCGCCTCCTTGCCCGAGGCGCTGTTCGACCGGCGTCCGGGGAAGGCGTCCACCTGGGTCGTCCTCATTGACGGGCTGGACGCGATCCTCGATGAGCGAACGCGGCGCTCCCTTGTCGGGCACCTGAACCGCGAGGGCGCCCGACCCGACTCTCCCTACAGCTTCGTGGTGACCTCCCGCCCACTGCCGGAACTGGCCGAACTCCAACGCTCTGGCTTCGCCCGCTGCCGGGTCCAGCCTTTTGATCCGAACAAGCTGGAGGAATTCGCTACTCGATGGTTTGGTGATCGCTCCCTCAACGGGGAACGAGAGGCCGAGCTGTTCTCCAAGGTTGTGCAGTCCAGCCGGATCGCCGACCTGGCCGAGATTCCTCTGCTCACGACGCTTGCCGCAATGACCTTCCAACGGGGGCTCCGGGGTAGCGATAGGACAACAGAGTGGTCCGAGCTTCCGACCACCCGCGCCGCTCTGTACCAGAGCTTCGTGGCGGGGTCTCTTGGAGAGTCCCTGACCTCCGAAAATCGACAGGGATTCAGCGAGGAGTGGGAGCGTCACCTCGGCCAGGCTGGGAGAGACTTGGCTGATCGGCTCTTCAACCAACGCCGAGACCTTCTGGAGGGCGTCGCCCGCTGGCAGCAGGACGGAGGGACGGGCAACCTCGCAGAGGAGGCCGCGCGACAATTGAGGGAGCAGGGCTGGCTGACGAAGGACATCCGCCAAGAGCCGTGGTTACGGGGCCAGATGCTCAGCTTGTTCCTCAGTACAGGCTTGGGGTATTGGCAGGCCGACGACTTCGTCTTCCTCCATGACACCATCCGGGAGTTCATGGCAGCCACTCGTGAGGTTGCTGACGGACCGGACCCAGATGACGAGGCCGCGTGGACTCTCGTCAGTGGGTGGCGGGCGCCCCAGCGCCGAGAGGTAGTCCTCTTCGTGCTGGGGCTGTGGAGCCTTGAGGGGAAGGAAGTCACGGCGCTGATCGAGCGACTCCGCTCGTCCCACGGCCTCATCTTCGCAGCATCCGCCGTGGCTGAGGGCGCCAATGTCGACCCAAGGACAGCGGAGGAGATCCTGCACGCTCTCCAGGGCGAGGTCGGGACGATCCCTTATCCCGACTCGCCTGACTTAAAGGTGCTGGAGGCGCTCTGTCGCCAATTGGGCCAGGCATGGCCCCTCGTCAAGATCGCCCGGGACCGCGACCAGGGCTTCATGTTCCGGCGGGCGGCCATCGAGGGACTGGCCGGGATGGGCCGGACCGAGGAGGCCGTCGCCGTCCTGTTGGAGATCGCCCGAGACCGCGACCAGGACGCCTGGGTCCGGCATGCGTCCGCCGTGGCCCTGGCACGAATGGGCCGGACCGAGGAGGCCGTCGCCGCCCTGTTGGAGATCGCCCGGGACCGCGACCAGCACTCGATGTTCCGGCGGGCGGCCGCCGTGGCCCTGGCACGAATGGGCCGAACCGAGGAGGCCGTCGCCGTCCTGTTGGAGATCGCCCGGGACCGCGACCAGCGCTCGATGTTCCGGCTGGATGCCATCGACGGACTGGCGGGGATGGGCCGGACCGAGGAGGCCCTCGCCGTCGCGTTGGAGATCGCCCGGGACCGCGACCAGGGCGCCTGGGTCCGGCGGGGGGCCGCCGTGGCCCTGGCCGGGATGGGCCGGACCCAGGAGGCCCTCGCCGTCGCGTTGGAGATTGCCCGGGACCGCGACCAGGACGCCTGGGTCCGCGCAGGGGCCATCGAGGCTCTGGCCGGGAGGGGCCGGACCGAGGAGGCCGTCGGCGTCCTGTTGGAGATCGCCCCGGACCGCGACCAGGACGCTTTGGTCCGGCGGGCGGCCGCCGTGGCCCTGGCACGAATGGGCCGGACCGGGGAGGCCGTCGCCGCCCTGTTGGAGATCGCCCGGGACCGCGACGCGGACGTCGGGGTCCGGTCGGCGGCCATCGATGCCCTCGCCGAGATGGGCCGGACCGAGGAGGCCCTCGCCGTCGCCTTGGAGATCGCCCGGGACCGCGACCAGGACGCCTGGGTCCGGGTGCCGGCCATCGAGGCTCTGGCCGGGATGGGCCGGACCGAGGAGGCCGTCGCCGTCCTGATGGAGATCGCCCCGGACCGCGACCAGGACGCCTGGGTCCGGTCAGCGGCCATCGAGGCCCTGGCCGGGATGGGCCGGACCGAGGAGGCCGTCGCGGTCGTGTTGGAGATCGCCCGGGACCGCGACCAGGACGCCGAGGTCCGGTCAGCGGCCATCGAGGCCCTGGGCGGGATGGGCCGGACCGAGGAGGCCGTCGCGGTCGCGTTGGAGATCGCCCAGGACCGCGACCAGGACGCCGAGGTCCGACGGGCGGCCGCCGTGGCCCTGGCCGGGATGGGCCGGACCGAGGAGGCCGTCGCGGTCGGCTTGGAGATCGCCCGGGACCGCGACCAGGACGCCGAGGTCCGGTCAGCGGCAATCGAGGCCCTGGCCGGTAAGGGCCGGACCGAGGAGGCCGTCGCCGTCCTGTTGGAGATCGCCCAGGACCGCGACCAGGAGGCCTTGGTCCGGGACGCGGCCGCCCTGGCTCTGGGCGGGATGGGCGGCAACTAGCAAGGGCGTTCGGGCCGGGCGACCGCTTGCTGACCCCGCTGACGCAAGCCGACGCAACCGCCCCCGACCGCAGCCCCCAGCGCCACGCGAACGGACGCCGGCGGAAGTACCCCAGGAAGAGGGAGAGGGAGCCCGGGCCGCGACCGACAGCCAGCGGCGAGCCGGGCCAGGCGACAGCCGAGACCCCGGGAGAAGCC
>Ga0137378_10005211_pt1 | contig 11263 bp, 9 predicted proteins | sample SagtaG_21_FD_104813 | JGI IMG/M metagenome (GOLD analysis project Ga0137378, IMG submission 104813) | Vadose zone soil microbial communities from Sagehorn Ranch, Mendocino, California, USA - Sage2_L_60_16 metaG | ecosystem: Environmental > Terrestrial > Soil > Vadose zone | place: USA... | reverse complement strand
GTCTCGGTGGCGATGCGACCGGACAGCGCGGTGTATTGCCGTTGCGTCTCCTTGTCGGAGCTGACCAGCTTTTCCAGCCTCGCCATTTCGGCTTCCAACACCGCCTGCGATAGTGTCGAAAGGTCCGTATCGTCCGGGAAGAAGGCGATGTTCGGAGATCCAGCGGCGGGGGCAGTTCCCTTAAGCTCTGCAATTTTACCGTCGACCCAATCGATGTAGCCCTTCAGGTCATTGTCGACCGTACCCTTATAATCCAGCATGAAAGCAGCCCACTGCTCCTCGGACATGCCGCTGTGCGTGTGCCTCGACTGGGTCTGACGCAACGCCTCTGGGGCTTGATTGCGTCGAAGGTCTCGGACTTCATCCTGAAGCGCGAGGAACGTTTGACGCTGGTTCGTGAACCGCCGCAGCGTGCTCCTCACCGCATTCGTTGCGCCGGCGAGCTCGGTGTGGCGCTGGGCCCTCTTCTCACTACCAGCTGAAACAAGCTTTGCGCGGTCTGCGGTATAGGCATCGACCAATTTCTTCTTCTGGGCGACCTGAGCCTCATAGCTCGCGACTAGTTTTTCTTTCTCAAGCTCGGTGCTGATGCGCTCCGATATCTGGGAAACCGCGTCCGCTTCGCGATCCCGCGCCAGCCGATGACGTGAGGCGCGATGTTCCAGGAGTTCGGCAAAGTCCAGAGCGCCATCGCGATCATGATCGGGATGTGCCTCGAATATCACGCGTTCGATCTCGCGGAGCAGCCCGTCGGTCAGGCCGCTCGACGAGCACAGCTCCTCGACGAACTGCTGCGAAAGGTAGCGCGCGCGTGGATAGCTCATCGGTCCGTTGGCGTCCGATCCGTCCAACGACCGAGTGCTTGGGTCCCCGGCTGCCCAACTGATCTTGACCGCGCCTTGGCCGATCAAGGGCCGCGCCCGCACGAGAAACGAGGGGTTCGCCCATTCATCGGCGGCCCAAGCCTCGTCCGATATGGAATCGCATCCGGCGGCGATCATGTCGGCGAGTGCGGTTTTACCGGACCCGCGCCCGCCTATGATAGCAACGAGGCCCGAGTTCAAAGGGATAGTCTGGGTCTGCAGCCAGGGCGCATCGACAACCTGTATTTCCGCGATGACCTGGGACGGCGTCGCTGATGTTGGCGGTTCGGCGCCGACATGAGCGCGTCCGCGAGGATCAATGCAGGCCTGGCGCAGGGAGTCGAATTCGAGGCCACCCTTGATCCACGAGTACCGATCGCCGAACGGCGTCGCGACGTCGTCGAGTTTGTGCGCGTCGCTGCCGTGAAGACATGGCTTCAGCCCGCCATATCGGGCGCGGATCTCCCGCGGGTCTAGATCCCTCTGTCCGAGCCAGAATTCCCGCTGTGCCTGACTGCTCGCGAAGATTACGTCTGCGAAACCTTCAATCTCCCTTCTTATGGCCTGGTCGGCTGCTTCCCTTACGCCCGACGTCCCGTCGGTCGCGCCGCCCGCGACGGCTATGACGATATTCTTCTTGGCCCACCCGCTCTCGCCGAATATCTCGCGTAATTCGCGAAAATTGACCTTGAACTGGTTGGCGCCGAACGCCAACGCTGCGCCGTCATCGATGATGTTCGGATCGGCCTTCTTTCCCAGCCTTATCAAGTCCGAGCGGGTACAGTCGTAACGATCTTGCTGCATGGTGAAGTGCAGCCGCGACAGCAGGCGCTGCAGTTCTGCGAGGTGGTCCGGATCTTCTGGACTGACGAACAAATGAAGGTTCACGAACCCTCCCCTGGACGTCGCGACGTCCAACCGCAGTTCGACATTCGGGAAAATCAGCGTCGCAGTCGGTAACCGCCCGGCGGCCCTGTACGTCAACACCTGCTGATAGGTCTCGGTGACATAATAGTCAGTAACAGCAATCGCCTCGATCGCGGGATTGGCTGCCTCCAGCGCCGACAGATAATCCTCCCACGCGGTCGGGCCGGTGAACTGGTTGTTCATCACGGTACCGGGCGCGTGGATATGTGGCTCCCAGCGACGCCATTCCGACCCCCGGCTAATCATGCTTCCCCCATTTTTGCTTTTGTGCGGCACCTCGGCATGTCGCTCAATCTATTGATGTGAAATACCGCTAACCCTCGAAGCCCTCTTTTGGCGACCATCTTCTGGTCTCCAATTTTCGTGGACGGAACGGATCCCCGAGCAGGGCCAGACCGTCGCGAAACATCGCATAGTTATACTCCGCGCCATCCGCGCGCCGGCCAAGGCTGCCTTCACCAATGCCGAAGCCGACAGGGTCGAAGCTGGGGAGATCGAGGCGCTCTGGAAGGTTTTCGCCGCCGCTCCGGATCATACCGGCAAGATCGTTTAAGAATGCCGTACAGGCTGTCTCCTCCATGACGAACCAACCGACCGCGTCGCCCAGAAAACCCCGGGAGATCACGTCCCGGACAATGTGGTGCCTCCAAACGGGGGCGTCCCAGAGACCGTCGCGCCACCAGCGCGCCAGCAAGGCCGGCCAGATCGAAAAGGCACTGCCGAGATACCATCGCCCGGCATAGGGCATTCGAACGAAAGCCACCGGGCCGGCGTCGGACGGGATGGGCCCCGTCCTCCCGATTCCATCGATCCAATCGACCACCTGGCTCAAGCCCATCAGAATGAAGTTCGACCGATGCGACGCGAGAGCCATCGCAGTCGAAACCCCACCGCCGCTAGCGGTTTGCCCGGCCGGTGCTGGCGGGACCTTCTTGCGGGGCTTCGGAATCAGTGTCTCGGCCACACTCAGGAATGCGCCTGTCGTTCCGGGCTTTGAGCCGAAGGCAACGGAGTAACCATGGATGACGTGGCCAAAGGACGACCCCGTGTTGACATACGGCTTCACCTGCCGGGCATACTTTCGCGTCGCCTCGGCCGTGACCGTTTTTGCGGTCGCGTTGGCGGCGAACGAGCCGTGCGCTTCGGCCAACACGACGCCATGCCCTTCGACCTTGCCGCCACCGTACAAAAAGTCCGCATGAGGATTGAGCGCACTGGACAGGCAGGCCGCATTCGCACGCCAGACATATCCCAAGGCATTCATGTAGAGATCCGTGATGCCGGCTCCGCAACGCGCGGCAAACAACGTCTTTTCGGTGTCGGCCAGGTCGGCGAAGTCCTGCGTCAGCTCGAACGCTGAGTCATTCGAGACCAGGCATTCCAACTGAGCAAGCGCGCTCTTTTGCAGACCCGCGAGCAACCTCGGTCGGGCTTGTCGCGTCGTGGCCGTTCTGCCGACGGCCGCGGCCAGCGCGACCGGTCCAAAGGTTAGGATGGACGCAGGCCCGGGCGCCTGGAAAAGGGCCGACACTGGGCTGGGAACATGCCGATGTTTTGTATGGGTGGTCAGGCCGATCGTCACATCGACATCCCACAGCCCAGTCTTCGAGATCACGGCGCTCATACGTCCCCCAAACGCCGCTGGCGCTATTTGCAACTCGCCTTCCGTTGGGCGTCATCTATCGATTTCGTCACCAGCCTTCCTCCCGCCTATTGCTCGATTAGCTCGTCTGTGACCGCATCGACAATAAGCACCTCCGCCAGCTCCGAGAGCCAAGCTGACACGTCCTCGATCCGCACCGTATCGCGGTGAGCCCCATAATAGTCGCGAACCTTCGAAAACTGACTGCCGAAACGCTCTGAAAACATCTTCTGAAGTTTGTCATTTCGGCTGAGCACGCTGGAAAGCGCCCTGCCCCCGTGCAGAAATTTGAGCGCATGCTCGGTGCCCACCAAATACAGATACTTCCGCTTGGGTGTCGGACTCTCGACCAGTAGAACATAGTCCTTGAAAATCGAGTTTTGCCGGATCGATTCCGCACCGCCGCGCCAGCGGATGAACTTGAACTCCGCCACTCGCAGGTTCGTCTCGAGGTCGAATTCCCGACCCGTATTGCCGGCGCCGAGCGAGACATACTCGACCGTTTCTCCTTGCTCTAGAATATGCGGCAAGCACAACAGGATGCCGAGCGCGTGGATCGTCACATTGATCTGGCCGGCCAAGCGCTTCATCTCCGCGGCCGCAGCTAGCACTTCCCGACCCGCGCCGGCCTGTTCGAGGAACGCGTCGCAATCGTCAGCCGATAGTCCGCGCACCTCCGCCTCGATCCGCCCGAGCGTACGGGTCAAGTCCTGGCCGGTGAATTTTGACAGAAGATGGATGACCTTGGCCGGATCCGACTTCACGTGACGTCCCCCAAGACTACCTTCAACCGGTCGATCTGATTGTAGTTGATGACCCGAGCGTCGGATCCGATCCCCGGAAAGCGGCTGATCACGTAATGCTCCACCCGATCGAGAGCCAGCTTCTCCTTGAGCAAATCTTCACGTTTGCGCTCCTTTTGAAGAGCGCGGCGATAGTAATTCGTCAGGGACCGATTGTAGCGGACGAACAGGGCCCGGTCCGACTCTACTTTTGCCAGATCAATCCAGTTATTCTTGCACTGGAAATTGTAGATCACGTCGCGATGGACCGCTACGACGTCGAATTCCTTGCGGTTGATACGCTTCACATCCGTCACCTGAAACCCCATAGCGGACAGATCGCGCTTCACCATGTCCTCGAAGATAAAACCGGCATGAATCTGGAAGCGGCGGCGACTGCCCAGGTGGATATTTTTGAAGGCATAGAGGAAGCGCGATAGCAGGTTGACGTTCGAAATCACGACATCGCCCGTGTCGATAAACGGCTCATAGGCGTTGCTGCTGGTGGCGTAATCCGAAGGTTCGTTCACCAGCAAGCGTTCAAGCTCTTCTGGGGCGAATACCGTCTGTACCCGAAGCATCGTCTGGAATTTTGGCTTCTCGATCTCAACGAAATAGTCATCGCGGGCGTGGCGCGCAAACGCGATCATCAACAGCGCCATCGTTGAAAAATCGGAATCGTTCAGACCGAATGCCGAATAGGTCGCCCCGACCAACCTCACGGAATTTCGCAGTTCAGCCGCCGAGAAAATCTTTCTCGGATCGAGCTCCTCCAATGGAGGCAACACAATCTGGTCTCCGCGAAGTTCGGCCATGACCTGGATGGACGCCCGTTCCGGCTCGAGAAAATTCTCATCGAGCGTATCGAACCCATGGCTGGCCATCGCGCCGATCTCATCGATCTCCATGCTGAAGTCATCGAGAATATCCAATTGCGCCAGCTTGAGGTGGAAACCGATTATCGTAACGCAGCTATGCTCGACTTGGGGCAGAAGGACATTCAACGTGTCGAGCGGCACGAGCACGTCGGTTCCCTTGCAGGCAAAGGGCATGGTGTAGAGCAATGAGACCATGTGCCGGCGGCGGGATTGGAAATAGTCGACGGCCGCGCCCACTGTATCGAGCGTGATCCCAGGTCCGAAGTTTTGGCCGTGGGTCTTGAAAGCGCTGGCAATGGCTGCCGTCTGTAGCATCGTCTGGAGGTAGCGCCCGACGACGCCAGCTTCAAACTGTGGGGACAATATTTCCCGAACAGCCCGAAAGATTGACTCGACATTGGACAAGAGCCGATCGTCGAGAGGCATTGAACAAAGCCGCGCCCTTACACGCAGATCATCGATGCCGAACCGCGGCAGATTGATGAATTCCTCGACGGCGCGGATCGTCCCGTGCCAAGAAGCCATAGCCTCCCTTGGTCGATATCGCGCGAGGACCGCTAGAAGGCCTCCGTTATGAGCAGCCAATTGCGCTTCGATCAGCGACCGGACGTCGTCACCGTAAATCCTCCGAGAGGCAGCAGACGACGGCGGCGATGCAGCGCCCATTACGCGACCACCTGGTGCTGGAGGCTCGGTTGACCTTTGAAACCGGCGCTGTGTTCACCTGCCGCCCAACTCAAAATAGCGTGTCGTCGAATATCCACTTCATCCCCGCCCCTGAAATCATTTTTGTCTTTCGGCATTTGTAGCGCAAATGCGCGCGGCAATCCCTCCGACTTTCAATGACTTAACGAAAGCGAAAAGCTCCTTCTGCCGCCTAAGAGCCTGCGCGGGCGCGATATCTACGTCCCGACCTTCACATCGATACGATCATGGCGAAAATCCCGGGATTTTCGGTGATTTATCGCCTCCGGCCTTGAAAGTCGCAATCATTCCCATTAGTATTCTCATTAGTCTTTTCTAACGAGGAATGCACATGACGATGCTTTTGGCCGAAATCCCGGATCAGAGCGTCAAAGGCGTTCTCGACGCGTTGGCCCCTTTCATCGCACCGGAGAGCATCAAACTCTTTGACCCAGTCCCCTTGCCGCCCGTCCAAAACGACGACGATCTCACACAGCTCGCGCAGTCCGTCGTCGCCGCCGTTCGTCCGAAGCCGACCCAACCGCTGCGCAAAGAGGCCTTGCGCAAGCTGTTGGGCGGGCATGACACGTTCAGCGACCAACGCGGTGAACCCGATCCAGCCTTACGGAACGCCATGGGTGCTATCTCGAAGGCGCTGAAATCAGTCTTCTTCCATGATCAAGCAGTGCACCGGCTCGCAGTCCCGAAGAAAACGCACTTTCCCGACGGCACATATCGCGGAACGGTCTATGTCGTGACGCCCCTTGGCGCACTCGTTCGCGACCTGTTGAAGGCCGAGAAGGCGATCTGAATGATCGATGCTTCGAGCGGCGCTGGAAATCCGCGCACTATCCTGACCGTCAACGAAGTCATCCGCGAGAGGATGATTGCGTGCAGTAACGAGGCTCTCGCGCAATTCAAGAGCGCGATCTGACAGTGTCACAGAACGCAGACATGGAGTGCTTTCGTATCGACGAAAGCGGATATACAGGATTCGATCTTCTCAACCGCGACCAGCGTTTCCAGGGCGCCTCGGCAATTGCCATCCGCGACGAAGATGCCGCACGCCTCATCAAGGAACACTTCCCGAGGCTGCAGGCACCGGAGATGAAGTACCGCTCGCTCTCGCGCCGCCCCGGCAATCACCAGCCGCTCCTTGCGCTGCAGCGAGATCTTCTTACCCACTACAAAAGTGTGACTTACGTCTGCGACAAGCGCTTTCTTCTATTGCTCATGTTCGTGGATTACGCCGTCGAGCCATTCTATTACGAGCGCGGCATCGACTTCTACGAGAATGGGCAGAACTACGCGATGGCGTCATTGCTCACCATGGCAGGCCCGACAATTCTCGGAGAGGCTGCCTTCGACGCCCTTCTCGCGGCGTTCCAACACGCCGCAAAGGCCAAGACGCCCGAGGCTTTGATGGCTCTAGTTGCCGCCGCGCGCGCGACACGATGGCGAGAGCTCCCAGAAGCCCTGGGGCCACTCGGCCAATATGCAGCGCCGGAATGTCTGTCGGCAATCGCGACGCCCGGCGTGAACACCGACGCCGCCCTGGTAGTGTTGCAGTCGCTCATCAATCGAATGGAAGTGTTGGCTGAGGGCGCGTATCGAGTCGAGCACGACCAGTCGAAGAACCTGCTTACTTATCACGGGCTGCTCCGGCGCTTCATCGATCACGAACGGGAAATCGAGTTTCATCAAACCGAAATTGCATCACTGAAATTTCCGCTCAAGCTCGCAGAAGTCGCCCAGGTCGATTCCAAGACGAGTCCCGCGGTGCAACTGGCCGACGTCATGATCGGCGCCGCGATCGAGGCGGCAAATAATCTGACTGGGTTGCGATCCGGCGGGTTAGACCCCGAGGCGGTGATGTCACTTTACGCCGACAATCAATTTATCCATCTGATCCCATCCATCGACTTCGAGGAACAACGCCGTTTCAGGCAAGGCACCCAGGCGTCCGAGCTGATCGACTATTTTTCTGCAAACTTTTCTGGCCCACGCAAAAGCTGAAACGACCTTAGACGAGCCTGCCCGCGCACTCTGCCGAAGACGATGAACGCCAGCTCGTCGCGGCTGAATAAGAGAGAGGGCTGGAGCGACAAGTGTCGCTCCAGCCCATCTTTTCATGCACTGCGCTTAATGCGCGGTTGCACCCGTGCACCGTCGATCCAGATCGCTACCTTTCCGGTTGCGACAAGATCAGCCGTCTCCGCGACGAATTCGCGTACGGGACGTGTGCCACCCACCCAAAAACGGTGACGATATCCAACGGCAACCGCAGCATCCTTGAACCCCTTCACGGCGCCGTAACCCGCAGCCTCCTGGATCTCAAACTGCACGATCCAGCGTGTGCGTCTGGCCCGCACGCCGTCGAGAATTTCGACGGCAATGCGATGCTTCTGCCGGGACCTGACGGTAACCGGTTCTATTTTCTTGGTAGGAAAATTTAGGATCTGACCCATCAGAACCTCCTTCCGTGAGTGAAGCGGCTCGATGGTGTTTACGGGGTCGGTGAACCGCACAGCCGAGACCCGCCCGCGCAATCGCGGAGCAGATCAGCGGCGGCCCGTTGACCGGGCAGTTCAGCTACTACAGATCTCGCTGCAGGCGGTTCTTCTCAATGCCACGATGTTCGCGGCGACCCTGAATCACCCTAAATGTGGCGCTCGCCCTCGAAATTTCAAGGTCCCGCGCCGGCATCCGCTGATGGTAACCGTTTGAGATACCGGCCGGATGTGTTCAGCTTGGAATTCGGGAAATCTTTCAGTTTTTTCAAAGGCCGTTCTGACATTTTCGGCGTTTTTGGCTCATTGAGATCGTTACAGAATTTCTCTTTGTCAGAATGGCGGTTGCCAGCCCATGCTCGTCCTTTCCAGGCCATTTGCCGGCGGTTATGAGCCCGACCCCGCACGACCGATTAAGAGCCAATCTGGATCGACCAAGAATCAATCGGGCGGACTCGATTCCGGAATAATTACAAGCATTGAACTTTCAACACCTCGCCGCCAGCATCTTGCTACTTGAGAAACGGTGATTCTCACGGTGACCAAATTGGGCTTGTTGGAAACTACGCTGTGGCGCGCCCGCGCGGGACAGGCCCGCCGGGTTGCTGGGATGTTGTCTCCGCGAGATGCTGCGCTCTTAGAAGCGTATGCCAGAGAATGTGAAGACAGCGCACGCGCAGCCGCCATCGAAAGCGCTAGAGCCAATACGCATCTATCGGTCGACATCCAACGTAGAGACGACCAGAACTCTAGATCGCCAGTCAGAGGTCGGTTGCCAAGTCAGGCCGCATAAGCTCGCAGCTCTGCTTGTGGGTTGCATTTCAGCTTGATGGAAGCTGGAATTCCTCTGTCGTCTTTGTCTCAGCGTCATAGATTTTGACCCGCAGCATCGGGAAGCGTTTTTTTAGCTCCTCAGCCCCCGTCCAAGCTCCCCCTTTCGTTTCAAATTCGATCTTGAGACGGCCATCTACTTCGAGCGCATAGCCCGTATTCGGCAGTTCACAGGCCACCGCAACCATTTTGCCCTTCTCCTGATCGTCGACTCGCTTGTCTGCGTATTCCTTAGCGTGAGTCTCCCACGGCGTGCCAGCGCGACCGCGGCGCTATCGCGCGCACTTGGAGCACGGGCGCTGGCTATCAGCGTCGGTCATTGCGTTTCCTTTGGTCAAAATTGAACTGAATGACGAAAACCTGCCATGCTTGTTGCGTCTGGAGGCGCATTTCCCCTGATTGAGAACGCGCCTCCGACATTTTCCGCCGCACGCAATAGGCCGGCTCAGGAGCCTGGCAGTTTGCGACCGAGGAAGCTGCGGATGAGGGGGACCATTTCGTCCGCTTTGTCCTCGAGAGCAAAATGACCGGTGTCAATCAGATGCAGTTCGGCTTCAGGCATGTCCCGCAGATACGGACTGGCACCATCGGCTGGGAAGATGAAATCGTTCTTGCCCCAGACGATCAAGGTCGGCGGCTTCCGCTCGCGAAAGAAGGCCTGGAACTTCGGATAGAGCGGAACGTTCGAACCATAGTCGTGGAACAGATCGAGCTGAATATCCATGTTTCCCGGGCGATCAAGCAAGGCCTGGTCATGCACCCAATTGTCTGGATCGATCCGGCTGACGTCGCTCATCCCGTCCGTGTATTGAAACTTGGTGGTCTCCGGCTTCACCAAAAATTCCAGGGCCTTGCGGTGGGCTGCGGAGCCATCGGCCCAGTAGGCCTTGATGGGATCCCAGAACTTCTTGAGGCCTTCCTCGTAAGCGTTTCCGTTCTGGATGATCAGCGCGCTGACCCGCTCGGGATGCTTCAGCGCGAGACGGTAGCCGACCGGGGCGCCGTAATCCATGACGTACATCGCGTAACTCTGCACGTCGAGCTTGCCCAACAAACCGTCCATCAGATCGGCGTAGTGACCGAACGTATAGGCGAACTTCTTATGATCTGGTGCGGCGCTCTGGCCGAAGCCGGGATAGTCCGGCGCGATTACGTGATAGCGTGACGCGAGTTGCGGGATCAGATTGCGGAACATGTGCGATGAGGTCGGAAAACCGTGCAGGAGGAGAACGACAGGCGCGTCCGCCGGCCCTGCTTCGCGGTAGAAGATGTCGGTCCCGTCGACCTTCATCGTCCGGTAGTGCGTGACGGGCATAGCGCTCGTCTCTGCTGCCCGGCTTTGGCCGGAAACCGCTTCCGGCGTCGGCGAGAGCGCCGCTATCGCGGCGGCAAGGGTCGCAATCTTGAGGTACTTCTGAACGTTCGTCATGTCTGCTCCTTTATGAAAAAGCTGGCTTTGGGGATAGCGTCGGTTGTGCGGAACCGCTTTGCAGGACGGCGCGGATTTCCTCGCAAACGACTTCCTTGCTTCACTTTCTGAGTCTCCGTCCTGAGATTTGAGCCGCTCGTCCGTCGGCGCCGACAGCACCCGGTCCAGACGTGACCTGTTTGATGCTGGCGAGCGGAAACGATAACAACGCGATCGTCTGCCCGCCTCGCTGCGATAGTCGACGTCCATTGAGAAGATCCGCGAGAGAGCGGATGATCTTCATGCCTCGACCTTCGTCGGCATTTGTCAGCCCACAACCGTTGTCGGCTACCGAACACTCCATCGTGGTACCGCGGTTGGTCATCTCGACTTGAATTTTCCCACCGCGATCGCGAAACACATGCCGCGCGGCGTTGTTGATCAGTTCGGAGACAATCATTCCCATGCGCCAGCAGTCGAAGGCGTTCAGCTTCAGCGGGGATTCCAGGAATACGATATCTCTGTACTGCAGTTTGGCGCGACTGATGGATCGACAAAGCTCGCGCAGATACTTTGCGCCATCGATCGGACGATTGGTCGCCGGGACCCGCAGTGATCGCTGTATGAGCGCGATTTCGTAGATGCGCTGTAGCACTCCTGATAGGGCGATCTTGACTTCTTCGTTGACGGATCGAACTGCGGTCAACGACACCAAACCGGCCATAGAGGCCAGTTCAT
>Ga0137378_10005208_pt1 | contig 11265 bp, 8 predicted proteins | sample SagtaG_21_FD_104813 | JGI IMG/M metagenome (GOLD analysis project Ga0137378, IMG submission 104813) | Vadose zone soil microbial communities from Sagehorn Ranch, Mendocino, California, USA - Sage2_L_60_16 metaG | ecosystem: Environmental > Terrestrial > Soil > Vadose zone | place: USA... | reverse complement strand
GCCTGCCATTTTTGCGGCGAGTGCACCACGGGATGCGATGTCGGCGCATTTTTCTCCACACCGTACTTTCTGCTGCCCAAAGCTGAGGCAACCAAGAATTTGGAGATGCGCACCAATGCCCTGGCGAAGAACATTCTTGTGGACGAAAATGGGCGAGCTTCCGGCGTGGCTTATATCGACCGCACGACCAAGCAGGAAGTCGAAGTCCTGGGACATGCCGTCGTGGTGGCGGCCTCTTGTGTGGAATCATCGCGGATCATGCTGAATTCCAAGTCGCGGCAGTGGCCTAACGGCATTGCGAATTCCAGCGGCCAACTCGGACGCAACCTTTGCGATCATCTTTACGGCGAGTCTGCCCAGGGATATTTGCCGCAGCTTCTCGGACAACCCAGCTTCCCCGATCACGTTTCCGACAGCACCATTGCGTGGATGCCGCGCTGGCAGAATCTGAAGGACCCACACGAAGAGAGGTTCATCCGCGGATATTCGGTTTACCCAGATGGCGGCTGCTTAGACTTCCCTTGGTATGCCAACGGCCTCGACGGTTTTGGTTCGTCGTTCAAGCGCGAGATCAAGCGCCGCTATCCCACTCCAGTCAACTTCACGGTGCAGGCGCCATCGCTACGCTCGGACACGAATTATGTGGACCTCGACCCTGAGGTCAAGGATCCATACGGCATTCCGGTAGCGCGGCTGCACTTTCAATGGGACGAAAACGCTTTGAAGATGTGGGAGCACTCGAAGCAGGCGTGTGCCGAAGTACTGGGTGCCGCGGGAGGCGTGCTTGAAGGCGCGGGCGAGGCGCCTGAGATTCCTGGTTACAGCCTGCACGAAACCGGTACGTGCCGCATGGGCAATGACCCAAAAGGTTTCGTCACCAACCGCTTCGGTCAAACACATGACGTGTCAAACCTGTACGTCTGCGATGCCAGCGTCTTCCTGAATTGCACCGACAAAACGACCACGATCAGCATTCTCACCTTCTCGCTGCGAACTTCCGAATATCTCGTCGAGAACTTCCGCCGCGGAGAACACCAGGCCGCGTGATGGCGCGATTCCGCATCGCTCTGCCGCTCCAAGCACAAAGCTAAGGTCGCCAGTCGAAAAATACGCGGAGAAAGAATAGGGCGCAGCACATTAATCTGGACGTGACTTGGTGGTTCGGATTGCGTGAACGCAAGTTCCAACGTCATCTTGCCGCCGGGTGCGGTTTCCGGCAGGTCCACCACCTGTCGCTCAATCGGAACATTGCGCCGAAAGGCCAGATCGAGTTTTTTCTAGCGTAACGCGTGCGGGCTGGTAGCATCCGAAGGGTTCGCATTAATTTACTGCTTATGGAGCCAACGACTATGAGCAATCGAAGGTTAGCGGTCGGAATCGTCCTTCTTTTTGTTGCGCAGTTTTGCCTGGCGCAAGCGACGCCATCGAAAACAGATGTAGAGAAGCGTGTCGATTCGATCCTCAGCCAGATGACGCAAGAGGAGAAGATCACGCTAATCGGCGGGATCAGTGACTTCTACACTCGTCCGCTTCCACGGCTCGGGATACCCGCTCTGAGAATGTCCGATGGCCCGATGGGAGTTCACGACTACGGGCTAACGACTGCATATCCAGCGGGTATTGCGCTGGCGGCTTCCTGGGATGTCGACCTCGCGCGCCGGGTTGGCATGGCTATGGGCAAAGACGCACGCGCCCGCGGCGTGCATTTTATTCTTGCTCCCGGCATGAATATTTGCCGCGCTCCGATGAATGGTCGTAACTTCGAATATTTTGGGGAGGATCCGTTTCTGGCAGGGAGAATCGCAGTTTCTGTGATCAAGGGGATCCAGGGAGAACGTGTCATCGCGACGGCCAAGCACTTTGCTGGGAACAACTCGGAATTTGCGCGCACGACTCTCAGCTCCGATATCGATGAAAGGACCTTGCACGAAATCTACTTGCCGGCATTTGAAGCCTCCGTCAAGGAAGGAAATGTAGGCGCCGTCATGGATGCCTACAACCTGGTAAACGGCGTTTACATGACGGAAAACAACCATCTGAACAATGAAATCCTGAAGAAGGAGTGGGGATTCGACGGCATTCTCATGTCGGATTGGGGCGCGACGCACGACGGTATCGCTGCCGCCAATGGTGGTCTCGATCTTGAAATGCCTTCTCCCACCTTCATGAATAGTGACACGCTGCTTCCAGCCCTCAGGGACGGCAGAGTCTCAGTGACGACCCTGGACGACAAGGTTAGAAGAATTCTCCGCAAGGCGATTGAGTTTGGCTTCTTCGATCACGCACAAGCGGATAGCGATATTCCTTTACTTAGTCAAGAGGGGCGGCAGGTCGCACTCGAAGAAGCCAGAGGCAGCATTGTCCTCCTGAAAAACTCCGGCAATATCCTTCCCCTGAATGACACCAAATTAAAAACCATTGCGGTAATTGGACCTGATGCCTACCCAGCTGTGATTAGCGGAGGCGGGAGCGCGGAAACCAAGGCGTTCAACTCTGTCAGCTATCTGGAAGGCATCAGCAATCGCCTGGGGACCAAAGCCAAAGTCTTGTACGCAGTTGATACGCCGCCTCTTGACGAAGTGTTTGAGAACACCGAATTCGTTACTGCCCCCGATGGAGAGAACGGTCTAAAGGGAGAATATTTCAGCAATCAAGAGTTGAAGGGTACTCCGGCCATGGTTCGCACTGACAAACACGTTCACTTCGACTGGGGTGAAGGCAGCTTTGCCCAGGACCAACCCATCGATCATTTCTCGGTTCGTTGGACAGGTTATTTCGTGCCGAATACGGCGGGCGACTATAAGTTCTTTACCTCCGCAGACGATGGGGTCCGGCTCTACGTCAGCGACCAGTTGGCAATCGATGATTGGCTACCTCATTCCCAGACCATGGACACTTACGTCAACCATCTGGAGGCTGGCCAAGCATACAAGATCCGTTTCGAATATTTCGAGGACGTGGGCAGCGCCATCGTCGGTCTCGGCGTGACGCGAGCTGAGGCATACATCGGTCGCGAGACAAGAGCCCTTGCTGCGAATGCTGACGCCGTGATCATCTGCGTAGGGTTCGATCCTAAGACAGAGGGAGAAGGTTTTGACCGGACCTTCCAGCTTCCGGGCGGACAAGACGAACTCATCCGGCAGATCAGCGCCATCAACAAGAACATCATCGTCGTACTGACCGCCGGCGGAAACGTGGATATGACGCCATGGATCGACAATGTTCCAGCTGTTCTGCACGCATGGTATCCCGGACAGGAAGGGGGGACGGCGTTGGCCCAACTTCTTCTTGGCGATTACAGCCCGTCGGGCAAGCTACCGGCATCCTTTGAACGCCGTCAGCAAGACAATCCGACGTTTCACAGCTACTATCCCGAAAAAGGCGAAAAGCGGGTCCAGTATTCCGAAGGCGTCTTCCTGGGGTACCGGCACTTCGACCGTGCTGATGCTGAAACGAAGCCGTTATTCGCTTTCGGTTACGGCCTTTCCTACACGACATTCGGTTACAGCAAGCTGGAGGTAACACCACTGAGGGGAAACTTGAGCGAGCCAGTCTCGGTTTCGTTCGATGTCAAGAACACGGGCAATCGTGTGGCTGCCGAAGTGGCGGAATTGTATGTTGGTGACTCTCACGCTAGTGTGCCACGCCCAATCAAGGAGCTGAAGGGGTTCGCAAAGGTAAATCTCAAACCCGGCGAGACCAAGCACGTAATCCTTACGCTTGACCGCCGGTCCTTCTCTTTGTATGACGTCGGAAAGAAAGACTGGAGCGCTGAGCCGGGTGACTTCACAATTCTCGTCGGCAGCTCTTCGGACAACATCCAACTGCAGAGCAGGTTCATTCTGACGCACTAGGAAACGAATCCTCAGTCAGAAGACGTTCTTATCGAACCGAGGGTCTGCGCCACCGCGGAACACTCACGTCCATGCGAGCGTCGTAACGGAATTGCTGGCCAGAGTCAGCTCCGCCACCATCGCGCCCATCCGCAAAATTACCGGACGTTCCGTGGCGGGGTTGGTTAACACCCCCTACTCCTTGGCATGGTTCTCTACTGAGAGGACAGCCTAAGATTTGCTCTTTCTTAAATCCATTGTTTCATTGCTGATCAGTGGTTTTGCCCAAAAGCCGATGCTGAGAATGATTCCGTATGTCAGATAGAGGAATACCATCCCATTCCGCAATCCGGCGTAGTCCCCGATGCGTCCGACGATTACGGGCACAACGGCTCCGCCAATTCCCATTCCCGTTCCCAGGATTCCGGCGAAGGAGCCGTGGTGCTCGACCACGGAATTGAGTGCCAGCGAAATAACGATCGGCCACATGACCGATGCGAACAGGCCGATCGCGGGAAATGCCAGCAACGAAATGCGAGCCGGTCCGAACAATGCCGCAGATAGGCAGAGCAATGCTCCGCAAGCTGCTCCGATCAGGACCCGGCGGCTGTCGAAGATCTTCAGCAGCAGCATTCCCACTAGACACCCCGCCGTCATCAAGCCCCAGAACCACGAGACTGCCGCCGCGCCGGTGGTATGGGGGTCGAAGCCATGGTATTGGGAAAGAAATTTCGAGATCCAGTCTGCCGTGCCCTGTTCGCAGCCCACATAGGCAAACATGGAGATGAAGTACATCCAGACAACTTTCTTTCGCGCCAGGCCAAGGTACATCTCCCAGGAGCCGACGGTCTCTTCGGCGGTGTATCGCACAGCGGGAAATTTCGACAACCCCAGCAGAACAACCATCAGCAAGGTCGAAACCGCAAAAATCCAATATATCGATGCCCACGGCAACGCTCGCGGTGTCACTCGTCCGAGCACGCGCAGCAACAGGTTGCCGGGTTCGCCAGGTTTCCGAGGTTCAAAACAAGATACGAGTAGATGCGCGGACTTAGAAATGATGCCGCCCCGAAAACAAACTGGGCCAGCGCAGAGTAAACAGCGTAATGCTCCTCTCCGCCGGAAATCCGAAGCAGGGGATTGATCGCTACCTGCAGAACAGCCATGCCCGCACCCATGACGAAATAGGAAACTATCGCGATGTCATAATGCGGAAAGAGGGCGAAACTGAGAGATCCTAGCATTCCGGCCAGAAAAGCCATTATCATCACCGGTTTTTCCCTCAGTCGTTCCAGTAGAAAGCCCGCTGGAATCGACATCACGGCATAGGCAATAAAGAAAGAGAACGCCAGGAACGCAGCCGCCGTGAGGGTCACCTGAAAGCTGCTGATGATGTCCGGCACGAGCGGCCCGACAATATTTGTCAGCAGGGAGATTACGAAAAATGTGACCATGACAAGGACAACCATGTAACGGTTTCTTGTCGTAAGCTTGGTGACGCGGTGGGTTGATTCCGCTTGCATACTCTTAATTCAGCGTGATTCAGACAGTACTACTCGATGTTGGCTGCAGCGCATTACCGAACCGGTTATGCCAGACACTGGCGGCGCCGATAAGATTGGCGTCCTTTCCGAGCGAAGCTAGAGCTAGCTCCGTCTTTTCATGCGGGACGAATCGGCACCCCCGGGCGATTTGTTTGCGAATGCTGTCCAGAAAAAGCTGAGAGCTCTGCATCACGCTGCCGCCCAGGACAATCCTGTCGGGAGCAAAGAGGTTGATCAGGTTTGCGATGCCGAGGCCGAGGTAATAACTCTCGCGATCAACGATTTTGCAAGCCAGTTCGTCTCCTGCAAGAGCAAGCCGGCAGATTGTTTTGGCCGTGCGATAGGAATGATTCGCTGGCGCCTGCTCATGAGCCCAGGCTGCCATGGCCGGTCCACTCGCCAGCGATTCCCAACAACCCCGAAATCCACAAGAGCATTCCGGTCCGGAGGGATCAATTACTTGATGTCCAAGCTCGGGATGAGATCCATCTACGCCGCGATATAAGTGTCCGTCGAAGATGATGCCGCCACCAATGCCGGTGCCAACCGTGATATAGATCAGCCGCGGCTTGCCACATCCTGCGCCCCATGTCGCTTCCCCAAGTGCACCCGCATCAGCGTCGTTTTCCAACGCAACCTCGACTCCGAAGAGCTTCCCCAGATCTTGTACAGGGTTTTTCCGGCGCCAATAGGGAAGGAAGTCCAAATCGCCAAGTTCGCCGGCAATGGGATCGACCGGGCCGGTCGATCCAATGCCGATCCCAGCAATCTCGACGCGGGTGCGCTGCTCCATTTCGCGAAGCATGCTGACGATGCTTTCCAGGCCCGAGGAATAGTTTGACTCGGGTCCGGTCACCATATCGTTCTTGGCGAGCACCTTGCCGTTCTCATCGACCAAGCCGACCGCCAGCTTGGTTCCACCAATGTCAACGGCTCCAATCATAGGTCTCTGGCTCTCGACTCGTAATCAAGCCTTGATCGTTTTGGTTGCCGTATCCCAGTGAACTGCCTGCTGTTGGAAGTACGATTCATTGGCCATGTGACAAGCCAGTGCTGCGTGGTGGCCAAAGACAGCGTCTTCTACAACCGGTTTGCGTGAGCGAACGGATTCGAAAAATGTCCATAGATGGGGCCTGACGTCGTCGTAATCTGGCGCTTTGAACGCGACTGATTCCGGCATGGGCTCCTGACCAAGTTTGGGATCGTTCTCCTCGTGCCATTGCTTCTCGTAAGCGGCGCGCATGGCATGCGGGAAACTGCCGTCGTAGTAGCTGGGGCCCGAATCCTGCCCGGTTTGCGGCGTGTAAGTCAGCCCGAACTCGTTCATCTCGAGGATGCCTTTCGATCCCTGGAAACGGTAAGTCTCCGGCATCTCGGTACCGAGATTGAGTCGCATATAGACGGGAATGTCGCCGTATTGGAACAGGGTCGCGTGAACATCCGGCATGTTGCGGCCATCCTTCCAGCGCAGGATTCCTCCCATGGACATCGCACGCTTGGGGGGTTCATTCCAGCCCAGGACGAACATCATTCCGCTCACCAGGTGTACCAGCAGGTCGCCAGCGACGCCTGTACCGTATTCCTTCCAGCACCGCCAGCGCGCAAAAATTTCTGGATTGAATGGCCGCTTCGGCACCGTGCCCTGCCACCTGTCCCAGTCGAGGTTCTGCGGCGAAAGATCGAAAGGTGGGGGATACTCCCAGGCCCCGGTCGGGTCGTTGCGGCCGAGCCAGCCTTCCACCATCATGAGGTCGCCGATCATGCCCTGCGCGATCATCTCCTTCGCCTTTTTGCAGATCAGCGAACTCACCCGTTGTGAGCCAATCTGAACGATGCGTCCAGTCCGCTTTTGCGCCTCTGCCATCTCGACGCCCTCGGCAGCCGTGTGCGACATCGGCTTTTCGCAGTAGATATCCTTGCCTGCCGAGAGTGCATCTACCACGATCTGCTTGTGCCAGTGATCGGGGACTGCCGCGATGATGCAATCAATGTCCTTCTCTGCCAGGACTTCCTGGTAACGGCGAGTCGCCGGCAAATTCGGTTTGGCGGTGATCTCGCGGGCCAAGGTGTGGCGGCCGTCGTAGAGATCGCAGGCTTTCACGCACTCCACGCCCGGCAATTCGATGGCGCTGCTCAGCAGCCAATTTCCCTGCATACCAATCCCGATCATTCCGAACCGAAGACGATCACTCGCTGCCCTAGTCGAGGCCAGCAGCGGCTCGGGATCCAGCAGGATGGTCTTAGCGGCGAGAGATGCGCCCACCGAGGCGGCACTCATCCCTAGAAACTTGCGACGAGAGAGAATGTTTCTGCTCAATGTAGTCCTCCTGCAGCAACGATTTTTAGGTCTTTGCAATTACTTGAGCGCCATGCAAGATCGGGAGACTCAATCTTTTTCCGTTCGCATTGCCACTTCCTCGTTCATCAATCCGAACTCACCATCAACGACATAGGAGCAACTACGAAATGAATCACAATCCACTCCCTGGAGTCGTGACAGATGTTCCGCAGCCAACTGGGCAGGGAGGATATCAATGAGAAACTGCCAGTCCGGTGCGATGCTGGGGATTTGGAACACTAGGTCTCCACCACGTTCGGGAAGATCCTGCCCGATAAGCATCACCGAGGCTCCTAAACGTCGAAGGTCACGGGCAACCGACAAATCCTGTTCCCGCATTCGGAGAGCGTCAATCCAGAGTCCAAAGCGGACATCCGGGGTCACCATTTCTTGTGGACCGTGGCGGAAACTGCCCGTACCTAAGGCAGTAGCGGGCGACTTGGCACCTTCCTCCCACAGCAGTCGGGCCTCGTGACAGCTCCCCAATGCGCCACCGCGCCCCAGAAAGTAGGTAACCTTGCTGCAAGCAAACCAGTCGCTGTCGGCAATCTGCCTGCGCCAGTGTGCAATTCTACGTTCCGTCTCCGCTACCGAGGCGACCAAAGATGCCGCGAGCGTCACATCAAAGGAGGTGACTGTCGCACTAGCAAGAGCGCCAGCAGCGGCCGCCAGAGTGGAATAGGTGTTCACGGAAATCGCGTGATCCGGCTTGGTCGGAACCACCATTGCGATCTGCGCCTCTTGCGCAAGCGCCCCGCTGGGCGAATTGGAAATGCCGATGACGACTGCACCGCTCTCGCGAGCTTTAGCCAGCAGATTTACGACTTCTGCGCTTCGGCCGCTGCGCGAGATTACGATTACAATGGCCGCCGGGGGGAGCGTTGCAAATTGGAGCAATTCTCCTGCGTCCAGCATGTGCACGGGGTTGGCACCGCGATAAAAGATGGGCGCCACGCTGAGTGCCGCGTGCCAACTGCTGCCGATCCCCGTCACATAGACGTGGCGAGCTTTCGTGACAGCAGCGGCCGAGGTTTGCAAAGTATCCTGACCCGCTCCACACAGGTAATCAAAAGCGCGCTGCAACTCTTCGGGTTGACGGAGGATGTCGTCAAGAAAGTGAGTCATTGTCGCTTGTTCTGCGGGCCGGTGCCGATTCAGATGCCTGACCTTCGTAATTTCTGCCGCCCTGACTATTTCTCTGCCGGAGTCAGGATGATGTTTCGAAAAGCGACGTGATTGTCCTCGCTGCCTTGAAGATAGATCGGCCCCGGCAATTCTTCGTGGCTGTCGAGCGCCCCACCCGTAACGCCGGGCACTTCCTGGCGATCAATCACAGCCTTTCCGTTCTGGACGACGGTGATCGTGCGTCCCACCAGCGTGATGTCGAAGCTCTGCCATTCTCCCGGCTTGCGCGGCAACTCTGGCGAGGGAGCGATGAAACCGTAGACGCCCCCGGTATGGTGACTGGGCGGCTCCTGAATCGAATTGTCCTCGATCTGCACTTCGTAACGGCCCCTTAGATACACGCCGCTGTTGGCGTTAGCGCCGCAGTTGAACTCGACGTGCAACTTGAAATCCTGGAACTTTTGCTCGTTGATGACCTCCGGACCATGTCCCGGGCTGACCAGCGTCCCGTCTTCCACTTTCCACGTCGCCGTAGAATTGGCGTCGCTCATCTTCCACCCGGTCAGATCTTTTCCATTGAACAGAGAGATCGGCTTTCCCCACTTAGGCTTGCCTTTTCGTTGGAGAAGCGGCGCCCTTACGGCGGACCATGTCCAGCGCGCTCCATTGGGTCCGGTGAGCGTTCCGGAGAGGGCCTTCCCCTCAGGTTTTCCGACAAAGATCAGGTCGGTGGACGAACCCTCCGCTTCTTTGGGTGAAACGAAAGTGATCTCGCGATCGGAGACTTCAACTCTGGGAATTGGGCGAGCGTTCCCCCACCGTCCCACCATTTGTGCGACTGGGTGTCCGTTTTCCTGGTGAATCTCCAGCCAAGAGGGATATTCGCGGTCGGGACTCTTGAGAGTCAGATCCCAACGTCCCGAAAAAAGCTGGACAGCGTCCGAAGTGGAACCCTTGTCGCCGCTTGCTCCTCGGCATAAGGTGCCGGAAAACAGGAAAGTGAAAAAGAGGAGCGCGGCAGAAGCGAGTCTGGAAGTACCCTGAAGTGCGAGCATGATCTCAATTTAGGAAATCGGTTCCTGCAACCGGTTTCATCCCATACTTTATTAGTCTTTCTAATTCCCTATGTCAAGGGAATTGAAATAGGAGCGTCGAGAAGCAGCGGTGACGCGGTTTCAGCACAGCGCGGTCGTACTCCGAGCCGGGGAATCTCACAGGTTGCTTCGCAGGTCGGTCGACGGGTCCTGCCCGACGGCATCCAGGCTGGCAATGCGAAGCGGTTGCTCTCGAGCGGCAGCGGTGGATCTGCGAACTACCAACTCTGTTTCCACATAGTAGTCCGCTCCTTTCCGGCGTTTCAGCTTGAGCATCTTGTCCAAGGCCTCAAACGCGATCGTCCCCAATCGTTCGCGAGGAACGCGGATGGTGGTCAGGGGAGGACGCGCAAGGAAAGCGAAAGAAATATCATCAATGCCGATAACCGAGACGTCCTCGGGGATCCTGACCCCCTCCTCCTCAAGCGCACTCATGGCTCCCATTGCAATGAGGTCGCTTCCGCAGAAAACCACCGTGGGTATCTCCGGTTGTGACAGAATGGCGCGAACCGACGACGCTCCAGCGTCGACGCGATAATTGCTTTCGAGAACAGGAAAAGGATTCAGCTTTCTTGCCTTCAACCCATCAACCAATGCTTGTTTGATGATAATCGCCGTGTGGTTATCCTCAGGCCCTGCGATCACGGCGGCCCGGCGGTGGCCGAGTGCGACCACGTGTTCGATAGCCTGGGAGATTCCCCGCTGGTAGTCGATCGAAATGTTACTCACTAACTTCTCGGCCCCACCGAGGTTGCAGAAAACGACTCCGACTCCTGCTGCGATCAGGTCGGAAGTCGCGCTTTTGTCGACGGACGCAGTCATAATGGCGACCGCGCGCACGTCGCTCTCGATCAGCTTCCGTATGACCGACTTAGTCCGCGACTGGTCGTACTCGGTGTTACACAGAAGGACGTCGAGTCCACGGTCCCAGGCCGAGGCCTGGAATCCCCGGATGATTTCCGGAAAGTATGGATTTGCGATCTCCGAAATCACCAATCCAAATAAATCGCTCTGGCCGGTCGCGAGTCGTCGTGCGTGAACGTTCTTGTAGTAGTTAAGCTGGCGCACTACTTCAAGGACCCGCTGCTCCGTCTCGGTAGAGATGTAGTGGGTCTTGTTCAGTACGCGTGACACTGTGGCCGGGGAAACCCCCGCTCGTTTGGCCACTTCTCTCATGGTGTGGCCCATGGTCCCTCCCTTCGTAGAGCCGAGGCGCTCAACGCGGCCAGATAACTTAGACTCGCTCTACTGACTTGTAACTCCAGAACTTGGCGCAAGAACGGGGCAGGAGAGCGCTTTCCGTAATCACTGGTCATGCCTCCGTTGAACCT
>Ga0137378_10005201_pt1 | contig 11272 bp, 7 predicted proteins | sample SagtaG_21_FD_104813 | JGI IMG/M metagenome (GOLD analysis project Ga0137378, IMG submission 104813) | Vadose zone soil microbial communities from Sagehorn Ranch, Mendocino, California, USA - Sage2_L_60_16 metaG | ecosystem: Environmental > Terrestrial > Soil > Vadose zone | place: USA... | reverse complement strand
CGGTGGCGGAGTTCGCCTCGTAGCGGATGGGCTTGCCGGGTACCAGGTCGGCCTCGCCCCGGTCGGCGAGGGTGGTCAGCGCGTTGCCGACCGCGCCGGCCGACCTGGCCAGGGCCCTGGCGATATCGCCGACCTTGCAGGGCCCGGGGTGGTCGGTGAGGTACTCGGCTACCTGGCGGCGCAGCTGGCCGTTGCCGAGCCGGCCCTTCGGGGCGGCGGGGGCGGCGGGGGTGGTCATCGGGATTACCTCCGTAAAGGCGAGGCGGAATAGGGGCCGGCATTGGCGTGCGCACGCTTTTCGCCATTACCCGGGATTTTAATTTGCCGGGGGAATTCCCCCCGGCATTTCCGGGTACAACAACGACGCTAGCTCGCCTTTTTGGCAGGAGTCAACGCCATTTCGCCTCGAATTCGGGGAATTTTCGCGCGAATTCCGCGCAATTCATCACGGACAGCCGCGGCCACCATTACCGTCCGCGACCGCGCCTTTTCCGGCCCGTCGGCCGCCTTTTGCCCCCCGCCTTTCCCGCCCGCCGCCGGCCGCCTCGCGCGGCCCGCCTGCCTGGCCGTACGACCTCGCGGGCGCCCTCGGGGGGAAGGCCGGGGCAGGGAGGGGAGGTCGTTGGGGGGCAGGTAGATACATACACGGAGAGGGCTACCACAGGGAAAATAAATACAGGTCATCATTTGGCTGGCGCGCCGATTACGATTGTTTTACGAGCTGTGCGCGTATATTAGTCTGGGAGTTCACGCGAAGGTTTATTCCGGGCACTGCCTGCGCATTCCCCGGGTCCGGGGGGTACCGGTGTCGGCAGGTAGACGTAAAGGAGTACGGAATAGCTGGCGGTAAGGAACATCCGCCGGTCCGGGTCCAGCTCTCTCGCGGCGGTCCCCCCGCTCGGGCGCGGAGGCCTTCGGCTGCGGGCGCGGCAACGGGCTGGCCGCGTGGTGCGGGGTCTGCCGCCTCATGGCGGCACCGGCGGTGCCGCCATGACCGCGCTGAAAGAGGTGGCGGGGCTGTATTCAGCGTGCGGTGTCCGGGATTGTCCGGTGGCGATCGTGGCTGCCGCCAGCCGGCTGAAGCCCACCCGTCTAGCGATGCCCGTCTGCCATTCAGAGTGCAGGGCTGCCGGAATCCTGAGTGCCGGTTGACACTGCCGGCCGCTCCCAGGCGGTCGTGCGCCCTGTCCGGGGCGGGCTTGGTCCCGTCACGGTGACGGTAGCGTGACTGGTGGCGCTGGGTCGAGCCCGGAGGGCGGGGCGGCCGGGGACGCTTTCCGGGGGCGGGGTTATCCGCTGCGCTGCTCATGCTGGCCGGCGGCGGGCTGCGGCGCGGCAGGCGGGTGCTGCTGGCCTGTAGGGTCCGCGAATCCGTAAGCACTCGTCGGGTCGGCTGCCTGCGACGCTGTTAGTGGCGAGCAACGCTGGCTTGCCGGGGTGCCGCCTGATCATGAGCAATTCGGGTGTGATAGCTCCGGCCACTGCTCCATGAGGAGGTCGATGTAGGGCTTCATCCTCCTCGTGGACAGCTACCAAGCGTCCAAGATCAACGCTGGCGCAGCTGTTCTTTCGCCGCTCGAACCGTTTGCTGACGACGCTCCATCGGAGAGATCGAGTCAACTGCCAGACCGAGGTGACGGGCGTGCTGGTAGACGATCTGCTGATGGTCAGTTGGCAGCCATAGGGATCGAGCGTGCCTTCGGATCCCAGCATTGCGGGCTGATCGACCCCGAAAATGTCAGGCAGGTCCGGGCCAGGCGGTGGGCGGCACGAAGCCGCATGGTCGCGTCTCGCATGTGGGCCAGCTGCACCCTATGAACGATCAGCACCATGACGGCGTCGTTGAGTGACTGCTGAGCTCCGGCGCACCGCCATACGCCACTCGGGCCGGTTCGCGGTCAAGCCCGCTCCCCACCACCGGTCAAACAGCTCGGTCAGCGCACACTTGGTGTCCGGGGAACGATCCTTCACCAGACATGATCACCTTGCGCCCAGCGCGCGGCGCTGCGGAGAGCGTCGGCGGCCGCCACAGTAACGCGCCCGGACATTATGGGACATTGCGCCGATGCTGCGTACTACACCGCGAGGACCGCCCAGCCACTGCCTCGGGTCCAGCGAAGGCCTTCGGAGCCCTCCGCCATGGGCAGCAGCCACATGTGGCTCAGCGGCGCCGGAGGGTCGGACGACGGCATGACGTACGCTGCGGCTCCCGCGTCGCACCGGGATGACAGTTTCAGCGGGATGCCGATGCCGGGCTGGCTGAATGAGTCAAGCACGATAACCAGGTGCCGCTCGGCCGTGTTGGCGCGGCCCAGTTTCGCCAGCTTGTTTGCGCCCTGATCGGAGGCCAGGAACTCGTCAAGCCACGCATCGATAGCCGGCCCGTCCCACTCGAAGCCGCCGTAGGCGTCGGTGCCCATGACGACACTGCCCCCGCGCCCAGCGCTCAGCCTGTAAACCGCCGCGATCCTGAGCTCGCGCAGCCGCTTGACGACCGGGTCGCGATAGTCGCCCCTGTCGTGCGCGTACCGCGCCCCCCGAGCTTCCAGGTCGCTCAGAAGCGGCTGCAGCTTGTCGTGGCGGCTGGCGACTCGGACCCGCGCTTGGTCGGTCAGACGAACTGACCACCGTGATGCCAAGCCGGGCATCGGGAACGAGGACCCTCGCTGTCTGATCTCTGATTCCACGCCGAGCCGCTGCGGTTCGACTGCACTTGTGACTTCGATGGCCGCGACCGGCCCGTCAGGCCCGCCCGCTTCAAGGTCGTGCAGCCCCGGCGGCCCACCTTTCCGGTCGGTGACCCGCAACTGTCGGAGGCGTGGCTCAAGACTCTCAAGGCAGTCACGCGCCCACCGCTCGTAAAGGTCGAGGTGCTCATCGTCCGGCCGCAGCGTCATCACCCCAACAGTCTGCCCTCTGGGCGAAACCGGGCGCGACCGCATATCCAGGCGGTACTCGGCCCACTGAGGTCCGCAGGCTGCGGGGCTGAGCCGTAATCCAAGAACAATCCATGGCCCCTTTCGGGCTTACCTTGGCTGCACCCGTTCTACGCCGCGCGCCGCTCGTGGCCGCCTGAATGGCCCCGCCACCCCTGGGGCGTCGTGCCAGCCGGGCTTGGCTGGGGCGTCATCTCGAAGCGCCCGCCGCCCCAGGCCTGTCACTCGCCGGTTACTCTCTCCGGTTCGCTGCGGGAACGGCGCGGCCCCATTAAACGGGGCGACAGCGAGAGTAGGTTGGGTTGGCAGAGGAGATGCCGTGACCTACCAGTACGTTTGCGAGCCGTGCCGCCAGGCGCTGGGCCTTCGGGCCGAGCGGTCATACTTGAGCAAGATCAGGCGAGAGGCTGGAGGGTTTAGCAAGAGTGGGACGCCTTCTAAGCCGCCTCTGAGAGTTGTGCGCCGGGATCCTTCTGGTAAGCCTTTGGTAGTGGGCACCCAGCAGGCAACGATATTCGTGGCATTCCCGGCAGGTTGCTCCTGTGAGTGTCGAGCGAATGGTCACAATCCGCTGCAATGCACCGGAGCCGAGCAGTTTAAGGTTGGCGGCCGTCCTGGATCTGGTGCGGTGGACGAGCTAGCAGAAAAGTTGGGCAGGGAGCCTATTCCTGAGGTGGTGGTTGCCCGGCATGAGGCCTGTCAGGCGCTGGTAGCCTACTTTCTGGCGCGGTGGTTTGGCTCCTCGGATGAGGAACGCATCCATCTTGAGTCCAGCGAACTGTCGGGGAGGGGATACGAGGAGCAGCTCAGGCTGCTCCGTGACATCCTTCAGGAGGAGCTTCCCGAGCTGATGTGCCGGAAACCCTACTGTGACATCGTTCCGAACCTCAGGAAGCTAGCCAGGTTCCGCAACGATATTGCGCATTCCTGGCCAGTTGACGGTGACTTCTTCACGCGCAGCAAGAGAGTAAAAACTGAGAATGTGACCATCCGCATAACGCCGGAGGAACTGGCAGAGTACTTGGATATGTCTTTGGCGTTGCAATCTCAGCTCTGGTTCTTGCCTCTGTTCTGGGAAGTACGCAGAGTTGCCTAAAGCTGGGGTCAGTGTTCTCGGGAACACGAACCAGGCATGACCTGACGCGCCCCGTGAATCCATCATTCGTCGGCCAGCAGGGTCAGGATGGCACTCCCTTTCGGCGTCCCATGTGGCGATCGTGGCGGCCAGGCGCGGCCAGCCGTCGGCGTGGCTGGGTTGTCGTCTTCTCTGCGGGGCAGAGGGCCTCGCGGGCCTGGGCTCGTGCGTCGCGACCGCGATCGTCGGCCCGGCGAGGTCCCACACCAATGCCATCGGCCAGGGCGAGCCCATCCGCAGGGCCTCGACGCCGGCGGAGAGCCGCTGGCCGCGCAGGTAGCACAGCGCGAACCGCTCCAGGGCCGCCTGCCGGGCGGAGGCCGCGTCGTAGGTGCCCTGGTGCTCGTCCAGGTCGGCGTACGAGCCGCCGACCGGATCACCGAGGGCGGCGCTGGTCATTGCACCGGTTCGGCTGCACGGAGAATCTTCTTGATCGTGTCGGGCAGCCTGGGCTCCACGCGGGCAGCGCGAGTTAGTCGTCCGAGGTTGCGGTACCACATAACCCGGATCTGCTCGGGCGTTTCGCCGGTCAGCCTGACCATCCGCTCTTCGAGGTGGTCAATGTCCGCGGGGAGCTTGGCCCGGGTGGACCGCCGGCTGCTGGGAAAGTCGGTCTCGGGGAGCAGCCGTTCGTGTGGCATCCAGCCGATTCGCTCGTCGCTCATGGCTGCGTTGACCGAGAAGTAGCAGCCTAGCTCGACAGCCTCATGGATCTCCTGCTGCGTGCCGTTGAACCAGTGCAGGATCGCGCCAGGCTGAGGGTGCCGGGCAAGTGCGGTGATGACTTCGCGGGTCCGTCCAGTGCTGTGGATCGATAGCAGGGCTGGGTGGCCAGTGCAGGTTTTAAGGATCGTGTCGAAGGCTGCCAGTTGGGGGTGGAGGGCCGACCCGCGGTCCAGCCCGACTTCGCCGATGATCAGGTGATTGGCGACAGCGCGACGGACTCGATCCTCGGTGACTTCCATGGTGGCTGTCTTCAGGCCAGGATGCGCGCCGTATCCCCAGAGGATCGTCTCGTCGTGTCGGCGCGCGGCTGCCGCGGCCTCACCCGGACTGCGGGTCATCGCCAAGATGATCGCGCCATTGAGCGCGGCGACCTGGGGAACGGTCACGTCGGGAGCGATGTGAGCGTGGCAGTCGAGCCTTGGCAGGCTAGGAGACGGAGACACGTCGGAGTTCCTTCAAGCCTCGGTGGCAGATGGCGAGCGCATCGTCGAAGTCGGTGTTGGGCGGCCACAGGCCAGACGCGAGGATGCGGATGTCGTCGAATCCCAGTTCGGTGGCGTACCGCCAGGCGGCGATGTCGTGGCGTCGGTGGTGCAGGAATCCGTCCTTGGCATCGCCGGTGAGGGTGTCGACGAGGTAGGTAGTGTCGTCGCGCCGATTCGCGGCGAGGAATGCGCCGCGTCGTACCAGGCAGGCGATGCACAGGCCGCAGTTGAGGTTGGGGTTGCCGCCCTTGGGCCGGCCGGCGTTCGGCTTGGCGCAGGACAAGGTGACGGCCGCGAGGTGCCGGTCGTCCGCCGATCGCGGGCGGAGCGCTTCTGCGACCAGTTCACCCTTTGTCAGATGACCGTATGGGTTATGCACAGCGATCGTGTCCAGGGATAGGGCACGCATTAGCTCGCTCAAGGCATGGAACGTCCAGGGGTGTGTAGAGCGGGTCGTGAGTGGTCCTCCGCGGGATGGTTCGAGTGGAGGGTTGATGCTGGTGAATCCGTTCTCTGGCACCACTACTTCGCTGGCCCCGTTGCCGGATGCGGCAGCGACTGCCATGGCCATAAACAGCAGTGACCTCGTGCGGGGCGTGGACTCGCGGACGGGGCCGGTCGGCCGCAAGGCGTAGCGCTGATAGCGCAGCTCTGGGCGGCGTTCCCGGAGTTGGTCGTGGATGGCGCGCTGGGCCTTGCTGACGGCGTTCGCGCTGTCGACGTGTCCCAGGAAAAGGGTCGACTCAGCCTGGTCGAGGCGAAGTAGCGCCCCGCACAGTGAATCGAGGCCGCCCGACAGCAGGCTCACTGCCCGCACATGACCCGCCGTCGGAGCGTGCTCTCCCAGATCGGGCGCTGGCTGTGCGGCCAGAACCTCCAGGGTCCAGATGTCGCCGGTCAGCCAGTGCAGCAGGTCGACCGTGTGATTCAGGGCCGCGGGAGTCCACGCCTGTGGTTCGTCCAGGTGAACGCTGAGGTGCAGATCCCGTTGAAGTGCCTGCGCGGGGCGCGAGTTGGTGCGGTCGGCGATGTATGCGGCGGCAACCACGCGCAGCAGGTCTTTGGCAGTGTTCGCTGGGGCGCCCAGCTCGACCAAGCTCCAGGAGAGGTCTGTATGCATGGTGTCGGACGCGCCGAGCGTGATGGGCCACTCGTAGGCGATCGCGGTAGGCCGCTGCGGTTTCGTCCCTTGCGGGAGCAGTTCGACGGCGTTCATTCGCGACCTCGCATCCGAAAGACCTTGACGACCTTGCTGGCAAGGTTCGCGGCGTAGTCCACGAATCCTTGTGCGCTGACCTTGGCCGTGTCCTTGAGCCGCAGGGCAGTCACGCTGGCGCGCAGGAACTTCTTGGCCTTCTCCTCGATCTGCTTCGCTCGTTGCGGGGTGACACTGTCGGTGCGCCGCTGGGATGTGAGTTCGACGAGCACCTGCTCGTAGGCCAGATTCTGGAGAAACATCTCCATGGTCTGCTCCGGGCTCATCGCCTCGTTGGCCTTCTGCACCTCGACCATGGTCCTTAGTGTGGCCGCCGCCAGAGCCACCTCGTCGGGATGGCTGGGCGCGCCGAGCAGCGTGTTGACGATGTATGTGCACTGTTCGCGCCCAGATGGCAAGGACTTGATGTGCTCGACATCGAGTCCGAGCTCAGTAAGAATCTCCGTGTTACCCGTACGCAGGGCGTGTGCGCCCGCGACCGCCGCCGCGCCCCGCGCGGCCTGGCGACCGAGGTTTCGTCCGCCGCCGCCTCCCGAACCAGTGCTGCTAGATTGGCCAGCTCCGCTTCCCTTCGGCCTAGTCAGTCGTAGCGACGGCAGCGGGAACTCGGCCGGGCCAGAGGTCTGCCCGGGAGTCTTGGCCAGCGCCGTCAGGAAGCTGTTGACGAAGCTCTCGATCTGCGCCGGAGACGGTCCGGGCCCGCTCGCGTTGGCGGCGTCGGAGTAGGAGTCATGAACAGCATCCCATGAGCTGGAGCCGCTTCCACCGTACGCGCCGGAGGTACCCACTACCCCGCCAGGTCCTCAAGGTCAGCGCGAGCCGCACTGACCAGGTCGGCATCCAGCCCTGGCGTCTCGACGATCTGCTGCAGGACGTCCCGCATCGACTTGAGGTAGGGCTCATGATGCACCTGCAAGATCGAGACCACGGCGGGATGGCGTAGCGCTCGGCCAACCGCATCGGCATGTGCGGGCATCCTCGCCGCGATCGCGGCCAGCGAGTCGATCGCGTGCTCGGGATCGTTCATCCGGGTCAGCTGCTCGCTCAGACCGCTGATGATCACGCTCTGGTCGTCGGGTTCCAGCGCTTCCAGACCTTCCAGGGCCGCTGCTCGGGTCGCATCCGACGGGTGCGAAAGCTGCTCGATCATCGCCAGCTGCTTGGCGTTAATCGCACCGCCGAACCGAACGTCGCTGTGCAGGGTCGCCGCCACGCTGAGGTAGCGCTCGATCTCCGGGCCCCGGCTGTCGAGGTACGGCTCGGTACCCGCCCACAACTGGGTGGCCGTGCCGACGCCCTCTGGAGGCGCGTCACGTTCACCGCGGCCCCACTCCTCCCATGCGGCTACCAGCGTGGTCCGCTCGCCACTCGACAGCTGGGTCAGCAGCTGAAACTCCGCAAGATAGCGCAGTTCCAGCAGATAGAGCTTGAGCAGGACATCCACCGGCAGGCCGGCGCCGGCAGCGTGGGCGAGATGGTTGCGCACCGCGAAAGCGTTGAGGAACCTCTTGATCGCCCGGGGACTGCGCCACACGTCGGCCGACGAGCCCTTCGCGATACTCGCCGCGAGGGCCAGGTGCTTAGCCGACGGCCCCGGCGCAGCACCATCGCCGGCCACCACATATGGCGCCGTCCCCGCCCGCCGCCGCTCGTTCGACGCGGCGACCACCTTCCCGAGATCCTCGCCCGTCAGCTCACCCGCGTTGCGGCACAGCAGGAGCGCAACGTATGCCTCGGCCTGCTCGACCGACAGCAGCGGCAGCGACACCGGCAGCTGCACAATCTTCTCGGTGTACAGCTTGGCGAAGCCGCCCTTCGCGGCACCTTCCATCTGCACGTCGATCGCTGCCCGGATCAGGTCCTCGTCGGCAGCGATGACGAACGCCATCTTCTTCACCGACAGGAAGAGCTTGATCGCCTCCAGCGTCCCCATGATTGTCGGAGGCAGGCACCGATCGAGGTCATCAACCAGCACGACCACCTTCGTGATGCCGCCGACCTCGGTCATCAAGCTGCCGAACTGATCACGGAAACCGGCCATACCCTGCGGCCCTTCGGCGCCGCCGTCGTCGGCGGATTCCCGCGGCTTCGGCGTCAGCGCCTCGATCAGTCCCGGAATGTCCGGTGAGAGCTTCACCGCGCTGGTGACGAGAACCTGCGCCACCCGGCCCCACGCGATCCGCCGCCGCAGGTCATTCAGCTTGGCAATGGCCTTGTCCCGAACACTGGGCTCGACAACGTCCTTCTCGATGCGGCCTTCGAGCTCGTTGAGCACCTGGGCGATCAGCGTGCCCCGGAGGTCTTCAGTGTTCTCAAACTCCCACGGGTCAATCCGCACGACAACGATGTGCCCGACAGATTCCAGCCGGGCAGCGATCAAGTTCAACGCGGTCGACTTCCCGCCGCCCCACGCACTGTGGATGCCCACCGTCACAGGATCGAGACTTCCCGACGTCACGACCCGGGTGACAACCTCGGCCACGGCATCGAAACCCAGCAGATCCTCCTCGGCCGGGTTGTCGTCGAACAGCGGCATCGACATTGCAAGATCGTCCACTAGCTTCCTCGATCTGTTCAGGCGCGGGCGAGCCCTTTAGTTTATGGAATTCGCGCCGCTTCCCGCCCCGCGCCACACCGGGCCTGAAGCCAGGACCTGGGAAGTCAGCGTGCCCGTATGTCAGACCCGTAGGCGATCATCTGGGCAACACCGGCCGGAGCACACCCCTCAGGAAGCGATCATGGGTTACGTCTGCCGGCGCCATCGGGTTCGACCCCGACCCGCGCGGGAGCAACTCCCAGGCCGGGCGATCTCCGGTCGCAGCCGCCCGGCTGTACACGCTGCGCTGGCGGTAGGAACGCGAGCGTAAGGCCAGGCCCCGCCATGACGACAGCAACGGTTTCGCAGAAGACGAGGGAAAGGCGCCATCGTGGATCAGCTGAGGTTCGACGCAGGACTCGGGCACTACAGCGTGAGCGTCGCTCCCGACAGCGTATGGATCTCCAAGGGGATGGGCACGCACTACTTCCAGATCCAGCTACAGGTCGGCATTCCGCAGGTCGATGCGGCGGCTGGGCGGCTGCTGTGCCTGGAGACCACGCTCTACGCTCCGCAGGCCAACGGCCCGCGCGTGCCGCTCGCGGCGGCAAACGTGTCCGTTCCCTTCAACCCGGCCGGCGAGGTCCGCCTGCCGACGCTTCAGTACCTCATCACCAACGCCCAGCTGCTGGCCCTGGAGCAGCGGCGCACCGGCGACCTGCGCCTGGAACTTCAGGTGAGGGGCTTCCTGCCGCAGGCCGCCTCCGCGTTCCCCGGCGGGTCTGAGGTCACCGAGTACATCAGCATCGCCGAGAGCAGGTGGCGCCAGCAGCTTGCAGGGCTCGGCCGCACGCTCGGCGCGGAGATGCTGATCCCTTTCCCTGACGATGACGAGCCGCGGAGGAGCGTCGTGGGCTTCCTGCGCGAAGCCCAGCGCCTGCTTGGCGGCAACGAGATCGACTCCGCGATGCTTCAGGTGCGCAAGGCGCTGGAAACCATCAAGAACACGAGCACCTGGAGCTGGCCGGGCAAGAAAGACAAGGGAGAACTCACTGCGGACGAGCGGTGGGCCCTGATCCGGGCCGCGATGGAGGACCAGGCCAGCGGGGCCATGCACGTGGACCCGGGCACCAAGGACTACAAGTACACCCGAGCCGAGGTCGAGACGTTGATCGCCATGACCGCTGCCCTGCTGTGCATAATGCCCTGATACCCGGCGTCCCGAACGGGCCCCAGACGAGAGGGACGTGCACCTTCAGCCGGGCACGCGACCGTGCCACCATGGACAACAGACAGTAGGGAAGTCCGCGGCCGTTGCTCACGGAACGGAACCCGGATTTTGCTCATCCGGTGCTCATGATCATCCGGAATTGCTCACGGATCCGCGGACCCTACATGGCCTGGTCCGGGTGCGGCTGCGGCGAGGAGGGCGGCGGCGGCCTGCCTGGTCTGGGCGCCGGGCGTGATGCCTAGCTCGGTCAGCCTCGATTCCAGCAGGGCCAGCGTCCGGCGGACGGCCTCGGGGCGGCCCGCTGCGGCCTGCAGCCGCATGATCCGCACGTACAGGTACTCGTTGTAGGGGTCGTGGGCAAGGGCCGTCTCCAGGGCGGACAGGGCCTGGTCGGGGTCGCGGGGCTGGAGGATCTCGGCGATGGCGGTCCAGGCGTCCAGCGCGCGGCGGCGGGCGGCCTCGGCGTACGGCTCGGCCCATTCGTATCCCGTGCCCTCGGCCAGCTCGCCGCGGTACAGGCCGACGGCGCGGCGGCAGGCGGCCAGCCGGGCGTCGCCGCTGGCGTTGCGGGCTTCTTCCAGGGCCTCGCTGAACGCCTCCAGGTCGGTGCCGATCAGTGAGGGGTCGAGGCGGTAGCGGCCGGAGGCGTTGAGGATCCACAGCGGCTCGGGCAGGGCCGACGCGGTGCGGAGCATCTCCCGGGCCTTGCGCAGCGCGAGGTTGCGCTGCCCGGCGGCGCGGCCGGGGTCGGACTCGGGCCACAGGGCCTCGCTGATCGCCTCGCCGCTGGCGCCGTCGGGGCGGACGGCCAGGAACGCCAGCAGCTCGCGGGCCTTGCGCATGCCGCCGGCCACTTCCTGCCCGGCGGCGGTGATCCGCAGCGGGCCGAGCAGCGCCAGCTGCACCGGGCGGTCCCCCGGCGGCGCGGGCGGCGTCCCGGGTTGCGGCTGTTCGGCTGCGGTGGCGCTGGCAGGCGGGGCCGGCGCCGGGGCGGGCAGGCGGGCGGG
>Ga0137378_10005199_pt1 | contig 11274 bp, 13 predicted proteins | sample SagtaG_21_FD_104813 | JGI IMG/M metagenome (GOLD analysis project Ga0137378, IMG submission 104813) | Vadose zone soil microbial communities from Sagehorn Ranch, Mendocino, California, USA - Sage2_L_60_16 metaG | ecosystem: Environmental > Terrestrial > Soil > Vadose zone | place: USA... | reverse complement strand
CCCTCTCGTTAACTCCACTCCCTCTTCACCAGAGCCTTTCTCATCACCCCAACACCATTCAATTTGCATAAGTGCCTCCCCACGGACGGCTTCCTTCAAACAGCTGTATCGGACGCGCCCCCCACGACGTCCCGAACCTACCTGCGCTCATGCAATGGGGCGCATCCGATACAGCACTAGCGTTTCGTGGATAGCTTCCGGATGGACAACCCTTCCAGAGCTGCTGAAACGGCTGCCTCCAGCTGTAGGAAACGTAATTTAGTGTGAATTCGGCGAAGTCTCGCCGAGTAACTCGTTCAGGATCTCCTGGAGATGCAACGCCGCGCAATCGATGTAGGGAAAATCAGTATTGGTTTCATTAAAGAGCAGCGCGAGGTCGGTTCCCGCCAGAATGATGGCGTCGACTCCATCGCGTTCTAGGAGCGTATGAGCAAGCGCCGTCAGGTTCCTGTGCTGCTCTTCTGAGCCTTCTCCCGTTCGAGCCAGCTCGACGTACGTGTTGTGGATGTAGTCCATCTCGCGTGGCCGCGATTTGACGATTTCGACCTCATTCACCTCGCCGAAGAGCGCCGATTCCATGACGAAGCGAGTGCCAAAAACGGCTACCCGTCGAGCCGCTCGTGTCGCAAGTTCCTGGACGAGAGGCTCGAAGATATTGAAAACAGGCAACGGCGAGGTGGCGATGAGTTCCCGCACGCAGAAGTGCGGAGTGACTGCCGGGATGGCGATAAGCTCCGCCCCGGCAGCCTTCAACCGGCGGATGTAACCGGTTAGATATTCAGCCAATCCATCGCGATCATCCGCCTGGACATGCTCAAAGACTCGAGATGTCTCGGCATGGACAATTACGATGTCTAGCGTGCGGCCTTGTGCCTCATGCGCCTTGGCTAACTTCTGATAGTAATGAATGGTGGCTCCGACTCCAAGCCCACCCACCAGACCTAAGCAGCGACTCGTGTTCATTGAATCAAGAATCCTGAAGGCACTCGGAGAGAAAGCTGTATAGATGAAACTAGCGCTTAAGCTCTCGATTCTTCTTTCCGGAATTGTGTCGAAACGTTTTTCCAGTTAGAGCGAAATGGCGCGCTCTTTGGAGTGCAGGCAGTAATGCGCCCACGAAAGCCCTTGACAGAGCCGGCACCTTCATAGATGACCCATTACGGTAAGAAGAAGCGGCTTCGTCATGGTCTGCTGATTGTAGTAAAACCGCCTCGAAATGGAATGTTTTCCGCCAAGATTGTAATGAAACCTCCTTTCTCCACTAAATGAGGATACCCAGCTCATAAAGCGCTTTGCAGTAAGCGGTATCGTTTTGCTACTTGCGCCATCTGCATTTACTCAGTCGAGTAGTGCATCGCCCACCTCTACAGGAGACACTCAGAAAGCCGTCATCGAATCCGAAAGCCACGAGTGTTCATTGCCGACAGCGAATCTTGGGAGACAAGGGGGCGCTGGAGGTGCGGGCTAGCCCAGTTAGGAGGCTGGCAAAAAGAAATGGCTCGCCGACATTACCAAGAACTCTAGCCGTTCCATAATACTTCACTGCGGATAAATTCCGGTTGGCCGATTAGCCGTGAGTAGCGGCGCTGTCGCGGGATGCTCGGCTGAGAACTGCCTTACTGGAACAGTCACCGACGCGGGCGTGTGGGCAGCGATAATGCCTGAAGAAGAGACTGAAAGTCTGGGGGGAGTTCGCAGTCAACGGAGACGCTGTCTCCCGAGCGTGGATGAATGAACTGAAGATGCCCTGCATGAAGAGCGACGCGAGCAATTCGCCGCTCCAACGCTTCCGCCCGGTGATACTTTCTGTCGCCGATGACCGGGTGGCCGGTCGCTGAAAACTGTACTCGGATCTGATTCTGCAATCCCGTCAGCAGCGTAACTCGGACGAGCGAAGCGGCACGAAGACGGCGTTCGACGAAATACCGAATTCAGCACGAGCCCCTTGGGAGCCTCTCTCGGTGGTCAACCTTTGAAACATTCCTTCTCGTCGAAAGTAGTGAACGAGCGTCCCTTCTTTGACGCCGAGATGTCCGCGAACGACTGCGAGATACTGCCTCACCGGACTATGGCCGAGAAACTGTCGAACGAGTGCGTCTCGATCCCGTTCGGTTTTTGCAAAGAGCAGAACCCCGGAGGTGAAACGATCGATGCGATGTACGACAAAGGCTCGCTGTCTCCTCGGCTTCAGTTCTGCAGAAAGCAGAGACCATGCGGACGGTGTATCGGAGCCTTTCACAGGCACCGCCGGAAGTCCGGCAGGTTTATTGAGGGCCACGACGGCATCGTCTTCGTAGAGCATGACAAGCTTCCCGGAGAAACGGGGAGTTCGCCGATCCTGCTTTCCTGAACGGTGACCGCCCTTGCGTGGAAGTTTTTTCATGGCTGAGTGGGTGATCGTGCCTTTCCAGGCTGGCTGAATGAACCGAGTGGTGGACCAACCTTCGATGATCCATCGATATGTTACCAACATCCCGGGCGGTTGACTGGCGACTCTGCGTTATGGGCCAGACTCCAGTTTTCGGATTGGCAACAATTCACCCAGAATCGTTGCCATCCTCATGCAACGCGCTAGGCAGGGATCAAAAAAAATGGCCGCCATTGGGGAGGGCCGCCACACGAATCGAGCGTTGTGCGCTGCTTACATTTTTATTGGTGTCGCCTGACTCGCAACACACTGCCACTTACCGGTCGGCATCTTCATCCACGTGTCGGTCCAGCGCTCATTATTATCGAAAGGCTTTCCCATCGCATCGGTGCCCTTGCCTTTGAAGCCTCCGGTCGCGATGGCCGTATCGCCAAATACCGTTACCTTCACATCGTCGTACGCGGCGCTGTCCCATTTAGTGTTTTTGTAAAACGCAAGCGTCCCGGCCTTGTCGTTGACTTTCCCATCGGCCTCCGTAACCACGATCTTGTCAGCCAGCAGCGGCGCGACTAGATTAGGATTATTTGTCTTTTGCCCCTCAAGCCACTGTTGTTCCAGTGCCGCGACAGCTTTTTCGGTGCCGGCCCCGGTCTGCGACCCTGCGACACTGACCAGTGAGAGCAGAGCGAGCAAGCACCATATCGACGCTTTCTTAATAGCCGTCTCCTTTAATTTAAACTTGTTTGAGCTTTTCGAATTGGAATTTCCGATTTGGATATCGGGCTTGCGCATCATACGCTTCGCCAGACCGCAGCACAACGAATCTGCCACCAGTGCGAGTTCCAGACGACTCGTTTCTTGCGTGTCTGACGCGCCCCCTTGTTGCCGCGTACGGGCGATGCGGAAGTAACCGAATTACTTCCGGCTTATCGATCCGGGAGTTGAATTTCGGTGGCACGACTCGAAATGCTGGGATCGGGCCCTTTCAAAGATCCCCCCACTACAAGGGTTAGGTTCTAAGCTCCGCACGCTCGTGCCGCAGCTGCTGCCATTCGTTGACTGGCCGTTGCCAGATCCGTAAGATGAGGCGACCCAAAAGCCGAGTATCTCCAGAATGATCGGCCTGACCGTCTCGCACTATCGCATCATGGAGAAGCTCAGCGGCGGCGTTATGGGAGTGGTCTACAAGGCTGAGGACATCAAACTCGGCCGTTTTGTTGGCCTGCGCGTGAGATGGTTCTTGTTGCGCTTGTCGAGGTAAAGATCACCCAGGTCGTTGTAGGAAACTTGCTGGGCAAACGGGTGATAGATCGCCACCCGAGATCCTACGAGCTATGGCCACCGCGGCGCGCTTGTATCCGCGCCGGGCCTTGAGACGGTAAAACTTGGCCCGCGAGTGGGTGCCGAGCCCGTACTCCCTAGGCGCGCCAGAAATCATGACACAAATCTGGAGCCGTTAGAAGAAGGCCCACGCAATTCGCACATTGCCGAACGGCGCTCACTTTGGGCCTAGATCCCCTAGAACTGCCAAATGCTGCTTTGCCTGACGGAGCTCGGCCGGTGAGCAATTAGCTTTTGCAATTTCTCTGCTGTTGCTTAGCCCCGGAGGTCAACCGTTTGGTCGGTCGCTTGCAGCAGCGGCGACTCGCGCCCGCGCGCCGACACCTTTTCCACGGACTTGACCTCGTTATTCCGCACCAGCAGCGCACAATCAAAATTGTTCACTGTGGGGCAAACATGCCGCGGAAGGAGATGAAGCGCCTCCCCAACGTACGGACCCGTCGCTTCTTCCCGCAACGCCATTGGTAGATGCTCTTCGCTGGGGGAGAGCGGCGTCAGTTCCGAACGCCCAACGACCACGCATGTGGGAACACCGGCGTCGGCTGATACTGCCTTATGTCCAGCATCGCAGGTGACAATCCCCGCGCGCGGCTGGCTCACTACGCGCGTCAAGACCAGCACTGCCGGCCGGTAGCCGTACTCGCTGGGAAGCTGTGCCAGGCTGGTTGCATCGCAATAGACAACGGTTCCGGGCGAAACGCGATGGATGAACCCTCCACCGCGAAAGCCCTCGAAGGCAAGCGAGCACGGGAACGTCGGCGTTCCGGCAGTGACCACTTCCGGCACACCCGTACCCTGGCGCTCGATCTCGCTCACAACTTTTAGCAAGCGTTCATAGCCGGCGTGAGCCATCGCGGTTCGTTGGCGCTGTTCCAGGCTGCCATATTGACCGTCGTAATAATGCAGACCGCGAAACTCCAGCCCCAGGTCGCCGATTGCGCGACACAATTCAATAACCTTGTCGCCGCGACTTTGCTCGATGCCCGTCCGATCCATGCCAGGATTCATGTCCAGAAAGACTCCGACCCGGCTGTCGTGCCATTGCCCCACCTGTTGATTGTTCTCGGCCAGAACGGAAATGCGCACCCCTGGGAACTGATCGGCTATTTCCCTGACCCGCCGCACACTTGCGCCCACCGCCGGATAAGCGAAGAGTACGTCTCCCGCACCGCTGCCGCAGGCCACTAGCAGTTCGAGAGTGGTCGCGCATTTGAAATTGCGGATGCCGTGATCGACCAGCATGCGGAGCGTGTGGCTCAGCTTTGCGGTCTTGATGTGCACGCGCCAGCGATTCGCGTCGCCGCCCAACAACTCCAGGGTGCGCTCGATGTTGGAGGCAACGATTTCTGGATAAAGGAGCAGCGCAGGGGTAAGCACGTCATCGAGAACGGAAACTTGGTAGCGCTGGTCCCAGGCGAATTCACTCAACATGGCCTTTTGCGCAAGCATTCGGCCTCGATGATAGCGTGTCAACGCGACTCAGGGCCATAGAGACCCGCAAACTGCCGCGCTGCGCCAATCTGGTCATGGAAGAGTAGCCGACCATGCGGAACATACGGTGGTTTTTCCGGAGCGAAATGCCGAGCAAAACCCTCCTCCTGGATAGACGCTAAACGCTGACTACAAAAACCGATTCCTGCGATTATCTCGCATCCTTTTCGCATAACTGCTCTCACAACGAAGAACATTTTAGGTGATGGGCTACTTTCCGAGAGTAGCCCACCACCCAACATGAGCGGGTACGGCAAAACACTTTGGAAGTCCGATTCAGTGGCGAAGATCTGCTCCCTGAGGCGACACGGCGACCATTGTCGCGACTGCCGTGAACGGCTCCTTGTAGAACACGACTCCGTTCAAGTCCGCCATGGTGAACGTACCCGGACCGGCAAACCTTGTTCCGGAAGGATTAACCTTGAAGGCTCCGACGCTCTCGAACGTGCCAAACGTTGCTTCCGCTGCCTGATTGTAAACCCAACCCCTTTACTTATAGGAGAACGAGCGATCTTCTTGGGGGAGGTAAGCTCCCATGGTGGGACTGAATTTTAGGCCCTGGAATCCTTCGTCCACGTCTCCAGTAGCCACCCAGCTGCCGTCGGAGATTGCGTACTTGTAGTGATATAGGTTGAAACCGGTGACGACCATCTCCCACATACCGCCGAGCGACTTGGTCTTGGATTGCGTGGGGAGCATCCTGACAGTGCTCCCTTAAAATTTGAATCGCAAAGGATACCGCTCCGGGAAGCAAGGTTGGGGAGTGGTGCAGCTTGAAATCCACCGGGCTCTGTCGACAAACCAGCTCTTAGTGCGCTGACGCACCGACAATATGCCCCACCTTTGGTTAGTCTCAAGCTATCGGAAAAGAACAGGCACTTTATGGCTCAGTTGAATAACGTCATTCCCCTTGGTGAGTCCTTCAGTCCTACATGGAAACACCTCTACGAATGCGCAATGCTGGAACTCGACAAGAGCAAGTTGCCGGAGCGGATTGCTGCTGCGCACCGGGCGATTGTCGATAGAGCCGAAGAAATAGTAGACAATCAGTCAGATGACGAACACTACGCTCTGAACGATGCGCTCCGGGCCTTGCGATTGCTTGCGCAAGTGGCAGCTCGGGAAAAGCCCACAGCTCAAAGTCCTATTCAGTAATTGAGCGGTGTTCCCGCCTCCTGTTCTCGCCCCCAGCGCGTCGTGCGTGACTGTTGTAACGAACCCACCGATTCGCGCTGGGGCTCTGTGCCTTGCTCACCAGTGAAGTTTGATCTTGTTGGCCAGCAAGTTCATAATGCCACCTGCCGCCGCTCAGCCAGGAGTGAAGGTTCCACTGTGTCGTACACGTACAGTCCCCGCAAAAGGAGTGAAGCAATGTGGAAAAAGCAGGATGATGCTATGCGCGCGCAGCCAGAGTCCGACTCGGAGTTGGAGTCGCTCGGCGACGCGCTGATTGAGTCTTTAATGGACAGCCGGTTGGAAAAACGGGATTCCGCAGTTGGTCCCCGGAAGGTTCTTGCCGAAGGCCACCAGCCGTCATCGTCGTCACCAACCATGACGACGTATACGGAAGCGCTGAACGAGTTCACCAAGAACGCTACTGCGTTCATTGAACAGCTTCCGCTTCTTACCAAAGCTCGGGATTCGTATGAGCAAGCGATGAGGGCCGGCGCGGAACTGCGCAAGATCTTGGACACCGGCCAGGAGAACCTTAAAACTCTCATGACCCAGCTGGAGCAAGCGGTCAACATTCACGCGGTCAGGTCCGGTCTCGACAGGAAGAAACCGGAACCGGCGAAAGTCGAAGCTATTAGAGGGACCGACGAAAGCAGTGGTGGTGTGAGGAGGTTTCCATGAAAAGCCCACGGCGCTCACGTCCCTGAAAGGTCGCGGAAACAGCGGGTGGGAAAAGGTGTGTTCAATCGTGTGTTCAACCAGTGCCGCTAGTGTCAGATTCTGCCCTGCGTGACCCGCTCCAAGTGCTGGATTCTGCGTGCCACGAGGCATTGCCGGTAGCTTCCCAAGCTGGATGTCGCGGGTTCGATCCCCATGTGGTCTGAATGATTCAAGAGTTTGCGCTCTTGGCTCTTCGGTGAGCATCGCAAACATGCAATGTAAACTCCTGGTCGCACCGCGCCTGGAAGTTCCGTTTCATTTCATCGAGTGATTCGCCAGTGGGCGGGCCAGAAGGGTGAAATAGCCAAGCACATTCAGAGCAACCCCATCCCTTGACACTCTGCCCTTCGACCCATACCACTTTGCGTACCGAACTCTGAGGCCCCTTACGAAGCATGCGGCCCTCACTAGCGGACGCGGAAATAGTACGTCAAGTGAAACGTGAGGAAAATAGTGAGTAGTACATCGAAGTGTGTGAATGAGCACTAGTGCTCAGCCACGGTTTTGACTCCAAGGTAGCTTGGTTTACGGCAGAAATGGAGGCCCCGCTTATGGCCCCGCAACCTACAGATCAAGAGTGGCGTTCGATTGCAGAACAAGTCAGTAAAGAAATGGATTCAGCGAAGTTGACGATCCTTGTTGACCGGCTTTGTCGTGCTCTAGATGAGCACCACAAATCGCCCCTGGTGCAGTGAATCAAAGAGAATTGGGCGATAGCTTTTCCGATACTGCGCCGGGGTTCGTTGTTTGCACCTTTTCCATGGTGCGCTATCACACCGTTGTTCGAACGGCAGGGGACCGTCGCTTTTGGTATAAATTTCGCAAGGCGCAGAAAAGGCCCACTCGCCGCCTGCCTGAGCTTGCGCCTGACTTTCCAAGCACAGCAATATCTCTCTACGAAAAAGAAAGCCGCGAGGCTGACGCCAAACTCACCGAGCTACGGAAGCAAAAGAAGCCCGGCGAAAAGGTGGCTTACTCGCGGGGCGACACGGTGAATAATTCGCTGCCAGAAAGTTGTGTCCTGTTCGTGCGGATTTATTCTGCCCCAAGCCTGCCCATTGGACCCTTCACAGGGCCTCACAAGACCGCATGGATTGACCCGGCGGGATACTCACAAGTCTCTGTAAAGCAAAGAAAATGGGTTGGCTGGAAAACCCGCGTGGACAACGCAAAATCCGCTGGGACCAAAAGACCTGTGGGGGTTCGATTCCCCTCCCGGCACCGTCCAGGATCACGGGAAAAATCCCCTGTGCGGTCCAACATTCGATCCGCCACAATAGAATTTAGTTTTACAAACTCCCGCGCTATGTCCTAATCAACAGCGGCAAACCTGCGGAACGCAGTCCCGTATAATTGTGTTCGGAATATTGCATGAACTTGTCCGCTGCTTCGTTGGACCGAGGCCTCGCGCGTAATTTCCCCCCGCCCCCGTCCATTCACCGGAAATCCATTCGCATTCGTTCCGTTCTAATCATCATTCTGCTGTGGGCTGCAATCTACGCCGCGGCCATGTTCACTCCGGCCCTCCTGGATGATGTCGATACAGTCCACGCTGAAGCGGCGCGGGAAATGGTGTTGCGTCATGATTGGGTAACGCTCTACACCGATGGGGTCCGCTACCTGGAGAAGGCTCCTCTTATGTATTGGACCGTAGCGGCAAGCTACGAACTGTTCGGCATCAGCGACTGGAGTACACGTCTGCCCTTGATGCTAACCGTTTTGGCCCTGCTGCTCGCCACCTACAGCGTGGGGAAACGCGCCTATGGCGAAACTGGCGGATTCTATTCCGCGGTGGCGCTAGGCACCTGTGTAGGTCCTTACATTTTCACGCGGTTTCAGATTCCCGATGTCATGGTCGGCCTATGGCTCACCTTAGGCTTCTCTTTCTTTCTTCAATCTTTCGAAGAAGAACCACCCTCACGGCTCGCTTGCTGGGGATTTGCCGCCACCTGCGCTTTGAATGTCCTGACAAAGAGCCTCATTGGGCTTGTGTTCCCGATAACCACTGTTGTCCTGTATCTACTGCTCACCGGCAACCGGGCACGTTTGCTCAAGCTTCGGCTGGTCTCGAGCGGTATTGTTTTTCTACTGATTGCAGCGCCCTGGCACATTCTGGCGGCACTGCGAAACCCGTCGCAGGGGGCAGTGCGCGGTTTTCTTTGGTTTTACTTTGTCAATGAACAGTTCCTGCGATACGTAAACAAAAGGGTGCCTCCTGGTTACGACACGGTTCCGCTATTTATTTTTTGGGGTTTGTTGATTCTCTGGCTCATGCCATGGTGCATTTTTCTTCCGCAGGCCGTTCGCGAGATTCCGAGAAAGTGGCGTGGACTGAACGGCGCATCCAACACGCCGCAAAGGGCCAATCTGCTGTTCGTACTCTGGGTTTTGGTGATTGTAGTATTTTTTAGTTTCTCGACCCGCCAGGAGTATTACACCATTCCGGCAGTGCCGGGCGTGGCGCTTCTCATTGGAGGCTGGTTGGCAAAAGAATCGGAGTCTGCGTCAGATTCGGCCGAGCGCCGCGCAGGCAGAACTTCTTCCCTGGTTTTCCTCGTGATGGTCGCGATTGCTTCTGTCATAGGACTGCTATTTCTGTTTTCGTCGCAAGCCCCAGCCCCCGGAACGGACTTGGCCGACTTGCTGAAGAAACATCCCCAGGAATATGACCTTTCTCTTGGCCACTTGCTTGATCTGACCCCTGAGGCCATGGGAGCTTTTCGAGTCCCGCTGCTGGGGGCGGTTGTCTCAATGTTGTTGGGGGCAGGGTCGAACTACTTTCTAAGGAAGCGCGGACGCCCGGGGCAAGGAAATATGGCATTGGCCTTGATGATGGTCGGGCTGTTGGCTTGCGTGCATTCGGCATTCGTGACCTTCTCGCCAATTCTGTCGTCCCATCAGCTCGCCGTGGCCATTGAGCAGCAGTACCGTCCAGGAGACATCCTAGTGGTGGACGGCGAATACCACGAGGCATCGTCCCTGAATTTCTATACCGACATTTCCTTGCGTGTTCTGCACGAGCCAAGTGGGAATCTGTGGTATGGCTCGAAATTCCCGGATGCTCCCCACGTATTCGAAACCGCTGATTCTCTTGCTGCCCTGTGGAGTGGACCTGCCACGGTATTTCTATGGAGTTCCGAAGACGATCCGCAGGAGTTGCGGGGTGAGTCTCGGTATCTGCTGGCGCGCAGCGGTGGAAAATCCATTCTCACCAACCGGAAGGTGAGTCATTGACCTGAGTAATGTACGGGGCACCGGTTGCATTCGATACGCATGGACGACACTGTCATTTCCGCCCGAACCGGGGCCTGACTATTCGGCCTGACTATAATGAGCCGTGCGCAACGCGGTTGTTCAATCGCAGATCAGAGCAAGCTAGTCGTTTTCTGGAAGACTTTCGGATGGATGTGTAATATTCTCGCAGCGCGGCCCGCGAATAATTAATGAACGCAAGACCCGGCATTGAAGTGGCTAGCCTGACCGACATCGGTCGCCAGCGTGAAAACAATGAAGATTCTTACCTCTATTGGGAGCCCGCCAGCGATGAGGAGTTCGAGCGTAAGGGCCGGTTGGCCATCGTTGCCGATGGCATGGGCGGATACGAAGGCGGCCTAGAAGCGAGCCGTCTGGCAGTCCAAACTGTCCTCGAAGTCTATGACCAGGCCTTCAGCGATACTCCTCAGGCAGCTCTGCTTCGAGCCTTCTCTGCCGCCCACGAACGCATCCAAAACTATGCTGAGCGGCATCCGCAGTTTTACGGGATGGGCACAACCTGTACCGCCTTCGTCCTGCGAGGCCGCCAAGTCTATTTCGCGCACATCGGCGACAGTCGCCTTTACTTGGTGCGTGCGACCGGAATTTCACAACTCACTCGTGATCATTCCTATGTCGGCAGATTAGTGGCGAGCGGCATTGTCCGCTCCGAGGATGCTGAGACTCACCCCCAGCGCCACATCCTGACCGCGGCTCTTGGGGTGGGCCAGGGGTCCTTGGCGGACAGCGGCGGACAGGAACTCAACCTGGAAAATGGAGATGCCCTGGTGCTCTGCACCGACGGCCTGTGGAGCCTGGTTAGCGAGCAAGAACTTGAAACCGTGATCAACAGCAACCGCCCGTCAGAGTCTTGTGCCACCTTGGTGAGTATGGCCCTCGAACGAGGTGGACCGGACAATATCACGGTG
>Ga0137378_10005195_pt1 | contig 11277 bp, 9 predicted proteins | sample SagtaG_21_FD_104813 | JGI IMG/M metagenome (GOLD analysis project Ga0137378, IMG submission 104813) | Vadose zone soil microbial communities from Sagehorn Ranch, Mendocino, California, USA - Sage2_L_60_16 metaG | ecosystem: Environmental > Terrestrial > Soil > Vadose zone | place: USA... | reverse complement strand
GGTTAACGCCCACCTTGCGCGCCACCGCAATTGCGCCGTCTGAAACGATGAAGGCGGGCAGCCGTGGCTTGACGTCTAGCCGAGAGCGGTTCGGCTTGCGCCGCTCGCTGGTGGCGACGCAGGTGGCTCTTTCGCTCGTCCTCGTGATTGGAGCTCTGTTGTTTTCTCGCAGCCTGATCAACTTACTCAACTCGAGTCCGGGCTTTCGCGAGAACGGCGTGCTGGTCGCCCAGTTTGACCTTTCGCATCTCAAGTTGCCCGTCGAGCGTCGCCTGGAGTTCAAGCGCGAACTGTTGGACCGCCTAAAGGCGATATCGGGAGTGCGCTCGGTGGCCGAGGTAAGCCTGATTCCCCTCAGTGGAAGCGGTATTGACAACGCAGTTTGGGACGAAGGGTCGGAGCGGGCGCATGGAACCGAGGCCGATTTTAACAGGATTAGCAGAGACTATTTTGAGACTCTCGAGATTCCCCTTATTGCAGGGCGGGAATTCGACGATCGCGATACACCCACGTCCCCGAAAGTCGCGATAGTCAACCAAGCTTTTGTCCGTCAGCTTGGGCTCGGACCGAATGCATTGGGCAGACGGTTTCGAAGAGAAGCCACGCCGTCCGAGGCAGAAACACTTTTTGAGATCGTAGGGGTGGTCCGCGACTCGAAGTACAGGGATATCCATGCGGGTTTCCCACCTACCGCCTTCCTCCCGATTTCTCAAGAATCGAGGCCGACCGCATTCGCCCAGATTCTCATCCGCTCCGACGCACCGGTGGCCGACCTCACCGCGAGGCTGAGAGGAGCGATAGCGCAGATCAGCCCGGAGATTACCAGCGACTTTTGGGAATTCCGGACCATGATTCGCGACAAACTTCTGCCGGAGCGCCTGATGGCACTTCTTTCAGGTTTCTTCGGCTTGCTCGCCGCATTGCTCGCCGCAGTCGGCCTCTATGGCGTGGTCTCTTACATGGTCGAGCGCCGGCGCAACGAAATCGGCGTCCGCATGGCGCTGGGCGCTGAACGACGCGATGTCGTGTGGATGGTGGTTCGCGAAACGCTCTCGCTGATGGTGGTCGGGGTTTCGGCGGGACTTCCATGCGCTCTGGCCTCCGCGAGGCTGGCAGAGGGATTGCTTTTCGGCCTGAGGCCGTACGACCCGGCTAGGATTGGGTTGGCCATTTTGGTGATGACTGCCGTGGCCTTGCTCGCCACTTACATCCCAGCCCGCCGAGCGACCAGGGTGGATCCTATGGTGGCGCTGCGATTCGAGTAGCGCCCCGAACTTGCACCTGGATGGTGCGCCACGACGGCGTGTGGGCCGAGGCGACTTGGCAAACATTCACTGCTTCACCAAATCGAGTGCCGCTCCAACTTAGTGACTTTATGGATTGTTCGTGTCCCCTCCCCGAAACCACGACGCCGTGGCTCGGAGAAATAAGTCCGAAGTAGTTGGAACGGCACGAGGTTCCGAAATCCCGAATGCTTGGTCCTCCTAAAAACTCGGCCTCAAAGCTTTTAAGTGGCATCGGCTCTCTGGTCATGCTCCAGCGCCGGTGCCTGCTGAAAATCGCATCAGGCCATGATGCGGTATTCATCACCTCCCTTATCTTCCTTTTAGCCCTTTAAGATCTATGGAGTACGGCTGGAGGCTTGAATCAAGTCTCCGGCTTGGTGTGGTGTTTTTCATCGCTTGGACGCGGACAATCGCCACAGCCATGGTGACCACGAGTCCACGGCACCTTGGTTTAATGCCGCTGTTTCATTGAGTTAGCCTGGGAGTTGAGGGGCGATAGGAATCTCGTTCGGCTTGGCATCCGCGTTGCTCCTCTACACAGGTGAAGGACGAGACGAAAAGGAGAACTTCGATGACAGCCATACTGGTTCTAGCCACATTCGCGGTGTTCGTACTGATAGATTATCTTCGGGGAGAACCGGCGGTACAACATGTGGCGGCTCCCGAGCGCAAAGCCGCTCTTGTACCGAAAATGCAGCCGGAATTCGTCGGAGGATTCGAGGTTCGAAGCAACCTCCGTTATCACCCCGGCCACACTTGGGCTCTCGGCGAAAGCCCCAATTTTGTGCGCGTAGGCTTGGATGACTTTGCCGCGCGGCTCATAGGAAAGATCGGTGAAATTGCAATGCCGAAGCGGGGGCAGTGGGTGCGCCAAGGGCAGAAGTTCGTAACGATTTTGAGAGACGGCAGCAAGGCTGAGTTGGTTTCCCCCATCGAAGGCGAAGTGACGGGCATTAACGATGCCCTCCTCGAGGATCCCGAAATGCTCGGGCACGATCCTTACGGCGAAGGCTGGCTCGTAACTGTCCAGGCTCCCGATGCCAAAACAAGCTTTCGTAATCTGTTAAGCGGAGCCCTGGCGCGCAAGTGGATGGAGGAAGCCACGACGCGTTTGCGGGCGCGTATTTCGGTTGTTGCCGGTGCCATGGCGGCCTCGCACAGCGTGGAATTGATTGACCTCAAGGGCAGCAGCTTGTGCGCTGACTGCCGCGCCCGATCGCTGGCCAGATGGAACAGTTCTTTTTCGGCGAGGGCGCTCAGCTTCCCGCCGGATATTTCCGGCAGCAGAAAAAAGCCTGAACAATTTCCCGCCGCCAACCGAGTAGTAGCCGAGCCTTCCCCGCCGCGGGCTTGCCTGCGCCGCATCCCTTTTTCACCCCCGAGGTCAGTCTAGGTGGAAATGGCGGTTGCAATTCCTGGTTCCTTGGTGATAATCAGGGGACCGAACCTGCATCAGAAGCTGAATGCCGCCTTTAAGCTACCGCCAACACGAGACCAGCTTTTGCGCTGACGTTTCAAAGTGGTCGGACAAGCTCTTTGAAGCGCATCCGGAGCTGCCGTTTGGTTCCTCCGAAATCGAGAGATTCGGTCGGGGCAGCCTCAAGAGGCAAGACTTTCGTGTTTACGAACGGAAAGAGCCGGGGCGCGGGAGGTTAGCGCTTTGTGGGGAGGTGAAACTTCCAGGTACATCCCAGGGAAGCTCCCCGTTCGGTTTGGCGCTCATGCAGGATGCCTTTGACAAAGCCACGCGGGAGAACTGCCGATACTTCTTCACCTGGAACGTCGAGCACCTCGCTCTCTTTGACCGCAAGCGCTGGGACGCCGTTTCGATGCACGAGCGGTGCGTGGGCGAGTGGAAGTTGGGGGCCGAACTCAACCGGCCAGAAGATGTGACGCGGCCCGAGGTCAAGGCCAAGCTCCAGGACGAATTCCTTCCACGTTTCTTTGCCGACTTCGCCGATGTCTATGTCGGACTCAAGAAAGACCTCGGCCTGCCTCCCTCAGACTTTTACGTCTCTGTGCTTGAAAGCCATCTCTCCGGACCACTGGGTCCGGTCCGCGAACTTCGTGACTATCTCGAATCTCAGTCAAAACACAGCGAGGTGTTCAAAGCTCGCTTGCGCACATGGATGGCCGAAGAGCAACAGTGGAACGTTGACCCTAGCGACCCGGTCTCGTGGCGGGAAGCCGTTGACCGTGCGGCACGTAGCATGGGCTATGTGCTGAGTAATCGAATTCTCTTCTATCAAGCTGTCCGACTGCGGAACGAACTCCCGGAACTAAAGCTCCCGCGGACGACAAAGACGCCTGAGAAGGCTTTCCAATATCTGCGCCGGAGCTTCGAAGAAGCAGTCCACGTCACCGGCGACTATGAGCCGGTGTTTTTCCCCGAAGCTAAGGAGTGGGCCGCTCTCGTCGCGCTCTCCGGCGCAAACTCCATCGAGGCTTGGAGCAACTTCATCCGAGCTCTGGACCGGTTCAACTTCAAGGAAATTCCGACCGATATCCTTGGACACACCTTCCAAAAACTCATCAGCCCCGAAGAACGCCACAAATTTGGACAGCACTATACCGACGAAAACATCGTGGATGTCATCAACGCTTTCTGCATCCGCAAGGCGGACGCCGCCGTCCTGGACCCAGCCTGCGGCAGCGGAACGTTCTTGGTTCGCGCCTATTACCGCAAGCTTCAGTTGGATAAGCGGCTAAGTAACCAGGAATTGCTTTCCGGGCTTTTCGGCTGCGACATCAACATTTTCCCCGCCCACCTCGCCACGTTGAACTTGGCGGCTCGGTTCATCGCCAACGAGGAAAACTACCCCCGCGTTGTGCGCAAGAACTTCTTTACGGTGGGACCAGGAAAACCGTTCTGCGAGATCCCCGCGGTATTTCGCGACCGCCACGGAAAGCGCGAGACGGAGAAAATCACACTGCCCGAGCTAGCCGCAGTTGTTGGAAACCCGCCTTATGTTCGGCACGAACACATTCCGAAGTCTTCGGAAAAAGGGATTATCTACGACCAGACGAAAGAATACGCCTATGAAACTGTGGAGCGAGCCTGGCCTGGAATCCGGCTTTCCAAGCAGAGCGATCTGCACCTCTACTTCTGGCCTGTGGCCTGTCAGTTCCTTGCCGATGGAGGCTGGTTCGGTTTTCTCACCTCTTCTAGCTGGCTCGACGTGCGCTATGGCTTTCCGCTCCAGCGTTGGGTCCTGCTGAGCTTCCGGCTAGTGACGATTATCGAGAGCGTAGACGAACCTTGGTTTGAAGACGCTCGCGTGAAAACGGCTGTGACCATCCTTCAGCGCTGCAAGGAGCAACAGAGTCGCGATGAGAACCTCGTACGGTTTGTGAGGCTCAAAAGACCGCTGGCGGAAATCCTCGGCGAGCGGGAGGACGAGAGCCAGCGGCAGCAGGCAGCAGAGGAATTCCGCGACTTGATCCTGAGAACCAAATCGGACAAATCAAATGACCAACTGCGCATCATGGTCAAGCGCCAGGGAGACCTCTGGCAGGAAGGGCTTTCCGTCGCTGAGATGTTTTCCAAGCATAAAAGCCTTGAGGTTGCCACGCGGGATGACGAAACCGAGGAGGAAGTTGAAGAGAATAAGGAAGAAACCAAAACATCTGAAGACCTGACGCTTGGCGCACGAATGGGAGATTATGGCGGCGGCAAGTGGGGCCGGTACCTGCGTGCGCCCGACTTCTACTTTGAGATCATGGGCGAGTTTGGGCAAAGGTTTACGCGTCTTGGTGAAGTGGCCACAATCACCTATGGGATCAAGAGCGGATGCGATGCGTTTTTCATGCCGCGCTACGTGTCAGGGGAACTCTTGAGAAAGTACCAGAGCGAATTGGAGTGGCGGATGCTTCCATTGATGCGGCGCTGCAAGCGCGGTGAGGTAGAAAGCGGAAAGGTGGTCATCGTCCAATGCGGCGACAAGACACTACACCCGATCGAGGTGGAGTTTGTAAGACCAGAGGTTCACAACCTAATGCAGGTAGACCGCCCCCTGGTCTCGCCTGAGCAACTTGATCGCGTGGTGTTGTGGGTCAATCAGGATTTGAGAGAGCTCAAGGGCACCTACGCGTGGCACTACATTACTTGGGGCAGCAAACAGACGTTCGCGTCGATGCGATCCAGACCCGTGCCCCTTCGGAGACGACCTACAATCTCCGGTCGGGAGCGATGGTACGATCTCACGCAGGCGCAGCCTGGAATCGGGTTCTGGCCCGAGGGGCAGCAATACCGCCACATAATCCCAGCGAACCCACATGGGGTGGTCTGCAACCACAAACTCTTCGACATTCATCCACTTGCAAAGGATTCCGCTGGACGAGAAGCGCTGATGCCGATCCTCAATTCGACCCTTCTGGCTTTCATCAAGCCCTTTTACGGCCGCTACGCGGGGACAGAAGGAAACCTTCAGATCGCCCTCACCGATGCCTTGCTATTGGAAATACCCGATCCGCGGAATCTTACGGAGGAGTTGAATTCGAGACTGACATCCGCATTCAAACAGATTCAAGAGCGCAAGGTCACGCAGTTAGTCGAAGAGGCCTTCATGGCTTGCCACACTGCGGAAGAAGTCCGCGAAGCCGCTAAGCTCCCGCTTGGCTTGCCTCTTGAACTGCAACGGGCGGACCGCAGGGAGTTAGACGACGCGGTTTTCGAACTCTTAGGCGTCCAAGATCCCCTCCGTCGTCGGGAACTGATTGACCGTTTGTACCGTGAGGTTGCATTTCACTTCCGGTCCGTCCGTATCATGGAAGTCCAGAAAATGGAGCAGCGCAGGCACGGCACGGGCAAAGATAACGTTTCCCAAATGGAATTAGCGCTTGATGCTTGGAAACACCTCGAACTTAATTTACAGATGCCACTCTCCACGTGGCTCGACGAGCAAACTGGGAAAGCGAAAACAGTAGAAATGCCCGACGGGGAAGTCCGGCTTCCCGCAGCCGAAAACTGGTTCGAGTCGAACACGATTTATTTCGGCAAGAAGCCTGCCGTGAGCCACGTTTGTGCCAGCCGACCTGAAGCCGAATTGCTCGCCGCAATTGCCGGGGAGGGCTTGCGCGGCCCGGTGTCTGTTCCTGCTACTGAGAATGAAAGTCGTGACCTCCTGCAGTTACTTGTTGGGCGGCTCGGGGTGGCCAACACCAGATTCGAAGAATTGGCCCATGAGCGCGCCGGAAGCGACAAGCTGCGCGAGCAGGTTGTCGAGCTTCTCCACCGCTGGTTCATCCACGGCCGCCCCGCTTAGCCATTGATTACATAACATTATAATACATAACGTAGATATACTGCGTTCAAGGATTTCCGCTGCATCGCCGCGACCAACAAGCACCTGGAGACCCTGATTGAGGAGGGCAAGTTTCGCCCCGATCTTTACTATCGCCTCAATGTGTTTCGGATCGAGTTGCCGCCGTTGCGGGAGCGCAAGGGTGATATCCCCTTGCTCGTGGACCACTTCATCCGAAAGTTTTCCGCCTCGATGAACAAGCCGGTCACTCGCGTTTCCCATGAAGCCATGAATCTTTTGCAGGCGTGCGATTGGCCCGGCAATGTGCGCGAGCTGGAAAACGCTGTCGAGCGCGCGATGGTGGTGGCCCAAGAATCCGAACTCAAGGAAAAAGACTTTACATTAAAGCTGCCGTCTTCGGAGCCTAAGGGACTCACGCTGGAGGACGCTGAGCGCGTTCACATCCTGCAAGTTCTGGAAATGTGCGGCGGCAACCAGACGCGCGCGGCGGAAATGCTCGATATCGATCGCGTTACCCTCCACAGCAGGCTCAAGAAATATGGATGGAAAAAGGCGCTCGTTGAAAGTACATGAGCCTGATTCAATTGTTGCCCATCGGCGAAGCAGACGTTTCCTTGCTCGGCCCGCTCGCCCCGGTCTTTGCGGCCGAGTTTGGCGCGCCTTCGGAAGTCCTGGCCACGAAACTTGATCCATCGCCTTCGCTCCATCCGGAGCGCCAGCAATATCTCTCGACCGACATTCTGAGGCGGATGCAATCATACCTGGTGCCAAGCTCGGGCCGGCTGCTCGGCATCACGTCTCTCGACTTGTATATCCCCATCTTGACCTTTGTCTTTGGAGAGGCGCAATTGGACGGACCCTGCGCCGTGGTTTCGACGCATCGGCTGCGCCAGGAATTCTACGGACTCCCGCCCGACAATGAATTGCTCCAGGTGCGCTTGGTGAAGGAGGCTGTTCACGAGCTTGGCCATACGCTGGGCCTGACTCACTGCGACGATTATCGCTGTGCCATGGCGGCCTCGTACACTGTGGAACTGATTGACCTCAAGGGCAGCAGCTTGTGCGGAGACTGCCGCGCCCGGGCGCTGGCAACCTTGTCGCGCCGCCGAGGTGTTGAGCCGAAGGTGATTCAGCCGTGTCGCGATTAAATGGTTCCCCAATCCGTCGGGGCGCTACCTTGCCGTTCGCGGGTGGTGGCCGCGCGAAGCTTGGGCGTCGACAGATTGCTTCGAACCGACTAATATGGAGCCAGGGAAATTCCGGTCGGAACTGTGAGGCGATCCTGAAGGCGGCCGGAATTAACGGAAAACAGGGATGATCGATCTTAGGTACGCGCTCGTAATCGAGGCGACCGACGATCCAAATTTGTTCGGGTTCTATTCCCCCGACCTCCAAGGTTTCACGGGTGCCGGAAATTTCATTGAGGACTGCCTCTACAAAGCTCGGTGGGGTATGGAGGAACACGTCGCCTCGCTGCGCGAGCAAGGTCTGCCTGTCCCCGCGCCTTCGGCGACCCGACCGTAATAATTCAGAACGCGCAAACGGCGCAATCGCCAGCAAGAAGTTAATACCAGTGTTGCAGCGCCAAATTCCAGGAGGAGGACCTTATGGACCACGCAGTTCCGGCTGCCGGCCGGCAGCCTTCACCCGAGCGAATTTTCCAGATGCTTAACGCTTACCAGCAGACTGCCGCGCTGAAGGCGGCGATCGAGCTGGACCTTTTTACCGCCATCGGCGAGGGAAACGTGTCGCCCCAAGCCCTGGCCAAGCGCTGCTCGGCCGCTGAACGCGGCGTGCGAATTCTGAGCGACTATCTAGTGGTCCACGGGATGCTGGACAAGAATGGCGAGGCTTACGGCTTGACTTCCGACGCCGCGGCATTTCTCGACCGCCGCGCGCCCGCCTATCAGGGGACGCTCACGAAATTCCTCAACTCCCCGGATGTGATGGACGGATTCAAAGACCTGGCCGCCGCAGTGCGAAAAGGCGGCACGGTATTGAAACAGGAGGCCGTCGCACCGCAGAACCCTATTTGGGTGGAGTTCGCCCGCTCGATGGCGCCGATGATGGCGCTGCCGGCCGAGCTGGTTGCGAAATCCCTGGGCGCTGAAGCCGGTCACGATTGGAAAGTTCTCGACATCGCGGCCGGGCACGGACTTTTCGGCATTACCATCGCCAAACACAATCCGCGCGCCCGGATCGTGGCCCTGGATTGGGCGAAGGTGCTCGAGGTGGCCACGGAAAACGCGCGTAAAGCGGGCGTCGCCGACCGCCACAGCACGATCATCGGCAGCGCCTTTGAGGCGGATTTTGGGAATGGCTACGATCTCGTGCTGCTCACCAATTTTCTGCACCACTTCGACGAAGCCACCAATATCGGGTTACTCATGAAAGTTCATGCTGCCCTGAAGCCTGGCGGCCGCGTGGCCACTTTGGAATTCGTTCCCAATGAAGACCGCGTGTCACCGCCCGTGCCGGCGACGTTCAGCTTAATTATGCTGGGAAACACGGAGCATGGGGACGCTTATACGTTCTCTGAGTTGGATCGCATGTTTTCGAAGGCGGGTTTTGTGAAGAGCGAAATCCACCAACTGCCCCCCACGCCGGAACAGTTGATCCTGTCGGTTAAATAGGGGACCGCGAGGCGTTCGAAACGAGCGCCAACGCGTCAGGTAACACACGAAAGGCGACAGATAGCCAATGGACCTGTTCGAAGTGAAAGTAAAAGTGGCAAGTCTGGCCGCACCTGAGCGGACGGAGGAAATATCCCTGCTGGTGGACACAGGCGCGACGTTGTCGTGGATTCCGCGCGGCGTCCTGGAGAGGCTTGGTGTTACGCCTTACTCGCGTCTCCCATTTACGCTTGCAGACGGGCGAAGACAGGAAAGGGACATCACGTCGGTGCTGCTGACTATCGACGGAAGGAAAGCTCCGGTCGAGGTTGCGATTGGTGAGCCGGGCGAGGAAGCGGTTCTGGGGGCGACCGCCTTGGAGGGTCTGGGTTTCATGGTTGATCCGGTGGCGAAGAAGCTTGTTCCTCGCGACTTGCGTGCCCTCATGGTTCGTTTAATGCCTCTGCCAGGTGAGTAAGCTTTAATCGAGCAATTGGAATACTCATTTATCGGTGCCCGGCTGGTTCCGCCTCATCCTCGAGCGTACAGGGTCAGTTTGCTGACGTAGCGGCGAGTTTACCTCGCCAAATGGCGGCGTAAAGCCGCCTCTACGGCAAACTGACCCACTACCGCCTCGAAAGTCGCATCGACAGGCGGATTCAAATTGTTTATCATGGGCTTGGAGGGAAGGGATTAAGAGTCCCAAGGCTTGACCATGGAATCCTTTGAGCATAAACACGACCACAATTTCGTCATCACCACGGTGGACTACGTTTTTAACTGGGCGCGCAAATCGGCGCTCTGGCCGCTGACGTTCGGCTTGGCCTGCTGCGCCATCGAAATGATCGCCTCCACCACCTCGCGCTTCGACATGGCGCGGTTCGGCGCGGAAGTCTTCCGCCCGAGCCCGCGGCAGTCCGACCTGATGATCGTCGCCGGCACGGTGACACTCAAGATGGCGCCGGTGATTCAGCGCATCTGGGCGCAGATGCCCGACCCAAAATGGTGCATCTCGATGGGCGCCTGCTCGAGCGTCGGCGGCCCGTTCAACACCTACGCGGTGCTTCAGGGCGTGGACAAAATCGTCCCCGTGGACGTTTACATCGTCGGCTGCCCGCCCAGGCCGGAGAACCTTTTCTACGGGCTGTTGCGCCTGCAGGAAAAGATTGATTCGATGTGCGTCCTCGACCGCTTCCGGCCGCGGCCGACCGAAGTGCGGCTCGACGAATCCATGCTCGAGGAATTCAAGAAGTCGGTGCGCATCGGCAAGGCGGGGACACCTGAGCTGGTCCGAATCGAAGACTTCGCTCCGACTCGCGCCTCGCAGTTCAACCCATAAAGAATTCTCACTCGCAGTTTGGACTCCTCGCGGGAGCCGTCGGATGGCACAGCTACTCAAAGTTGCGAATCTTTCGGAGTTGCCGGCGGGTCGAGCGATGGCTGTGGAGGTCGCGGGCAAGGCGATCGCTCTTTTCAACGTCAACGGTAAAGTCTACGCTCTCGATAACACTTGCCGGCATCGCGGCGGGCCGCTCGGCGAAGGAGAGGTTGAGGGCGACGTCGTCACCTGCCCCTGGCACGGCTGGCAATACAATATCCCAAGCGGCGAATTTCTAGGCAACGCCTCGATCAAGGTGGAGAGCTTTCCCGTCCTCGTCGAGAATGGCGAAATCAAGGTCGAGTTATAGCTCCCGCGCCCCTCGATCATTTTCCCAGGCAATTTCCCCCGCATGCTCTCTCCGCACGTCCTATAATGCGAGCCCCACTCCGGGCACGGGTCGGAGATTTTCCCGTGAGGTTCGCCAGCGCAACTCGGAGACTTCGCGCTCGCGAGGGTGAGGAGAGGGCGGAAAGACCCGTCCGTCAGGTGAAGGAAGGGCACACGTTCGACAAGCGAGGTACACCATGCGCCTGATGAGAATTCAAATCTACGCCTTCCTGGGCCTCTCGCTGGCCTTTGCCGCGACCCTCGACGCGCAACAAAGGGACGACCTGTCGCGTGTCTTTGCCGCGACGCGCTCCGGCGGCATCGAGGTCGTGGACCTCACGCACCCGCTCGATGAGGGAACGCCTTACTGGCCCGAAGGGCAAGCCGCGTCGCCCTTCCACGCGAGC
>Ga0137378_10005187_pt1 | contig 11282 bp, 8 predicted proteins | sample SagtaG_21_FD_104813 | JGI IMG/M metagenome (GOLD analysis project Ga0137378, IMG submission 104813) | Vadose zone soil microbial communities from Sagehorn Ranch, Mendocino, California, USA - Sage2_L_60_16 metaG | ecosystem: Environmental > Terrestrial > Soil > Vadose zone | place: USA... | reverse complement strand
CCGTTCGATCAGGAAGAGCTGCGGGCGCGCGTGCAGGTCGGAATGCGGGTGCTCGCGCTGCAGGAGTCACTCGCGACCCACGTCGCCGAGCTGCAGGCGGCGCTGTCGCAGGTGAAACAGCTCGACGGCCTGCTTCCCATCTGCAGCTACTGCAAGCGGATCCGATCCGACAAGGACTACTGGCAGCAGATGGAGCAGTACCTCGCCCAGCACTCCGAGGCCCGCTTCAGCCACGGTGTCTGCCCGGAGTGCTACGAGAAGATCCGCTGCGATTTCGAATCGGCCTGAGCCTGCATAGACAAAAGTGTAATTCGTGACCTATTCTGTAATGTTCGGCCCTTGAACGGTTCGTCACGCCGCCATCACTTTCAGACGGCGGAAGACCGCGTGCACGCGCGACAGGAGGATGCCCGGGTCGAACGGCTTCAGGATGTAGTCGTCCGCGCCGAGCTCCAGGACACGGCGCTCGATGCCCGGTCCGTCCTCGGACGTCAACACCAGTATCGGCACGGTGCTCAGCGAGAGGTCCCGCCGGACCGACCGAATGGCCTCGTAGCCGTCCATCTCCGGCATGTTCAGGTCCATCAGGATCAGGTCCGGATGTTCGCGCGCGGCGATTTCGATGGCCTGCTGGCCGTTCACAGCTTCGAGGATGTCGTAGCCTTCGCGCTCGAGCAGCAGTTTCACGAGCATCCGCGTGATCGGCTCGTCGTCGGTGACCAGTACGCGCGCGGCGGCACGGCCGGTCGCGGTTGTCGACGCGTCCTCGGCGAGAACGCGATTGACCTCGTCGATGGAAGTGACGCCCTCCATGGCGAGCCGCAGGGCATGGTCCCGCATCGTGGGAAAACCCGCGGCGCGCATGGCCGAGCGGATCTCGTGCGCGGTGGCGCCCCGGGCGATGGCGGCGCGGAGATCGTCCGAGGGCGTCAGGAGCTCAGCGATCGGCACGCGTCCCGCGTAACCCGTATGTTTGCACCGATCGCATCCGGGTCCCGCCGAGAACGGCAGCGACGGCAGATCGTGCTGCGCCCCCACACGGCGCGCCTCCAGGTCGTCGTGCATGCGCCGGCAGTGCGGACACAGCGAGCGCAGGAGCCGCTGCGCCAGTACCGCCGACAGGCTCTCAGCGATCTTGAAAGGCTCGAGCCCGAGATTGGCCAGACGCGTGATGGCCGTCGCGGTGTCGACCGTGTGTATTGACGAGAGCACCAAGTGGCCGGTATAGGCCGCCTGTCCGACAATCTGCGCGACCTCGGCGTCGCGGACTTCGCCGACCATGATGACGTTCGGATCCTGCCGCATCAGGGACCGGAGCACGGCGGCGAAGGTATTGCCGGCGCGGGCGTTCACCGGGATCTGGGAGACGCCGGCTATCGTCCGTTCGACGGGATCTTCGACGCTGACGATATTCGTGCGGCCGGTCCGCAGATGCGCCAGCGCGGCATAGAGCGCCGTCGTCTTGCCGGATCCCGTCGGTCCCGTCACCAGCACGAGCCCGTCGGGTCGCGCAAGGCTGCGGCGAAGCCGGCTCAGGGTATCCTCGTCATAGCCGAGGCGGTCGAGCCCCTGCAGAGGGCTCTCGCTGTCGATCACGCGCATGACGATTTTCTCGCCGTCGACCGTGGGCAGCGTCGACAGCCGGACGTCGATCGGACGGCCGTTGACGTTCAGCCGGAACGCACCGTCCTGCGGTTTGTGACGGAGCGCGATGTCGGCGCGCCCCATGATCTTGAACCGGTTGCGGATAGGGTGCGAGACGTTTCCGGGAAGCGTCAGCACCGACTCCAGGACGCCGCAAATGCGGTAGCGCACGAGCGTGCCGCCGCTGCCCGATTCGATGTGGATATCGCTCGCGCCGACTTCCACCGCGCGTCCGACGATGTGGTTGCACAACTCGATGACCACGGAATCGGACGTCCCGGCGCTCGTGCCCGCATCGATCGTCTGCACCGTCGGACGCTCCGCTCGCAGACGCTCCGCGAGCAAGTCCAGTTCGTGGAGTTTCGGGTAGCACCGGTTGAGTGCCTGCGCCACCGCCGAGTGCGCGGCCAGCACAGGGAATACGCGCCGGCCTGCGGCGAACCCGAGATCCGCTTCGGCATCGGGACTGAACGGCCGCGACGTCGCGTAGCGGAGCGTGCGGTTATCGACGCCGAGCGGAATGGCGTGATGCCGCCGCGCCAGCCGCTCCGGGACCAGCCGCACTGCGAGTTCGCAGTGCGCCACCGATTCATCGAGCTCGATGAGTTCCAGGCCTGCGGCCTGGGCCAGGGCAGCATAACTGTCGCGCTCGGACACGAAATCCAGTGCAATGACCGCGTCGGCGAGCTGCACGTGTTCACGCAGTGCGTGCTGTTCGGCAACTGCGAGGTCGGCGCGGCTGATCAAGCCTCCATCGATCAGGAGGGCGGGAAAGCCGGCGCGACCGATGTGCGTGCCTTGGGAGATGCTTGTTTGAGTCATCGTGCAACCTCGACCCGCAAGAAGCCCGCCAGACGCGAGGCAGCGGCAGTGCGCGCCAACACCAGCGATCGACGAACCGCACTGTGCGTGGCCGCACAGTGCGCGCGCGCACACTGTGCTCTCTTGGTAAGCCGGACGATGGCGTCGTGCCGGAGATCCATTACGATAAGCGCGTCATGATGAGAATCCTGTTCGCTCTGACCTGCTCCTGCCTCGCTGTCGCCGCGACCTCACAAACCCCGACGACGGTCACGATTCGCGCGGGACGGCTCATCGACGGCCGCGGCGGATCGCAGGAGAACGTCGTCGTCCGCCTCGAGCGCGGCAAGATCGTCAGCGTTGGCAAAGCGAACGGGCCCGTTACGTACGATCTTTCCAAGTACACGCTGCTGCCAGGCTTCATCGACGTCCACGTCCACATCCTGTGGCATTTCGGCAAGGACGGCCGGTTTGCGCAGCGCGACACGCCCGAGGAGCGGCTGAGCGCGGGCGCCGACAATGCCCGCGTGACCGTCATGAATGGGTTCACGACGGTCCAGAGCGTGGGCGAGCGGGGCGATCTGGATCTGCGTGCCAAACTCGACAAAGGGAGTCTGCCCGGGCCGCGGATCCTTACGTCCGTCGCTCAGATCAACGAGTACACGGGCACCCCGCGCGGCGAGCGCGGCACGCCGCGTGTCCTCGCCACACCCGATCAGCTTCGCGCGGCGGTCCGCGACGCGAAGTCGGCCGGCGCCGATCTGATCAAGCTGTTCGCGTCGGCCAGCATCCGTGACGGCGGCAAGCAGACGATGACCGACGAGCAGCTGCAGGCGGTCTGCGGCGAGGCGAACGCGCTCGGGCTGCGGACCCTCGTGCATGCGCACAGCTCGGAATCCCTAAAGGCCTCGGTCCTTGCCGGCTGCAAGCAAATGGAGCACGGCGCTTTCGCGAACGACGAGGTCGTGAAGCTCATGGCTGACCGCGGCGTCTACTTCGATCCGAACATCGGCCTGGTTCTCCAGAACTACATCGAGAACAGGACGAAGTACCTCGGCATCGGCAACTACACGGATGAAGGCTTCGCGGCGATGGAGAAAGCCATTCCGTTGAACGTCGTGATGTTCAAGCACGCGCTCGCGACGCCGGGCCTGAAAATCGTCTATGGGACCGACGCGGTCGCCGGCGCCCACGGCCGCAACATCGAGGAAGCCGTCGTCCGCGTACGTGACGGCGGCCAGAAGCCCATGGACGCGATCGTGTCGCTGACGTCGCTGTCGGCGGAATCGCTTGGCCTCGGGAACGCGATCGGCGCCATCGCGCCCGGCCTCGAGGCGGACCTCGTCGCAGTCGATGGCAACCCGCTGACAGACATCGCCGCCCTGAGAAAGGTTGTGTTCGTGATGAAAGGCGATCAGACGCTGCGGAAACCGTAGCAGCGGGCCTTCCGCCTTCGCTGAAGCTTCGGCGGACCGCCGTAGCCTTGGTGGAGGCTGGTCAGGACTGCATCGCGGCAGGGCCGAAGCCCTTACGTCTGATCGATGAAATAAGGCACGGCGCCGAGGGCGAGCGCGAGCGCCAGCGCGAGGAGCGACGGAATCGCGAACCACTGATAGACCGGCACGTCGCGCACATAGACGCGGCTGACGAGCAGACCCTTTTCAATCGAATCGATCGCGCGCGAGGCGGCGATCAGGTCGCGCTCGGAATTGGCGTCGAAATACCGGCCTCCGCTCTCCTCTACCGCGCGCACGAGCAATTGGACCCCGGGCTTCTCCTTGACCTGCGCCTCCAGATCCACGCCGACCATGTGCACGCGGATGTCGGCGGCCTTCGCTTCCGTCAGGACGTCCAGCGGCTCGCGGCCGCGGTTGTTCTCACCGTCGGTGAACAGCACTATCACCTGGTGCCCGGGTGAATTCGGCGTCGCCTGCCGCGAGAGCACGTAGTCCGACAGCGCGAGGCCGTCGCCGATTGCGGTTTGCCCCTCTTCGCGCAGGATCTGGTCGTCCACGAGATCCACGTAGTGGAGCAGGTACTCGTGATCGAAGGTCAAAGGACTGATGACGTAGGGATTGTCGGAGAACACGACGAGCCCGATGCGGTCATCGCGCCGGCCGCGGACAAAAGTGCGGACCGCGCTCTTCACCGCATCGAGGCGCGTGCGACCGCCATGACTCACATTGGCCGAATCGTGCGACTGCCCCGATCCCATGACTTCCTGCATGCTCGAGGACAGGTCCAGGAGCAGGATGATGTCCAGACCGCGCGACTGTACGTCGGCTTGTGAATAGGGCAGGACGGGCTGCATGAGGGCGAGGCTGCACAGCGCGGCCGCGATCGCCAGCATGAAGAACGGTGACCGTCGCAGCAGCGATGCCCGCAGCCGGAACAATTCCGGCGGCAGCACAAACGTGAACGCGGCGGACCGCCACCGCACGCGCCATTTCAGCAGCCCCACGACGACGAAGGCCGCCAGCGCCCACCAGCCGAATTCAGGGCGGAGGAACCGCATCGATCAGTGACCGCCCAGCAACTGCTCCGCCTCGGTCAACGCGTCGCGGCACGCCTGCGCGGACGGCAGCGCGCCCGGCGATCCGTACCGGGCGTCATCGCACGTGGCCAGCAGAGCCACGACGGACTCGCGCGGCACGCGTCCTCCATTGGCTGCGAGAGCTGCCTCGAGCTCAGACGGTGTCAATGCCGGACCCGGGACGTGTGCGCGCGCAGCAACATACCGGCGGACGGCTGCGCTGATCTCGTCGTACGCACGACGACGGTCGTCCTCCGTGGCAACATCCAGCGCCCTCAAACGCTCGAGTGTGGAGCGATGATCCTGTCGCACCTCTCGTTTCGATCGACGTGGCGTTCTTGCCGCGCGACGGCCAATCGCGGATACGACGAGAAATGCGGCGGGCACAAGGGCTACCACAACGCACGCGAACCCGGCCTGTTGGGCGCGGACGAGCAGCCTGCGCCGCGGCGTGGGCGAACGACCGTCGCGAAGCTGGTAGGCGGGCTGATTCTCGGGCAGCGTGCTTCGGAACGCGATCGCCGCGCCGGGGACCTGCACTTCGCCGGCGGGGGCCGCCTCCTGCAGGCTCTGCCCCGGCCGCTTTGCATAATATCGGACGCTCACGGGCTCTATCGTCAATGACGGCATGTCGATCCGGTAGGTCGTCAGCAGATATCGGAGCCGGTGCGTCGTTCGCCCCGACGCGTCGGTCGTCACCGAGGCCTCGGTGGAGATCACCTCCAGGCCATTGAGGCGGAGCTTCTCTTTGGCCAGATCGTCGATCAGGATGTCAACGCCGCCAGCACACACGATATCGATGGTGTACGTCACACGATCAGCGACCCAGACGGCTGTGCGATCGACTGACGCGCGCACGTGCACCGGAGGAGGCGCAGGCGGCGCGGCCGGTGCGGATTCGGACGCCGACACCGACCCCGACAGAAGGAGCGCGAGAACAACAGGCGACATCACGCCTTTCTCCTCGCGAAGAGCGAAAGCAGGGACAACACGGGACTGCCGTCGGTGGGAACGAACACGTGATCCATCGGCACGCGATAGAACGCTCGGGCGAGCCGCTCACGGCGCTCGCGGATCGCGACCGCGTAGCGCGCGCGCGTCTGTCGGCTCAGGCCGACCGACACCCGGCGGCCCGACTCGACGTCCCGCAGCTGCACATAGCCGCTTCCTGGCGGGAGCGCCGTCTCGGAGCGGTCTTCGGGGACGACCGCGATGACGTCGTGTCGCGCGGCGAGCTGCGCCAGTTCGGGACTCTCGAGCACGTTGTCGCCGGTCACGAAATCCGACACGATGAAGATGACGCTCATGCGCTTCAACGTCGACCCGAGCTGCCGAACTGCCGGCAGCATCAGCGTCTCTTTTGACGACGACGACAGCGACCAGCACTGCTCCAGCATGGACCAGGCGGCCGCGCGGGTCCGCTTCGGTGGCGTCGACGCGAGCACACGATCGCCGAACGCCATGAACCCCGTATTGATCTGGTCCGCGATCGCGGAAAACAGAATCGACCCGGTGATGTACGTCAGCGTCTCGCGTTTCGAGTGGGCCGCGCTGCCGAGCGCCATGGACCGCGAGACGTCCATCGCCACCATGACGTTCATCTCCCGCTCGGCGTGCGTATGCCGGACGAACGGCGCGTCCATTCGCGCGGTCACGTTCCAGTCGATGCGCCGGACGTCGTCGCCAGGCCGATAGGGCTGATGCTCGTCGAAGTCGAACCCCGCACCGCGAAGCGGAGTCTGATACGCGCCGACGCGCTGGTTGCGGATCTTCCGGCCGGTGAAGATTTCGATGTAGCGAAGCTCCTTCATCACCTGTTCGGGAATCATGGGATCGGCACCGCTGCGAGGACCTCCTCGAGAATGGCGTCCGCGTCGACGTTTTCCGCCTGCGCCCGCACCGTGCGCGCGATGCGGTGGCGGGCCGCATCGCAGAAGATTTCCTTCACGTCGCCTGGCAGCACCCAGGTGCGCCCGTGAAGGAAGGCGTTCACGCGGCAGAGCGCCAGAATGTGCTGATACGAGCGTGGCGAGATCCCGAGCAGCAGCATCTCGCGCAGGTGCGGGCGCGCCGCGCTTCCGGGATCGCGCGTCGCCCGTCCCAATCGCACGATGTACTCGAGAATCTTCCGATCCACGTACACGGCCGTGTAGATGAACTCGCGCAGCACGTTGACATCCGACGGCGAGACGCGGCGCTCGATCGTCGTCTGGCTCAGGCGTGTCTGCAGCATCTCGATCTCTTCGCCTTCGCTCGGGTACCCGACGCGAAGCATCATCGAGAAGCGATCGAGCTGCGCTTCCGGAAGCGTGTAGACGCCTTCCTGCTCGATCGGATTCTGCGTCGCGAGCACCCAGAACGGATCGTCGAGCGGAAACGTCGTGTCGGCGAGCGTCACCTGGCGCTCCTGCATCGCCTCGAGAAGCGCGCTCTGGGTCTTCGGCGTCGCACGGTTGATCTCGTCCGCGAGGAGGATATTGGTGAAGATCGGGCCCTGCTCGATGCGGAACGTCGACGTCTTCGCGTCGTACACGCGCGTGCCGAGAATGTCGGCCGGCAGCAGGTCCGGCGTGAGCTGGACGCGCTGAAACTTCGCCGAGATCGCCTGCGCGAGCGTCGTCGCGGTCAGCGTCTTCGCGACGCCGGGCACGCCTTCGAGCAGCAGGTGACCGCAGCCCGAACGCGCGCGTCCGCGCGAGACGGCGAACGGAATCGCGGCAAACAGCGCCGTCAGCATCCGCCGGATCAGCGTGTGCTGCCCCACGATGACTTTGCCGATCTCCTCCTCGAGGCCGGCCACGATGGAGGCGGCGGCCTGGGCGTTCAGCGCCTGATGTTCCGTCATGAATGCCCGCACATCATAGAAAGAGCCACAGTCCGGCTATCGCAGCCGCGGCCACCGCCAGTGCGGCCGGATACAGGTCCCGATAATCGGTGGTCGTCTTCCAGCCCACCAGTTTCCGCTCGCCCTGCTCGATCTCGCGCAACTCGCGCGTCAGATCCCCGGGCGCCCGGGAGCGCAGATAGCGTCCGCCGGTCGCCGTCGCGACGCGACGCAGCGTGTTTTCCTCGAAGCGAGTCCGGACGACGCGTCCGTTGTCGTCGCGGAGCGGCATCTCGCGTCCGTTCGGCATGATCATGGGCACCGCAACCTCGTCGTCGGAGCCAATCCCGATACTGTTGATGTGCTGGCCCTGCTGCCGGAAGATTGCGACCTGGCGTGTGAGTTGATCGCCGTAGTCCTCGCCATCCGACAAGAGCACGAAGATCTTCCGCGTCTGTCGATCGTCTTTCTTCGCGACCTCGAGCGCGTTCCTCAGCGCCGCGCCGATGTCGGTTCCGAGCAAGGTCTGTGGGTCCTGCTCAATCCAGTCCAGATAGAACGCGACGGTGTCGAGATCGTGCGTCAGATACGACAGGATCACCGAGCTGCCCGCGAAGCCGATGAGGCCCACGCGATCGATGTTCTCGGGCTTGTTGGCGATGAAGTCGCGAATCTCGGCGGTCGCGCGCGAGAAGCGCGACGGCACGACATCGTGCGCGCGCATCGACGCGGAACGATCGAGCATGATGACGAGATCCTCGCGTTCGTACTGCGGTACGGACGTCGTCAGCTGCGCCTGGGGACGGACGAGCGCGAAGACGATGGCCCCGCCAGCAGTGACCGCGAGCGCCGCAATGGCCGCACCGCGCTTCCACGTCGCGCGCCGGGAGAGAGGGAGAAATCGTGGCGCGATCGCCGCCCGCAGGCGCTGGCGCCGAAGGTAGAAAGCACGCGTGAGGCAGACGGCAACCAGGACCGGCAGGATCTGCCACCACGGCGCGAACTCCGGACGGAGGAAACGCACGCGTCAGCCGGTGCGCCGCGGAGTCTTGTGCCCCGCCGTGGTCGGCCGCAGCAGCTGCATCAACTGCTTCGGTGGAGTGTTGGGCTGCCGTCTGAGTTCCGCGGCCAGCCGCGTCGTGAGCTCGAAGTCGTATTTGGTATCCCAGTCGCCCGGCGTCGCTTCGACCGCCTTGCGGAACTCGTCTTCCGCTCGGCTGAGCCATCCTAGCCGCGCGTCGGGCTGGCCTTCCACGGTCGCTTTCTGAAACAGCGCGCACGCCGCCCAGAAATGCGGCGACGCCTCCACGGGCGCCCTCTGCGATAGATCGATGACCTCGTCGTTCCGGCCGATCCGGTAGAGCGCCATCAGATGATTGCCCAGCACGCGCGCGTACTCCGGCGCGACGAGCTGTTTCACGGCGGGCACGCTGTCGAACCGCGCTTCAGCCGTTTGATATGCGCCGATCGCCTGCTCGATGCGTCCGTCCGCGAGCGCTTCGTCTGCGACGTTGATCGTATTCGTCCACCGCGCGTACGCGATGAACGTCACGCCGACCGCCAGCAATAGCGCGACAAGGAAGATTCCGAGCGCTTTCATGTCCCGGAGAGCAGTCTATCGCGTCCCGGCGGCGGCGGTGGCTTTCGTGGCCTTGCCAAGGCTCAGGAGATTCGCGAGCAGCTGATAGGCGCCGTCGGTTCCTGCCGGCAGCTGCCGCCAGAGTCCAAGACCGACGTAGAGCCATCGGCCCTTCCCGACTTTCGCTTCGACGAGCGACCCCAGTTTGACGCCGGGATTGTCGGGAAACGAATCGACCATCGACACGAGGTCCGTGTACTTGGGATCCTTCTCGCCGAGGAAGTACAGGCCGCGCTCTTGCACCCAGCCGTTCCAGGTGGCTGCGCCAATCCTGTTCGGACGGGTAAAGACCGGATGCTCGCGCTGCAGCATTTCAACCGGCGCATTTTCGTCCGTGACGCGATTGGCGCTCACTCTCGCCGGGAACGGCCCGTACTGCTGCTGGTTGAACTCCATCTTGTTGTACTGGACGATCATCGTCCCGCCGCGCTCGACGTAGTCGAGCAGACGCCGGTTGTAGGCCTTCAGATCCTCGCGCCGCTCGTACGCGCGGACGCCGGTGACGATGACGTCGTACTTCGAAAGGTTGCCCCACGCGAGCTCGTCCGGTTCGATGTAGGCCAGCTTCGCGCCGAGCTGCTCGATCGCGGGCGGCACCTGATCGCCGACGCCGACGATGTATCCGACGTTCACATTGGGCGTCGTCTTGACGTCGATGACCCTTACGGAGGTGACGGCGGGCTTGATGACCTGCCGCCGCTGCACGTGCGGGTATTCGATCTCCTGATAGCCGTTCGTGAATTTCTGGTCGCCGGTCGAGTTCGACGTGACGATCGCGTGCACCGGGTACTCGGCAAGCCTCACGGTGGCCGGCGCCGTTACGCGGAACCGCGCGGACAACGCCTCGTCCTCATGCCCGAACTCGATCGCTTCGCTCGCCGGCGCGACCTTCCATCCCGCGGGGACCTGCAGCGCCACCGTCGCCTTCGCGGCGCCTTTCGCGCCGTTGGTCACCGTCACGTGCACCTCGCGCTCGACGGGTTTCCCGGCCGTGGCCGCCGCTGGGGCGGGAATCACCGCCAACCCCGGCGTCAGCCGGACCGAGAACGCAGGAACGACATTGAGCTCCATCCGTTTGTCGCCGAGATACATGTCCTTCACATAGCGATACTGAATCGGCATCTCGCGCGTCACGTCCGCCGAGCCAGCCTTCACGTGAAACGTCGCGCGGAACGGCGAGGGCGCGAACGCGGCGCCGAAGGGCACGCCGGAATCGAAGTCGTCGCGCGCGAGACTCTCCGGATGCTTCCAGTAGCTGTCGTGGAAATAGGGCTCGGTCAGCTTCGCGTCTTTCGGGACCTGCATGTCGGCGACGCAGGTGTAGACGGCGTCCCTCTTCGCGGGCCCCGGCGTGCAGGACGCGGTTCCGGCGAATCCCGTCACCTCGACGCCGCTGACGCTGACATCGGTCGAACCGCGGTTGATGGCGACAAGTGACACCTTGACCGGCTGGCCCGCGACGATCAGCCCGTCGTCTGCGATCGCCTCGAAGGTCAGGTCGAGTGTGGCGAGCACCGCATCTTCGTAATTGCGCTCCTTCTCCGCAAGGCGGAAGTCGATCTCGTATTTTGCGGCGTCAGACAGGCCCATCGAGCCGAGCTTCGCCTGCAGCGTACGCAGGGCCGCGAGACCCGCTTCGATCGGCTCCGCGGTCGCCTCGTCGCTGCCGGCGTCGAACGTCTTCTGCGCGCGGACCGCGGCGTCGGCGATCGCCGAGAGACCAGCCGTCAACGCCGCGGGCGGGTTCGGCCCCGCGTACTGCGCGATCGCGGTCAACCTCGTATCGATCCCATCGAACAGCGATGTCTCGTTCTTCTCCATCTGTCCTGGAATCGTGGAGT
>Ga0137378_10005182_pt1 | contig 11286 bp, 8 predicted proteins | sample SagtaG_21_FD_104813 | JGI IMG/M metagenome (GOLD analysis project Ga0137378, IMG submission 104813) | Vadose zone soil microbial communities from Sagehorn Ranch, Mendocino, California, USA - Sage2_L_60_16 metaG | ecosystem: Environmental > Terrestrial > Soil > Vadose zone | place: USA... | reverse complement strand
TGGCGCTAGGAATTGTGGCCATGCACCCCACACTGCACATGCCTCCTCTGACGCGTTTTATTGATGGCACGGGGCCGGTTTTTGCCGGGAAACTTTTCCCGTTCGCTTTTATCACTATCGCTTGCGGGGCCATCAGCGGATTTCATTCGCTGATTTCGAGCGGCACCACTCCCAAGCTGATCCGGCGCGAGACCGAAATCCGCATGGTTGGTTACGGTGCGATGCTGGCCGAGTCCATGGTTGCGATCATGGCGACGGTTGCGGCATGCGTGCTTGAGCCGGGCACCTATTTCGCGATCAACAGTCCCGCAGGAATTGCTGGGCAACTGCCGGAGACAGCGGCGCACACCATCAGCGGCTGGGGATTCCCGGTGACCGCAGCCGGTATGCAGACGCTGGCCCACAGCGTCGGCGAGCAGACGCTGTTCAATCGCACCGGCGGCGCGCCTGCGTTTGCTGTCGGCATGGCGCATATTTTCTCCAGCAGCCTGGGCGGGCAGGCGGTGATGGCGCTGTGGTACCACTTCGCGCTGATGTTTGAGGCGCTGTTCATCCTGACTGTGCTCGACGCCGGAACCCGCGTTGGCCGTTTCATGATTCAGGACGCGCTCGGCCACATCTGGAAGCCGCTGGGGCGGACGAGCTGGTATCCGTCCACGCTGGCAACCAGCGGGCTGATCGTCGCCGCCTGGGGATATTTTCTGTGGCAGGGCGTGCGCGATCCGCTCGGAGGGATCAATTCGCTATGGCCGCTGTTCGGGATCGCCAACCAGCTGCTGGCGGCAGTGGCACTGTGCGTGGCGACGACCATCATCATCAAGATGCATCGCGCAAAGTATGCGCTGGTAACGCTGGCGCCGCTGGCGTGGCTGGTCACGGTGACGTTTACGGCGTCATGGCACAAAATGTTTGATCCCGATCCGCGGATTGGATTTCTGGCGCAGGCACGGCAGTTGGCAGCGGTTGGCGGAAATGCAAGGTTAATTTTTAACAATCGGCTGGACGCGGTCGTGACCGGAGTTCTGGTCGTGATGGTGACGCTGATCCTGCTGGAATCGGCGCGGCAGTGGCTCGGCATTTTGAGTGGCAGGAAAGAAGCGCGAGTAAGAGAGGCGCCGTTTGTGGCTACGCGCCTGGTGGAGCAGCGAGGATGACGGTCTTTCGAACAATTCTGGCGGTGTTTAAGGAGATCTTCGAAGAGTCGGCTTATGAACGGTTTTGCGCGCGGGAAAAACTGGATGTAAGCCCTGAATCGTATACGCTTTTTCTGCGGGACACCGATCAGGCGAGACAGCAACAAATCCGGTGCTGCTGAACAGATCTGAGCGTTGCGTTCACGCGAGAACGCGACCTCTCGTGGAACTTTCCGGGAAGCCGCAAGTTTGCCCGTTTACGTTTAGTTGTGGGTGGGCTGTGACAGGGTTCAGAATGTTGGCAGGACGATCTCGCGGCTTTAGCTTACGGAGGAGTCAGGTTGTAAAAGCTGCACAAATCTATCCGTCCTGCTCCGATTCGGGACAAGGGTAAACCTGGGCGTCAATGACTATGGTTTTCGCAAGCAAATCATGCAGCGCCTGGTTCCGCTTTGAACCAAGGGCGATCAGAAATCCAAGCAAGAATGTTCCTACTGAGACAATCTTGCCGAGATATCGAACTGTCGCACGAGCGAGGGAAATGCGACGACCTTCAAGGTCTGTGACTCTGAGCCGCACGCTAAGTTGCGATCGTAGCCTCAAGCGGGGAGCTTTCCATCACAGCGAAATAGACCCAGTACCAGCCGAGGAGGATAACCAATTCCACGATGCCTAAATCCGCCACTCGTCGGGATGCGTTCGGCGCCACTCCAGTTAGCCTCACCAGATCAATAACGACCCGAGTTACTCCCACCATCGCAGACCCGGCGAAAAGGAAATCCAAAAGCGCCGCGACAAACCGGAACCAGAGTCCTCCGTAATTATTCGCCAGCGAGAAGGTATTTCGGCCAAATCTGAAGTTCAATTCCATCAGAGCAAGGATCATAAGGATCACTGACATGAATGAGAGGACCATACCACCGGTATCCGTCAAGTCTGCGACGTTCCCGTCAGCAAACCGGTGCCTTAGGTTCATCAGGACAATACCCAGCGCCATGCCGGCAAAAGGCGCACGCTCTCCTCAGCTTCACTGCATCTCCTCCCGGTCTGCAATTCCCGCACCAACTCGCCGAAAAACCAATCGTATTCAGCTAGGGGCCCTCCAGCCCCAGATCCCCCGCAATCCCCCTCATCGCCTCGATGCAGAACGCAATGTGCTCGTCCAAGTCCACTCCCAACTCCCTCGAGCCTTTCACAATGTCGTCCCGGCTTACACTACGGGCGAACGCTTTATCTTTCATCTTCTTGCGGACGGACTTTGCTTCAACTTCGGCGAGCGATTTCCCAGGCTTGACCAGTGCGGTCGCGGTGATGAATCCGGCCAGCTCGTCACAAGCAAAGAGCGTTTTTTCCATTGGAGTCTCGCGGGCGTCCCCAGTGTAGTCGGCGTGCTACATGATGCCGCGGCGAATCTCGTCCGGATAGCGGCGCCCCTTGAGTATCTCGTTGCCCTTGTACGGATGTTCCTGCGCGCTCGGATACTTGTCATAGTCGAAGTCGTGCAACAGCCCGACAGCGCCCCACAAGTCTTCATCTGCCGAGAATTTCCGGGCATAGGCGCGCATGCACGCTTCCACCGCCAGCGCATGCTTCCGTAAACTTTCTGACTGAGTGAACTCAGTTAGTAAACACCACGCAGCCGTTCTATCGCTCATGGTTTTGACGCCGACTTTCTCCCTGTTTGCGCTGGTTATCTTTGGCTTTTGTAGGGGTGATTCCGTCTATCGTCCCAGAATTTACTTGACTTCCACAGGCATCGTACCGCAGATTACGCACAGCATTGGAACTCAATAGGTTGAGTTCTTGGGGTTTTGCCCGCTCTGGCAACTCCCACCTTTCGATGGCCACTACGCTTGCTCCGGTTGATTCCCGGGAAGTTGTCCGGTGTGATCTCTGCCAGCTGGTTCAATTTCGCACATCCAATAACCTTTGCCGCCGCTGCCATTTGTGTTTAGACCAGGAGGAGCCGGAAGTTGCGCAGGCCCCGGTCCCACAGATGGTGGCTCCAGCCCATCGCGGCCACTTGAACCTTGCGGCTTCGATTCGCTCCATGCGGCTGCGCAACGGACTGAGCCAGCGGCAGTTGGCATTGCGCATGTCGGTGCCGCGGACTTACGTCTCGAAGATCGAGAATGAGAAAGCCACGCCTACGCTCTCCTCACTCGAGCGCCTGGCGAGGGCACTGGAGGTGGCGGTGCCTGAACTGCTCAGCGGCGGAGAACGTAACCGCCAGGAAGAAATCAGCGAATTGATGAAAGACCCGTTCATTGCTGAAATGATGCCCTTTGTTTCGCAATTGAACGGGATGCAGATGTCGAGCATTCTAACCCAGGTCAGGGATTTGACCATACGTCCACGCCGCAGCGCCTAGGGCTTTTGTGTGGGTCGGACAAGAGTGTCCGACCCACACGAGCTAATTTTTATCCGGGCGAACTAGTCAACCACTGAGCCGGAATCGAAAGATTCCGGCTTTTTTACGCAAAGAATTCGGCCGGCGAAGGGGGCGGGAAAGTTTCAGGCAACCGGTCGGTAACTTCCGCCAACGCTGCCAGCTTCTCGGCCAGCTCCGGCCTCAGTGACCCCGCCTGATAGCGCCATAGGTAATTGCCCTCATGACTGCTGGGCGTGTTGAGGCGCGCTTCGCTGCCGAGGCTGAGAATGTCCTGCAACGGCGCCACAGAGACATTCGCGGGAGAACTTTGCGCCAGACGGATCAATCCCCAGTTGGGACCGTCTGCACAGGATCCGATTAAGGCTTGAGCAGATCGACGATCCTTTTCACCGAGGGTCGCGCACCACCCAATAGTAGTGTCGTTGTCATGGGTGCCGGTATAGAGCACGCAATCGGCTGCCAAGCGGTGCGGGAGATAAGCGTGGGCGCCGGCGTCTCCGAAGGCGAACTGCAAGACCGCCATGCCGGGAATTTTGTGGCGCTCGCGCAGCGCGACCACGTCGGGAGTGATGACGCCCAGGTCCTCGGCGAAGAACGGCAGCCCGCCCAGTTCATCTCTGAGCTTGTTGAAAAAGTCATCGCCGGGACCATCCACCCAGCGGCCGTTCACGGCGGTAGGCTCACTGGCCGGAATCTCCCAGAACTGGGCGAATCCGCGGAAGTGGTCGAGACGAACCAGGTCGCACGTCCGCCCGGCCCAGCGAAGGCGCTGCACCCACCAGTAGTAGCCGCTGGCTCGAATTGCGTCCCAGTTGTACAGCGGATTACCCCAGCGCTGTCCGGTGGCACTGAAGTAATCCGGGGGCACCCCAGAGACGGCGTCGGGTTGCAAATCATCTTCTTTCAAGCGGAAGAGTTTGCGGTGCGCCCAGACATCGGCGCTCTCATAGTCAACAAAAATCGCAACATCACCGACCACGCGGATAGATTTCTGTGCGCAGTAGTGCCGCAAAGCTCGCCACTGCTCCCAGAAGAAGAATTGCACCACGCGGCGGGGAAAAAGACCGGAGGTGAGTTGCATCTTTGCAGCTTCGATTGCAGATGGTTCACGGCAGGCGAGTTCCGAGGGCCAGTGGCTCCAATTCTTCCCATGTCGCTCGCGAAGGGCGTCGAACAGCACGTAATCTTCCAGCCACCAGGAATTTTCCTGGCAGAAGTCATCGAAGCGCTGGCGAGCGTTTTCCCTGGCGCGTTCCAGGAAGTTTCTCGCCGCTTCCCAGAGCAGCGGAAGCTTGTCACGATTGACTTGCGCGTAATCTATTCGCCCCACCTCGCAGGAAAGCGTGGAAAGGGCGGCGGGATCCAGCCAGCCGTGTTCCGCAAGCCGTTCCAGGCTCACAAGCTGCGGATTCCCTGCGAATGCCGAGGTCGACGAATACGGCGAGTTGCCGCTGGCGGGTGGGTTCAGCGGCAAAACCTGCCAGACGCCCTGCCCCGCTTCCGCCAGGAAGTCGAGGAATTCGTAGGCAGCAGGACCGAGGTCGCCGATGCCTCCGCGCGAGGGCAAAGAGATCGGATGGAGCAGAATTCCGGTCGAGCGAGGAAAGTTCATGGTTGGATTATCCGCGCGGCAAAAAGCAGGTTCCTCGCGTCTTGAAACGCTCGGAATGACAAATCAATTGCTATTGAGCAAAACTACGGAGCAGGTCACGCTATTCCCCCTCTTCCGTTCGCGCCTTGGTCAACGTCTCCAGTTCCTTCTGGTTTTTCTTCACCTTGCCGGATTTGTCCATTTGATCGCGGAGGTTGCCGAGGAAGAGGCCGAAGACCTCCGCCTGTTTGTTCTGCATGAGGCCGTCGCGGATTTGGTCTTTCTTGGCGGCAAAATCGGCGTCGGTGGGGGCCTGGCGCTCGGTCACGGAGAGAACTGCTCCCGTGGTGGCGCTAGTTATGGGACTGCTGATTTCGCCGGGTTTCAACGTAAATGCCACCGCGGCGGGACCGGTCATTGAGCCAATGTCTGGAACCTGACCATCGGGCGAAACGAGGTCGCCGGTCTTGTACTCGGCGCCCAACTCTTTCGCGGCCTTCTTCAGATCGTGATCGGCCTTGGCACGATCGGAAAGTTCCTGCGTCTTCTGCGCCAGCAGCGACCCCGCGCGCTCGTTCTTAAACTCCTGCTCCACCCGGCTGCGAGTCTCTTCGAAGGTCGGAGTCGAGGGCGGCTTGACCGCCATCACTTCATAAATCGCAAATCCCTGATGCAGTTGAACCAGGTCGGGCGGTGCGTTTGCGTTCTGTCCGAACGCGGCAGTGGTGAATTGGGAATCCGTGCCAATGCCGGGCAGTAGGTTGTTGCGGGTAACGAAATCGGTGGTGACGACCTGCAAGCCCTTTGCCGCGGCCGCTTTTTCCAAGCTTGAACTGCGTGCCTGCGAGAGCAATTGGCTAGCGGCAGTTTGCGCCGCTTGCCCGGCTTTCTGTTGCTTGATTAGCGGTTCTATCTGCGCTTTCACCTCGTCCAGCGACTTCAAGTGGGCATCCTGCTTGTCGTCCACGTGAATGATGTGGAAGCCGTAGCTGCTCTGAACCAGGTCGCTGGTGCCACCTTTGGGCAGCGAGAACGCAGCCTTCTCGAATTCTGGGACGGTCCTTCCCTTCCCGATGAATCCCAGCGCGCCGCCATTCTTCGCGCTGCCGGGATCGTCCGAGTATTTCTTGGCCAGGTCGGCAAAGTTGCCGCCGGCCTTCACCTGCTTTAATACGTCCTGCGCTTTGGCGCGGGCCGCGTCCATCGCCTTGGGGTCAACTTTGCCATCCGGACCGGGCAATGGGGATTTGATCAATATGTGCCGAACGTTGACCTGCTCAGGTACACGATATTCCTCGCGATGCTGGTCGTAATAGGCTTGCAAATCCTGCTGCGTCACTTGCGTCTGCGTCAGCAGCTTGGCGGTGTCGAAGACCACGTATTTGAGCTGGCGCTTCTGGGGAATGGAATTGACATAGGTCTTTTGGTTGAGATCGAAATACGCCTTCAGTTCGGCGTCAGCGGGGTGCAGGCTCTTAAGAATGTCGTCCTTTTTGATGACCGCGTAATCGAACTTGACTTTGGTGTTCTGCTTTTCAAATTGCTGGCGGATTTCGGCGTCGGTAACCGACGCGCTGCTGGAGACCAGGTTGCGCAGCTTGTTAACCAGAACCTCTTCCTTCACCAACTCCTCGAATACCGGCACGGTGTAGCCGAAACGCGAGACCAGGTCCTGATATGCGTCCTGGCCGATGAACTTTCCCTCGGGGAAAATGGTCTGCCCTAACTGGCCCTGATGGAGATAGTCGCGCAGATCGTCGTCAGTGGCCTTCAAACCCAGGCGGCGCGCTTCAACCACCAGAATTTTTTCATTGACCAAATCGTCGAAAGCACGTTGCGCGAAAAACGGCAGCAGCATGTTGGCCTGAGCCCCGCCACGAGGAAACTGCTGTTCCACCATTCGGCGGGCCTGTTGCTGCACTTCAGTGGTGCGGATTGCTTCTCCGGATACCGTGGCCACAACGCCAGCGGTGCTGGGGGCCCCAATTCCGAGCGTTGAGGCGTTAGGAACCAGATACCACACCATGGAAACGCAGATCACCAACAGAATCGCGCCCAGGGCATACTTCTTGAACGGGCCAGGGGTTTGCAGAAATCGAATCATTTTGTAGGAGCTCCAAGAGTACGATCTGGAAACTTTGATTATAAAGCAGGCGTAGAGACGCTGCTTGCGTAGCGTTTCGCCATTGTCATCCCGAGCCCGCACGAAGCGGGCGAGGGACCTTATGTCAGCCAATACCGCCAATGTTGCAGAGAGGATTGCCACGCCTGCATACGCCCGTTGCGGTTTACGCGGATCGTAGGGTCCCTCTCTCGCCTGACGGCGAGTTCGGGATGACACAGCTTGCGGGGCCAGTGAATCCTCAACGCTTCAGTGCGTCACTTGGTTGCCAGGTTTCTTGTACTCGTACGAATAACCCCGCGGTTCGTTTCCGGAGACGAAGCGGGTGTTGTATTCGAGCATGTACTTGAGATGGTCTTCGTCGGACGGGAATGCCTTGCCCGCGTATGGATACGTACCCATGCGGCGGAAGGGCAGCGGCTCGACGGTCGAGCCATCGGCGGCGTAGTAATCCATATCTTTTTCGTAGCCGTTGGCCATGAAGAAGTAATCGCGCGTCCAGCCCTTGGGAAGTGGAGGCAGCTTCGCCGGATCAAATTCCAAAGCGACTTCTTCGCCGGAGCCGAAGACGACCAGCTTGTCGTCGAAGCTGGTCAGCAGGGGCGTCACGTCTCCGTATCGCGTGTATTCTCCCGCCTGCCGCGCGTAGGGACCGGTGCGGCTGACTTGTTCGTAAACGTATTTCACGTTCCCCGGCGGCTGGTCTTCGATCTGGCGGGGATAGCCGTGGTATCCGAGGTTTGCCTTCGTCAGCGGAATCGGGTTCAGCTTGAAGTTCTCGCTCGGCTCGCTGCGGTCAATCAGAATGCTGTCCCAGTAAATCTGAAGATTGGTGGTGATCCGGATGCGCGTAGTCCCTGGCGGGAGTTTGCCACTGAGGTCGGCAGTGATGGTGCGCGGCAGGCCAGCGGGGAATCCCATGTCATCGGTCACGCGGATCCATTTCCCGGACTGGGTGGGTCGGACACTTCCTTCGACTCCGCTCAGGACAGGCTTGTCCGACAAGCCATCTCGATTGACCTCAGCTTCTACGTACGGCGCCGTCGCTTCAATCCCCGCTTGTGAAGCCGCGTACATCCCAGTCGCGGTGAAATATTCAATCTCGCCATGCATAAGCAGCCGCAGCGGGCCACCACGATACGGCTCACCCAGATCGAGGGTGAGGCTGTGCGGCTTGGTGAATCCCTTGAACGGAAGAACATCGAAGCTGCCGACGTATTTGTGCGCCAGCAGATCGGGGAGCAGATCGCGGCCTTTGTCGTCCCATGCTGCGGCGGGCGGGCGCGCGTCAGCATTCCTGCTGGTAATCACCTTGAATTCCGGATAGGGTGGATTGCTGGCGAAGTATTCGTTGGGGTAAACCTCTTCATTCGCCGGATGGTCCACGGCCAGCAGCTTCACCTGATCGAGATAGACAACTTCCTCCATAGGCTCCATCAGGCGGAAACTCAGGCTTTCGTTTTTTTTGTGGATGGCATTGCGATCAATCTTCACCCACTCAGTCGGACGCGGGATATTGCGCTCACCCGGCGCGACCCAGTGTCCCACCACGCCCGCACCAAGAATATCGGCGACAAGTTCGTACTGTTTTCCATCCCAAACGAACAAAGTTGGGCATGAGCTGCCGCGGCGGTCGAGTTCGGTGAACTCCTGCTGGCGGTTGGCCGCGACTTCGATTTCGTCCTGCAGCACGCCACCGGGCCAGAGCATGCGCACCACGTCGGCTTGTTTCGCCTGCCCCAGGCCGACGGTGAGATACGGCGAGTTCTGCCCGAGATATCCGTTGGAGCCGTAGATCTCATATTTCTGGCGAATGCCGTCGGAGAAAACTTCGACCTTGGTCCCGATGGCACTCTTATTGCTATTCAGCCCCTTGAGCGCGAGCCGCAGCCAGTTGTTCTTGTTGCCGCCTTCGTTCTTGAGCAGGACGGCGGGGCCGTGGTTCTGGGTGATGAGCAAGTCGGTGGCGCCGTCGTTGTCGAAGTCTCCGGTGATGATGGCGCGAGGATCTTTGAGCTGAATTTTGTCGAGGCCCACGTCGGCAGTGACGTCCTTCCATCCGTCGGGGCCAAGATTGCGGAACAGGCGCACTTCGCCTTTGCATGGGCGTATGCGGCAGCCGTCTTGGGTCTCGCCCAGGACGACGCCTTGGGGTTCGCCCAAGACAACAAGGTCCACCCAGCCATCATTATCGTAGTCGAAGGCGGCGATGCCGTACGCGGCTCTCCAGTTGATCTCTGGGAGTGGGACGCGTTTTAACCCTCTTCCGTGATCATTTCTCCAAAGTGTAATCGCCGGCACGTCTGAATTCCCCTCCGTAAGAGCGAGATCCATCCACCCGTCGTGGTCGAAATCGAGCACGGCTATACCGAAACGGCCATACTGAGCAGGAAAAGGGAGCCCGTTCACTGGGATGAAGCGACCTTCCCGGGGATTCCGGAAGACATTTACCCAACTGGAACTGGTGACGACAAGATCGACAGCCCGGTCATTGTTGTAGTCAGTTCCGATAGCACTTATAGCTGGGAAAATCGTGGTGAGACCAGTCTCAGTGGTTACATCCGTAAAGGTGCCGTTTCCGTTATTACGCCAAAGCGCGCCATTTTGCTGGTTGGAAGTCCCAGCAAACCTGTCATAAGCGCTGCTCGGCTGCCCAACGTAGAGATCCAAGTCACCGTCATGATCGTAGTCAATGAATGTCAGGGCCGTGTCAAGATCGGTCTTGCTGTTGGCGACTATTCCTGCTGTAGTTGCTACGTCCTTGAATGTGCCGTTTTTCTCGTTGTGTAGTAGAAGTACACGATTTCGACCGGAGGCGTCATGCCTGAGATTTACCGCGAGGTCGGGGGCTCCGTCGTTGTCGTAGTCCCCTGCGGTACAACTTTTGGCATGAACTGACTGGTCAAGTCCGGCTTTTCGAGTCACGTCCTCGAACTTGCCGTTTCCGAGATTGTGATAAAGCGTCATTCCCTTCGCTCCGTTGTCAGGAAGGAAAATATCGATCTTGCCGTCACTATCGTAGTCAATGAAGCAAGCACCTGAGCCGAGAACTGGGCCATTATCCCTTTCAGTGTTGGCCTCAGTTGCCAATCCCGCCTCTTTAGTTACATCCACAAACTTCACCGGAATCTGCGGCGGGACTTTCACGGTGGTGGCGGCTTGCGACTCCTCGGCCAGCGAATACTTGCCTTGCTCGCCGTAGGCCAGGCTCATCGCCGAGCCGAGCTTGTTCTGCGTGATGTACTGGAAGCGCGCCAGGTGCTCGCGGGCGTGGGCGGTGTCGCCGGACTGCTGGTAGGCGCGGGAGAGTCCGAACTGTGCCGAGGCGTGCAGCGGATTCAGCTTGAGCGCGTGCTCGAAGGCATCAATCGCCTGCGGAAACTGCTTGAGCTGGGAATAAACCGTGCCCAGGAAGTACCAGGTGTCGGGATCGCTGTCGTCGAGTTCGACCACGCGGCGAAAATCTTCCACTGCAGCCTGCGCATCGCTGCTATTTTTCGCCAGCATCCCCAGGCTGTACCAGGCGTGCGGATCTTTAGGATCGTTTTTCGCAGCGGCTTCGAGGATCTCCTTGGCGGCATCAACGCGGCCCAGGCTCAAGAGCGCGATGCCCCGGTTCAGCCGGGCGACTTGCAGGTTCGGGTCAAGAGCGGCGGCGTCTTCGAAGTGCTTGAGTCCCTTCTCGAAAAGCTGCTGATTCATGTAAGCGCAGCCGAGGTTGTTGAGGCGGGCGGCTTCGGAGGGATCGGGCTTTTTCTCAGGAGTCGCGGCGAGTAAGACCAAGGCAGCGAGTCCGAGCCCACCACCGCACAGCAAGAGTTTGGATTTCATTGTTAAAGATTTAACCACAAAGGACTCGCCGGCCGCCGTCATGGCTGCAATGCCTCCGTTAGAAGCTTATGCGGCGTTTTCGCAAAAGGCTTTACAACATCTCTAACGAGGTCGGCCGTGTCAAGGTACTTGGGGTTGTTTTTTCATGATTTCGAACACACTTTTCACGTCAGCGCACAGGCACTGGTTCCCTTCGAGAGAGTAACGATCTTGCGTC
>Ga0137378_10005178_pt1 | contig 11291 bp, 8 predicted proteins | sample SagtaG_21_FD_104813 | JGI IMG/M metagenome (GOLD analysis project Ga0137378, IMG submission 104813) | Vadose zone soil microbial communities from Sagehorn Ranch, Mendocino, California, USA - Sage2_L_60_16 metaG | ecosystem: Environmental > Terrestrial > Soil > Vadose zone | place: USA... | reverse complement strand
GCGTTTCGAGCTGATGCACGTCAAAGATATGAAGAAAGGCACGCCCACCGGCCTGCTCACCGGCACCTCGGACGTGAGCAACGACGTGGCGCTGGGAACCGGCCAAACGGATTGGCCGGCCATTTTAAGCGCGGCCAAACGCGCCGGCGTGAGACAATACTTCATTGAAGACGAATCGCCGACCGCCGCCGAGCAGATTCCCCAAAGCCTGCGTTTCCTGGAACGGGTGAAATGGTGAGGGCTGGCGGCGCGGTCAGGCCGGCGCCGGGGCGGCCGAGGTGCTCGCCGCCGCAAGGTCCTTCTTGCGTTGGCGCAGGGTGCTGAAGAATTCGTAGCCTTCGCGCAGGCGGCGCACGCACACGTCCTTGTCTTCGAGCATCGTCTTGATGATGCGGAGGATCGGCTTGGGACGCAGATAGTAGGTGCGATAGAAGCGGTCCACGGCTTCGAAGATTTCTTCCTTGCTCAAGCCCGGATATTCGAGGGTGGACTGCTGGAGGCCGTCCTCGTGGAGGATGTCGGTCTTGTCCTTTTTGGCGAACCAGCCGTTCTGGCGGGCCATTTCGTAGAGTTCGGTGCCGGGATAGGGGGCCGCGAGGGAAACCTGGATGCTGAAGACGTCCAATTCCATCGCGTAACGGATGGTTTCTTCGATGGTTTGTTTGGTCTCGACGGGCAGGCCCAGAATGAACGTGCCGTGGATGACCACCCCGAGTTCCTTGCACGCGCGGGTAAAACCTTTGGCTTCCTCAATATCGATCCCTTTCTTGATCCGGTCGAGGATTTGCTGGTTGCCCGATTCGTAGCCGACCAGGAACAGCCGCAGGCCGCAATCCTTCATGAGCTTGATCGTCTCGTAATTCACGTTCGCGCGGCTGTTGCAGCTCCAGGTCAGGCCGAGCGGCTTGAGTTTCTGGGCGATTTCGCGGGCGCGCGGGAGGTTGGCGGTGAATGTGTCGTCATCGAAGAAAAACTCCTGCGCTTGCGGAAAAAGTTTCTGCGCGTGCGCCATCTCGGCGGCGACGTTCTCCGGCGAGCGCACGCGATATTTGTGCCCGCCGATGGTCTGCGGCCAGAGGCAGAAGGTGCATTGGGCCGGACAGCCGCGGCCGGTGTAGAGCGAGACGTAAGGTTCCTTGAGGTAGCCGATGGAATATTTCTCGATTTGCAGATCGCGCTTATAGACATCGACCACCCACGGCAGCGAGTCCATGTCCTGAATCATCGCGCGCTCCGGGTTATGCACGACCTTGCCTTCCTTCCAGTAGGAGAGGCCGTCGATTTCCGCCAGCGGGCGGCCTTCGGCGACTTCCTTGCAGGTGAAATCAAACTCTTTGCGGCCCACCCAGTCGATCGCCTTCGAGGTCTTCAAAGTCTCGGCCGGGAGCACCGCGGCGTGCGCGCCGACGAAGCCGACGGTCGTGGCCGGTTTCTGCGCTTTGATGGCTTCGGCGACTTTGCAATCGTTCTTCAGCGACGGCGTCGAAGTGTGGATGATGACGTGATCGTAGTTCTTGGCCTCAGCGAGGCAGGTCTGCACGTCGATATCGTGCGGGGGGCAATCCATCAATTTGCCGTCCGGGACCAGCGCGGCGGGTTGCGCGAGCCAGGTCGGATACCAAAAGGAGCGGATTTCCCGCTTGGCCTGGTAGCGGGCGCCGGCGCCGCCGTCGAAACCGTCGAACGAAGGGGGCGAAAGGAACAGCGTCTTCATGAGATTTAGAATTTAGTCTTTCTTCGCGGCGACCTTCGCCGGCAGGTCGGCGCGGTGGGCGGCGTCGCCAGGGTCGTGCGCCGGGGCGGGTTCCGGGTTGGCTTCTTTGCGCGAAAATGCCGCCTGGGCACCGTTCATGGCCGCGCGCGGAGAGTTGATCGCCGCCTTGGCTTCGGCCAAGTGGCCTTTGCCGATGGAGAAGCCGTTGAAAGCGTTGACTTGGCGGCCTGGATAGTAAGGCTTGGGTTTGGGGCCAAAGTTATACTTGAAGTTTTTCCAGTTGTCGCCGCGCTGGAAGTTGGTCCCCAGCGCGCCACTCTGCTCGTAGCCGCAATGGACCATGCAGTTCTCGCATCGCGGATCGCGCGCCACGCCGTCCACGACGCCGTATTTGTCCCAATCCACCTGTTCGAGCATCTCGCGATAGCGCGGGTAGTGGCCGTCGGTCATGAGGTAGCAGGGGGCCTTCCAGCCCTTGATGTTCCGGGTGGGGATCGCCCAGGCCGTGCAGGTCAATTCGCGTTTGCCGGCCAGAAATTCCTGATAGACCGGCGTGCCGAAGATGGTGAAGCGCTGGCCCCATTCCTGGATCTTGGCGAATTTCTGGCGCGTCATCCGGCGCGTGAGGAAGAAGTCCTCCGGCTGCTTGTTGAGGCGCTTGACCATGTCCTTCTTGGCCGCGTCGTATTCGTAGCCGGGGGAAATGGTGTGGCCATCGACCTCGAGCGACGAAAAGAACGCGAACATCTCTTCGATCTCCTTCACCTCGGTCTCTTTATAGACAGTCGTGTTCGTGGCGACCTGGTAGCCCAGCAGCTTGGCCATGCGAATGGCTGCGACACATTCCTTGAAGACGCCTTCCCGCTCGACGATGAGGTCGTGAGTGTATTCGAGGCCGTCGATATGGACGTTCCAGTACATCCACTGGGTCGGCTTGATGGTGGGGCGGCCGTCGGATTTTCCTTTGCGGATGGTCTCGGCGTCCTGGTCGGTGATCAGCTTTTCCGCGAGCAGTTTTGCCAGCGCCGGCTCCAGTTCCGGGCAATAAGCGCCCGCCAGGTAGTCCTTCATCTTTTTGCGCATGAACATGCCGTTGGTGCAGATATAAACGATGCGGCGTTGCGCCAGGAGGCCGGCGACCAATTCCTCGAGCTTGGGGTAAATCAGCGGTTCGCCGCCGCAGATCGACACCATCGGCGCGTCGCATTCCTGCGCGGACTCCAGGCAATCCTCCAGGCTCATCATGTCCTTGAGGTTGGTGGAATACTCGCGGATGCGCCCGCAGCCGGTGCAGGTCAGATTGCAGGTGTGGAGCGGTTCAAGCTGCAGCACCAGCGCAAACTTCGGCGTGCGGAGCAATTTGTGTTTAACTATGTGCCGGGCGATCTTCGCCGTCAGCGCGAGGGGGAATCGCATATAGTTTAATTGACTTGTGCTACGACTCGAACGGACTCTCGATCAATGAACGGAACGACTTTGACGGGAACCTGGAGCGGAGCCGCCTGGCCCAGGCCGGGCAGGAAAAAGCTGGCCGGCGACACACTTTGCGAAGCATTGATGCCGCTGCAACCGGCGCCGAGCGCGACTAACGCTGGACAGAGCGCCAGCCAAAAATGTTTCCCATCCAGTTTCAAGCGCGCCCACTATAGGTACGGTCCACTTGATGGCAATACCTAATTCCAAGAGGTTTTTGGAGCGGGGCGCATCTCAGCAAGCCGGTCGCCGTAGGGCAGGCGTCCCCGCCTGCCGGTGCCCGCGGCTTCCAGCCGCGTTCCGTTCTCCCCGCGCGCGCCGCGAATTTGGTTTACGCCGTTCCTCAGCGCACGAACTGCGGGCAGGATGCCCGCCGAACCGGCAGGCTGGAAGCCTGCCCTACGGGTTTCACTGTTGCACTCACGCCGCGAACCTTCTCTTCAGTGCACGGCGTAGCAAGAGCGAGGGGCAGGCGTCTCGCGCGCTGCCTTTGGCCTCCGACCAAATGCGTTTGTTATGGCGGTGTAATGCTGGAGTTGGGCGGCCGCTCCCGTCTCCGGACCATTCGGCGGGACGCCGAATGGTGCGACCGGGACGGTCGCGGTCCCCGAATCGAAAGCAGTGTTTCGCGTGTGGAAAGTCCCGCGCTCCATCGGCGCACGTCGGCGAACTGCTCAACAAATGAGACGCGCCTCTTTTGAGCGGCCCGGCCCGCGCGCGCTGGCCCTAAGAGCCTGTTTGGAAACTACGAGGGGCGCTGCGGCGAGGGATTTTGGCTGTGGCCAAGGCGGCGAGGTCGAAGCATCCCCGCAGCGGGCTGTGACGACCGAGCCAACGCCGGCCACGGACAAAAGACCCGCCGCCCGGAGGATTTTCGCGGAAAAGGCCGTCTGGCTTCGCCCTGCTCGCGAATGCTTTCGGAGTTGCTCCGTGGTGGCCGCGCGCAGCGCCTCCTTCGTCGCGCCGCGCCATCCTGCCTTTTCCCCGAAAACAGCGCCCCTCGTAGTTTCCAAACAGGCTCTAACGCCGGCCTGGCGGCGCTGGTCCGCCACGCCCCTGCTGCTGCTGTTGTGGCTTCTGTTCTGGTTCGTGCCGGGCGCGTTCGCGCAGAGTGATCTGTCCGGCCGGATGACGGACGAGGCGCGGGCGGAGCGGATTTATTTCGCCGCGCGCGCGCGCTTCGCCCATGCAACGAACAGCCCGGAAGCCGCCTGGCAATTTGCGCGCGCCTGTTTTGATTGGGCGGAATTCGCTTCCGGCAACGCGCCGCGGGCGCAAATCGCCATCGAGGGCATCGCCGCCTGCCGCCACGCGATCGCGCTCAACCCCCAATTGGCCGCCCCATACTATTACCTCGCCCTGAACCTCGGCCAGTTGGCGCGGACCAAAAAACTCGGCGCCCTCAAACTGGTGGAGGAAATGGAAACCAATTTCAAGGCCGCGATCGCGCTCGATCCCGCCTTCGATTACGCCGGCGCGCATCGTTCGCTCGGCCTGCTCTATTTGGATGCGCCGGGCTGGCCGGCGAGCATCGGAAGCCGCGCCAAAGCGCGCCAGCATTTGCAGAAGGCGGTCGAGCTTTGTCCGGAGTATCCGGACAACCGCTTGAGCCTGCTGGAGGCTTATCTGGAATGGAGCGAGAAAAAAGCCGCGGTGGCGGGACTTCAGGCGATGGAGGAATCGCTCGAGGCGGCGCGCAAGAAGTTCACCGGCGAGGCGTGGGCTTCAAGTTGGCGCGACTGGGAGGCGCGCTGGCAGAAAATCAAACTCAAAGCCCTGACCGCCTCCCCACCACTCGAAACCCCGCGGAACAAGAAGTGATGCCGGCGGCCGTCGCTTCAGGGCGAGCCGCCCGTGCCAGCCATTTTCCGGGCCCGTTCTGGGGTGGCGGGCCGATCGACGATCATTGACCATTATCGGCTTCGCTTGTCCAGGACGCCGGGTCCGAGCTGGTTCCACCGGCTAATTACGGCATAAATGGCGACGCGATGTTCAGTGCGCAGCTTCCGAGCCAGGCAGCCATCCTGGCAAATTCAATCAGGGTACGGCGCCGGTCGTCAGACCACTTCACCAAGTGATCAACAGGTCTCCTCGATCTGCGCCCGACCGTGCAGACGGGGCCTGCATTCGCTTGACAGAATCGACAGCGGGAGCGATGGAATAACTGTGGAACAGAAGAGTCTCAGAATTTATGATACAGCACAGTCGCGAAGCGCAAACATTGGGACTGCAGGCGGCCTTGTTATTGTCGTCCACAGCATCGAGATGGAGCAGAAAGAAGTCCTCTTCGTGGTGAATCCAAACGTCATTGAATATGACGAGACGCCCAATTCGCAGAGCATCGGATTTGAAGCCATAGAGGATACTCGGATGAAACGGCTGAGGCCCGAAAGCGAGCCACTAAGTGTGCCGATTGACGGAGTGGTTTACCGGATCAGCGTGGCCTCTGTTGGCTGTGAAACATTGGATGCGCGGCAGAGACGTTACTGCGATTTTACCGTCACCTACTGATCTGCAAATCGCGTGAAGGGGTCGCCCGTTAGCACGGGTGACCCGTTTCGGCTTTGGAAGTTTCGGGGAGTAGCGCTGCTTGAAAGGTCAGCCGCGGACCGAGCCAGACCCGGCTCCAAGCACTCATCGTTCGTCTTCTGATAATAGCAGATCAACGGAATGGTCCGGTTTGTTGAAGATTTTCGTCGAAGTGGAAGTTGAAGTGGCCGTTCAAGCTGATGGTATTCGCGACGGCCGAGCCGATGAAATCGTAGATATTGTTGCCACCGCCGCCCAGGGTCAGCGCCGCGTCCGGAGCGTAGATCGTCCCGACAAACGCGCCGCCGCCATTGATGCTCATGCTCGTGTTGCCGGGCAGCCCGTAGTAGGCGAACTCGGACGCGGTCCCGTTGCCGTTGAGCACGAGGCTGCCACTCAGGCTGAAGCTCGGTGACTGGTTGTAGAGCTGCAAGCTCTTGCCTTCGGCAATGGTAATTGAAGTCGGATTTGCGATGCTGGTGACGAGCAGCACGGCGTCGCCCTGAACATAAAGGCTGCCGTTGAGGCTGGACAACTGGTGATTGCCGTCGCCCAGGATGTAATCGTAGTAGGTGACAGTCACGTTGACATTGGTGGTGTAGGTTCCGTAATTGGCGGTGAAGGTTGGATAGGTATAACCGTTAATTTTAGTGTGACCAGCATTCCAATTGGTAAAGACCGGACCTGGCGAGTCGGACGGGTAGATTGGAGAAACCGCGAAATTCGTAGTAACCGAGACCGGATCGCCGACAGGGTAGGTGATGGTCGTTATGGCCGTAGGATTGATGGTGGTGGAAACGTTCGTGATGTAGCCGGCGCTCGGAGTGAAGGCACCGCCGGTGAACGGTAACTGGGCGTCGGGCAGGCTCACATTCATGTCGTTCGCGGAGAAGCCCGGCTCGATGCCGCTGTTGCCGGCATTGTGCCAGGCCAGATCACCGACCGAGCCATTGGGGCCGATGGAAACGGTGCCGTAGGCGCCGGTGAAGATATGGCCGTAGATGTAGGCGCTTCCGACGCCGAGAGAGTTGATTATTCCCCAAAAGGAAGCAATGTCGCCGCCGTCCTTGGCCTTCGCTGGGTCGTATGTGCCGTTGTCGCTATAATTTGGATCGGACGAATCAAAACTGTCACTGACAAAGTTGTTTCCTTTTAGGTCAATCTGCTGCGCAGCAAGCGCAAATCGGAAGAGGGGCAGAGGCATTCTCTGGACCTTGAAGTAGGCGTTGTCAGGCGTGGCGGGCAAAGCGATTCTGCGAACCGCCGCCGCGCCTTGGTTGGTGGCGAGAGGCGTCCACGCTGGCAGGTTGGTGCTGGTGAGGACGATGTAGCCCGCCTTCGACTCCCCTTGGACAGCAAAAGAAAATTGGCCGCCGCTATATGACGGCGACCCCAGGTTCGGGTCCGCACCTTTGGCCGGAATTGAAGCGAGCAGGGCCATCAAAAGGCCAGGATGGCCGGCCAACTTCTGCAGACGAATCAGGGTTTTCATGGAGGCCTTTTTCCCGAGGAAGGCTCATCGTCCTCGCTGGGCCCAGACTTGGCCTCGGCCAAAGCAAGCCGTCATCTCCGGTGTCCCCGGGACTGTCGCAGAAACTCCTCGCGCTCCTCCGGACTGGCCGGTCTGGTTGAAATCCACGGCAATTCGCGGGTCGCTCCACTCGAAGTTCTCAGCTCGACTGAGATTGCTCCGATCGCCCCAGAATGCGGCCAGAATGAACCGATGCACCGCCCGAGACGTCCGGTTTGCTCGTCCACTAGAATCTGGTCCAGTGGGCCCAGGGGCACATTTCGATCACTGAAGTTCGCTTTCATTCGATCAATCTTGCTGCAGTCGATAGGGGATTGCAAGGCGGCGGAGGTGGCTGGTAGCCAGCCGCCGGTCAGGACCGTGATGATGCTCGACAAGGGTTGAGCGGCCAGGTCCGCTTGAGCGTAAGGCTCAATTGGGCTCTTTTGTCGGGCAGCCGTCGGGGCAGGGTCGACGTCCCTCGCCAAAGGTTCTGGCGGACGGGAGACAGTTCCTTTGATTGGGCAATCAAGGTAGTTCTGCATTTACGAACGGCCTGCCAGGGTATGTGGCAAAACGCCATTTCGTCGAAAGAAGGAGACTTTAATTTCTCGCTGCACAATTAAAGGATGGGGCGTTATCTTTTAATTTGGTTGGCGAGAATTAAAATTCGTTTATCTGGCTCTGCTCGTTGCTGGCGTGGTGCTCATCGTCATAGGAATTAACGCCACGAACTCTTTCCGTTCCGACGTTTCCAGGTTTTTTACTGGATCGCCGACGGATAAAGCCGTCTGGATGCTCATCGGCGGCATCGTCGCCGCCATCATTGGCCTGTTCGGTGTGAGGCGCAGTTCAAAGCAAGGCTAAGAGCGTGTTTGGAAAGGCCGCCGAAGCGCCGCGTGAGGGCACGCGGCCTACAGGAAACACCGCGATTCTGGCCCCATTGTAGGCCCGGTCCCCTGACCGGGCGGCTTTCCCAATACCCGCTAAGCACTGCGCCGTGGAAAGAAATTGGAGGGAATGGGTAGTCAAAACAATCAGAATTCGGCATGGTCATCCCGAGATGGGGACGAAGGTTTGCGGCATCAATTTGAATCCAGGTTGTCGGCCAGGCCACGACGCGCAGCTTGCGTTGGACGCCGACGCCCAAAAGATTTTCACCGCAACGACCGGAAGGCGAGCGACTTGAAAATCCAACCGAGCGGGGGAATTCGCGGTTCGGCGATCGTGGTCCTGTCGTTGTGCCTCTCGCCGTTCGCCCACGGGCAGCAGCCGGCCGCTGGCTTCACGAAGCCGCCGGCAGCGGAAACCGTGGTTCTCCCCAAATCCGTCCCCGACCCCATCGAACCGGTGAATCGGGTGATGTGGGCCTTCAACAAGGGGCTGATGACCGTCTTCCTCAAGCCGACCAGCCGGGTTTATCGGTTCGTCGTCGTGAAACCGGTGCGAACCGGCATTGGAAATTTTGGCAAGAACCTCACTTACCCGGGACGATTGATCAACAATCTGCTCCAGGGAAAGTGGCGCGGAGCCCGCGATGAATCCTACCGTTTTGTTTGTAACACGACCGTCGGGGTGGCCGGGTTCTTCGACGTGGCGGGCAAATGGAAGATTCCGAAATCGGAGGCGGATTTTGGCCAGACATTCGGCCAGTGGGGCTGGAAGCCGAACTGCTTCCTGATGCTGCCGATTTTCGGACCGAGCAATGAACGGGATACTCTGGGCCTGGCCGCCGACACGGCGGCCAATCCGCTGCTCTATATCACTCCCTACAAATTGGACGCGAACGATCCGCTGACCTGGCTCGGCCCCTACACCTATTTCACCTATGGGGTCATGTATAACGATCTCGCCGACAGCGTGGGCGAATATGTGCGCTTCAGTCAGGCCGAAATGGATCCGTATTCCGAGATTGAGTATGCCTGGACGTTCGCGCGCGAGAACCGGGTGGCGGATTTCCAAGTGAAGGGCCAACAGGACGAAGCCTCGCTGGAAACCCTCGAATCGGTCTTCTTCACCTACAAAGACCCTGAATTCCCAGGCCACGGCAAGACCCGGTCGGTTTTGATTCCGGCAACGGGCCGGAAATTAAAGTTCACGTTTTGGTTGCAACCGGGAAAAGCGCCCGTGGTTTATATCGTTCCCGGTCTGGGCTCGCATCGGCTGGCCCAATCCTCTCTTGCGCTGGCCGAGTTGGTTTACAAAAACGGCTTCTCCGCCGTCTGCGTCAGCAGCGCGTTCAACTCCGAGTTCATGGAACACGCTTCGACCGCCGCGATGCCGGCTTATCTGCCGGTGGACGGTCACGACGTGCACGTCGCGTTGACGGAAGTTGATCGCCGCTTGCAGGCGCTGTATCCGGATCGATTGGGCGACAAAGCGCTGATGGGCTATTCCATGGGCGCATTCCATGCTTTGTTCGTCGCGGCCACCGAACCGACGAATCAGTTGCCGTTGATTAAATTTGACCGCTACGTTGCCATCAACACCCCGGTCCGATTGCTCCATGGGATTTCCAAGCTGGACGAATTTTACCGGGCGCCCCTGAACTGGCCGGACGCGGAGCGAACCGACAACATCGAAAACACCTTTTTGAAGGTGGCCGCTCTGAGCAAGAGCACACTCACGCCGCAAACCTCGCTGCCCTTCAGCGCCATCGAGTCCAGGTTTCTCATCGGACTGGCGTTTCGACTCATGCTGCGCGATATTATTTTCAGCAGTCAGCGGCGAAATAATCAGGGGGTCCTGCAACACCGGATCCGGAATTTAAGGCGCAACCCCGTGTATCAGGAAATTCTTCAGTATTCCTACCAGGATTATTTTAGAAAGTTAGTTATTCCGTATTATCAGACTCCGGGCCATGCCTCGCTGACGGCGGAAGCATTGGAAAAAGCCGACGATTTGCGGACGTATGACACCGCTCTGCTCGCCAACCCCAACATCCGCATCATCGTCAATCAAAACGATTTTCTCCTGGCGGACGAGGACCTGGCCTGGCTCCACGCCACGATTGCCCCGGAACAATTGACGGTTTTCGAGCAGGGCGGGCACTTGGGCAATCTTTTCAATCCGGCGGTGCAAAAGACCATTTTGGGAGCGCTGGCGGGTTTGAAGTCATCCCCACCCAAATCCGACTGAGCCGCTGAAGAAATTCCGCCCATGAGATCAGAAGCTCCCGCGACCGTCGCCTCCGCTGTTCCTGCCAACGCGGGCCAAACGAGCGTAGTTCAAGAACACAAAATTCCGTGCCCTCGGTGAACACCCCCAATCACTTGGAAAACCGAGGGCTTCTGGCGAGTCAGCTTGGACGAGGCATGAAAGCGGCGCAGAGCCTCGAGGTATGGTCGCACCTGCAAGTCTCGTTTGCTCAGAGCGATACACCTTATCTAAGCGCCGTTCTGGTTTGATCTCTTTTCGTTTATCCATTCACTACAAGCTGGGCGGGAAGGACTTAAGCTGTTTCCCGGGTGGTCCCTCAACAAATAGGTTTACAGCCCCAAATATTTATGCTATTGATTGTCAAGTGATGCAAAACGTGAATGCGGACAGCCGAAACTCATAAACTCAGAAAGGCCGATGGAAAGCACTGGGGGCGCTGCGCGCGGCCATCGGGGGGCGGTTCAGAACCGTCCGGTTGCAGATTGCAGATCGCGGGCGCGACGCGCGGCCACGGCGGGTGCTGCGCACGGCCACCGGGAAAGTCGAAATGCACGAAATAACGAAATGGCGAAGCCGGCGCGGACGAGCGTCGATTTCGGTCGAGCGCGTTGGGTGCGGAACAATGCCGAACCGATGAATGGGCAACGCAAATGATCGAGCAATCGTAACACCTTTTTCATTTACGACACGGATGAACACGGATCGGGGATTAGCGGAGAATTTTCACTTATCTTCGCTTAATGGGAGAAAAAATGTTGAGAGGCCCTTAAATTCCAGCGCTGCAGTGCGCATCTCAGTTTTTGAGCGGGTAATTGGGCTGGGGAGTGGCTAAAAGGAGCCATGAAAGCGAAATGCCATCAGATCAATAAACCGTGTGGGGTTCATAAGACCGAGCTATCGGAATCG
>Ga0137378_10005176_pt1 | contig 11293 bp, 10 predicted proteins | sample SagtaG_21_FD_104813 | JGI IMG/M metagenome (GOLD analysis project Ga0137378, IMG submission 104813) | Vadose zone soil microbial communities from Sagehorn Ranch, Mendocino, California, USA - Sage2_L_60_16 metaG | ecosystem: Environmental > Terrestrial > Soil > Vadose zone | place: USA... | reverse complement strand
GGCCGCGGTATTTCTTCAAATTTCAGCACTTCAGGTGCGCCGTATTGGTGGGCGACGACCGCCTTCATCATCGGCGTCTCGTCGGCGCGTACGACGTCACAGAAGAGAGCTGCGAAAATCGCGAGACTTACGAACGCAAGTTTGCGGAGAAACATTTGCATTATGCTCAGCTTGCACCGCGATTATCTGAAGCGCGAATCCGAAACTTTATTACGCGTGCCGCGACTTTGCTCCAAACTTGTTCTTCATCGCAGACTGGACCTTTGATTACTCGACGTCGATTTCGCGCACGCGTTTCTGCGCGCGGATCAGTTCGACTTGGTTGCGGATTTTGTCGCCCAGCGCCACAGCGCATGGAATCGCCTTCACTAGCACGAACGGCGACGTAACGTCGGAGGTATTTATCTGCACGTTTTCAATTCTGACGAGCCGATACAAGAACGGCTGGCGCGTCTCCAGGTCTTTCACTCGATATAGTTCGAGCGTGTCAGTTACCTTGCCGAAAACGCCTTCGGTTGTTTTGAGTCGTTCCGTGGTCAGTTCGTAGACTTTGCTTTTTGTTTCGAGATAGCGCCCCAACGCCATCAAGATCGGCACCACGAGGAGCAGCAAAACGTACAGGCTGACGTTGCTCAGTTGCGGCGAGTCGCTGTTCCGAAGCGTCGCAAAAACCACGATAACGACGATGCCTAAAACGGCGCTCAACAAATATCGGCCGAAATTTTTCAATTGCGACGATGTGCCGCGCCAGACGGTTTGTTCAGACATGTAGAAGTGTTAGCGCGACCGCTGCTATGGCACAAGCATTCCCAGTCGGCGATTGCCCCTCGCGGTTGCGAAAGTTCGTAACCCGACCACACTAGAAAGCGTGGACCTGAAGCTTCTGGAGCGACCACTGTTTTACGTCGGAGGCCACTACATCACGATTCTGGGACTGATCGCGTTCGCTGCGCTTTTCGCCGCAGGCGTCATTATCGCGCGAACCCTCCAGAGCGATTTCGTGCGCCGGCTTTTCAGCCGCCTCAAGATCGACAATAATTTTATCGCGATCGTTACGACGATCCTGAGTCTATCGGCACTCGTGTTCTTCACCGTCAGCGCGATCAATGCGGTCGGGGTACCGCTTTACTGGAACGCGCCTCTGCCAGGAGTGAGGCTGAGCCTTTTACAAATTTTTCTCCTCATCGGGCTGCTCATTGCGGTTTTCTGGCTCTCGTCGCGGACAAGACGTTTCCTCCGCGATCGATTCCTGGTCAGAAGCGGGCTCGATCGTGCCCTGCAACACGCGATTGCACAAGTCGTCGGTTACGCGGTCTTGGTCATCGGGATCGTGATCGTTTTGGACAATGCCGGCATCCATCTCGGGGCGCTGACGGTGTTCGCCGGTGCCGTGGGCGTGGGCGTCGGTTTCGGTCTGCAAAACATCGCCAGCAATTTCATCAGCGGTCTGGTCATTCTGGCCGAGCGACCGATCACGATCGGAGATCGTGTCGAGGTGGCGGGAATCGCCGGTCAAGTGGAACGAATTCGCGCACGCAGCACGGTGATTCGCACGAACGACAACATCATGATAATTGTGCCAAACACGAAATTCATCGATTCGCCGGTGACGAACTGGACTTATAGCGACCGGCGGGTGCGCTTTCGCCTGCCGGTGGGGGTAGCTTACGGCAGCGACGTTAAGCAAGTTCGCGAGGCGCTCATCGCGGCAGCACGCGAGCATCCAGCCACGCTGAGTGAGCCGGGGCCGGATGCCTTCCTTGAGAAATTTGGGGAGAGCTCGATCGACTTCCAGCTCATCGTTTGGAGCGAGGAGATGAGCCGCCGGCCCAGCCGGTTCAAAAGCGATCTGAATTATTTGATTTGCAAACATCTGGACGCCGCTGAAATCGAACTTCCAAATCCGCAGCGGGACCTTCACATCCGCAGCGGCGTGCTGAAGGTGCAAAATGTGTCAGATGGAGAACGTGCGAAAGACCCGAGCGGTAGGACCACTCAGTAGAAGCCGTCGCACTTTGGTAAACGACGGCGCTGTTAGCTTCTTTTGTTAGGCCACAGATGGCCTGAGCTTAGATTGTTTGTGCAGGAGCGGCAAAACTTTTTCCACGAGTAAGTCGGCTGTAATGCCGTGTTTGCTGCGCAGGATCGGAACTGCGCCGTGCTCAATAAAATGATCTGGCCAACCAATCCTCACGACCGGCGTGTTGATCATCTGCGAGTGAAGATGTTCCATCACCGCGCAGCCAAAGCCGTTGTAGAGCACATGGTCTTCAATCGTGCAGACGACTTCGACGCTGCGCGCGAAGAATTCCAGCGTGCCAGTGTCCATCGGCTTGATCCACCGCGGATTGATGAGCGCAATAGAAATTCCTTTCTCTTCCAGCTTGCGCGCGGCTTCCTCGGCCACTTCAAACATGTTACCCAACCCGAAGATCGCTACGTCGCGCCCGTGTTGCACCACCTCCGCTTTCCCGATTTCGAGAAGCTTCGGTTCCGATTTGATCTTTGCACCCGGGCCTGAGCCTCGCGGATAACGGATGGCGATTGGACCAGAGTTGTAGTGCAACATCGTCCAAAGCATATCAACAAATTCGTCCTCGTCCTTCGGCTGCATGTGCACCCAGTTCGGGATGTGTCGCAGGTAACCGATATCGAACAAGCCGTGATGAGTCGGGCCGTCGTCTCCGCTTAAGCCAGCGCGGTCCATGCACAGCTTCACATTCAGGTTTTGAATGGCGATATCGTGGATCGCCATATCGTAGGCGCGCTGGAAGAACGTGGAGTAAATGGCAAGAAACGGTTGCAACCCCTGTGTAGCCAACCCGCAGGCGAAAAGCGTGGCGTGCTCTTCCGCGATGCCGACATCGAAGTAGCGGCTCGGGTGCGCCTTGGCAAAATGCGAAAGGCCGGTCCCGCTCGGCATCGCCGCGGTGATCGCAACAATCTTTTGATTTGTCTCTGCAAATTTCGCCAGCGTTTTGCCGATGATTTCCGAATACGTCGGCGTTGGCGTTGGTGCGGTCTCGCCGGTCTCCAGTTTATATTTGCCGAGGCCATGAAATTTATCGGGTTGCTTGAGCGCCGGCGCGTATCCCTTTCCTTTTTGAGTGAGGATGTGCAAGAGAACCGGTTCTTCCTGCGTTTTCAAAAACTCGAATGTCCGGATGAGGAGCGGGATATCGTGTCCATCGATCGGCCCGTAGTAACGCAATCCGAGTTCCTCAAAGATGACGCTGGGCACCAACAAGCCCTTGACGCTTTCCTCAACTTTATGCGCGAACTCCGCCACTGACTTTCCAGCAATCGCTTGCACGAAGCGGCGCGCTTTGTCGTGCAAATGCGCGTACGTAGGATTCGTCACGATGCTGTTTAGATAGTTTGCGATCGCGCCGACATTTTTTGCGATTGACCATTCGTTGTCATTGAGCACGACGATGAAGCGCTTGGTGTGCGCATTCACGTTGTTGAGCGCTTCGTAGCTGATTCCGCAGGTGAATGCGGCGTCGCCCGCCACCACGACGATATTCTCGTTACCACCGCGCAAGTCACGTCCGACTGCCATACCAAGAGCAGCGGAAAGCGCCGTCCCAGCGTGGCCAGCGCCGTAGCAATCGTGCTCGCTTTCCGTGCGCAAAAGAAAACCGTTGAGACCGCCGTATTGCCGCATCGTGTGAAAACGATCGAGGCGTCCGGTAAACATTTTATGCACGTAACCTTGGTGACTCACATCCATGACGAAGCGGTCACGCGGCGTGTCGAATACGCGATGCAAGGCAATCGTCAATTCGACGACGCCGAGATTCGGTCCGAGATGGCCCCCTGTTTGGGAAAGAACCTTGATCAGCTCATCGCGTACCTCCTGTGCAAGTTGCGGCAGGTCTTGTTCGCGCAGCGCTTTGATATCCACAGGCGAACGGATCCCTTCGAGCAGACGCGTGGGCGCGGCTGTCGCCTGGGAAGTCTCAGAAGAGTTTGATTTCGTCATTTGTGCTTGCCGGTTCGTCGGCCACGTGCGCCGGTGTCTCCTGCTCCTGCGTTGGCTCGAACTCTTTAACTACGGTTTTGCCCGCGCTGTTGCGGGCAATGATTTCGATCTTTTGCTCAGCGTTGGCCAGTCGTTCCTGGCAAATTTTTACCAAATTCATTCCTTCCTCATAGCGAACGATCAGATCTTCCAGCGGCAGTTTGCCAGACTCCATTTGCTCGACAATTTTTTCAAGCCGATCCATTGCGCCTTCAAAATCAAGCTCTGCCTCGCGCTGCTTCGGTTTGCTGCTCATGGGGAGAACGGGGAATTAAGCACATGTTAGCCAAGAGAAAAGAGCGACTTCTGACCCAACATTTGACCGCGGATTACGCGGATTAAACGGATTGGGGAGCCACGCGCCTTCATTGAATGTGCGATGCGAGACATTCCTCAACGGTTGAAGTGACATGCCGCGTTGAAGTGATGCGATCAAACTGTTCCTGCAAGACAGAGTAACTGTGGTTGCGGAAGCTGCTTGTAAAAGGCGGACTCTTTGGATCGAGCATGATCCAAACTCGCTTCTGATTTGCTGCTGGAGCGCAGAGAATATGATAGCCAGCGCATTCGGAAAACTCGAGATCTGAGATCGGTTTGTCCCGACCACTGGTGTTTGTCACCGAAAACTCTCACGACCGTCGGTTGCGTACGTGTAGTGAAAATAAAGGCCTGCAAGCACTGCCGAGAAAAGGGCAATCGGAAGGACAGATAAAAGGAGCAGTCGCGCGTTAGGTGTCACTGTGGTCAAGCGTAACTAAGCGAGCGTGCCAGAGGTGCGGAAAAACACGGCCTTTTCGCAGCCTAATCCAGCTCACAATTAATCCTGTTGTTCCTAATAGCGGCGACGTCAGCTAATCTGTTTCCGATACGCTTCCGCGTCTTTCAGCTGTTTGAGATCGTCAGCGTTGTCGATCTTGAGAACGAAAATCCAGCCCTGGCCGTAGGGTTCGCGATTGATCAGGCCCGGGTCGGCTTCAAGCGCTTTGTTTACTTCGATAACAGTTCCTCTCACCGGCGCGTAAATGTCGCTCGCCGCTTTTACAGATTCGACAACCGCGATCGCTTCTTTTGCGTTCGCTTGCCGGTCCATCTTCGGCAGCTCGACGTAAACCACGTCGGTTAATTCCGATTGCGCGTGATCGGTGATGCCGACCCGGACTTTGTCGCCTTCGCGCCTGGCCCATTCGTGGGTCTCCGTGTAAAGCAAATCGTCGGGGACATTCATGATTTTTTGTAAAGCGGTTTCTTTTCGATGGTAGCGGGAAATGTTCGGCCGCGAATTTCGATGTCGATCTGCGCGCCGATCTTGGCGTGCGCCGCCGAGACATACGCCATCCCGATGCCCCAGTTCAAGCTTGGAGAAAGCGTGCCGCTGGTCACTTCGCCAACACGTTCGCCGTTTTGGAAAACGGCGTAGTGCGGTCGCGGCGGCGGGCCCTTCTCCTTCATCCGAAACTGGACGAGTTTCTCGGGCGGACCATTTTCTTTTGTTTTCAACAGAGCGTCGCGCCCGATGAAGTGTGGCTTCGTAAGATCGACAAAGACTCCGAGCCCAGCTTCGATCGGATTGCGTTCCGGCGACAAATCGGAGCCGTTGAGTGGATAGCACATTTCCAGGCGCAGCGTGTCGCGCGCGCCGAGACCGCAAGGTTTAATTCCGAAAGCTTTGCCTTTTTCGAGCGCGGCATTCCAAAACTTCACCGCGTCCCTCGCACGAAAGAAAACTTCAATGCCGTCCTCGCCGGTGTAACCGGTTCGCGCGACGGAAACCTTTGTTCCATCGAACGGAGGATCGATGATCGCGTTTCGCGGCGGAAGATCGACATCTTTGCCGAACAGCGCATGAAACAATTCCGCGATACCCGGCCCTTGAATGGCGACTCCGCCAAAATCTGCGCTGCGGTTTACGATTGCCGTGGTATCGGCATCCTGCCGATAATTTTCACGAGCACCGGCTGCAGGCCGACGCCACTTTTTCAACCACACGAAATCTTCGTCCGTGCGAGCGGCGTTTACCACGAGCAGAAATCTCTGCTCGCCGATTCGGTATGCGATCAAGTCGTCAATAATTCCGCCGCGCTCGTTCAAGAGAAACGTGTATTGCCCCTGGCCGACATCCAACTTGTCGATGTTGTTAGTCAGCATCACGTTGAGCCATTCGCGCGCGCCGCTTCCTTCGACAATCAATTGCCCCATGTGCGAAATGTCGAAGATACCCACCTTGTTTCGCACAGTCTGATTTTCCTCCACGATGCTGGTGTATTGCACCGGCATCAGCCAGCCGGCGAATGGGACCATTTTCGCGCCGAGCCGCACGTGCTCCTCGTAAAGCGGCGTTTTCTTCGGCGCATTTTCAGTCACGCGCCAAACTAGACTTCCGAACTAGAGTGTGCAATGCGCGGCGCAGGTAGGGCAATTTGGCCTCAATCGCCCGGGCGGTTCGGGCCCGCCACGCCGTAGCCAAGCGAAGGCGGGTGAACTACCCCTACCTTGAAAACAAAACGCGTGAACCTTACGCTGCCGCAGCTCATGACTTGGGTGGATAAACTTGAACGGCGCCTCGGATTTCTTGGCATCCCAGGATTGATCCGCATCGTCGTCGGCCTCAATGCGCTCGTATTCATGCTCGTGCGGTTGAATCCGGACTTTCGTTTCGCGCTCGATCTCGATCCTGGACGGATTAGCCACGGCGAAATCTGGCGGCTCGTCACCTATATTTTTCTCCCGCAAACCTCCAGTTTCTTGTGGATCATTCTTCTCCTTTGGTTCCTTTGGTTCATCGGCGAGGGCCTTGAACAAGCATGGGGAGCGTTTCGGTTAAGCCTTTATTTCTTTGTCGGGATGATTGGTACCACAGCGGCCGCGTTTTTTTTCGGCGCGCGTTTTTCCAACTCGATGTTGTACGCGTCGTTGTTTTTCGCCTTCGCGCGGTTTTATCCCGATCAGGTGATTTATTTGTTTTTCATTTTGCCGGTGAAGATCAAATGGGTTGCCTGGGTTTCAGCGGCGTTCTTGCTGCTTGGATTTGTCCTGAACTCGAATTCCTACCGCATGGCGCTGGTCGCTGCTTTAAGCAATTATCTAATCTTTTTCGGCCCGGAAATTATTTACCAGGCGCGGCATCGCGGTGAAGTCTCGGCGCGGCGGAGGCGTTATGCGCGAAGTGCGCGCAGCGAGGCCGAGCCCCTCCACAAATGCGCCGTTTGCGGCGCAACCGAACTGAGCGATCCGGATCTCGACTTTCGCGTCTCGCGCGACGGCGAGGAATATTGCACGGCGCATTTGCCGAAAGCAGAAACGCCTGCACGTTAGGTCGGGGCGGTTCACCCGAACCGCCCGGTCGATTGAGAGCCTGCCCTGAGCGAAGCGAAATGGGTCAATCGACCCTACTTTCTTGAACTTTAGATGGCGCAGCGGAGACTAGCGCGATGACTGACAAGAACACTATGCTTGTTCCTGAGGAAGGCTGGCACTGTTTGCACCTTTTTTACCGGATCGAGTATGGTCAATGGCAATTGCTCAGCCGTGAAGAGAAGAACGCTGCCAAGACGAATCTCTCGTCGCTTGTGCAGGAAGTGCGCGCAATGGATTCGACGCAATTGCTGACGCTCAGCATGGTCACGCCGAAGGCCGACATCGGCTTCATGTTGATCACGCCTGATCTGCACAGCGCCAATAGAATCGAGAAGCGGCTTTCGCTCTCGTTAGGCGCTGATGTGCTTACGCCGGTCTACAGTTATCTCTCGCTTAGCGAAGAAAGCGAATACATCACGACCGAGGAAGAGTACGCGGAGATTCTTGAGAAGGAGCAAAACATCACGCCGAATTTGGAGAAGTTTACCGAAGCGATGCAATCGTTCCGCGAGCGGATGAAGCATTATCGGCAGGAGCGCGTCTACCCTACGCTGCCCGATTGGCCGGTGGTTTGCTTTTATAACATGAGCAAGCGTCGCGGCGAGCAGCGAAATTGGTATGCGCTCCCGTATGATGAACGCCGGCAGCTAATGAAAGGGCATGCCGCCATCGGGCGCGAGTTCGCCGGCAAAGTGAAACAGCTCATCACCGGTTCGACAGGTCTGGACGATGCGGAGTGGGGCGTTACGTTGTTTGCGCGCGACACATTTCAGATCAAGGCGATCGTTTATAAAATGCGGTTCGATCCTGTCAGCGCAGAGTACGCGGATTTCGGCGAATTTTACATTGGCATCCAATTGCCGCTCGACGAATTGTTCCGACGATTACACCTTTAGCTTCTAATTGTGGTCGTAATCGATTCGAGCCACGCACGATTACGATTATGAGCACGAGCAGGAATCAAAAAACGGATGGGTGACAGAGTGGTTGATTGTGCACGCCTGGAGAGCGTGTGTGCCGAAAGGCACCGGGGGTTCGAATCCCCCCCCATCCGCCAGTGTATTACCTCTACTGCTCGTACTCGAGGACGTTCATCGCGCCGGCGACATCGGCGGCGACATGCAGATTATAATCGTTCCCCAGCAGCCGCCGTAGCTCATCGCGCGTGTGCTTCTCGCCCTCAACGATGAGGATGGTTGGCTGAAGATTCATTGGGCGATGCTGGAAGCCTCGCCAACCTCCCAAGCCAAGGTGCAGGAAAGCTCGAAGCGCCGCTGTGTATGAGTCTCGAGCACTCGATGTCGATTACATCGACATCGACGAATACGTCGGTGCAACACCAAAATCATCCGGCTCCGCAAGCGCATTCTCGATGCGACCGCACGAAAACGCGCTGCCGCAGTCGCCTGAGTCGAAGGCTGCTATCACAGCAGCATCCGAGACAACATTGGACCCAAATAAACAAAAAACTAAGAACTGCTTGACACTTGTGTAGCCGTTTCGCACTCTGACCCTCCCAAATTCAATTCAAAATTGAATCCGTAATTGACAGCTAAAATTTATGAAAACTCCTGGCCGGTTTGATCGTCAAAATCGTGTTCTATCACCTCTGCGTATCGCAATCGCGGTTACCCTAATGTCCGCGGCGGCCGCACTGGCTTTCGTCGCCGAAACGCGCGTCAACGTCGGCAGCCCAACGAGCCCGTTCTCGCGGAACAAGCAGAACGAGCCGGCAATCGCCGTGGACGCCAACCACCCGAACATACTCGTTGCGGGCGCGAACGACAACATCGACCTGGAGGCGTGCAACGCCGGCGACGACACGACCTGCCCGTTTACGACGGGTGTAGGCACCTCAGGTGTTTACTTCTCGTTCAACTCCGGCACCACCTGGATACAGCCTACGTACACCGGCTGGAGCGCGCGCAACTGCTTGGGCGTCGTGGGCAACAATGATCCACCTTGTCAGCCACAAGTCGGACCGATTGGCACTCTGCCCTGGTACTACGAAGCGGGGCTAGTGACTGATGGCGACCCGGCCGTGGCGTTCGGCCCGCGACCCGGAGCTAATGGCAAATTCTCCTGGGCCAACGGATCACGGTTATACTACGCCACCCTCGTCTCGAACCTAAGCGCGAAGAGGAACGACACGTTCAAGGGCTACGAGGCGGTCACCGTCTCGCGCTTGGACACACCGTCCACTGGTCTCACAGCTGTGATCGCCTCCAACAAGGCGAACTGGAAACGTCCAGTAATCGTAACGAAGCAGAACGGGGCACTCTTCTCGGATAAGGAGCAGATCTGGGCCGACAACGCGGCGTCCAGCCCGTTCTTTGGAGATGTCTATGTCTGCAGCTCCGCGTTCGAAGGCACCAGCGGAGGTGTGCCCCTGGTGGTGTCGGTGTCGCGGGACGGCGGCAACACCTGGACCTCGCAAGAGGTCACCAAGGCCATCAGCAACGCGCCGCACGGCTATCGGACTGGATGCACCATCCGCAGCGATAGCCACGGCGTGGTGTACCTGGCGGTTACGCATTTCGCGACCCCCACGGCGGCGAAAACATTTCCTTTCGCGGCGACGCCGGGCATCGGGTCGCATGATCTGCTCAAGTCGTTCGACGGTGGTCATACTTGGACCAAACCGGTCGCGATCTTCAAAATGAACGACGCCTGTTACCACATCGACCCCGTCTTTAACGAATGCACCGAGGATGGCATCGCCGGCGCACGGAGCGACCTGGCGCCCTCGCCGTCGCTCGATATCGCCAACGGCGCGCCGACTGGCGCCGGCGCTACCAACGAGATCGTCGATGCCTGGGTAGATGGTCGCAATGGTCTCAACCATGAAAAGGTGCTGCTCAGCTATTCCAGAAATGGCGGTAGCACTTGGTCTAGTCCGATAGTGGTAAGTACAAGTACCCCTGTGAACGACCGTGGCTTCTACGCGGCACCGGCCATTTCGCCGGATGGCAAAGACCTCTACGTCGTTTACAACGCTTTCACGACGCCGTTCCGCAACGACACGACCAGCCCCCGGAGTCTGGTCGGCGTGGTGAAGCATGCGGACGTCACCAATGGCGTGCCGGGCACCTTCTCGGAGCTCCACCGTGGTGTATCAGGCGACCCGCGCGGGTCGAGCGCGAACAGCCTGGTAGCGGAGTTCCTCGGCGATTACGTGTACGCAATCGCGACCAACACCTACGGGGCAGGCGTGTGGAACGACGTCCGCAATGCAGCTGATTGTCCGGCTATTGATGCGTACCGCGCGTCGGTTCAAATCGGCGGAAGCGTTCCGACACCCGCGCCGCAGCAGGATTGTCCGGCTACCTTTGGCAAGTTCTTTGGCAACTCGGACATTTTCGGCGGATCGTACACCCCTCTGCCCTAAAACCCCGCCACTCAGCTTGATTGAGGCTGTATCCGCTCCTCCTGCAGGCGTAAAAATCTGTAGGAGGGAGCGAGCGAAAGTCGCTCCGGTTCGGCAAACGCATTCTGGATGCGATTGCAGGGAAACGCGCCGCTGCCGCGCGGTGTAGCGTCGATTTGGAGAGATCAGCCATCAACCGAATCGCCCTGCGCGTTTGGGATCGGTTGACGAAGGCAAGCGGCAATCTCGGTTCACCCCGAAGTCTCACCGCCCAGATCGCCTTGATCTCACGTGGTTATTGTAGCTTTTCTACCGAGACAGCTTGCCAAAACAACGATAGGCCAGCTCGCCTTTGCTACCAGAAACCGCCGATCTACCCTTTCTGACCTTGCGGCTTGATCGTCGTGTTAGTATAGCGCGATGCCAAACGTGCATACCTTCAAGAACGCGATCTTTCTTCTGCAAACACTCGCCTCTGCGTTTCTCGCCATCCTTTTCCTTCAGTCGGGCATTGATAAAGTTGTGGATCGGCGGGGTAACCTGGAATG
>Ga0137378_10005174_pt1 | contig 11294 bp, 10 predicted proteins | sample SagtaG_21_FD_104813 | JGI IMG/M metagenome (GOLD analysis project Ga0137378, IMG submission 104813) | Vadose zone soil microbial communities from Sagehorn Ranch, Mendocino, California, USA - Sage2_L_60_16 metaG | ecosystem: Environmental > Terrestrial > Soil > Vadose zone | place: USA... | reverse complement strand
TGTTTGCCGATCCACTCCCGAGCGCCGGTGATTGCGTCAGGAGAGACGCGCGGCGAATCGGTACGCATGTAGGTGATGAGGCCTGTGGTTCCCTCAGGACCCAAGTCAACGCCCTCATAGAGCCGCTGCGCCACGCCCATGGTGCGGCGCACGTTAAAGCCCAACTTGCTTGACGCATCGCGTTGCAGCTGGCTGGTGATGAAAGGCGCGAGAGGCTTGCGCTGCTGCTCGCGGGATTGTACCGACACCAGCGACCACGATGCTTTTTGGAGCGCTGCGACAACTTCATCCATCGACTTTTTGTCGGGAAGCGCGTTGGCGAGGAACTGATCCTTGCCATCTTTGTCTTTGCCGTTCGCGACACGGGCAGGTTCGCCATCGATTCCAATAAAGCGCGCCTTAAGCTTCTTGTCGGCGTGCCTTTCGGCGTGGAGAAAAGCATCGAGAGTCCAATATTCAACTGGACCGAAAGCGGCGATCTCGCGTTCGCGTTCTACTATCAGGCGCACCGCGACGGTCTGCACCCGTCCGGCCGACAAGCCGCGGCGCACTTTATCCCAAAGCAGTGGAGAAACCTGGTAGCCCACCAGGCGGTCGAGCACACGCCGGGTCTGCTGCGCGTCCACCAGATTCTGATCGACGTCGCGTGCGTGGCTGAATGCTTCCTGCACGGCCTTCTTGGTGATTTCGTTGAAGGTGACGCGGCGGATCTTTTTGCGCTCTTTCGCACTGGTGCCCAACTGAATAGCAAGGTGAGCAGCGATGGCTTCGCCTTCGCGGTCGGGGTCAGGTGCGAGGAAGATTTCGTCGGCCTTGGCGGCGGCGCGCTTCAACTGTCCGACTACCTTCTCTTTGCCGGGTGACACGATGAGTGTCGGCACGAACGTGCGGTGCTTCAGTTCAACGCCAATATCGTTTTTAGGCAAGTCCATGATGTGTCCGACGGACGCCAGGACTTCGTAACCCTTGCCAAGATATTTTTCAATCGTCTTCGCCTTGGCGGGCGATTCAACGATCACTAATGCTTTGCTCATTGCCATCCTTATTACTAACCCCACTTGGGCCTATTTGACTCACAAATGGGAAATTCGTGTTGTTCGTGAGCGGTGAAAATCCAGCTCGCTATGCAGGCCGCCTGGCTGATTGAAAGAAAATTGGCCGCGAAACTTGGAAGCTATCATGGAAGGCCGGTCTATTTCCACTCGGAAACCGCTATTTGCCCAAGTCTGCGTCTCAACACTCTACGCGCAAAAATGAGGCCGTGTGCGAAAAAACTCACACCAAAAACGTCCAGATTCTGTTGATCGGGGAAGCGCGACCTCAAAGTGTGCGCACGTAGTTCTTGCCCGGGAGCTGCCGTATCCGGCCTGACATCTCCAACTCAAACAGTGCTGTAAATGCCTCTGAAGATGTCAGTTGCGTTTCCAGAAGCTCAAGAATCTCGTCGATCTGCAAGGACTCATCTGCCCGCAGAACCTCAAGTACCATCGCCTCTTCGGGCCGGAGTACCGGATCAGGCAAAAGAGATGCGGCGACCGCGGGTTTGGATGCAAAGCCGGTTTCCGATTCCAGCTCGATTCGCACCTGGGAAGGGAGATCTTCCCACACATCCTCCCACGTGGCCACCAGCTTTGCGCCCTGTTTAATCAGCGTGTTAGGCGTCCAGGAGTTCTTATTGGTCACGTTGCCAGGCACGGCAAAAAGATCGCGATTCTGTTCGGATGCGCAGCGCGCGGTTACGCGGGTTCCCGAATTTTCCGCGGCCTCAACCACCAGCACCGCGATGCTGAGGCCGCTCAGGATGCGGTTACGGCGTGGAAAATTCTGCGGAGCGGGGAAAGTTCCCATCGGCACTTCGCTCACGATTGCGCCGCCGGTGGCAAGAATGTCTTCTGCCAGTTTTTTATTTTCCTTGGGGTAAATGACATCGATCCCGGTGCCCCAGACCGCCACGGTGGGCATGCGCGCCGCAAGCGCTCCTTTGTGGGCGCAGGTATCGATGCCGCGCGCCATACCGCTCACAATCAGAAGCCGCCGAACTGCCAGGTCACGCGCCAACATCTCCGCGATGCCCGATCCATAAGGAGAAGGATGCCGCGTGCCGACCACCGCGATGGACGGGCGAGTGAGCAGGCTGACATCGCCGCGCGCCCACAGTACGGGAGGCGGATCGTAAATCTCTCTTAGCCTTTCAGGGTAGTCGCTGCAGCTATAGCTCAGCACGGTAGCACCCTGAGCGACGACTGAATCCCATTCGCCTTCGGCGGCCCTACGCGCTTTACCGTCGAAGATGAACTGCACGGCGCCGGCAGGAAATCGCAAAGCCTCAAGCGAGGTGAGGGGGAGCGCGAAGATCTGGCTGGGCGCTACCAGCTCCTTCATTGCATCGAGGATTCGTTTGGGCCCCAGGCCTGGAGTGAGTGCCAGCGCCAGCCATGCCAGCCGGTCCTCGGCCGTGTGAGGCAAGGATTTACCTACCGCATCTGAAGTTAAAGCCGTCATGGCAGAGTGGTGCTGACAGGGACAAATAAAGGCCTGTTTCCCTGTCAGTAAACCGAAAGCAAATCTCGTTGGCTATTTTGCCCAAGGTACCCCCGCATCGCCGCAAAGTCAAGTAAACTGGTAAACGCAAAACAAGAGGGATGCCGAAATCAGCACCCTCGGAGATCGACCGCAACCAGATTAGAAATTGTACTTGAGAGCCACTTCGACCACGCCTCGTCCCTGCTTGTAGAAGGGACTGCCGGTTGCACGCCTGCGCAACTTGGATAGAAGAACCCCTCTTCAGATTATCCAGCCGGGCAAATTACACTGGGATGTGCTCCTTCCCGTTCAGCGACGGCTGCGTATCGCCGCAATCCGCTTCCTCAATCCGGCGCCGTTGATGTGGGACTTTGAGCATGCTCCGTTCAAAGCCAAATTGGCTGCGCGTTATGACATCGAATGGATGCTGCCATCGGAGTGCGCCGACCGGCTTGCCACGGGCACGGCGGACATTGGCCTGGTGCCGATCGCAGCGCTCGCGGTGAATCCGAGCCTGCGCATTTTGCCGGGATGCACCATCGCTTCGAAGCATCGGGTACGATCTCTGCTGCTGGTGCGCCGCGCCAACCGGCCGCTCTCCGCGGTGCGCACGGCTGCGACCGACACAGCCAGCCGCACTACGATTGCGTACTCCCGCATCCTTTTTGAGAAATGGGGTAATCGATCGGTGCAGTACATCCCGATGGCTGCGGATTTGGATGTCATGCTGGATCAGGCGGACGCCGCCATTGTGATTGGCGATCCGGCACTGATGGCTCTCGAAGAGCGCGCCAACCGGTTTGAGCGGACAGGGGAGATTCTGGTTTATCACGATTTGGCGGCCGAATGGCACGCCCTGACACGCCTGCCGTTTGTTTCCGCAGTCTGGCGGCTGCGCCGGGCGCGTTGCTGGATGAGAGCGTCGCGGAAGACTTTATCCGGTCACGCGAACACGGCATGCAGAACATTGACGCCCTAGTGGCCGAGTGGTCGGGCAAACTGCCGCTGCCGGAAGACACGATTCGCGAATATCTCACCACGAACATTCATTACGTTCTGGATGAGGAATGCCTTGAGGGCATGAGGGGATTCTTTCGAATGGCCGCGGAGGCGGGGATTTTGCCGGAGTATTCTTTCTCAATCGGCGAATTGGCTTTCTAGAGCCATTCTCTCCCGCAAGCGTGCCATGGCGATAAGGTGGTATGCCGCAATCGCTGGCAGGGAACCGAATGGGAGGACGGGAAAGCGGGGATAGGATCGCAGAACGATGGGCAACGGTTACGCCGCCCACTGAGGTCGCATAAAGCTAGAGTTTTGCTTCGGGATGGCTCCCTTAAATCTCCCAGCGCAGAAGGGCCGTGCCGACGGTGAATCCGGCTCCCACGGCTGCGAGCAGCACGAGGTCGCCTTTGTTGAGCTTGCCTTGTTCGACGGCGGTCTCCATGGCTAGCGGAATGGTGCCTGCGGACGTGTTGCCATATTTCTCGATATTGATGATCACGCGATCTTCGGCCAGACCGAGGCGGTCTGCTGTCGATGTGATGATGCGCTTGTTGGCCTGGTGAGGGATGAAGCACCCCAAGTCATTGCCGGTGACGCCATTACGCTCGAGCAGCCTGGTGGTGGCCTCAGCCATCTTGCGCACGGCAAACTTGTAGACCGCCTGCCCGTCCTGGTGGATGAAGTGCATCTTCTTGTCGATGGTTTCGTGGGTGGTTGGATTGAGGCTGCCGCCGGCGGGCAGATTGAGCGAGGGTCCGCCCGATCCGTCGATCTCGTTGACGAAGTCGATCATGCCGATTTCGCTGTTTTCGGCCGGCTCAAGGAGAACGGCTCCAGCGCCATCGCCAAACAGCACGCAGGTGGTGCGGTCGGTGTAGTCGGTCATGCGCGTGTTGGCGTCGGCTCCGCAGACCAGCACCATCTTCTGCGCTCCGCTCTCGACTAGTTTTACGCCGGCCTGCAGCGCGAACATGAATCCCGAACATCCGGCGGAGACGTCGAATCCCCAGGCACCCTTGGCTCCGATCTTGTCCTGAACGAGGCACGCCGTCGAAGGAAACAGCATGTCGGGAGTTACGGTGCCGACGATGATGACTTCGACATCGGTGGCCTGAATGCCGCGCGTGGCGAGGCACTTCTTTGCCGCCTCGACACACATGTCGCTGGTGCCTTGTCCCTTGGCGAGCACGTGCCGTTCCCGGATGCCTGTTCGTTCCAGGATCCACTGGTCGTTGGTCTCGACCATCTTTTCGAGGTCTTGATTGGTCAGAACTTGAGGTGGAACGTAGGTTCCAAGCGCGGTGATCTTACAGCGCCGGCCCACCACGGGACGCACGGTGAGGGTCAAAGCATTTCTCCTGGCTGCGCGTGCACCAGGATGGGTGCCCGGCTCGCGCGAAACATCATACACGGCAGTTCATTACGGTCGAATCAGGGCGACCTGGAATCCCTCGGACGACCGTAAAGATACGTTTGGCCTTGTTCCAGACGCCCAAGACGCCCAAGACGCCAAAAAAGTACCGGGTGACCCACTGCGCCCGTACTAGCCCGTTACCGTTGCTTCCTTCCGGACCTGGCGGGGTTGGCGGGATTACGTCGCGTAGGACCCGGCACTGATAGATTTTAGCATCCCGCGAGGAGTGGGAGGAGGTGTCGCGCACCGACCGTATTAGACTGCGGCCCCTTCCTGCTCTGGCCACTAAGCGTGCGCAATTCCGACCAGGGTTCAACGGAATTTCGCACATAGTTCAATTCTTCATTGCTGGATGAGAAGGTCAGGATCGAGAATTGGAGCCTGCTGAGCGACACGCAAGAAATGTTGCTGCGGAGGTTTGCAAGGGCATGAACATGGATTCGAAGCTGCACGATCATAAGCATTCCCACGATGATCACTCCCACGTTCGCACGACCGCGCAAAGTCACGCGCACAGCCACGACCATTCCCACCCGCACGATCGTGCCGAAGACGTCTCGACCTCGCGCCGCGATTTCCTGCGAGTGCTGATGGGAGGGGCGTTGAGTGGCGCATCGATCCTGGAACTTGCGTATCACCGGGCGGCATGGGCTCGCGCCGCGGCTCCGGCGGACAATGCGAAACTCTTCGATTTGCAGAAGGCAGCCGATGGCGTTTACTTCGCGCATGCGCGTCCCCAGACGGTTATCAATTGCAATGCCGCCGTGTTCGTGCGGTCTAAGGATGTAGTTGTTGTTGACGCACATTCCAAACCGTCGGCGGCGGCTTCACTGATTGCGCAAATCAGGCGCGAGGTCACGAAAAAGCCAGTGCGGTATGTGATTAACACGCACTTTCATTGGGACCACACGCAGGGCAATCATGCTTATCGCCAAACCGGCGAGAAGGTCGACTTTATTGCCACCGCCGCCACGAAGCAGCTGATGTCGGACTTCGGCATGGCCCGCATGAAGGCGTCGTTGGACGCGGTGCCGAAACAGATCGATGCAATGCAGGAACGCGCCGGACGATCATCCTCAGCCGCTGAAAAGGCTTTTTGCTCAGAGCAGATAAAGCAGTTGCGGGCTTACCAGGCCGACTTGAAAGACTATTCCCTGGAAATGCCGACGGTGACTTTTGAGAAGTCGTATTTGTTGAGGGATCCAGCGTTTGATCTGCATCTCGATTTTCACGGCCACGCCCATACCGCCGGGGATGTTTTTGTCTATTGCCCGCAGCAGCGAGCCTTGGCGACAGGCGATGCGAGTCATGGCTGGCTTCCGTTTATTGCGGATGGATTTCCAAAGAAGTGGCCCGGGACCATCGATGAAGTGGCCCGCGCTGACTTCAAGTATGTTTTGGGAGGACACGGACCGTTGCAGGTTGACCGTACTGTCATGGTGAATCAGCGGAACTATATTGAGGAACTTACCGGCAAGGTTGAAGAAGGAAGAAAGGCCGGCCTTGCAGTGGCCGAGATGCAGAAACGCTTCACAGTGGCTTCGCTGAGGTCGATGCAATCCAATGGATACGAGGCGTTCCTTACTCGGATTCAAGCTGCTGGACACCCGCAGTTCGGAGATCCGCCTCCACTGCAAGATGGAGTCAACACGAACATCGACGATATCTTCAAGACCATCGATCGGACGTGAGCATTCTCAGGGCTTACTGACAGATCGAAACTCTCGCGGGCACCAGGTCTCAGGCGCGGAGCCCGCAAGAGTCTTCTTTGCAGATCATGGGAAGGCGCAGCGTTTCATGCACGCTACTGAGTCATGATATCGAGCGAGTAGTAGTCTGCCCGGCCGCTGTTGTCGGTGAAGCGATCAAACACTTCGACATACAGAGCGCCTTTGAGCAGGTGTCCAACGATGGTGGTCTGCTTGAAACCGAACGTATAGACCGCAGAGAATGCCACCGCCGGAGTGGATGCCACATTGTCCGCATAGACAAGGCCATTCACGACGCCCCAGTCACAGGGGGTTGGCGAGCAGGCGCCAAAGCCGTGAATCGTCACTTCATGACCATTGGGCGCAATCATCAAGCGTACCAATCCACGAGTCTGATGATCGCAGTTTACCCAGGTTCCGAGAATGGGAGCCGGAGAAATCACAAGGGGAGCATTGGCTTTGGGAAGCCCTAGACGCGCGATTTCCTTATCCAGGATGTCGCCTGGCGCCCGGAATTCATGTTTTGTGACTACTGGTGGCATAAGAGACTCCTTTCGTGAGGTCAATGCACTGTTGTACATAGGCATGGTTAGCGAGTTTGAAAAGAGGAATACCGCACACGGTAGGCGAGGGAGGTTAGGTGTGCGATACACGACGGTACTGCGCCGGATAGTTAAGCGCTATTGCATTGTGAAGTCTGTGATGCCGATCATCAAGTTGAGTGATAAGCGGGACGTCATTTTTGCCGGGCGATCGGTTGACGACGCATCGGCCGGAACCAACGAGAAGTGCGCGGTTTAAACTATTTGTTTTCAATTAAAAACGGCCAATATTGCGGCAATTCCCCTCAATTGAATGGAAGGCGTGGATTGGCCGGAACCGTGAAGTGCGAGGTGACCGCCCTGATTTCCGTCAAACCAATGTTGATCAGATCGGCCGGTTACCGAACCGATAGCTGCCGGTTAGGCTTGAAACCAAGACTCCACTACAATGGATAGGTGACGGAAAAAACAGCATCCCAAGCCCCGGTGGTGGGCTTTATTTCCCTGGGCTGTCCTAAGAACCTCGTTGATTCCGAGGTGATGATGGGTCTGCTCGACCGCGCCGGTGCGCGGCTGACCGCGCAACCTGAAGACGCGGACATCCTCGTCGTCAATACTTGCAGCTTTATCGATACCGCCAAGCAGGAGTCGATCGACACCATTCTTGAGATGGCTCGCCACAAGACCTCGGGGCGCGCCACAAAGCTGATCGTGGCCGGTTGCCTGGTAGAGCGCTACCGCGATGAGATTCGCAAGAGCATCCCGGAAGTGGATGCAGTGGTCGGTACCGGGGAGTTGGAATCAATACTTGAAGCCGCCGGAATTGCGCCGGCAAGCTCGCCGTTTTCGCCATTCAATATTCTTACGAGCAACGGGGCGACGGGCAATGGGACCGGCGCAACCCGCTCAGGACAGGAATCGCTCTCGGGTACGCACAAGGCGGAACCGATCGCCTATCGGGCTGAGGGCGACTTGCGGGAACAGCAAGGGCGCTTTCGCCGCGACGACTGGCAGGGCGCGGCCCACATGCTGCCCACCTATCTCTACGACGAAAACACGCCTCGACTGCTGGCGACCGGCCGCACGTCGGCTTATATCAAGATTGCCGAAGGCTGCGACCATCCGTGCACGTTCTGCGTGATCCCGAACCTTCGCGGGAAATTTCGCTCGCGGCGATTCGAATCGGTAGTGGCGGAGGCGCGGCAGCTCGTGGCGCGCGGCGTTGAAGAGATTACGCTCATCGGCCAGGACACCACCTGCTACGGTGAAGATCTCGGTCTGAAGGATGGGCTCGCACTGCTGCTCGATTCGCTGGCGGGTATCGAGGGCGTGCGCTGGCTGCGCTTCCTTTATGCCTATCCCAATCGCATCACCGGCCGCCTGCTGGAGACGATCGCGAACCACGATAACATCTGCAAATATCTCGACGTTCCGCTGCAACATGCATCGCCCGCAGTGCTCAAGACGATGAAACGTGGGGCTGGAGCGGAGATCTTTCTGAAGACCCTGGAGAAGGTACGGGCCGCGGTTCCGGGAATCGCGCTGCGGACTTCGTTCATTGTTGGTTTTCCGGGTGAAAGTGCTGAAGATGTCACGGTTCTCGAGGACTTCATCAAGGAAGCGAAGTTCGACTGGCTAGGCGTCTTCAACTACTCCGACGAAGAGGGTTCGGGAGCTTACTCGCTGAACGCCAAGGTTCCTAAACGGAGCATTGAAGCGCGCAAGAAACGCCTGATGAAGCTGCAGCAGTCCATCTCGAAACGGGCCAAGCAGGAATGGGTTGGCCGAGAGTTGGTGGTGTTGGCTGAGGGCGAGAGTGAAGAGACGCCGCTGCTGTGGGAGGGCCGCACGCAATTCCACGCGCCGGAGATCGATTGCAAGGTTTACATCAATGACTTCGGCACGCTGGAAGCGCTCAAGCCTGGCCGATTCTACAAGGCGGAGATTACTGAAGCGCACGAGTATGACGTGGTGGCGCGGGTGATTGCCGGGCCGCTGTAGACTTGAGTTGCAATGGAAGAATTCGTCTCCATCCAAGCCCCTGAAGCAGTTGAGGGAATTATCGCAGCCACTGAGGCACTGGGTTTCCGCATGGCCTCGGAGCCGCGTACCGGTGCCCTGCTGCGCGCGCTTGCCGCATCCAAGCCGGGTGGGCGGCTGCTCGAACTCGGCACAGGCACGGGACTTGCAACGGCATGGATTCTCTCCGGGATGGATGCTGACTCCACACTGGTGAGCGTTGACACGGACCCAGCGGTTCAGGCAGTCGCACAGAAATACTTGGGTGGGGATCGTCGTCTTACACTCGTGAACGAAGATGGCGGTGCATTTTTGTGCCGGCAAGATTCACAGGGCTTTGACCTGGTCTTCGCCGACGCTATGCCTGGCAAATACGAAGCGCTCGATGACGCGCTCGCGCTGGTTAATCCAGGCGGATTCTATGTGATTGACGACATGCTTCCGCAACCTAATTGGCCCGAGGGTCATGCTGCAAAGGTTCCTGCGCTGATGGGAGAGCTTGCCGCTCGCAGTGAATTTTCAATTGCCCCGATGGCATGGTCTACGGGCGTGGTGATTGCGGTGAGGAAGACGGCTGGAAGAACAAACAAACAGGATTAATCCAATGGCAACACCAAAGAAAAAATCCGTTAATCTGCTTCGTTGTCCAACGTGCCGCGAGTTAGTTCGCCGCGAGGATGAGGACTTTCCCTTCTGCAGCGACCGCTGCCGGAAGATCGATCTCGGCAAGTGGGCCTCGGGAGTGTACAAGATCAGTTCACCCGTGCTTGACCCTGAAGTTCTCGAAGACCTCGGGGGAATGAGCGGCGGCGGCAACCGGAACTCCGACGATGAATAGCCCCGCGGCAACTCCGGCAGCGACCCGCAAAACATTCTGGGCTTGGACTGTTGCCACGTTTTTTGGCGCGGGGCTGGGCAAACCAGGGCCGGGAACCTGGGGCTCGGTCGGCGCGGTTCTGCTGTGGGCGGCGTATGCCTGGGGTCTTCATCCTCAAGCCCAGACCCTCTTTGTGGTTCTGTTGGGCGGCATCGTGGTCTCGATTGCGCTGGGCGTGCCGGCGGCTACCATCGCGGCGCGCGAAAGCGGTAGGCATGACCCTGGTTTTGTGGTCATCGATGAGGTTGCCGGGCAATGGATCGCGCTGCTCGGGTGCCCGGCAGACTGGCGCCACGGGCTGATTGCTCTCGTCCTGTTCCGGCTATTTGACATCACCAAGCCCTTCCCTGCCCGGCAATTGGAACGCCTGCCCGCCGGCTGGGGCATCGTCTTCGACGATGTGGCCGCGGGGCTGTATGCTTGGGGTGTCGCATCGTTGTTGCGACTCTGGTTTTAAACGCAATGCCTCGTCCCCGCACACAACCCGCCACCGAGTCTCTTCCCGATCCACGAATCGACGATGTGGTGCCGGCCGCCGCGCTGCCGCTGGGTGAGGTCGAGTTGACCGGTGCGAATCTCGGACCCCTTCAATTTGGACCGCCGGCGGTGCTTGTGGACGGGACTCCCGCGCATGTGCTGATGAGCCGCCCGACCCGGCTGGTATTTCGAGTACCGGAGACGGCGACCACGGGGTTGGTGGAAGTGCGCACACCGACTGGCTTGAGCAATTCTGCCCCATTACGCGTTGCCCATGAGCTGACGTCGGGATTGCATCCCGTAACCAGCCCCGCAGTGAGCCGGTCGGGCATGATTTACGCCACAATCTCTGGCCCGCGCGGCAAACAGACCCCGGTGTCGGTGGTGCGCGTGAGTCCCGACGGTCGCGGCACGCCCTTCGTCACGGGAATTCTGAACGCGACGGGGCTGGCTTTCAATTCTGACAGCGACCTCTTTGTAACCTCGCGCGCAGAGGGAACGGTGTACCGCGTCGACCCCGCAGGCGAGTTCACGGTTTACGCCGAAGGCATGGGAGTGGCCACCGGCGCGGCGTTCGACGCTGAGGGCAACCTCTTTGTGGGTGATCGCAGCGGGACTATTTTCAAGATCAACACGGACCGCAAGATTTTTGTTCATGCAACGCTGGAACCGAGTGTCGCGGCCTATCATCTGGCAGTGAATGCCGAGGGAACGCTGTTTGTCACGGCGCC
>Ga0137378_10005166_pt1 | contig 11299 bp, 7 predicted proteins | sample SagtaG_21_FD_104813 | JGI IMG/M metagenome (GOLD analysis project Ga0137378, IMG submission 104813) | Vadose zone soil microbial communities from Sagehorn Ranch, Mendocino, California, USA - Sage2_L_60_16 metaG | ecosystem: Environmental > Terrestrial > Soil > Vadose zone | place: USA... | reverse complement strand
CGGTCGAGCAGTTGTCACCAACGTACGGCGGCGACCTGCGGCCAGGAGATCAGCCGCTCGGCACTCCGAAACACGCCGCAGGGGCTGCGGTGTCGTACAGCCTGCCGCGTACTGCAGTGACCTTGGGGATGACGTACATCGGGCCGTGGACCAGCTATGACTTCCTCGCCCTCTTCGGCTTCTTCTACGGCGGGCAACCGTACCGGGGCTCGTTCCGGGCGTACTGGATGACGTATCCTAGCATTACCAAGTTCCATCTGTCAGTGTCGCGGACACTGACGGACCGGTACAGCGTCTTCCTCCGATCCGACAATCTGACCAACAATCATGTCTCCGAGGTGGCCAACTCTACCATCACCACCGGTCGCACGACGATGATCGGGGTGCGGGTGAAGTCCTAGGGTGTCGAGGTGGCAATCGCTGGGTAGCGAAACCATCACTCGGCAGCCCCTTCTCGCTGTATGTCCGGTCTCATCTCGGTGCCGAGCGTCGAAACCCTACAGTGGCAGAGTTCGGAAACTCTCCTTACTGTGATGGGTCGGATCAGTATGATCAGGCTTGAGATGCTCACTAAAATGTCCGCAGGTAGTTCGACAGCTGTGCGCATCGTTCGGGAGGGTGGCTACCTGGCATTGATGCTCACGGTGCCCGGGGCAATCTCGCCCATGTCCGGACAGCGAATTGGCGTAGGAACGGCTGTGCCGGTCAGCCCGCCGGGCAGTGGTGCGCACTCCTGGACGACAATCGCGGCGAGCCCGACTAGGGTGAACGACCTGATCGCGTGTGGGTTCAGCTATTCAGCGGTTCGCGGTGGATACGCAGGCGTCTTGTATCACTCAAGCGATGGAGGCAACAGCTGGCAAGTGGCGGTTGTTGACTCATCTGATGATTGGGTTTCAGAAGAGACGTGCACGTACGGACCGGATGGCGAAGCGTACTTCATCGCTCAGCCCCACTCGGCCGACAAGCCATCACCGTATACCCGCCGCTGGAAACGGTGGGTAATGCGGCTCTACCGTTCGGACGACGGTGGGCGGACTTGGAAAACTCCCACCGTTCATCCCATGCTCGACGCGACTCAAATTGCCGTGGATGGTACTCCAGGTCGCGGCCGTGGCACGATTTACATCTTCGGGAACAGCGGTCCGTTGCGTGACCCGGATGGAGGCATCCGGACTGAGATGCGGGTCGTGGTATCACGGGACGGTGGGAAGACCACCTCGCTTCCGCTGTCCCCGGATCCGAATCCAGATTTTCGCCACTTTCCGACCTTCCCTGGCGGAGTACAGGTTCTCCGGGACGGGTCGGCTGTCGCTGCGTACCTTACCGGGCGCGTCCCGCGCTCGAGCCCGGCAAAGGGAGTGGATTGGGCGAACGACCAATACGTTGAAACGGTAACGATACCCGCGGGGGGGAATCGGCTAACCGCACCGGTGGTGGTCCATAAGCTCGCCGGCCGCTGCATGGCTACGTGGCCGGGGATTGCGCTGGACCGGAGCGGCCGGTATTCGGAGGAGCGGCTCTACGTCTTGTCTAGCGACCTCGTTGACGGCAATTGCAGGACCTTCCTGTCCGTGTCGGACGACGGCGGAATCCGCTGGCAGTCGCCAATCGAGGTCGGACCAATGGCCGTCCAAACGAACTCGGCTCGGCCGACGTGGCGGTATGCGAGCCTTGCCGTCAGCGCTCGCGGGATTGTCGGAATCACATGGGCGGATGATGAGGCTCGGTGCTGGTACGTCACCGGGTCGGTCGACGGAGGACGGACTTTTGCCCCTGCTCGAGCTGTCAGCGACTGTGGGCGGAAGGATGACTCAGATCGCGCCTCGTTCGCTCCATATCTCCAGGCCTGGGATTTCGCGGACAGTACTCACGTCGGGCTGCGCCTCCTCCTCGCTGACGAAACCGCTGGTCTGATTGGCCTGACAGCGGATCGCCAGGGAGTCTTTCACGCGTTGTGGATTGACACCCTCGAGGGTGCGGGGCGCCTGTGGACCACGGCGATCGCTATCACTGATAGTGCCGAGCGCCTTGTGGCGAGTCCAACTCTCGGCGTCTCACTCCAAGGCCTCACGGATGTCAGCAAGTCGATCGAGTTGCGCTACAGCAACGCGAGATACGATCCCATCGACCACGTGTTCGCGCTCGACGTGAGTGTGAGGAACATTGGCGAGCGGCTAGTCATCGCGCCGCTGTACCTCCAAGTTGACACACTCGAGTCGGTCCTCGGCAGGCCCGTAGCAGCCGATGCTGACGGTCACCTGCCCGACTCAACCACAGTTTGGGATCTTAGCCAACTAATTCCTCCTGCCGGCCTGCAAGCGGGCGCGGTTACGACCTCACGGCGCATAGCGATTCGTATCCTGAACTATCGACCGGCGTTGGATCGGAGGCGCCTGCACGCCGTTCTCCCGTTCATCGTTCGGATGATAGGCTCGGCTTACGGATCGCTGGCGGGTAGAACGTTGCCGAAATCGCCGTAGCGCCGCCGATCTGCGTCTGCCTCACGCGGGTGTCGCGGAGGCGCTCCGGAGCAGACAGCAAAGTGCTGCGCAGACGGGCGCCAGACGGCGCCGCAGGTACCAACCCCGCGAAGCGTCTTACGTACGACGTGCTTGCCAGTCATCAGTTCGCCCGTTCTTGGTGCCGTGCCCGATGCGACGGCGTCCCTCGCGTGCTTTGGCGACTATTGCGGCCACATAGCTAACTGCTGGCAATCAGCCGCTCCATGCGGTCGCGACCGGAGCAGTTTTCACGATGAGTTTGATCACCAACGCGGGGCGTGGATGGGAGATCGTAATCAGATCCGGACATACTTCTTAACGCGCAGTACTTCTGTCCGCAATTCCTCCCATGTCCCAACTCCTCCAGCCCGACGACACCGGGCCCGCCCCGGAGCCCGCCTCGTTCGAGGCGACGTTCCGCGCGCACTGCGCTGGCCTGTGCGAGTTCGTGTACGCCTACGTGCGCTCGCGCGAGATCGCGCGAGAGTTGGTGCAGGATCTGTTTCTGCGGTTGTGGGAGCTGCAGGGCACCCCGTCAGCGCCACTCGGTAAGTGTTACCTCTATACCGCTATACCGACGCCCGGAACCGGGCCCTCCGTTCTTCAAGCCGATCGACGGTGTGTGCTACATCATCGCAGGCACCCGGGGGAGCACCGCTCTACAAGGTCGATCCCGATGACCCCCGGCTCCTGTATGCCACCGCCAGCGCGGGCTTCACGAGCCTCGACGTGACGGACTCCACGTTCACCGTGAAGTTCATCGGTCTCGATGGCAAAGCACACTTCGAGCACGCCCTGCGCAAAGGGACGTAGGGGTCTCTGACTTCTCAAGCGTCATTATAGGTGAGGGTGCCAGCCGCCGCGCGCCACGTCGCAGTGTGGACGGCCACTGCGCTAACGCCGGTGGCTCGGCCACCTCGCAGATGAAACAGCAGTCTCCTTGGGGGCGACGGCCGTGGGGCTTATCGAGCCTGCGGCCGTTTGCTTAGGAAGGCGCTTCGATCGTGCGCGCTCACACCTGGCTGTCCCTTGCCGCAGCCGGGTTGCTCTCCCTGACTTGCCGGCCGCCGACGCTGATCGATCCGCTCGGCCGCCCGGTGCCTCGGCCGATGCTCGTTGCATCCATCGAGAACGGCCGGATCGTGATCGACTCGTCCGCCGCTGGCGTGCGGGCCGTCGCCGAGCTCACGCGCACTCTACCGGATTCCGCACATCAGGGGGAGGGTACTGTCCCATTATTGCGGTGTTCGGGGCGCGCATCGCCGCTCGCGCCCCATCGCGTCCGCATAGAGCCCGTCACGTGCCACGACGGCACCACGGGCGCCGGCTGCGATCGTCCCGGCCAGGCGAACGCCCCGTGCGGGTACCCCAACAGCCGAATCGCCCGTTCGTGCTCGCAAGTCCTCCACCTGGAATACCGCCTCGACGCCGTCCCCAGCGCCGGCGACTCGCTCACGTTGCAACTCGGCGACCGAATTAGTCGATCACGCTGGACGCGCCCCTGACTGGACCTCTTGCGACGCAGGCTTCAGCGCGTTACTCGTAGCTGCTCCCGCATTGGTCGAGGTTTCTTGTTGGATCGCGAGCGTGCCTTTGACGCGTTGTTCCGCGCCAACTACGCGGGACTGCGCCGCATCGCGACCCGGATCCTCGGCTCCCCCGCACGGGCCGAGGAGCTGGTGCAGGATCTCTTCCTGTGGGTGTGGCAGCGCTGCCCCGTCATCGACGAGTCCACGCCTTCCCGGGCCTATCTGTACCGGGCAGCGCACAACGCGGCGGTCAACAGGATCCGCCGCGAGCGGATCGAGCAACGCTGGGTAGACGACCAACCCGATGCCGAACCCAGTGAGTCTCCGCCAGCGGCGGAGCTCGAGCACGACGAGCTGCTCGGCGCGGTGCAGGGCGCGATCGAGCGCCTCCCGCCCCGCTGCGGCCTGATCTACAGCATGAGCCGCCAGGAAGGCCTCACCTACCAGGAGATTGCCGACGCGCTCGACCTCTCGGTGAAGACCGTCGAGGCCCAGATGGCGCGTGCCTTCCGGCTGTTGCGCAAGGCGCTCGCGCCCCACCTGCTCTAACCGTCCTCACCCCCCGGTCTCCCCTCTCGACCACGTCGTCCTCACCCCCTGGCCCCCTCTCCACGTACGTGGAGAGGGGGGATGGGGGGTGAGGCTAGGGGTCTCCCCCCCTTTTAAGTGCTCCCTTCAATAAGGAGGACACCCTACGAGCATGCTCCCTGAAGGCATCGACGCGATGCTGATCCGGTACTTCTCCGGACAGCTCACAGTGAATGAGCGCATCGCGTTCGAGGCCTGGATCGCCGAGGATCCCGCGCGCGAGGAGGAAATGCGCCGTCTTCGAGACTTGTGGGATGCCTCGGCTGCGGTGTTCAGCCAGCCCGACACCGAGGCTGCGCTGGCGCAGTTCAAACAGCGGCTTCAGGATCGCCTACCGCTCACCGCTCACCGCTTACGCCGCCCCGCTCACGGGCGCTCAGCGCGGTCGGTGCCGTACGCCTGGCGTATCGCGGCGGCGATCACACTCCTGGTAGGCGGTGGCGCCGTTTGGTTCACGGTGCGATCGCGCGCTCCGGCGCCGGATCAGCGTGCGCCCATGTGGACGTACGCCACCGCCCGGGCGCAGCGGGCCACTCTCACCCTGCCCGATTCGAGCAAGGTCACTCTCAACACGGAAACCCGCATCGAAGTACCCGCGAGTTTCGGGCGCCGGACGCGCGACGTCTACTTGGACGGCGAGGCGTACTTCAAGGTCGCACACGACCATAAGCGGCCGTTCCGGGTGCACGCAGGGAACGCGGTGACCGAGGCGCTCGGCACGAAGTTCGGCGTCCGCGCGCGAGAAGGGGAGAGTGCGGTGCAGGTCGCGGTTGCCGAGGGTCGGGTGGCGCTGTCCTCACCCCCGGGTCCCCTCTCCACGACGTCGTCCTCACCCCCTGGCGCGCTGCTTGAGCGCGGCGACGTGGGCAGGCTCGCGTCCGACGGGCGTGCGAGTGTGGTGCACGGCGTCGACGTCGCTCGGATCCTCGGTTGGACCGAGGGTCGTCTCGCGTTCGAGCGGACGCCGCTGCCCCAGGTGCTCGCCGAGCTGGACCGGTGGTTCGATCGCGATTTCGTGCTGGGCGACAGCTCGCTCGCCGGGCTGAAGCTGACAACGTCACTCCGAGGCGAGTCGCTCGGTGAAGCGATCGCGGTGCTTGAAGCTGCGTTGGACGTCAAGGCTCGCGTGGTGGGGAGGACGGTCATACTGAAAAGGCGTGAGCGGTAAGCGGTGAGCGGTGCAAGCCCAATTCCAGTTCGGGAGGCTCGCATGGGGAGCGGAGTGAAAGGCAGCCTTGTCGGTCTCGGCGTGATGATCTTCTGCTCCGCTGGAGGCGTCGCACAGGTTCCCGATAGCGCGCCGAGGGCCCAGGTGCTGCTGCGCCGGGACATCGCCGCGGCCATCCCGCAGCTCCAGAAGACGATCTCGCTGCAGCTCGAGGGAGCGTCGCTGGACGAAGCGCTGCAGACTGTGGCTCATCGGGCCGAGCTCCCGATCACGTACAACGACGCGATTCTGCCGCGCGAGCGGAAGGTGTGGCTGACTGCCACCGAGATCCGTACCGATGAAGCCCTGGAGGAGATACTCCGCGACTCGGGGCTGCAGTTGCTGCCGCTGGCGAGTGGGCAGGTCGTCGTTGTGAAAGCTCGCGCGCAGGGTGGGACTGTGAGCGGGCGGGTGACGGATGCGAAGAGCAGCAAGGCGATCCCCAACGTATCCGTATCCCTCGAGGGGACCCGCTGGCGGGCGACCACCGGGGCAGACGGCGCGTACCGCCTCGTCGACGTGACGGCCGGGACGTACATGCTGACCGCAAGTCGGATCGGGTATGCAGAGCAGAGTCGATCCGTGACGGTGGTGGCGGGGCAAGAGGTAACCGTGGATTTAGCAATGCAAGTAGCAGCGAGCGAGCTCGAGCAGGTGATCGTGACCGGCACGGTGGTGCCGACCGAGCGGAAGGCGATTCCAACGCCGATCAGCGTGGTGACAGCAGACGATATCCAGAAACAGAACCTGCAGCGGGTGGATCAAATCTTCCGCGGGCAGGTACCCGGAGCCATCGCTTGGGACCAGGGCACGAACGACTACTACAGCACTATCATCGCCCGCGGCGCGAGTGCGCTCGCCTCCAGCGGCACTGCCCCAAACTTGAAGACGTTCATCGACGGCGTTGAGGTGGCGGACGCGGGATACATTGCGACTGTTGACCCGAACAGCATCGAACGAATCGAGATCACGCGCGGACCCCAAGCGTCGACCCTATACGGGGCCGGCGCGCTGGGCGGCGTCATGCAGATCTTCACCAAGAAGGGAGGGTTCGGCCTCCTGCGTCCTGAAGTGACGGGAAAGGTGTCCGTCGGTGGGATCGGTGGTTTTGATGGTCAGAGTACCGCCCTCAGGACCGACAACACCGTATCGGTGCTCGGTGGCAGCGAGAAGACGAGCTACAATTTGGGCGGGTCCTATCGCAACACTGGTCCGTGGGCACCGACCTACAAATCGCGCGACTGGAGCTTCTCGGCCGGCGGGCAGGCGACTCAGGGGCCATTCACGCTCTCGAGCTCCGTGCGCTACGCTGACAAGACATATGACTTACCGTGGGACACCCGGTTCGCGTCATACAGTTACTACTCCAAGCCGTTCTTCCAAACCGATCGCTACCGCCAGCAGACCTACGGTGCAACTGCGACATTACAAGCCACGTCGACCTGGCAGCACACACTCACCCTTGGGTATGATCAGACGTACCTTCTGCAAGACCAGACACAGCCTCGTTTAACGACGCCGGCCGACACCTTCTTGTATACTGGCACGTTCCATGAGTCTAAGACCTCGCTCCTGTACCACACCGACCTGATCGTAGGGCTCGGCAGCGCTCTAACCTCCGTTATGACCGCGGGAGTCAATTACGACGCGTTCGACATGATCTCGTCTTCTACATTTGGAGCGACTCGCACGACGGGCAGTCTCGACGGCTCCACAACAGTCTACAATACGCCGTGGTCCAACACGGGTTACTTCGGGCAAGTTCAGCTCAACATTGCCGACCAACTTTTCCTTACCGGGGGACTCCGGGGTGAGCAGAACGACAATTTCGGGCTGGGCTTCGGCACCGCTTGGTCGCCGCGACTCGGCATTGCATACCTCGTAGCACGCGGGCCCGCCACTGTAAAGATCCGCGCGTCCTATGGCGAGAGCATTCGGGTGCCCACGCCAGGCGATCGCGACGCCGCTGTGACCCCTTATTCCGTCACCTTGGCCAACCCGGCACTTTCACCCGAACGGCAGCGTGGGGGAGACGGCGGGGTTGAGATCTACCTGCGAGGTGCGTCGCTGGGCGTGACTTACTACAACCAGCGCGCGACCGATCTGATCGATCGAGTCGCAGTTCCGCCGCCGCCCGGGGATACGCTGCCCACGTATCAGTATCAGAATATCAGTCGCGTGAAGAACGAAGGATGGGAATTCGAGGGGCACCTGCCGCTGGGACCCGTGCAGGTGGCAGGGACCTACTCAATCGCGCACAGCACTGTGCTGGGGTTGCCGCCGGGGTACGGAGGAGCCTATCGGTTGGCCGATCAGGTGCTCGGGGTGCCAAGAACCTCCGGAGGTGCAACGGTCACGTATGCTCCCGTCCCGCAGACCACTCTGACAGCGAGCATGACGTACATTGGGCACTGGACGAATCTCGATGTTCTTGCGTTGTATGGCTTCTTGTTCGGCGGCCAACCCTATCGTGGCTCGATCCGGGCCTACTGGCTGGAGTATCCCACAGTGACGAAGTTTGCCATGGGCGTCAGACAGGTCTTGACGAAGGACGTGACCGCTTTCGTGCGGGCTGAGAACGTCGGAAACAATTTGCGGTACGAGCAGTTCAGCTCCTACATTCCAACGCCGCGGACCGTGCTGGTTGGAGCAGACGTTCGCTATTAGAGCAACCGTCGGTTCCGATCCCGGCGGCAAGGGTTCGTGGCCAAGAGGCATTGTATCAGCCTCAGGCGGTACGCTGCGGAGAGTGGCAGGGCTGCGGCGTGTCCGCGCGATCTGCCTCTGCAGTGGTGCACTGTGCCTCACGGTGACGGCCTTCGCGCAGGACGCGAACTCGCTGCAACCAGAGGCGATCTTCAGATTAAGAACGCTCGTCTTCGGGCAGCGCGTGAGCATGTCCCCGGACGGCAAGTTCGTAGCCTACGTCGCCCGCGACCCTAGCCGGACCTTGCGAGAGGTGGGCAGCGCTGGCAGCGGGTCAGCTCCTTATCCCCTCCTGCCCACAGGCGCCCCTCTCCTACCGGGAGCGGAGGTGTGGGTCGAGCCGCTGGACGGCGTCGCCCGCGCAGCCGTTTCGGTCAACGGGGGCAAGGGAAATAGCTGGGCGCCGACGTGGGCTCCTAGCGGCCACCGGCTCGCCTTTTTGTCGGACCATGAGAACGAGGCAGCCCTCTGGATCTGGGACCCGCGTCGCCACCCGGCGTTGAGGCGTGTGACCCCGGCGAGGCTCTCCACCTGGTACTACGGTTCACTCACGTGGACGTCGGACGGGAGATCCATCGTGATTGTCTCCCCGCCTGCCAACGTCTTGGCCCAATTGAGAGCAAGGCGTCCGTCATATCCACGCGTGCCGCCGGTCCCGGACGCGCTCACGGTTCAGGTGAGGCGCGCTGGATTTCGCGACGCGGATCAACAAGGGGCCAAGGCGAAATCCGATCGGCTGATCCTCCCTATATTTGGAGACCCCGGCGAGTTGTATGTCGTTGGTGTCGCCACCGGCAAGGTTCGTCGCCTCGCGGTCGACCGGAGCATGGATTGGGCGGCGCCCAGTCCGGATGGCCGCTTCGTCGCCTACCTCGCGATGAGGGACTACGGGCGGCCGGGGGGCCAACGCTACCAGGCGTACTACGATCTATTACTCGTTCCCATGATGGGAGGAGTGTCTCGAGTTATCGCACGAGACCTGCCTCTCTACGTTCGCGGCGCTGCTGTGCTCCGATGGTCTCCCGATTCTCGCATGATCGCCTACCGCACAGCGGGACTCGAATCACAGCGCGGGTTGTTTGTTGTGAAGATCGACTCGTGGGCGCCGATTCCCGTCGCACATGCGTTGTTGCTTGATCTTGGTCGCCCAGCCGGTCCCGTCTGGGATCCGTCCTCGAAGGCGTTCTACGGTTGGAGCGGGCCTACGCTTTGGAGGTTTGACGCCGTCAGCGGCCGTGGGGCTGAGGTAGCGCAACTTTCGGGCAAGACCGTACTCACTGTGCTCTCATCGAGTTCGCGGAGCTACGCATGGTCCTCTGATTCCGGTCGCTCCGTGATTGTCGTCGCAGTGGACGATTCGACTCGGAACAGCGAGTTCTACCGTGTCCATCTGAACTCGGGCCGTACGGATAAGCTCTACGAAGCGGCAGAACAGATCGGGTCCTACGGCGGGTGGGGTGCGGAATACCGGACTTCCGTCTCGCTTGAGAATGAGCGTATCGCCTTCACAGCCGAGTCAGCGGGCGAGCCAGAAGAGATCTTGGTAGCCGACACTGGGTTCACGGCAGTAAGGCGCGTGAGTGCACTCGGTGCCAGCGTTGCGGGGGTCCCAATGGGACGACGAGAGCTTGTACGCTGGCGCACCGACGAAGGTGAGAGTCGCCAGGGCCTCGTGCTTCTACCTCCTGACTACAAGCCGGGTACTCGGTATCCACTCATCGTGTGGATGTATGAATCGTCCTTGCGGGACGCCAACACGTTCGGGCTGAGCGGTCAACAATTCTTCAACCTGCAGCTCTTCGCCACCCGCGGGTACGTCTGCTTCTTCCCCAATCTGTACTGGCCACGCGAGGTTGTCATGCACGGTCTCGCAGAGCAAGTGAGGTCTGGCATCCGCGAGCTGGCGCACCTCGGGATTGCTGACTCAATGCGCGTAGGTGTCGTGGGACACAGTTCCGGAGGGTATGACGTACTAGCGATGGTGGTCACAACGCCCTGGCTTCGGGCGGCTGTCGCGTCTGCTGGCGTAGCTGACATGGCGAGCATGTTTGGGAGCACGATCGACTACCCCGTCGGCTATGACTGGGTTGAGAGTCAGATGGGCCTGGGCGGACCACCCTGGCAGTACCCCGAACGGTACGTGGCGAACTCCCCGAGCTACCATTTCGACCAAGTTCAAACACCACTGCTCTTGCTCCAGGGAACCGCGGACGAAGTCAACACACGGCAGATGGACCTCGCTTTCGCCGAACTGCGGAGGCTGAGCAAGGTCGTGGAGTACCGGCGCTACGTGGGTGAGGGACACGTGCCGGACGACTGGACCCCCGCCAATCGCACGGATGCAATGCGACGCATGCTTGAGTGGTGGGAGCAGTACCTGAGGCCCACCAAGTAGCAAGAAAAAGGCCCCCGAGCTTTGGGAGCTATCGCATAGGGTTCCGAGCGTCCTTCCGGGTGAAGAACCTACAGCCGGTCGCCCACGCCAGCCTCGGCTTCCGACATCTTGACGCAGGGTCTTTGAAAAGCAATGGCTCGCTCCGAGCAGTAGGGGTCCCCGCCCCTCCAAGCGTCTTAACTAAGGAGTCCTGCCGTCACCCAGGAGAGCCGACGCTCCTGGTGCCCGTGCGCAAGGGCAGACAGCAGTCCCTCCCGTGGTGATTTGGCGCGTATTGCGGCCACGTTAAACAACTGCTAAAAAGCGGCCGCCTCGAGCGTGTCGCGCTCGGGGCGGTTTCGTTGTTCGCCGCGGGCCTCGAGGCCAACTG
>Ga0137378_10005165_pt1 | contig 11300 bp, 8 predicted proteins | sample SagtaG_21_FD_104813 | JGI IMG/M metagenome (GOLD analysis project Ga0137378, IMG submission 104813) | Vadose zone soil microbial communities from Sagehorn Ranch, Mendocino, California, USA - Sage2_L_60_16 metaG | ecosystem: Environmental > Terrestrial > Soil > Vadose zone | place: USA... | reverse complement strand
TCCGGCATCGCCATCACCAACTTCTCTGATGGCAGCGGAACGCCGATGATTCCCGTCGATGAGGGAAATACCTCCTGCACCGCACAGCCGAAAAGCTCCGCCGCCGCCTCGCATGTGGCGCGCGCGGCCTTCAGCCCCGCCTGTCCCGCCGCGCAGTTGGCATTGCCGGCGTTGATCGCCACCACCCGCACCTTGCCCCCCGTCGAGCGCAAATGTTCCTTATCCACAATCAGGGGTGCGGCTGTCACTCGGTTGGCGGTGAATGCCGCTGCGGCGCTCGCCCGGGCATCGGCCACAATCAGCGCGAAGTCAGTGCGGCCGCTTGCTTTCAGTCCCGCCTTGGCCGCGCCAAAACGAAAGCCTTGAGGAATGAGAAATTGAGAGATGTCGCTCATGTGCTCCGGTAGTTGTCGCCGAGGTAAAACGCTCCAACCCATTTAATCTAGCAGGTGGGGGACGGATGACGGATACCGGGACTGAGTCTGCACCAACGAGCCAACCAGATCAATTTCTCGATCTTGAAAATGTAAATGTAGCGCGCGGCGATCGCGTGGTGCTTCACGATGTTAACCTCAGCATCCGCGCCGGAGAGCATGTCGCGATTCTGGGCCCCAACGGCTGCGGCAAATCCACACTCATCCTCGCCATCACCTGCCAGATTTATCCCATTGTCATCCCGGGCATGAAGGTGCAGATCTTCGGCCGCGAACGCTGGGACCTCACGCAGTTACGCAAGCAATTTGGCATCGTAAGCTCCGGCCTCACCGGCGCGGAACTCCCCGGCGAGCGCACGGCCGTCACCACCGGCCTCGACGCGGTAATCGCTGGGTTCTTCTCGGCATCGACCCTCTGGCCCAACCTCCACGTCAGTGAAGAGATGCGCGAGCGTGCAGTCGAAGCTCTCGAGCGCATGGAAGCGCTGCACCTTGCCCAGCAGCTTGTCGGCGAAATGTCCGCCGGCGAAAAACGCCGAATCCTGATTGCGCGCGCCCTGGTCCACCGGCCCAGCCAGTTGCTGCTCGATGAGCCCTCGAACGCGCTCGACCTCGCAGCCCAACGCGAACTCCGCGACACCCTGCGCCGCCTCGCCGCCGAAGGCACCGGGATCATTCTGGTCACTCATCACCTCGGCGACATTCTGCCCGAAATCGAACGCATCATCCTCATGCGCGCGGGCCGAATCGTCGGCGATGGATCGCGCGAAGAGATGCTCACCGCCCCCAAGCTAAGTGAACTCTTCAACACACCCGTCCGCATCGGCCGCGATGAGGAGTGGCTGCATAGTTGGTAATCGCGCCCGCTATTGATACGGCTTTACGAAATCTGCGCTGCCCCGAACCCACGCCATCAGAATCTCCGCAATCACTGGACCCAGGAAAAAGTAAGTGTACGAGTTCACCGCCAGCGCAAGATACGCCACCAGAAACATCGTCGAAATCGGTCGGAGCCGCAACGTCGAGTCTGGCCGTCACAGAATCGATGCGGCCAGAGCCCGCATCGTGGTACCATCTCGGCAATTGGCTTCGCACGAGCCAACCCGTGGAGGTAGAAAATGAGTGGCTACTCGAGACGTGATTTTCTAAAAACCGGCATCGCTGCCGGAACCCTGGCGAGCGTCGGCACCCTTCCCCTCGAAGCCGCGCGCCCCACCGCCACAGACATGGTTACCCTGGGCAAGTCCAACGTCCGCGTCACCCGCCTCGCCTTCGGCACCGGCAGTAACAATGGCCACGTGCAAGCCGCATTGGGCCAGCAGCAGTTCACGCGGCTCGTCCATTACGCCTACGACAAGGGCATCCGCTTCTTTGAGACCGCTGAATCCTACATGACTCCCGCCATGCTCGGCGAAGCCCTAAAAGGCATTCCGCGCGACAGCTATGTGCTCATGAACAAGGTCACGACCGATGCGGGAGTCGATCCGCACCAGCGCTTCGACGAGATGCGCCGTATCTCGAAGACCGAATACTTCGACATCATGCTGCTCCATTGGCAGCACACCGGCGATTGGATCGCGGAGACCGGCCGCTGGCAGGATGGAATTCTTGAAGCGCAGGCAAAGAAGACCATCCTCTCTCGCGGCGCCTCGGTCCACGGCCTGCCCGCCCTGCGCCAGATGCCCGGCAACAAGTGGCTCGAAGTCGCCATGATCCGCATGAACCACAACGGCACCCGCATGGATGGCCCCGTTCCCGATGATGGCAATCTCGGTCATGTTGATGAAGTTGTGGCGCATGTCAAGCAGGTGAAGAAAGACGGCATGGGCGTGGTCAGCATGAAGCTCTGCGGCGACGGCACCTTCACGCGCCACGAAGATCGCGCCGCAGCCATGAAGTTCGCCTTCCGCAACGCCGGAGTGGATTGCGTCACCGTCGGTTTCAAGAGCCCCTCGGAAGTGGACGAAGCCATCGACAACCTCAACAATGCGCTTGCCTAGGCCTTCCCCGGAATTCGCTTAGCAAATGCGCCATCCATCCCTGAGCGAGTCCGCCGCGGCGGACGAGTCGAAAGCCTGCCCTGAGCGTACTCGAAGGGGACCGCTTTTCGCTATGGTCCGTCGAGCTTGGAAATTGGCCCGCTCTGTTGTTAGCAAGTGCAAATGTGCAAATATCCGGTTTTCTTAGCACGTGAAGTCCGGTTTATGTTGATTCATCTAGTCTAAGGTTGCTGTATCCCGTAGCCGCATGAGCGGAATCATGCGGCTGCGTTCTCGGCGGTGATGGTTTTGAGGGCTTCGGTGATGGCTTGGTCCAGGGCTTCGGAGGTGCGTGCCTTGGCGGAGCGCAAGAACTGCTTGAACTTCGACCAGGCCTTTTCGATGGGGTTCAAGCCCGGTGAGTAGGGCGGCAGATAGCGCGACACGGGCTTGGATTAGTTCACGGATGCCCTCCACCTTGTGCGCCGACAGATTGTCCAGGATCACCGCGTCGCCGGCTGTAGTTTGGGACAAAGCACCTGCTCCACATAGGCCTCGAAGACCTCGCCGTCGATGGCCGATTCGACGGTCATGACCGCTTCGATGCCGCGCAGGCTCATGGTTCCCGGCGTGGTCAGCACCTTCCAGTGGCATTGGGGCGTGGCTTCGGCGACGCGCTCGCCTTTCGGCGCCCGTCCCCACTGCCGCGTCATCTGCGTGGTGACTCCGCTTTCGTCCGGGAACTTCAACACTCTCTGAATCGCTCCAAACTTCTCCTCGTACCGAAGGCGATGTTGCACTAGCGCTTCGTTCAAGTCGGTATTGAAGGGAATCGTTCGCCCTTCACCGGCCTCTGTCTTTGCTCTTCCAACGCGAAGGAATCCTGCTTTCAGATCAACGTGTCCCCATGTGAGCGCCCTTATCTCGGCATCTCTCAGCCCGGCATTGCGCGCAAGCATGAACGCTACCTGGATGTGAGGGCTCTTGGACTTGATGGTCTCTGCGCAAAGCTCCTTGATTTCACCGCTATCGAAGCCCTCCCGATTCGATTCTGGACCGACAGTTTTAGCTGCTGCTTCTTTCGCAACTGAGTTCGTATGATTTCTCCGGGATCGCCAAGTATCTTCAAGAGAAACCGAACTTCTTCGTTGATCGATTTCGGAGCTGCACCTTCGCGCAGCCACTCCTCCTGGTATGCCAATACGGAATTCGCATCGATGTCCACAGCCAACCTGGTACCAAGCAGGCGCGAAACGTGGCCGAGGGCATATTTGGCAAACCGGGGCGCGCGAAATCTCAGACGGTACCCCACCAGGTATTCGTCGATGATCTCCTTCAGGCTTCGTATCCGCTGCTCTCGGGCCTGGCCGATATTGTGAAACCCGGATTCAAGCTCACGTCTTCTCTGTTTTTCAGCGTCTCTGGCGAGTGTCTTTGAAGTTGACTTCGAAGATTCCCTAATGAGACGGCCCGCAAAATAGAACTTGTACCACCAGACTTCCCCTCTCCTGAAAACTGCCATACCCTGCTCCTTTTCCGCGTGAGGCGCCGGCGCGGAAGCGCAAGTGGAGAGTGAAGCAGGAGGAGGACTCGCGCAAATAGACGCGAAGGCTTCGATTAACCTGGAGATGGGAGGGAAGATTCTACCGCGGGCCAAGCGCCAACATTGAGAAAGAGTGCGACCGGATTGCATCCGTTTTGAAACAGGGTGGGCACAAAAATGGGCACAATGGCCAATTTTTTGCGGTTCCCGGATCGCGCTCAATTTCTCTAAGTTGTTGAATTTGCTTGGTGGACGCGGTAGGAATCGAACCTACAACCTGTCGGTTAAGAGCCGAATGCTCTGCCAGTTGAGCTACGCGTCCAGGTGGGTTGAATTGCCGTGAGGCGGGAGCCTTGATAACGGCTGCAGCATACAGAGAATCCTCTGCAGCCACTTGAAAAATATAGCACAGTCGGACTCCTGATTCCAAAGTGTGGGGTGGCTCAGAGCAGCTATGTGAGGGTGGCTCGGAAAGAGCTAAAAGGTGAAAGCCACGCCGGCGCTGATGCTGCGCTGGTCCTGGGCAAACATGAGAATGGAACCATCGCTGAGGACAAACGGCCGGTAACCTTGAGCAAGGAGATTTCGCACATCCACCATGGCGTCGACGCTTTTTGATCCTTCGTGGTGACGAGAGACCGGCTGGCGAAGATGAACATTGAAAAACGGCTCCGCAGCATTCATCGTAAATGGAGCCACACGAGTGACAGTTTCGTCGGGCTGCCACCTGTAACTGGCTCGCCAACGGGTACCGGTACCGTCGAGCGTTCCGGAAAGCGATAGCGAGTACATCGGCGAGCGGCGAGGATGCGCCAAAGCAAGAACCTGGTTGAACGGCAACGCGCTCGGCTTGCTCGGATGCTGCATCACCAGCGCGTCTCCATTGGCATAACTCACCCGAAGGTTGTTGCCGCCAGGAAGACGACGTTCCGCGGTAGCGACGATGCCTGTTGTAGAGAATCCAGGGCCAGCTGCGCGAATTAGTCCCGAAGCCTTGTCATAGAGTGCGTTGCCTGCGATCTGCGAAGTGTCTTCTGAAGCGAGGCGGCTCATCGCCTCCAGCACGGGATTGTTGAGGCTGTCAGCATACAAGAGAACCGTCAGATCGGTAGCATCTGTCTTTCGGAACCACGCGATCTCCTGGTGCAATCCGCGCTCGAGAGCGAGGTCGCCATTTCGGATCGAGAGCGAGGGCAGCCAGGCTCCGGGCCGAGATTCGTCTTCGGATCTACTGCCAGGCAGCGAGGTGGAAAGCCGGTAGCTCAGGGTCGAGCTATCGTCTCGACGCCAACCCACACTGACAAAAGGAAGGGAGGCTACCACGGTGTTCGGGGAATTCTGGCCGAAACGCGCGAGCACCTGCTGAGCTCCCGCCTCGACCTGGAATTCGTCGCCCATATTGATGGATTCCCACGAGCGAATGGCGGCTTCGTCCAGACCGCCGGAACCGGCACCTTCGATTTCGGGATGAATGGCAACCGCAGCGACCGACTGCACCGACCCGGCAAATCCAAGTTCCTGACGGAAGCCGAGCATGGACTCGACGCCGCCATCGGTTCCGGGCTCAAAGTCAACGCGCGCCAGCAGTTCGCGACTGTCTGATGGGGTGTCCTCAACTACTGCAGTGATACGCTCGCCGTTTTCGCCAAACGTACCCTCCTGCCCGGTGGCCATCAGGCGGGCTTTCAGTTTGGGTGCTGAACCTGGGCCCTCTGAAACCACCACAAGCGGGCCATCTTCGAGCCAGCGCAGCAAGGGGCGATTGGCTGCGGATCGCATCGTCCAGGCCCAATCGTCTTTTTGAGCGGTTCCGGCGCGAGGCTCAGCCGGCATCCACTGCATAACTTCATAAAGGGTGTTAAGAGTCAAATTGACGATGGTGTTGGAGCGTACCCGCACGTTTTCCCGCAAAGAGGGCAGGAATGAAGTGCCCATTGCCTTGACCGCATAGTGCCCGGGCGAGAGGGTGCTAAAGGTGAAGCGCCCTTTGCTGTCAGTGTAGGCGCTGGCGACCATGGTCAGGTCGGGACGGAGCAATTGAACTACTGCTCCCATTTGCGGAACCCCGGTGGAATCGCGCACAAGTCCGGTCACCGATGCAGAGGCCGCTCCATAGAGCGGAATTGTCCCCATACTCATCAGTACTGCGAACAACGCGAGATGGAGCCTGCGCATAATCACTTAAATGTTTGTGACCCGGCGGCGTTCCTGGCGAAAATTTCCCTCAAAACGTTCCGCGCCGGTTCCTGATCTGAAGTCTGGTAACCGCTTCGCGCAAAACGATGCATCTATTCCACGACAAAAGGTGCTGATTTTGCAATCTCTTGTTTCGAGATTGTGTCATTTATTTTGATCATCACCTTGTACTTGCCTGGCTGGAGTCCGGCCATGGGTAGCGATCTTTCCACCGTCAACTGGTCGCTGTGCGATCCTAAATCCTTTGATTCCAGTTGTTTCTCAAAAATAACATTGTTCGTCACGGTGTCTACGATCTGATAAGTCACCGTGGCGAGATTGCTTTTGCTGGCCTCGTCGATGCCGAGGTTGTAGACCTGCATCCAGAAGTTGAGGTCCTGACTGCGCTTGAACTTGATCGGTGTAGCCGCATTCGGGCTGACGCGAGGGCAAATCTTGGTGTTTCCAATGACGCAGTTGCCCGCGCCGATGGAGTGCGAGTCCACGGTGTTCATCTGGTCCGCCAGAATCAGCGTAGACGTCGCCAGCTTTTCGTCGTGGAAAGTTGGAACCTCGATGCCCTTTCCGTAGATGCCGATGTGATCGGGGTTATTGACGTCCTTGATGGCGATGTCGAGGCGATACAGGCCGGGCAGGAGCGGCAGGGCCTTCCAATAGATCGATTGGCGGTCGAGTGTCTTCTGAAGCAACTCCGCCGGCTGCTCGATTTCGACGGTGTCTTCGAAGGTCTGAACTGTCTTATGAGTCAGCGTGGTGACCTTGCCCAGGATGTTGACTACGCCCTTGGCGACATTCTGTTTTGTAACGAAGGTGACATCGCGGTTCTTGATCTGCAGCGTGATCGGGACGAGCACCGTATTTTCAGTGACTTTTATGAAGTCCGTACGGACATCGAAAGGAAAGATAGGGCCGTTGATCAGGGTGTGCTCAGAGATGAAGTTTTCAAGATCTTTGAACTTGACCGGAGGCGGAGCGAAGAGCTTGGCCGCCAGTTCGATGCGGTCGAACTGCTTGGACTGCTGGGTCGAGGACAGAGGCCCTGTTCCGAGGTGCTCCAGACCGCCATTGAATCGATCGGCCTTCTTGGCCATTCCCATCTCTTCCCACTGGGTCTGGCCGGCGCCGGGAACGCGCAGCAACGCATCTTTTTCGCCACGATCGATGGTGAAGTGGTAATCGCCGCACTGGCAGCTATCTACGAATTCGATATCCACGTTATCGCCGACACCTTCGAGGTAACGGTAATGCCAGACCTCAAAAGGAAAGGTGGAGGTTTCGCCGCCGCCCTCGTCAATGGGCCGGTTGTAGGAACCGCCGGAGGGGTGAGATTCGATGGAGTCGGGCTTGCCAAATGAAATGTAGATGTGGCCGCGATCGGTCTTCCAACCGGGCTTTCCGGCCGCGAAGTGCTCGTTGGCGTAGGCGATGCGCCGATAGTGTTCCTCGCGGAACTCGTTATCGGGAGAATCAGGATTGGGGTTGCGACGCAGCCAGAACTGCTCGATGAATGCTTCGCGCTCTTCGTCGTTGCTGAGGCTCTTGAACGATTTTCGTTCTTCGTCGGAGATGATGTAGCTGACGTCCTGTTCGAGCCAGGTTTTGTAGGCTCCCTTCAACTCTTTACGGACCTCTGCCCGAGCATTGAACTTTTCCTTGTCGGAGCGTTCTCGCTTGAGAGGATCCTCTTCCTGTCCCTGGCCATTGGCCGGCTTGGCTTGCGGTGTTGAGTTTGCGGACTGCTGGGCGCGAAGCCCGGGGGAAGGGATCAAAACGAGGCCGCAAACCAGTGCGACGGGAAGGAACCTACGGTTGGACATCATTGCCTTTGAAAACTCCTGGATGCGTTCATTCTACGGGTCCCAACAAGGCTGGGCAAGACTCCGTCTGGAGTTGTCTGGCCATTAGACGGTGCGGGGCCGGCGATGTCACAGGCGATTACGAGGAAATCAGTTAGACTGCCGTTGGGAAAATTTGAGACCTGAGAGACGGTTCATCCGTCAAAAAGGCAGGCGCAAACCGTATCAACTGACATTTTCTAAGCAATCCAAGGGCTGCGGCTGGCAGAGCGCCATGGGGCTAGAAAACCTTTAAAAGCCGCGGGGAACCATCGAGATGGCTTTTGCGTAAACTGATTCGGGAGACCTGGGGAGCAAGTACCGCACATGAAAAAGATACTTCTGATTGTTCTTGGGATATTAGTGGTCGCCGGGCTTGTCACCTTCATGGTGATCAAGCAGCAATCCGGATACACAAAGGTTTTGACGGCGACGATCGCGCGCCAGGATCTGGCAACGATCGTGAGCGGCACCGGGCAGATTAAGCCGACGACCTATGTGAACCTGGGCGCTACGGCGATGGGCCGCGTCACGCATCTCTATGTGAAGGAAGGCGACAAGGTCAAGAAGGGCCAGACGGTTGCCAGCATCGAGAACGTGCAGCAGGAGTCTGCGGTCCTCGGCCAAAAGGCTGCGATTGCGGCCGCCCAGACCGATATTGCCTCCTATACCGCAGCAGAAAAGACGTCCGAGGCCAACCTGGAACATGCCAAGGCCGATCTGGAGCAGAAGAAGCTGGATTGGGAGCGCGCCCAAGGTCTCTACAAGGCCGGTATCTTGGCAAAGCAGGACTATGACGCAAAGAAGGCCGCGTATGATACCGACGTGGCTTCAGTGTCGCAGGCGGTAGCGCAACTCAACCAGGCCAAGGCGCAGACCGACTCCCAACGTGGCCACATGCAGACGCAGCAGGCGACGCTCCGCGCCAACCTCGACATGCTCGGCCGCACACTGGCCATTGCACCGTTCGACGGCATTGTGACGAATCAGCCTATCCGCGAAGGGGAGACGGTAGTTGAAGGCATTCAGAACGCCCAAGGCTCCACATTGATGACCCTGGCGGACATGAGCGTGATCACTGCCGAAGTGAAGGTAGATGAAACCGACATTGTTAACATCAAGATCGGCCAGCCTGCCGACGTGACGGTGGATGCCTTGCCCGGCAAGGTCTTCAAAGGCCACGTGACGCTGGTGGGTGATCAAGCCATTCTTCGCTCCACGGGCATCGCCACTTCGCAATCGACTACCGGCACGGAAGAGGCCAAGGACTTCAAGGTGGTCATCACGCTGGATACCCCTTCGGACGATTTGCGTCCCGGGCTTTCGACAACGGCCAAGATTACAACTGCCCACAAGCCAGGCGTTCTGGCGCTTCCAATCCAGGCACTCACCATGAAAGCACCGGAAACGCCAGCCACGGGTTCTGGTAAGGTGCAGGCGGCCACCACCGGGAAACCCGGTCCGGAGCAACAGGGCGTGTACGTGATCAACAAAGACGCTCACGGCAAGCTTCGCGCCAAGTTTGTTCCCGTGACCACCGGCATTACGGGCGCAACGGACATCGAAGTGCTCAACGGACTGAAAGAAAACGATGAGATCGTCACCGGGCCGTACAAGACATTGCGAGGGCTCAAGGACGGTTCGCTGGTGAAGCGGGACACCGTGAAGGTTGCGCTGCCGGGCCAGGACACCAAATCGTAGCGAGCGGATTTCAAGAATGTAAGGGAACCGAGAGCCCAGGAAAGCGTAATACGAACACAAGGGCACGCGGGAAATGCGGCTTGTCTCGTAAGCACGCAAAACCGTATCTCAGAAGCAGAGGATGATATGGGGATGGCTTTGGACAGCATCAGCACTTTAGACGTAGCGCAACCTGCGACCCCGCCTAGCGGCGACGTAATTGTCGTCGAGGACCTGTGGCGGACGTATGACATGGGCATGGAACAGCAGGTGCAGGCGCTGCGGGGCATCTCGCTGCGCATCAAGCACAATGAGTACGTGGCCATCATGGGGCCGTCGGGCTCTGGCAAGTCAACGCTGATGAACCTGATCGGCTGCCTCGACACGCCTTCAAAGGGGCGCTACTGGCTGAACGGCCAGCTGGTAAGCGAACTGGACGATGACCAGTTGGCGCGCATTCGCAACAAGGAGATCGGGTTTGTGTTTCAGACATTCAATCTGCTTGCACGCGCAACCTCTCTCCACAATGTGGAGCTGCCGCTGATTTACAACGGCACGCCTGCGGCGGCAAGGCTTGAGCGGGCAAAGGAATCGCTGACCAATGTGGGTCTTGAAAGCCGCATGAGCCACAAGCCCAATGAACTATCGGGCGGGCAGCGCCAGCGTGTGGCGATAGCCCGTGCCCTGGTTAACAGCCCGTCAATCATCCTGGCCGACGAGCCTACCGGCAACCTGGATTCAAAGACCGGCGTGGAGATTATGGCACTGTTCGATACGTTGCATGCCAAGGGGAACACGATCGTGCTGGTAACGCACGAACCTGATATCGCCGATTATGCGCATCGCGTGGTGCATATCCGGGATGGCCAAATTTACTCCGACGAGCCCTCGAAACGATTCCGCCAATAAGACCAAATAGGATCCGAGTTTTCCACCACTGAACCGGAGAGATATCGTCTCTCCGGTTCATGTTTTTAGCGGTATCGCCGATGAGAACTATGTTGGCCAGTTTGCTTCGATTGGGCCACGGAGGCGAGGCACGTTGAGAACGATGCAGAATGTCGCCCAATTTCACTCTTATCCCCCCGCGTCGGTTCTCAGCCTTGTGGGGATGGATTCGTCCGATCCCCCGCAGGTGGCGGGAGTAAGCGCAGCCTGGCGCAAACTATTGCTTCAGGCCGAAATGGCGGCCCCACACGTGCAAGTGGCGACTGTCGAAGGCGAGCAAGGCTCGGGCAAACAGACGTTGGCGCGTTATCTGCTCAGCCGATCACCGCTTGCCGGATCGAACTTCCAGCGCCGGGATGCGCGCGAATGGCTTTTGGAGCATGGCGATCCGTCGGCCATGGCCGGGTTTACCTACCTTGACCGCGTAGACCTACTGGGGACACCCGGGCAGGGTCTGCTTTTGAGCGTCCTTAAGAGCCTGCAGGATCGGCCGCTGGGACGAATCATGCTGGTGGCCTCGTCGCAGGCTTCGCTGCGCCAGTTGGCAGGACAGGGTCTTCTGCTGCCTGACCTGGCATTTCGCCTCACTGCCGTACGATTTGCAATTCCGCCGCTGCGTATGCGCAAGGAAGACATCTCCCCTATCGCGCAGGCGCTGCTTGACCGCATCTGCGCCCGGTACCAG
>Ga0137378_10005156_pt1 | contig 11313 bp, 16 predicted proteins | sample SagtaG_21_FD_104813 | JGI IMG/M metagenome (GOLD analysis project Ga0137378, IMG submission 104813) | Vadose zone soil microbial communities from Sagehorn Ranch, Mendocino, California, USA - Sage2_L_60_16 metaG | ecosystem: Environmental > Terrestrial > Soil > Vadose zone | place: USA... | reverse complement strand
GCGTTCACGAGTTGTTGGGGGTTATCGTATTTGACAAGTTCCCGGATGACGATCCTCTTCAGCGGTTCGTGGGCTATTTCGACCATTTGGCTGCTCATTCCTGATTTCCTAACTGCGAAGGCAATAGATTGCTGGTTAAGAGGGTTACGAGGTAGAAATTCACGGTATCAGCTTACCCAAATATTCGAGCTGGCAGAAACCTTCAGCCTTGACAAGTTGGGTCGCTTCCAACCCGCGGGTCTTGGAGTGGTATCGTCATAAGGCAGCGAAGGCTGAGGGAACAGCTCGTTCCTACGCTTCCCAGCTAAGCCGCTACTGGCGTAATCTTCTATCGAGAAAGTATGGTTCGGTGGATGAGTGGGTCGAGGCGGTCAAGGTCGCCCAGAGAAGCCCGGAATATGAGGAACAGACGCGGTGGGCACGGGAACTGGAAGACTATCTGCATCTTGCCGCGTTAGCTGAGAGTTCTAAGGTCGTCACGGTCTCAGCGATTAGGAGCTTCCTGGGGAGGTTCATCGGTCCGAATTCAGCCAAGAATTACAAGTTCGCCTTCGAGATCGAGGAGCAAGAAACCGGTCCTCCGATGACCTCTGAAGAGCTTAGGCAGTTAGTTTCTGAAGCCAAGAACCGTCGCGACCGGGCGATCATTCTGACCGGGGTCTCGGCACTCGGGATCGCTGAGTGGTACTCGATATTTGGGAACACGAATTGGTGGAAGTATGTCGGGGCGATCAAGGCTGGAGACGCTCCTATGAGGGTAGATGTTTTTCGACGAAAGACCCACACCAAGTATTGGACGATGATATCAGACGATGGAATGGACGCGCTGAATGATCTGGTCAAGGAACGAGAGCGCACAATAGGGAGACCACTAACGGCATCAGATCCGCTTTTCATCACGACCTCCGGCACGCCTCTCAGCGTTGATGAAATTCAGCATCAGATACATTGGTTGGCAGAGAGGGCAGGGGTTCAATCGAAAGTAGGACATGTCTATCATGTCCGGTTCCACGCTTTCCGGCATTTCTTCAAGACCCTCTGCAGTAATTCCGGGATTCCTTGGGCCTATTCAGAATTCCTGCTGGGTCACAAAGTGGACAAGCTCGGATACGATAAGAGTCCGTGGACCAAGGAAGGGGAAGCCAAGATAGCTGGATTCTTCGACAAGCTGAGACCGACACTAAACGTTCTGACGCGCCGAGGCGGGAGGGGAGAGGAGCAGTCTCACTTCGAAGAAATCGTGCAGCTCCTCGCGCTGATGAAAGACACGGACATTCATGAAATGAGACAAATACTTGAGCGGAAGATCATGGAGAACCCGGCGCTGAGGGCTAAGATTTCACCAAAGACCACCGATAAGTCCGAGGATATGGGCTCGCGCCTTTGGCAATACCGTAAGCCGAACTTCTCCGGCTTGACCCGCCAAGATATCTTCTCGGTAGCTTCCCAGATAGCGAAGACTACTTCTTAGCCGGCTGGGAACATAGCATATTGCTGTAGCTCACAGACAACTTCTCGATGCTTACGATAATGCTCCTTACAGAACCACTTGCGACAGCCAAAGCAGAATAAGTCTGTCTCGCCTCCGCAATCTTCGACTTGACAGTGGGATACCATAGGTTAGGTAGGGCGAGGGACTTGATTGGTAGTAGAGGTAGGCGGCCCTCTCGGGCTAACAAGGATAGCTTGACGCTCGTAGACCAGGACACCGCAACCGTATTTGCGATATCCATAAGCCATATAGTCACCAGCAATAGGGAGCTATTGGAAATAACCTGAAACAGGCCTCTTATCGGCCCGGAGAGCTGATTTTGCCAAGAGCTTCCCGGCGGTCTGAGTATCCCTAACACTTATTAGGACCGGCGCTATGGCCCCGGTATCCTTGTCTCTGAGAGTCAAGCTACGGCGCGGCGACGTCGAAATCGAAGTCCAAGGCACGCAGCAAGAAGTGAGTGATGCTTTCGACCATATTGACGAGTGGTCCGACAAATTCCTCAAAACATACTCACCTGTCCCAGAACCGAAAAGCGCTGAAGAATCTGTTCAACCAACAGAGGATATCCCACGAATTGCTAACGTCAAGTCAAACGCCGATGCAGTAAAACAACTCTTGCTTTCAGGTTGGGCTCATTCTCCTCGAACGCTGAAGGAAATAGTTGATGCGCTTCGTACCAGTGGACTCTATGTTCAGTCCACGGACATTTCGGGAATTCTAACCAATCTCGTTCGGAAAGGTGAAGCAAGCAGGACAAAGACCGATCAAGGTGTATGGGGATACTACTTTGCATTTGCAAAAGTCGGGAAAGGTGTTCGTTTCATGGGCCCGACACCGACAGACGAGGAATGAGTGGGGAAACAGAGCGCGGAGAAATCCGGGTATTGGGTCCCCTCTGGCCTACGCCAGCCCGGTACCCAGAAAGTATTCGTGCCTCTGCCCTACAAACAAGTTAGGGCTTGGATTCTTCTAATAAGAATATCTTCAGATCAGCCTTTTAGTTTTCAACAGGGTCAATTTCCGGTCCAAATCAGCCTCAAAGAGGAGATTTGACGCAGACAGATGTGGCAGAATTCAATATCATTTATCGAAACCGCCAATAAGGTAGCGGCGTCCTGGTCTGCGAGAGTCAAGCTATCGAAGACGACGCTCTTGCCGAAGATCCTTCGAAGTCCTTCCTGAGTCTACAGTCGAGTCTCAACTGACCCCGTAACTTTCGGTATGTCCCTCTGTCCCCACGACAGCGGGTCAACATGGTGTCCCTCCTGGGTGAGGTAGATATTCTCGAAGAAAAATGACATCTAAGAAATCGGTCTTAGAGAAAGTCCTCTCGGCAATCGCGAGAGGCATAAACACCCAGCCAAGAGTTGTTTCAAGCCTCGGCTTATCGAATCCGCATGTCAACGGTGCACTTCACCGACTCATGAAGGAGCACAAGATATCGAGAGAGGCCGACGGTCGAAGCTTCGTCTATCGGAGGGTTCGTTAGATGCAGAGCGAAAGAGCCCTACTCAGACAGGTTCTTCCTCTCTGGGGGCGCTCTGTGTCTCTCGAATCCCCGCTAACGCCGTTTCTCGCGGAGGTCAAGGAGATGTGCATGGAATACGCGAAACGCATCGTCGCTAGACAGCAACGTGAGAAGCAGATCAACCTTCCGAAGCGAGGCCCCGCAAAGATAGGAACAGGGGTAAGACAAGTCAAGGATGGGGAGGTGGCTTAGATGCGGGCGAAAATTCTCGCCATCCCGATAGTGGCGGTCTTGATGATTGGAGCCGTCGCGGGTCTAAGCCTCTCGGGAGCATTTTCTCACGCCCCGAACACAACCAAGAATCCCGTCTACGTCGGTTATCTCACGGGCGTTGGTCAAGGCGGCATCAATGCAACGACTGCTTGGGGCGAGGTCAAGAACACGGGGAACGGGACAGCAACGATTCTGTTCCACTCTTTGAGAGATGATTCCCAAGCGAACACCCCGATAGTGGCGAACATAACAGACGGCATTCAACTCAGCCCGGGTCAGAGCGTAACTCTCAGCATTCAAGGAACCTTCCAATCTGGGCACAACTACCAATTCGCCTTCATCGGCGGCTCTGATTGCGGGCCTGCTTGCGGGGGAACATGGCGTCTTAACTTCTAAACCCCGCTTTCCTTCTTTTTCTGGTTCTGATATTCTTCTAAGTCCGCGGTAGCTTCTCTTTCTAAGTCCGGCCCGTTTTCGATTCCCAGTCTCAGATGCGCTACTTCATGCGAGAGCGATAGAAAGGGGTCTGGGCCGCCGAGGTAGATCAGAATAACGGGAGGCTTCGATTTGAGGAGCATTCCATTGCTTTCGAGGTCCTTATATCGACAATGAAGGTCTTCACATGGCGGTATCGGTTCATCTACTTGCTTGAGCCGGAAGTAGATTCCATGCCTCGTTTGGAGCCACTGAGAGAACGCCCACAATTCCATATTCAAAGTATGATTTCCCCAGGCCGAGTTTCATCAAGAGAAGTCTCCGCTATCTCCCTAAGTCGCCGCTTCTCTGCCATCTGCTTCTGATGATATCCTCGAAAATATTCTCTCTCTACCTCTCTATGCTCAAGTCTCGATTTCTGGAGGCATTGCGCGCAAATCTTCTTTCGAAGCTCTACGGTGCCAATCTTACATCGCGCGCATATTCGAATTCCTCGTAGCTTCCTTCGATGCCTCAACCCGCCCTCTTTCCTCTGCTGCTTGAGTCTCGCGTCGGCACATTCTTGGCAGGCGTGAAGAGTCGGGTATCGCCCGTCAGACTTCCTGCGAACCGGTCGAACGTGGCATATCTCGCACTTGTCAAAGTCTCGCACAGCCGTTGGATTCTTGGACCCAAGCCTCCTAAGCAGAAATTCTTGCTCTCGGAGCCAGACCCCAGGACCTGTAATGGCTTGGAAATTTGCACCTTCTTCCGGTATGTGTCTGTTGGCGTTATCTTGCCAAATCGGATTGGTCGCCACTTCGCCCTCGATATCTGAGAGAACCGGAATCTCTCGCGGTTGATACTCTGCGGGTCCAGACTGTAACGGATAGAGCTTGACACCGAAAGCTTTCTTGTTAGTATTCTTCGGGCACTCGACGGTGTGCTGAACAATCGAGATCAGCGGCCCGACTTCTATCTTGGGACATGAGCAATTCAACTATGGTACACGCTCTGAATTCTGAATGTTGACAATCGAGGGTTTGACGGAGGAGAATGAAGCGGAGCAAGTAGTTGGTAGATCAGAACTACTCCCGGCCGTCGCCGTTACCGGGCTTCTCCGCTGTTAGTTTCTACTTGAATGAGACATAATCTACGGCGCAAGAATAGGTCATGCGAGTGAGACCATCGCCACTATTGTTTGTGAATCCGCCCGATGTCATTGGGAACGCCACATCGACAAAGCCTTGGGAGCTTCTTCGAGCTACAACAGAAGTCGTGAATGAAATCTCACTGGCGATATGATCTTGCCCCGAGAGAGAAGTCGCGTTCCAAACCGTTCCTAAGATTGGTTCGGTTACCTTGATTCCTGCACTTTGTCCTTGAGAGGGAGTAGTGAGCGTTGAAAGAGCCTTCTCCCCGAACAACGTAAAGAGTGATGTCTTCCCGTTCTGAAAGTTGAAGGTCTGAGCTGCACCGGGAGTATTGGCGAAATAGCCGAAAAGGTCGCCGTAGTCTTGATTCGATGAGCTTTGAGTCCCGTTAGCGTCGTAGGTATATCGCGTTGTGTTCTGCGTATCATTCTTCACCGCGACGTAGAGATTCCCGCCGAAGGAAGTCGTTCTCATAACGAACCAATGACTCGTGTTCGGAAGCCACAGAGAACCGGGTTGTGATGGGAATTCGAAGTAGTGCTGAGAGGTATCGACCCCATTACCTGGTGAATCCGCTCCTTGGGCCTTAACATTCGTTAGTGGGAATGAGATGAATCCGCCTTGTATTGACGGGTCAGATTTACCAGGTTGCGGCCGATGGAAGAAGAAACTCGATATCGACTGTATGATCTGCTCAGGCAGAAAGGCACCCGAGAGAGAGATTCCGGACGGCCCGCTGTTCGTGTCATTGAAAATGGAAACATCGAGGGTTGCCCCGACGGGGATGCTTGCACCCGCCGGAAGCCGTATGTTGGTTGAGAAAAGAAGCCTGCCGCATGATATCGTAGGAGTGAATCGTTGGGCAAACCACTGCGTTGGAACCATAGTATATTCGGGTGAGGTTGAACCGTTCTGATCTTCCTGTTTTGTCCAGTTGTTCGAGTCGAACCCGGGCGTAAACCCTTGAGCGAGCCTACCTAACGCCATTTTGAATCGCCTTCCATGCTTCAAGACTTCTTGCTATCTTTCGGGATTCCTTGAACTGTTCGTAGGTCTCAAACCTGATCTGGTCCATTTCAGCATAGGAGAAAGGAGCCTCTCCGTTCTGAAGGCTCACCACATGAATTATTCTCCATACCTCTTTGTCGTTAGGATCGAATTGCCAGCAAGTTATGTCAGCGGGGAGATCGTAGAAGTACGCCCAAAGGTCATCATGAATTCCCTTAGCCGGATACAATCTCAATCTCCGGTCTTAGGTCCTTTTCCGCTTCTTTGTCGAGTGTGAACTTGACCAGCCCATCCTCGATGCGTACCGCCCCGATTTCGATTAGAGTCTGAACTGATGCCGCGAAGAATCGCTCGTTACAGTCAACGCACCGAGCGTAGCCGTTGCCAATAACCCACTTGTGGATATGCGTCATGATGTTTTCAACTCTGAAGCTTGTACGGTTCAAACACGGAATCAAAGATCCATTGGCAGAATCGACTACCCTATGGATAGAACACGGTCAGCCAGACTAAAACCGTAAGCAACTGACTTAGCCCTCTCTGATATCGAGGCTGACCAGTGGGGCCTGTACGATCTGCCTCACCGCGGGCCGACCCCGCATAAGATTGCTTCCCAGATAATGAGATTGAGTATCAGAGGAACGATGAGGAGCAATAGGAGAGCAAGAGCGAGGTCAGTATATTCTCCTCTATGGACCCGCTATTGCCCTCTAATAGGCCCGATTTGCTTCTTTTCGATATTCTCTACCAGTGGCGCTGTTTGAGATTTCGAGCGATTTTGAACATCAGTTTGGATGCAATTCCAAGCGACGACTTAGACAAATTGGACAACTTGGGTCGGTGCAAATTCGAGTGCCCGGGAGCTTACCAAAACCTTCGTCCCATGGCTTGAGAAATCGCTGGGAGATCACGCCTTCGCCATATTTCGTTTCAAGTCGCTGATGAATGATAGCCCAGTCCAAGACTCTCTCCAATAATGGGTCAATCTTTGTGCCACTTTGACGGATGGCTTCAGCCAATAATTCCGCTGAGACTTCATTCTTCTGTTTATCTTCGGCGGGCGACTCGAGAAGCTTTCGCTGAAGGTCTATGAGACTGGTTAGCTGATTATTCAGCACAGGTGTTAGGTTGGCTTGGCGTGTGAGATGTCCGATCCGCATCGCGACAATTCGCTTCAAATCGCTAATCGCCTCTGCCTCGGAAGGAAGCACTGAAGGCATGACGGGTATCTCGGGTTGCTCTTCTTGGAGCACTTTGACGATCTGGCAATTCTTCTTGTGGTAGCTGAGGTCAGTAGCCTTGAGATTGTGCGCGGGGAACCCATTGATGATTATGCTGTAAGGAGTGCCAATGATAATTTGTTCGTCGATCTTGTCCACTGTCTCTCGGGGAAGTTGCCCGATCTTGCAGTGGCAGTTCGAATAAGGTAGCTTTGTCAAAGAAATTCGCCCATCACGGATGAAGGCATTTCAACACAACTTTTGTACCGGGTCTTAGAGGATTTGGTGATAGCTCTGCTTCATGTTCTTGGCCCCAATGTTTTGAATTGAGGTAAGTGTCTGTTGCGTATGCGAATTCGCCGCCCGACTCATATCTGACTCGTGCCAGAAAACCCGATGTTCGTTCCTGAGTAGTGATATCAAGAAGTCTTACTTTGACCATTCTTCTCCATCTCTTTCTCGAGTTCTTGCGCCTTTCTGAGTTCTTCCTTCCAGCTCTGATCTAAGTATCGCTTCTTAGGAGCATGAACGCGGGACTCACCCATTTCTCGTTTAGGCAATCGAAATCCTACCTGATCTGATATTTTCTACCATTGTGGTTTCATCTTTCGAGAGTTTGATCTTTAGCTTGATGTTGCCCGCGAGAGTTCGCCTTATTTTCCAAACAGATATTTCCTTAGGCGTCGGTTCTCGCTTCGCAGTAGGCGAACCCATCCACATAGACGAGCAAACAGTGCACATGACCTTATTCGCCATAGGGTCAAAGTCACTGAAGTATTCGTTTGACTCGACACGGGTCAAGAAACCCTTACAACCATGCTTCGTAAAGGGGCGTGATGTCTCTTTAGATCGTCCAGATACCAAGCCCAGAATAGGGACCTTAGCAAACCCGGCTAATATGATCTCTCGCGTTTCTCAGCCCTTCTTTTCAGTCTTAGCTCGTTGGACGCTTCTATCTTTGCGATCCGGGACATTTTCGATCTACGGTGCCCCATTTCGATATTTCCTCCGACATTCTGGGCAGTAGAACTTCGCGAATTTCTCCCCGAAACGAAATTGCTTACCTTTGAATATCTGAGTCGGGAGCGAAAATAGAATACTGCATTTGGCACACGATACTTCGGTCTGTTCCTCAGGTGCGACCGAGGTATTGATGTAAGCATGCTGATCAGTCGGGCGAGAGACTGGAGGAACTCTCGGCTGACCGTTTTCGTCAAAGTTCTTTCTTACCCATTTAGCATACGCTACTGGGTCGAACGCGAAATCACCCAAGATAATCTACTTCTGAAGATTACCGCAAATCGAGCACTTCACCGCGTCGGGTGAATGTTCGTGCGGATGATCGGACTCTCTCGGGTGGGTGGTTGGAAGAAAAGTGCCTTGATCTGGATAGTAATCTCCACCGCGATAGCCCTTGTGATAGACTCCACTTGAGCCGCTGAGACCGGGCGAGGCAGGTATCTTTGCCGGAGGGTTCCTTTGGTGGCTGAAGACTTGGTCTAAGGTCGCATTCATCTCCTTGATGAAGGCGAACATATCATCTCTATCTTTGAGCCGTAAACCTGCAACACTCGCGATGAGAGCCTTGAGAGTTCCTTTAGCCTCATCTTCGTCGGTCGGTTTCAGTGCCGCACGTTGAGCTTGAGCCTGTTGCCCCCAAGGAGTCTTAGGGTCGGGTTGAAGCGCGCTGTCTTCCTCATGCTCTTGCATTAGAGCCGCTGGGTTGCCTGTATTCGGGGCTGGTGTTGCCGCCGTCGCTGGACTTTGATATATCTCCTCGGTCCTTCGCACGGCAAGCTGAGGGCCTAAGCCTGTAGGGAAGCTCGGGTTTGTTGGGCCGTCTTCCTCACTCTGAGATTGACCCGTGCCTTGTTGAGACCCTAAACCTATCGGGGGAAACATGTTCCTCGGGTCGCCTTGTTGAGGTTGAGCCTGAGAGCTCCCATACCTTCCTTCCTCTACCATTCTATCGCGATTGCCCAACGGGCCCACGATATCTTCGTAGCCCGGTAGAGGGTGAGTTACTCGTCCCATTTCATCGAATTGTCCTTTCTGAATATCACAGCCGCATGACCCGTATGCAGCTTTCTTGAGAGCGTGCTCCACTGCACTATTACAGAAGGCTCTCATTCCTCCTACGGGTTATCCACGATTTGGTCCCATTGGCAATACGCTGCTCTTTCGTTAGAAGTATATTCATTTGTGGATTCTTCCCCTTTTTGGTTTGAGACATTTTAGCCCAAACGTCAGGAGTATGCATCGGAGTTGCATCGGGTACAAACCTACCTTTCTTGATAGCATCTCGGAGGTTATCTTTGGCTGTCCCGAGGAAAAGATGTTCAGGACGAACACAGAGTCGGTTATCACAATGATGACAGATGAAAAGACCCTTTGGAATAGGCCCGTTCGTTAGCTCCCACGCTACTCTGTGAGCTGTTCTCCAAGGATTCGGGCTTGCCGAAACAATTCCATATCCGGAGTCTGTTTTCCCACCTTGCCATAGCCAACAGTTGCCAGTCATATTGACGTTATCCCAGAACAAAGGTATCAGCTCCAATCCGCTTTGACTAGCTTCCCTTGCTGGTCAAGGAACTTTATGGTCACAGGTGAGGTCAACGCGGCTCCGCCTTCAAGTCCACCGGTGCCTGCCGAAACAGCTACTGCGCACGGTATTGCCAGAACTGACTTCCCATAGGTCGAAGTCAGTGCATCTTGTCGAACGGTGCCGATCACAATATTTGATGCGCTGAAGGTGAAAGCTTGGATCGTGTTAGCGTAAGCGATACGAACCTTGCCGGTTGGAGTGAAGCCGGTCGCAGGATCAAGTTCGACCAATGCGGTAGCTTGAACGAACGTGCTGGTGAATGTGGTCATTTTTGTCCGCCCTCATTTGAAAAGGACCTCATGGATTCCAGCTTCGCGTATAGAATCCGAAATTCTTCCTCTGCATGCCGACCATCTATTAGCTTACCCAACATCGAGAGTGTAGAGATATTACCCAAGACCTTGTCTAACTCTGTGCTGAGTTGAGGATACAATTCTCGGATTACCTCCTCGGCAACTCGTCCATCTTTGATGCGAGAGAAAACCTCGTCAGGTTTGAACTGCTCGACGAGGCGTTTCTGAAGGTCCGAGAGGATCTGCTCTTGCTCTTGTTCTATCTTCGCCATTTTAGATCACAGCGTGTGCGTTGTCTTGCTGGTGTGATACCAGCGGATCGTTATTGTTGTCCCAGTTCCTACGGGTGCGCTGTCAGTAGCGGTTGCTGGGATGCTAATCCAAGATTTCTTCGCTGATGACCCTGCGCTGAATGGCTGAATGCCCGGCAATCCTGTAAGTCCAGTGAAGAGTTTACCGTCTATCTTGACGTTACCAGTAGGCACACCGTCGCCAGTATATTCGGCGACCAGGTTGATTTGTTTCTCTGTCATGTTATTCTAACCTCTGCTGCGCTTCTCTTTTCTTCGAGTTGAAGAATACCGACTTTCGGACCGGTGTCGGCGGATTGATCGTGTTTGGCTTCTTGTCTAACTCTTGCTGTATTTTCCGCATCGAAGGTTCATCTCCATAACGTCTAATCTTTCGAGAATCAGCCGGAGTGTAAGGTTCAATCGAAGCGTGGCGGCCATAGGTCTGGGATCGTGCTTCCGCAGAACTCAAACCTCGCGACTCAGCCCCGAGATTTCTACCGCTCACTTGGGAAGCTGGTTGCTTGAAATCTGGTGCGTCCTGTCGTCTGGAGTCATAGAAGCCGTCGGAAGGTTCCTCGATTGGTTTTGCTGTTCTTCCATAGTCTCCACCTTGTCCGTGAGCGCGAGGAAATTCATCGCGATCTTCGCCACCCGGACTCGGGTCATCGCTAAACTGACTGACGCTGGGTGCCCGATGATCACTAATTAGTTTGAAGACTTCTTTGAAGTCGGTTATTTCTTTCCGGGTCAGGAACGCTTTGACGCGCTCAAAGACTCCTTCGAGTTCTCCTGGATGAAGCTCCGCGTCCATTTGTTTGAGCTTGATCTGCCCGACTACTCCTTGAGATAGGAGCGTCTTAACGGCGCGAACTTCTTCATTTCGATCTATCTCTCCGGATGTCAAATCTTTCTCTACAAGTTTGGTGTCATCGTAGCGCTTTGCGATTGTTAGATCGATCAGCTTACGGACTTTGTCATATCGAGCCTTTTCGCGTTCTGCGAACCCTTCCTCGATACGCTTCTGGATTATGTCTGGCTGTCCCATGTTGTTACACCCTCGCCTTGGTTAGGTTGAGGATCAAATGCTTCG
>Ga0137378_10005155_pt1 | contig 11313 bp, 10 predicted proteins | sample SagtaG_21_FD_104813 | JGI IMG/M metagenome (GOLD analysis project Ga0137378, IMG submission 104813) | Vadose zone soil microbial communities from Sagehorn Ranch, Mendocino, California, USA - Sage2_L_60_16 metaG | ecosystem: Environmental > Terrestrial > Soil > Vadose zone | place: USA... | reverse complement strand
TGAATCTCCCGCTGGAACAACAGAATCTCCGGCCGAGACCTCGCCCAGTCCGTAAGTTCCTCGGCTGCCCTCTTGCGAAGTCTTCCCCTGAGAACCGGGGGAAGACTTCTGCTGTACAAGCGCTGCATATCAACAAAGAGCGACGGGCTGCTCGCAAACTTTTTTCGAAGTCCCGCAGTCGCCGAACCGCCGGGGTTCTGGAAGGCGCTGCTTGAAATCACTTTGTTGTCGATAGCAGGATCAACGATCTCCAATGCCCGCGGCAGCTTCATTCTCCTTTCCAAAAGCACGCCGGTTGACGCGTGCGGCGGAGTACGAACGCGTGAAACGAGACGGTTTTGCACAGCGGGGAAAATTGCTGATGCTCAGTGTGGTCTCAGTGAAGAATTCCGGGCCGTGTCGCGTGGGTTTTGTTACTTCACGGCGCCTCGGAGGCGCAGTTGTCCGCAATCGAGTTCGACGTCGTCTGCGGGAAATTGTGCGCCAGTACCAGCATGATTTGCGAGAAGACTTTTGGATTGTACTCATCGCCAGACGTGACGCCGCTAGCGCGGACTATCACGCGCTGGAACATGAGTGGTTGCATCTGGCAAAACGCGCTTCTATCCTGCTTTGATGCTGGGATTGCTTCGTTTTTTCATTCGCATTTATAAATGCACGCTCTCGCCGCTTCTCTGTTTGCTTTGCGGTCCTAATTCAGGCTGCCGGTTTACGCCTACCTGTTCGGCTTACTTTTTGGAAGCTGTAGAGGCGCACGGCATCGGCCACGGAAGCTGGCTCGGATTGAAAAGATTGGGGCGATGCCAACCGTGGGGTGGGTGCGGGCACGATCCCGTGCCACCGCGCTGTGGCCAGGGATGTCAGGCTACTAGCCTAACTCGGCTGGCAGGCTGCCAGCCTGTCGAGTCAGCCAAGCTGGCTGATATCCGACCTTGCGTGTGATCGTGCGAAACCGAATTTATTATGGATCGAACCGCGTGGATTGTCGTTACCCTTTGCGTGATTGGGCTAATTGTTTGGCAGATCTACGTCGTAAAACTGACACCACGCAGACCGGCGTCCATCACAGTTACGCAGCGTTCTCCGTCACCAACAATTTCTTCCAGTATCGCGCCGCAGCCGGGTAGCCCGGGTCCGATCACGACTCCCACACCTGCCGAGGCGGGTGCGAGTTTCCCGGAGAAGATAGAAACGCTCCGCAATTCAGATGTCGAGTTACGTCTGACAAATCGCGGCGGCGGGATTAAGGATGCGGTCCTGCTCAGGCAAATGGCCGAGAAAGGGCAGCACGTCGTCTTAAATTCAACGCAGAGCGCGCCAATAGGTGTAATAATCGAGCCCCGGGAGAGTCTCGGGGCACTAACGCTTCCCGAGTTTACCGCATCCACCGAATCGGATTCCGCCGTGAAATTTGAGCGCACGACGGCCCAGCAAGTCGCCATCCGGAAAAAGTTCTTCTTCCAAAAATCTTCGGAGAATAAGGACAACTACCTGATCGAAATGGATGTCGATCTTGAGAATCGGGGAAGCGAGCCGTATCAAAGCGCTGGTTATTTCGTGGCGCTTGGATCCGCGGCCCCTATTCATCCCAGGGATTATCCTTCCTACACGCGCCTGGCCTGGTGCATCGACGGAAAGGCGAAAGGAATCGATGTAGGTTGGTTTGGCAGCAGTGGCGGTTTTCTCGGCGTGGGTCAGCGCGCTGCACGACCCTCTTATCAAGAGTCTATCACCGGCGCGGAATGGGTTGCTGTAAGCAATCAATTTTTCACTACGCTTATGGCGCCCCTCACCGCCAAGGCGACTGGCGTATGGGGCCGGCGTTTCGATATCGAGCGCGCGCCGGACCAAAAACTGCTTGGCATCGAAGGGGCGCTCGGGATGCCGGGATTTCAATTGCAGCCCGGGCAAACGTACAGCGCGCGTTTCGAAATCTATGCTGGCCCGAAACTTTACCATCGCCTCGCGCAACTCCCGCATAACGAAGCCGAGATCATGGACTTCGGGATGTTCAAGCTGGTGTGCCAATTTCTGCTCAACTTTATGAATCTGCTCCACAGCTGGCTGCGTGATTATGGCCTCGCCATCCTGGCGCTCACCACCATCATCAAGCTTACGCTCTGGCCGATTCAAAACAGAGCAAACCGTTCCATGCGGCAGATGGCTGCACTCTCGCCGAAAATGCAGGAGTTGAAGGACAAATACAAAGATGATCCAACCAGGATGAACCAGGAGTTGATGAAGCTTTATAAGCAGTATGGCATCAATCCCGTGGGCGGCTGTTTGCCGATGATGATTCAAATTCCGATCTTTTTTGGCCTCTTCAAAATGCTTGGCCAGGCGGTCGAGTTGCGAAATGCAAAATTTCTCTGGGTAAAAGATCTTTCCCAGCCGGACACGATAGCGCATCTGCCGTTGCTTGGTTGGCCGGTTAACATCATCCCGCTCTGCATGGCCGCGACTCAGATTTGGCTCATGGCGATGACGCCAAAGACGGGCGATCCCACTCAACGCCGGGTGATGATGTTCACGCCGCTGATCTTTCTATTTATCTGCTACAATTTTGCCGCAGCTCTGGCATTGTATTACACCGCGCAGAATCTTTTCAGCATCTTACAATTTTATCAGAACAAACGACAACCCATGCCGACACTCGAAAAAGTTGCGCCCGCCGGAAAACGGAAACGATGATGACTCCAAAGGACCTGCTCGATACCATGCTCGGTTATCTCGGTTTCGTTGTGCAAATCGAGGAAACCAGGAATGAAGGCGGCAACCCGACACTGCAGATTTATACTGAGGAAAGCCGACGCCTCATCGGCCGCAACGGCGAGACGCTCGAGGCGATTCAATTTTTGCTCAACCGACTGTTGCAGGCCAAAGATAAAGATGCTGAAAAAGTAATCGTCGATTGCGAACACTACCGCTCCATGCGCGAAGACCGCATCGTGCAGCGGGTGCGAGAATTGGCTGACCGCGTGCGAATCACCGGGCGTTCGCTTCAGCTCGAGCCGATGAATTCCTACGAACGGCGTCTCGTTCACAACGCGTTTAAAGACGATCCTGACGTGGCGACCTGGAGCCCGTCCGATTCGGCGCGCATCAAGCAGATCACGCTGGTTAAACGCCAGCCAAAAAGAGAAACAGCACAAAAAACGGCGGCTTCCTAGCGGCCGAAATTTTCCGTAGCGGCGCTCTGCCTGCCACGCCGAAGATTTACGGAGGTGGGTGAGCGCCGAAATCAGAGCTCGCCCCGTATTCTCGGCGGTCCGAGACAGCCGCTGCAGATTTCATTTGGATCGCGCAACATCAGTGCCGCTTCCTAAAGGCACCTCCGGGCGCCAGCGGAACTTTTGGAGAAGCGGATTTGGTTTTTCCTCGACGGCGTCGGCGATAATTCCTCCAAGCACCGGCGCAAATTTGAATCCGTGTCCGCAATCCCCAGCGGCAATTACTAGTCCTTTGCGTTCCGGATCACGTGCGATCCAAAAATTTCCATCGTGCGTGTCGCAGTACATGCAAACGCGCGTGTAAACAATTGGCGCCTCGACAAGCGCAGGAAATGTGGATCTCAGAAAATCGCGCAACTGTTCTTCATCGGCTGCAGTGACGACGCGTTCCGGAGAATCGGGAGGCATCTCCCGGCCCCGGCCGTGGTTTGCAATTTTCACCACGCCCTCACGGCTGAGCGGGAACCCGTAATAGCCCATTCTTGAAATGTCCGCGCCAAAAACCGGGAAACATTCAGGCGCGAACAGTTCAGGCTGGGAAGGCCTGAGGTGAAACACCGGTTGTCCAGTCGCCCGAAAAAACTTTCGCGTGAACGGCAGAACGTAAGGTGTCCACGCGCCGACTGTCATCAGAACGAGATCGCCGGCGATCCGCTTTCCATCATCGAGCGCGATTCCTTTCACACGATTATCGTCTTCATCCAATTGCGAAAACCTGGCGCTTTCATGAAGTTCAACGCCGGTAGATTTCGCGCGCTCAATTAATGTCGCAACGACGCGACCGCTTTCTACATAGCCCGCTTCCAATTCAAGAACGCCATCCCGATAAAGTTCCGGATTCCAAGCCGGAAAACGCTTCCACAGCTGCGCCGAGTTCATGCGCTGAATCTTGTGTCCGCGCTGTTCTAATGTTTTGAAACTTTCGTATTCAAAATCCCCCGGCTTCATATCCTGCCGGCGCACGAACATCACGCCGACCTCTTGATACAACTCGAGGCCAAACTCTTTATTCCAGGCGCGCCAGAGTTCGATCGAGCGTTCGGCCAATTCGGTGTATTCTTCATCTGCTCCGTAAGCCGCGCGGATTGCTTTGCTGATGTCTGTAGAGGCTGCCAGCGGGTGCGGCAAAGGCCCCGGATCGATGAGCGTGACCTTGTGACCGCGCCTTCTTAACTCGATCGCGGCGGTGACGCCGTTAATTCCAGCGCCGACAACGATCACTCTCGACATCTCAGAACAGCGCACGTTCTAACGGCGTTTGTGTCAAGCCGATGTTGCTTATTTGCCAAAGGGCGAAGTACGCACGTTGTGCTAGGCCGCTATTCGCAGCGCGCGTTCCCGTTCGAGCAGGGTCGGATGCGAGTAATAAAAACTGCTGTAGAGCGGATGCGGAGTGAGATTGCTGAGGTTTTTTTCGCTCAATTTGCGCAGTGCTCGAATGAGTGGCTGCGCCTCTCCCATTGTCGCACGCGCAAACGCGTCCGCCTCGTACTCGAAACGGCGCGACCAGATGTGAACGACCGGCGAAATCCAGAAACTTATCGTTCCCGCCAGCAGCGCAAACAGCAGCATCGCAGGAACGACATTCGCGGCAGCAAAGCCTCCCTGATGCTCGAAACCAAACGCGCGATATAACCATTCCTGACGCGCCAGCCATGCGATCGCGGCGAACGCCAGAAGGACGCTAGCTATGGAAACGCCGAGCAACTTCAGTACGTGGCGCTTTTTGTAATGCCCAATTTCATGTGCGAGCACGGATTCCAGTTCCGGCTCGGTGAGCTGCGCGAAGAGCGTATCGAACAAGACGATTTTTCGAAAACGTCCGAACCCGGTGAAAAAGGCGTTAGAGTGGCGCGAGCGTTTGCTGCCATCCATTAGCTCAATGCTGCGCGTGGGAAAGTTGGTGCGCTGCGCGAGTGCAAACAGGCGCTCGCGCAACGTTCCTTCCGGCAGCGGTGTGAACTTGTTGAAGAGCGGCATGATGATCGCCGGCGCAATCAGCAGCAGGAGCAATTGAAACGCGATGACAACCGCCGCCGCCCAAAGCCACCAGTTTGCGCCCCTCCACTCGATCAGTTTCAACACCAGCGCAAGCAAGGGATACCCGAGCAGCAATGCGAGGAGAAATCCTTTCGTACGATCGAGGACCCACGTCTTCAGGCTTGTGGTGTTGAAACCGAATCGCTCTTCGAGTTTGAATTGCGCGTACCAGGCAAACGGCAGTCCGGGAATGCTTAACGCGATGCCTGTTACGAAGAGGAAACCAGCCATGGCCAACGTTGAAGTGCCGAAGCTCGCGCTGAACCTTCCAAACGCCCACGGCAACACGCCGCTGAAAAGCACTGCTATGAGCACCACGGCATCGAACATGCTGGCGACATCTCCAAAGCGGCTCTTCGCCAGCGTATAATCAACCGAACGGCGATACGTCGCCTCGTCAATCATTGCGCGAAATGCAGGCGGCACATCCTTCGCGCGCGCGCGAACGTGACGTTGGTTCAGTCGGCTGAGCGACAGTTCAGTGGTTGCGCGCGCGAAAATCAGAACCAAAGCAATGGTAGCGAACGGCGGCATGAAAAACTTCTGCTTCTGCTGCTTTGGCGTGTTTAATGGACCCTCAATTCATTCGGCGAATTCGAAAATGATTTTGCCGTTTCGTTGTTGCCGATACGCTGCTTATTGCAGCCCTTCGCGGATAGGAACACGTGCGTGATGGCAAAAAAAGGCGCCGAGCAGACCGTTTTCTACTCGCGGGTGCTGCCAATGTCGTTCGAATCCACCGCTGCTTGAGCTTGCGCGGTGAGAAATTCGCGAACGTGGTTCAATTCATCTCGTGAGCCACCAGACTTTGCCGTTTGTGCGGCCAGCTTCGCATAATAGCGGCTTGCATCTTCCTTGTCACCAGATTGCTCAGCAGCTCGTGCCGCTCCATATAGTCCTCTGAATCGTCCCGGATAGATTTTGAGCGCAGCTTCGAATTCCCGCTGTGCGTCCTTCGGTTGGCCCAGTTCGAGTAGCAGACTGCCGAGCTGTTCGCGAATCGGAACAAATGCGCCCGGCGAAACCGGATGCTTGCCCAGGATGTCTTCGGCATCGGCGGCCGCATGCAACATCTGGATTGCTTCGTTCTTTTTACCTTCGCTTGCCGCCATCCAAGCCGAAGCCGCTTGCACCTGGAGGTCGAGATGGCTCTTGAAATAGTCGAACTTGGGGTCCTTTGTTGCGTCGCGTAATTCCCGCATTCGCGCGATCGCTTTCCGCGCACCGTCGAGATCGCCGGTATGCGCTCGTCCGAGCGCGTGACCATATTCGATTAGAGCTTCCATAAATGGGAATGAAGACCAGTGTGGGAGGTTCGGAACGGCCAATCCCGCCGCCGCTGCCCAATCATTCCGTTCGAACGCGTAACGTGTTGGGATGGCGGCCAGAGCGTAAGCCGCGCTGAATTCCAGCTCCGGGTTTGTCTTGCGCACTCTGGCGGCAAAATCGACAATCTTCTTTGCCTCAGTGTCCTGGGCTTCCTGCAAATAAGAGTAGGCCAAGTAATCGAGCGCGTGTAACTCTTCGGCTTCGGTGGCGTCGCGATGGCGCATCGCCGCATAAGCGCGCGAAGCTTCGGCCGAAGCTCGATTGGCAGCTATGGATTTATCCCACATCGCCAAACGCGTAAAGATGTGCGATGGCATATGCAGCGCGTGAGGTACCCATGGCGCGATGGAATCATAACTTTGGGCCGCGGCCAGTCCGCGTTGGGCGAGCGTGGGATAATCGTAGCAATGGATCAGGTAATGAACGACGCCGGGATGGTTTGCGTTTTGTTTCCATAGCTTTTCCAGGATGGCGGCTGCCTCAAGTTGTTTCGACAAACTCGTGTCACTGGGCGTGGCGTAACCCACAGCCAGGACCGCGAAAGCGTAGAAGGTTTGGACCTCAAAATCGTCCAGATACTTGTCGCGGAGCTGGCGCATGGCTTTCTCGTAGGCGATCACCCGGTCACGCGGTCCGACTGGTCCATGGCACGATTGTCCAACCGCACCTGCGGTCGAACCCTCCGGCGTATTGTAATAGACATTGAGTGCCGTGATGAACCCTCGCTCGCGATCCGTGCCAGCGTCCATCGCCATCGCTTTTTTAATGGCCGCTTTGCCGGCGCTCATTTCGTCGGGAGTGGGTGGTGTCCAGATCGGATGCCACCATGTCATCGCGATTCCCCACTGCGCCATCGCGCATTTCGGGTCCTGCTCGGCCACGGAAGTGAAAACACGTCGCGCTTCCTCATAAAAGAATGAATGCAGCAGCGCTACCCCGCGCATGAATTCCGGTTGGACAGCGTCCGCGCATGATATCCGGAAATCGACTTTCCCAGCTGCGCGCAAATCGCCTGGTTTAGGGACGGTCGCGCTCTGGAGATCGAGAACACCGAAACTGCCAAGGAAGCCGATTAGCAAGAATATGCGACGGAAAAAAGTCCGAAACACGCCTTACGCTGGCATGACTGCCGCTAGCCGGCAAATTTGAAAATAATCTTGTGGCCGCGTTTCCTTAATTCAATCCCGGCTGTAACGCCGTTAATACCCGCGCCGACAATAATTACGGTTGCCATCTTTATCCATCAGCTTGCGAGAAGCTTCCGATAGAAGCGGTACCAATCACTCTGAAAGCGTTCGGTGGGATCATGGTTTCTTTTCAAGGCGAGAAATCGTTTGAATTGCGGGTAACACGCCATGACCTGCTCGGGTTTCGCAAATTTATGATAGGTTAGATAATAACTTCCGCCGCGAGCTATAGCCAAATCGATCAAGCCGCGAAAGGAGCACGCCGACGTTTCCATGCCGCCTGGTGTATGGAGTGTGAGCAGATTGAAGATGATGCACGCATAAGATTCCTTGGCCCAAGCCAAAAAGCTCTCATCGTCTTTTTCGATTAGTCGGACGGTACCGTAGATGGCGATTGTATGATTGGAGCGCAACAGTTCCGCCGCCTGCGCTAGAAAGTCGGAAAGGTCTGCGCGCGGAACGTAGATTTCGGTAATGATGAGGCTCGATTGCTCCCCTCCGATCTGCTCGCGAAGCTTCTGCGCATAATTCGGCAGATAGGCGCTCAGCTGACTTGTATCGGACCAATAAGTCTGTCCGTTCGTCGATAAGTAGTAATCGCTATAGCGCTTGAAAGCCTTTTCGCGATCGGTGTAAGCAAGCCGCAAGAGATCCAGCCAGTCATCATCGCGTAACTTTTTTTCGGCGACAATCGGTTCGCGCTCGTCGATCGGCTGGTAGCAAGAAAATACACCGCGCTGGAGAAAGTCCGGCGATTTTTCATCGACTGAAAACTGAAAATCACCATAAAGAAACTTTTGCGCTATCCGTTCTTCAAAACGATTGGCCAGATCTCCCGCGCGAATTATTTCAACCGCACGTCGCAATTTTTGCCGGGGAACAAGCCGAAGCGTTACGCTGTCGATTAATCCAAAAAGCCCGTAGCCACCGATCGCAACTCGGAACAATTCCTGGTTTTCATCGCGCGAACAGCGGATCAATTTGCCGTTGGCGTTGATCAAGGTGAATGATTCGATATTGGAAATAAGCGGCTTCATTGCCAGTCCGCGTCCGTGCACGTTGGACGAAAGACTCCCGCCGAGCGTGAATGTGTCTGCGCCGGTTTGTTTTTGCGCAATACCCCATTGCTTTGCGCTATCTCGTTGAGCTGCCAAGTAACTGCGAATCAGTTCCGGCCATTGGATGCCCGCTTCCGCTTCAATTAAACCACGCTCTTGATCGAAAGAAATCACTCGATCAAGTGAACGCGTATCGATACAAATACTGTCGGTGGCAAACTGCTGGCCACCCATCGAATGCCGGCAGCCCGAAAGGGAGATTGGCAAACCTTTTTGCGATGCAGAACGCACAATTTCCGCAAGTTCGTCTCTAGTGCGTGGCACCAGCAGTTCGCGAACGCGGGTGCGATTGAGCTGCGAATGGACGTCATTGACCCAAATCTCTCTTTCGCGTTCTGCTAAAATTCGCGGCGCAAGTGCGAAAAGCGCCGCCGTGCGTATGAATTCACGCCGGGTCAGCATGCGGAAGCTTAATCGAGCCAGTTAAATCTCAGCCAGGCAAATTACCTCGCCTCTGGCAATGGCTTCATCGGCCAGCCCGGCTTCCATTTCGCGCAAATCATCGTGATCGAAAAATCGAATCACATGCCACGGGCGTACAAAGTCAACAAGTTCACCTCGCGTAGTCCCCCAGAGGAATGGTTCGCCGCGTTCACGCAACCACCAGTCAACGAGTTTGCTTTGCGAATCGAAGCGAATTCGGCCGTCGCGCTGCTTTTCCATGAAAGTAAATGCTAAGCGGCTGCCCGGAGCGCTTAGAGTTTTCAATGTCCTCATCAACAACGAAACGACATCTGCCCGCAGATACATCAAGAGACCTTCGGCGATCCAGCATGTGCGCTGAGTCGGATCGAAACTGCTTTTGACCAGCGCCTCTTTATCGAAAGCGGTGGCGTTCAAATCAACTGCGACAAAATGCAATCGTTCAATGCCAATTTTAGGAAAGGCGCGGAGTTTGTGACGTTGCGTCGCCGGATGATCAATCTCCCAAAATCGCGCAGCTCGAAAATCCTGATGTAATTCGAAACTGAGCGGATCGAAGCCCGCGCCGATTACGACGATTTGTGCAGCTCCATCGATAAGCGCTGAGCGCACGAGCCCCGCGATACATTTCTTTCGCAGAACGTAATGCAGCAAAATTCCTGGGACCGTCATACGCTCGATCAATTTGGCGATGGGTCGAAACCAGCTCTGTTGGACAATTTTCGAAAACAAACGTGTCTGCGGTGAATACGTCTCGAGCATCTGAACGCACAAATCTGCGGAAGTCTTCAAGACGAGATCCGAGTGTTTCGGATCGCGATGGAGCAGAACCAGGCTGGCGGCAATGACCAGTGCCGTCCGACTAGCTTTTTCGTTTTGCACCTAAAGTGAGCCGACGCTCAATCGCCGAAGTCGAAAATGATTTTGCCGCCGCGTTTGCCTTGCCCGGCATGCGTAACCGCCGCTTTCGCGTCGCTCAGCGGATAGGCTCTTTCGATTTTCGTCTTGAGCAATCCACGCCTGGCCAGTTCAAACAGCGCGTCAAACGCCTTCATGCGCTCCTGCACCGTCGAGTTGTCGTACCATTTATTGATCCAGATGCCTCGAAAACGGAGGTCTTTGAAGATGAGCAAGCCGTTGGGGATTTTCAGCGGTTGCAAACTCATCGCTCCGAAGGTGACCAGAGTCGATTCGGGCGCCAGACAATTTGCGAGACCCAGCGCGCTTTCGCCGCCGACAGCGTTTAAGCCGAGACGAATCGGCGCTCCGGCGGTCGCGTCTTTTACTTCGTGGCGAAGATTTTCGCCATCGACAAGCACTATGTCGCCGCCTTCGCTTCTGAGTTCATCGATCAATTCTTTGCGACGAACTACATTCACTGTCTTGTAACCCAACTCGTGCGCGATTTGAATCACCGCGCGTCCTGCCGCGGAATTCGCGGCGTTTTGAATGAGCCAATCTCCGTGTTTCAGATCGGCATAATCATGCAGCAACCGCCATGCGGTCATCGGATTGATTTTCAACATGGCTGCATGCACAGGCTCGATTCCGGCGGGGACGACGACCAGTTCATCAGCTTTCACCGCAACAGCGTCCCGCCACGTACCGACGTTGTGCGGCAGAATTACCAAGGCGCCTTTGGCGACATTCGTGACATTCCGGCCGACATCGACAACTACGCCTGCGCCTTCGAACCCGGGCGTCGCCGGGAGCTCTGATCGCACCGGATATTTTCCTTCGATTTGATTTAAGTCCGCTGGATTGATCGGCGCCGCGCGCATTTTTACGACGGCTTCATCCTGAGCTGGTGTTGGCCAGGGCTGTGATTCGACATGTAACACATCCGCTGGATTTCCGTGCCTTTCATAAACAGCTGCGTTTATACTTTTTCCCATCAATGTCATCGCCACGCCATCCTCACGCTTCCGCAAACAATCTGCAAACCGGCGCACGCATCGCCCTGTTTGGCCTTGCCATTAATGTGTT
>Ga0137378_10005151_pt1 | contig 11316 bp, 8 predicted proteins | sample SagtaG_21_FD_104813 | JGI IMG/M metagenome (GOLD analysis project Ga0137378, IMG submission 104813) | Vadose zone soil microbial communities from Sagehorn Ranch, Mendocino, California, USA - Sage2_L_60_16 metaG | ecosystem: Environmental > Terrestrial > Soil > Vadose zone | place: USA... | reverse complement strand
TTCCAATTCAATAAGAACATCGAGCGGCGCCCGATCCGGTGTGGATTTACCGTTTTCTCTAAATGCACGGACATCAGCGGGGGGAACACAATCTCGGGACCATTTCATTGGGCCGGTCCGACCGATCAATACTTTGCTGCGGTGTTCATCCCGGACGATCCCAACTCGGCGGCGATGGTCACGCTGCGCAACTCGATGTCGGTTGCGCGCGATCCGCAGAAGCCGGACTCGAAAGAGGTCACGAACGTCGACGTGATCGGTGCTGCGGTGGGGAACCTGCACGGTGCGACGGTGGAGCGGGTATTCGTTGGTCCCAAGGAATTGGAGGTTCTGCAAAAGGTCCCGGTGCCGGGCGTATCGGGCGCCGACAACGACCTGAACGGACTGGTGGATTTTGGGTTCTTTGGAATCATTGCGAAGCCGCTCTTCCTGTGGTTGAAGTGGATGTATCATCACGTCGTCCCGAACTGGGGATGGGCGATTGTTCTGCAGACGCTGATCCTGAGCCTGGCGCTGCTGCCGCTGCGCATCACGCAAATGAAGTCGATGCTGAAGATGCAGCGCGTCGCGCCGCAGATCAAGGCGATCCAGGAGAAGTACAAGAAGTACGGCCTGCGCGATCCGCGTAAGGCTCCCATGAACGAGGAGATCAGCGCTCTCTACAAAAAAGAAGGAGTCAATCCGGCGGGCGGCTGCCTGCCGATGCTGATCCAGTTGCCGTTTCTGTATGCTTATTACAAGATGCTGTCGATTGCGCTTGACCTGCGGCACGCGCACTGGCTTTGGATTCATGACTTGTCGGCGGCCGATCCAATGTTCCTGTTGCCGATTTTCATGGTGGTCAGCATGCTGGTTACGCAGAAGATGACGCCGCAGCCCGGTGTGGATCCCGCGCAGCAGAGAATGATGACCGTGATGATGCCGCTGATGATGGGATTCATCTTCTTCCGGCTGCCCGCGGGCTTGAATTTGTACTACGCGGAATCCAACTTGATTCAGATCGCGCAGCAGGCGGTGATGAACCGCACCAGGCTGGGGCAGGAAATGCGCGAGATGATGGCGAAGAGGGCCCGGAAGAAGGATAAGTGAAGGTACTAGCTCCTAGCTCCTAGCTTCTAGCTTGGAGCGGGCGCGATCGTGGAGCTAGCAAGACCCGCTTCTCGCAAAGGATGCAAGAAACGGGGCACCCAAGGGAGACTCAAGCTAGAGGCTAGTAGCTGGAAGCCAGGAGCTATTCGCGTGTCCATTCCCGACAAACTCGCTGCTGCAAAAAGGATCAACGAATTTCTGCAGGCCGTGATGACCCATGGCGGACTGCGGTTGAAATACCGCATCATCGTGGATCCACCGCTGCCGGAGAACCGCGACTGGGAGAAGCCCGAGATCCTCGTCGATTTTGCGGGGCCGGACTCGGCGCTGCTGCTCGACCGCGGAGGAGAGTTGCTGCGGGCGCTGGAACTGCTGGCGCTTGAGATGTTGCGGCTGCCTTCCGGTGAGCACGAAAAGATTTCGTTCGACTGCCAGAACCAGAGGTCGTTGCGGATCCAGGAACTGAGGACGGCTGCGACCGTGGCCGCCGAAAAAGTTCGGAAGACGGGAACCCCGTACGAGTTCAGTCCCATGTCATCGCGGGAGCGGCGCATCGTTCATCTTGCCCTGCGCGACGAAGCCGACCTGCGCACCGAGAGTGAGGGCGAGGGAATGCGGCGGTGCCTTGTCGTTTATCCCAAGGACTACAAGCCGGCGGGGAAGCCAACGCCGCGGACGCTGCCTTAGTTCCCACTTACGCGGAACTTCCGGCAGGAGAGTGTTGTGTACGCAACCACGAGCAGGGAGCGTACTCCACTATTACCAATCAGGTTCGTGTGAGCGCCGGTCTCCTTCTCCCCTCCAGGGCCTCTTCCAATCTTAGCGGCTCTCCCCCACGACTTGCGTCCCTTCGGCAAGCTCAGGGCAAGCCGTGGGCTGTATTCTTTTGCCGCTCCCCGGCTGGAGTTCGCGGGCTTCACTCCACTTCGTTCGCCTTGTTTCGTTGAGCGCGGTCAAATTGCCGCGGAGAACGGTGCTGGCTTCCCACCCGTTAATGACCTTGATTCGTAGCGTTGCGGGATCTGCGATTTGGGGTAAGAGAGGGGATGCGCTTTTTGGAGCTGTGGTGGCGGCTCGCCTCGCTTCGCTTGGCGGGACGGGCGAAGGGCCCGTCCCCACACCAGCGCCCACACAGCGCCCGTCCCTACACAGGCAAACTGAAAGGCCCGCGTTCTAACGGCCGGCGGCTGCGGCTGCGGCTGTCGGCGCCGTGTTGCTAATGTTCATGGATTCGATGCGGTTCAGGACCGACTCGAGGCTGGCGCCGGTGTCGGTGCAGGCATCCACGTAAGGATGACGGCTTCCGTCGACGTGCATGACGAGCACACTGATCTCGGAGCTGGCCTTTTTCACCATGTAGGGCAGGTGATGACGATCGTTGCGGGTCAGGGTCGCACCCAGCACGACCAGGTCGAACGAGGTTTTCTTGAGAGCCTCGGTCACGGCGTTGCGTCCTTCGGCCGTTTGGACGATGTGTCCGGCCTTTTGCAGGGCCGCGGCTTGCGCGGCCAAAACGTCCCCATCACCTTCGCCATAAAGAATTCTAAGTTTTGATTTCGCCATTGATTTCCCTCAAATAGATATTCCCTGCTTGGCACCCGATACACACCGGTACCTGAGAGTCACGGTAGCAACCGCCGGGGGCTGGGGAAACGTCACCGAAGACGCACGACGAACGGGACTAGACTCGGGACTAGCGACCGAAAAACCAGCCGAGTACCCCGTAAAGAGCTTCCCCTTAAGCGTCTGCGGCGATACACTTCTGCGCGGAGGGCTTTCCGATCCATGTCGGCGACACTCGTCTGGAGAGCTGTACTCATATCGTTATTGTGGACACCCTGGCTGGCCGCGCAATCGGGCGGCGCTTCGAGTTCAACTACCACCTGCAATCTGGATGACGGCCGGCAAGTCTACGTGCGCTACAACGCTGTCTCCAACAAAGAGAAGCCCACTAACGGCAAGCCTTGGAGCCCGGGCGGCGCGCCCATGACGTTATTTACAGAGGCGAAACTGGCTCTGGGGAGTTCGGTGATTCCGATCGGCGCGTACACGGTCTATCCCATACCAGCGAAGGATCACTGGACATTGGTTGTGAACAAGAACGTTACGCCGGGCGCGGCGTATGACGAGAAGCAGGACATTGCGCGTACGCCGATGGAGACGGTGCAGGTGGATCAGGCCTCGGAGGCGCTTGAAGTGGCCTTCGCCCACGTGGGCGCCCGCTGCACGCTGCGGATCTACGCGGGCAAGAGCGCATCGTTCACGGACTTCACTGCGAAGTGACGTCGCGCGGGCTTCGCGACTCCGCGGGCGAGACGCCCCTTCGGCAGGCTCAGGGCAGGCTCCCGCTACAGCCGGCAAAGCCCGCCCTGAGCTTGTCGAAGGGATGCCGGCGCTACAATGCTCTGCATGCGCCGGTTTCCGCTCCTCTTCTTTTTTCGCTTCGTCTTCTTTCTCGCCTTGCTCGGCGCCGCGTTTGCTCAATCGGGGCCGCGGGTACAAATCTCGCACACTACTGAGAGCTTACGGGGCGTGAGTGCTGTGTCCCGAGAAGTTGCTTGGGCTAGTGGGACGCATGGGACTTATCTGCGGACAATTGATGGCGGGCGCACGTGGACTCCGGAGCAAGTACCGGATGCGGGCGCGTTGGATTTTCGGGCGGTGACGGCATTTTCTGCCGACGAAGCGTTTCTCATGTCTGCCGGGCCGGGGGAGCAGTCGCGGATTTACCACACCACCGACGGAGGAAAGCACTGGCAATTGCAGTTGACTAACACGAATCCCAAGGGCTTCTTCGACTCCATGGTGTTCTGGGACGCGAAGCACGGGGTCGTTCTCGGGGATCCGATTGCCGACGAGTCGGGGAAACTCAAGTTCGAAGTTCTGCTGACGGACGATGGTGGGCAGAACTGGCGGGCCATTCCGCCTGCGCAAGTGCCGGCGGCGATGGAAGGCGAAGGGGCGTTTGCGGCGTCGAATACGTGCATCGCGATTGTGGCTAGGGCTTCCGATCCGAACATTTGGTTTGCGACCGGAGGCAAGGCTGCCCGCGTGTTTCACTCTGGCGATGACGGTAAGAGCTGGGAGATATTCGACACGCCCGTAGTTCACGGGCCGGATTCGGCGGGAATTTTTTCGATTGCGTTCCGCGACGCGACGCATGGCGTGATTGCCGGTGGGGATTATAAGCATCCCAACGACGATGGGCCGAATCTGGCATTCACTGAAGATGGAGGGAAGACCTGGACGCTCTCGCCGCTGCATCCGCTGGCTTATTTTTCAGCGGTGGCTTATGACCGAAGAGTGAACGAGTCTGCCATGCGCGAGGGTATGAGCGAGAAGAAGGCGCGCGTGAGGGCGATTGCGCCAGAGAGGATTTTTATCGTGGGACAGGATTTTGCGTTTGATTTCCGGCCGCCTAATAATCCACGACGGATCAACGGGAAGAAGAAGATGGGGATTCGGTTCAATGCGGCTGGCGCTTATCCGGAGGGCGGGGTGCTGGTGGTGGGCCCGAAGGGCGCGATGGCATTCATTCCGTGACGGGCTCGACGGCGACATGCTGGCGCGCAAGTAAACCAAGAGCTTCAACCACAGGGACACAGGGGGACACCGAGGAGGCGCATTTCCCTCGGAGACCTGTCTTCCCATGCGCAGCAGGCCATTGACCAGTCGCCACTCTCGCACTGTCCATGTGACTAAAGGGCTATCACTTCCTGTTCTTTTCATTCGGCGTCATATCAACGAAGATCATTTAAGAAGATTAGTCAGTTGTCATCTCCCTCAGATTGAGAACCTTGTGAAAAACATATCTCTGGCCATTCTTGTTTTTGCCGCAGCAACTCTTTCGTTCGCGCAGACGTCAACCTCTGTTATTTCTGCGAATACGGGCGCTCCGACGACTGCGACCACGGTCTCGCGTACCACCAAGGCAGTGCATTACCGGCTGCAGGGCGGGACGACCAAGGTGGATTTTCAGGGGACCGATCTGCTGCAGCGCGCTTCGGGTGAAGCCAGAGTTGAAGGCAAGAAGACTAATTTCGAGATCGATGCCAAATTTCAGGGGCTGGAAGACGCGACCAAATTTGGGCTGGAATTCCTGACGTATGTGGCGTGGGCCGTGTCGCCGCAGGGGCGTCCGGTGAATCTGGGCGAGCTGTCTCTCGATCACAGTGGCAACGCGCACGTAAAGGCGTTCACCGACTTGCAGACGTTTGGAATGATCGTGACAGCGGAGCCGTACTTTGCAGTGACGCAGCCGGGGAACATGGTGGTGATGGAGAGTGCGGCGGTCAACGGCACCGGGGGCGAGGTCATCGACGCCAGGTACGAGTTGGTGACGCGGGGCACGTACTCCTCGACCAACACGCATATTCAGGACGCGATTTTCGGCATCGACAGCAAGACTCCACTGGAACTGTTCGAGGCGCGCAATGCTGTCCGCATCGCGCACATCGCCGCCGCCGACAAGTATGCAGCGTCGATTCTCTCGAAGGCCGGTCAGCAGTTACTGCACGCGGAAGAGTTTTACCGGCAGAAGCAGAACAAGGCGGCAGTGGAAGCCGCCGCCAAGGAAGCCACTGAGACCGCGGAAGAAGCGCGGCTGATGGCAGTGAAGCAGAAAGCGGAAGATGAAGCGCAGGCCGCCGCTGCAGCGCGTGAAGCAAAAGCCCGCGCGGACGCGGAAGCCGAAGCCAAGCGGCGTACGGATGCGGAAGCGGCTCGTGCCCAGGCCGAAAAAGCCCGTGCTGAGGCCGAGCAAGCTCGCGCCCAGGCCCAACAGGCTCAGGCCGAAGCCGAGCGAATGAAGCAGGAAGCAGTGGCCGCTGCGGCGGAAGCTGGGCGCCAGAGAGAAGAGGCGGAAAGGGCCAAGGCTGAAGCCGTGGCCCAACAGCAGGTTCTTGCGGCCGAAACGGACAAGGCTCGCGCCGCCGCGGCGCAATCGGATAGTCTGCGGATGCAGGCGGAAAAAGAAAAGCAGGAGCTGCGCGCCAGACTGCTGCAACAGCTGAATTCGATTCTGGCGACGCGCGACTCGGCCCGCGGGCTGATCGCGAATATGTCGGACGTGTTGTTCCGCAGCGGAAGTTTTGAGTTGCTTCCTGGAGCGCGCGAGCGGTTGGCGAAGGTTTCTGGGATTGTGCTGGCGTATCCCAGCCTGCATGTCGCGGTCGAGGGACATACGGACAGCGTCGGCAGCGATCAGTACAATCAGGATCTGTCGGAGCACCGCGCGCAGTCGGTTCGCGATTATTTTGTGCAGCAGAGGATTTCCGCCCACTCGATTGAAGCTCGCGGCTTTGGTAAGAGCGAGCCGATTGCGTCGAATGATACGGCGGAAGGGCGTCAGCAGAACCGGCGCGTGGAGCTCGTGCTGTCCGGGGATGCTATCGGGAGCGTGGGCGACGAAGGGCCGGCGCAGACGGCTACCGCACAGAACAAGTAGGCGGTACGGATGCGGGCCTCTGTGTTTTAAGCATTGGGGCGCCAGCGCGCGTCGCCAGTATCCGCGCGAGATCCTTCTCTTCGCCTGAAGAACGGCTCCGTTCAGGATGACTCCGTAGTGACTAATATTCTTAACCCATAAACTTTGCCTTCCGGCCCGGCGCTACACTGGAGTGTGCGCCGTTCGTGGAGGTCGGATGACCAAAGATCATGAGCAATCCTTACGTCAACATCTGCTCGAGCTTCTGCGTGGCGGAGCAGCGCATGCCACGTTCGACGACGCTATGAAGGGCCTGCCAGCGAAGTTGCGGGGCGCTAAGCCTGAGAAGTTTCCGCACACGCCTTGGATGTTGCTTGAACATTTGCGCCTGGCGCAGTGGGACATTCTTGAGTTCAGTCGTAACGCCGAGCACGTTTCGCCGGCGTGGCCTGTCGGGTATTGGCCGAAGACGGAGGCGCCGCCGAGTATCGCGGCCTGGAACAAGAGCGTCCAGCAGTTTCGGCGGGACTTGAAAGCCATGCAGAACCTGGTCGCGAATCGCAAGACTGACTTGTTTGCACGGATTCCGTGGGGCGACGGGCAGACAATTTTGCGGGAGGCGTTGTTGTTGGCGGATCACAACGCTTATCACATCGCGCAGTTGGTGGATGTGCGACGGATGTTGGGGGATTGGAGGGGATGAGGTGTCGGGATCTGTGCCGTCCCTCCGGGACTTTATTCCGGTTTTCCTGCTTTACCCAGCGCTGAAGCGCTGGGCTAAGTTCTTGCGCCCCTCCGGGACTTTTTCATTCTCACCTGGCCACCCACAGCTTGCGCTGTGGGCTGCATTCTATCGCCTCTTAGCGTCTTCAAAGCGGTTAGATCGCGACCGGTAATGAGGGTTCTTGAGTTCTGCGGGCCTCGGGGCGTTTCCGGAACACGACTTTTACTCCTTCGCGCCAGCGCTCGTCAATCCCTACGAATTCCCAGTCGATCTCGGGGAAATGTAGCGCAGCAGGATGTCGGTTGCGGGATGGACGTGCAAGGCGGGCGCGACCAGGTACAGGAGCGGCTTTTCCGGCGACAACTCTCGTTCAGGGAAATATCCGAAGCGGGGAAATTCTGCACGACTGTGATGCCACTGAACTCTGGACCAGTAATCGAGGCCTTGCAGGGGCAGATGGATATCTTCGTCGGCCTTGAGTTCCACTACCGCCAGTCGGCCCTCGCGCGTGACGGTCAACACGTCGAGCATGGCGCGGTCCGAGGCGGAGAATGCCGGGACCTGAGAATAGAGCGAGCGTGAGTCCTCGGACTGCGAGAGCAGGCGCTCATCGATTACGCTGACGTCGGCGACTACGAGCGATTCCAACCAGCGTTCCGGACGCAGGCGGAACAGGGGATGCTGGCGCGGGCCGTAGGGATGGCGAGTGTCGCGGATGGCGGTGAGCAGTTGCAGGAAGAACGGGAAGTTGCGCTCCTCTAGAACGCGCTCTTCGGCGCCTACGCCGAAGACGATTTCCTGCTTGCTGCGGAAAGTTACGGCTTCGGCGCCCATGCGGGCGCGGGCGAATTCCAGACCGCGCCAGCGGAAGGCAATCTCCGCAGCGGAGAGCACGGCGACCTCGCAGTTGGGCAGGATCGCGCCGATTCTGGCGATCGAGTCGGCGAAGCGTTCGAGCGCGGCGGATTCGTTGGTGGCGTGGACCAGGCGCGTGGCGACGTTGCCTCGGTCGGAGCAGTCGATCTCGGTCAAAGCGTCATGACGCTCGTCCAGTTCAAACAGGCTCCATTTGGCGGCGGCGCGGTTGAGATTGGCCATACGTTCGCGGACGAGCGCGGAGCATCCATGCGGCACAAACAGGCGGAGACCCTCGACAAGAAATTTTCTTGCTGAAGACTGGCGGCAGACTTCGAGCCAAAGAATGGCGAAGGTCAGTGACGCGTTGATGGACGCCCGAGTCTCGGAGGCGTTGATTCCGAGAATGGCGAATGCCGACTGGCCCTGCCGCAGTAGTCCGCGGGTGTAGATTGGGCCGAAGGATTTTTCCAGGTCGATGGCGGTGGTCATGCGCGTGATGGTGAAGCTTGGAAAGTGGCGCTCCAGGGCGCGGCGCAGCTTCTGCTCATAACTGATGCGGGATAACTTTTTGGCGGAAGGCGAGCGACGGTCGCGCTCGCGGCAAATTTCGAGCTTCGTGGGACGCGACTGGCCGAGGCGTTGCACGAATAGTTTCAAGGTGCCGTGTTTCACCTCGGCATCGAGCACGCGGCGGACAGTGTTGCGTTCGGCCGACCAGAGGTGCAACAGGCATTTGTTGAACTCTCCGGAAATCGAGTACTTGGCCTGGCTCAGGTCGAAGGCCACGGCTCCGTTTTCGAGCACGACAGCTCCTGAGGCTTCGCTGAGAAAGTCTTGCACGGTGCGGGTAAGGGCGTCTGGGGTCACGAATGGAATTCGTCCACATTGGGAGGGGCGGTGTCTGTGACGAGTGACCATCGTTATTCGGGGGCTTGTGGAAGAGTTTGCTTCGAGGGGGCGGACGTGGCTCGCGTATGGGATAATGAATGGAACCGGTCATCAATAGAATATGGAGTAGTCTGCTTTCGAGTCCCGTCTCGACTCGGGGGCATCTAAATTGACGTGGATAAACAACTTCTGGATAAACAACGCTTCTTCTTCGAACATTACGGCCTGACCGAGAATGATCTGGAACGCTACCTCGGGGCCGCGCTTTCGGCGGGCGGCGATTATGCCGATCTCTATTTCGAATATCTTTCGTCGACGTCGCTGATGGTGGACGAATCGATGGTGAAGTCGGCGTCGCAGGGCATATCCGTCGGATGTGGAGTTCGCGTCGTCTCCGGAGAGCGCACTGGCTACGCCTATACGGACGAAGTTTCTTCCGAGCGCATCTTGCATGCGGCGCGCACTGCGGCATTGATTGCGAGCGCTCCGGCGAAAGCGACGGTTGCCGGATTTCAGAAAGCGGCGGCGCGGAGTTTGTATCCGGTGACGCTGCCTTCGGTGGACGCGGAGATCAGCGCCAAGGTCGAACTGGTGATGCGGGCGGACAAGGCGGCGCGAGCTTACGATCCGCGAATTCAGGAAGTGCGGGCCAGCTACGCGGACGAATTGCGGAACATTCTTGTCGTCGGGTCGGACGGTACATTTGCGGAAGATTCACAGCCCCTCGCGCGCATGAACGTGTCGTGCATCGCGAAGACGGAGGGGAACTCGGCGCGTGGTACCTCTGGCGGTGGCGGGCGCGTAGCGTTGGATTTCTTTTTCGGCGAGAAGACCCCGGAATTTTTCGCGAAAGAATCGGCGCGGCAGGCGATTTTGCAACTCGACGCGCGTGAGGCTCCGGCTGGTGAGATGGAAGTGGTTCTAGGGCCGGGATGGCCTGGTGTACTGCTGCATGAGGCTGTGGGACACGGGCTGGAAGCGGATTTCAACCGCAAGAAGACCTCGGCTTTCGCAGGCTTGATAGGCAAGCGTGTCGCCAGCGAAAAATGCACTGTCGTCGACAACGGGACTATGCCGTGGCGGCGTGGGTCGCTCAATGTGGACGACGAAGGCGGGTCGACCCAGGAAACCGTACTGATTGAGAATGGCATTCTGAAGGGCTATCTCAGCGACAAGCTGTCTTCGCGCCTGATGGGTATTGCGAGCACGGGCAACGGACGGCGGGAAAGCTACGAGCACATCCCTATGCCGCGCATGACGAATACTTACATGCTGGCGGGGCAGGACAATCCGGAAGATATTATTCGCTCCGTGAAGCACGGGATTTATGCGGTGAACTTCGGCGGCGGGCAGGTGGACATTACGAATGGAAAGTTCGTGTTCTCGGCCTCCGAGGCGTACATGATTGAGGATGGGCAGATCACTGCGCCGATCAAGGGTGCAACGCTGATCGGTAACGGGCCCGATGTGCTGACGCGGGTTTCGATGGTGGGCAACGATCTGAAACTCGACGAAGGCGTGGGCACTTGCGGCAAGGATGGACAGGCCGTGCCGGTGGGCGTGGGGATTCCCACGCTGAAGATCGATCGGCTTACGGTTGGCGGGACCGCCAGAAAAGATCCCGGCGGCTTCATGCAGTAGAACTTCTTTGCCACGGATGCGCACGGATTGCACGGATTACCTCCTGAATCCCGCGCGACGAAGTGGCCGAATTTGATGTGTGGGCCCCTCCGTGGTTAAGAAATCTTATGTCTTCTACTCAAGTTGAAAATCCAAAAACTAAACTGGAAACTGATTTGCGCGAAATTGCGCAGGATATAGTGCGACGCGCCATGGCCGGTGGCGCGACGGCTGCCGAATGCGTGGTGCGCGAAGGCGACGAATTCTCCACGCTCGTCCGTTTGGGACAGGTGGAGACTCTGAAAGAGTCGGGGTCGAAGTCGATTGGTGTGCGTGTGTTCTTTGGGCAGCGCGCCGCCAGCACTTACTCAAGCGATTTTTCCAGCGCGGGGCTAGACCGGATGGTGAAGTCCGCTTTGACGCTGGCGAAGATTACATCGGAAGATCCGTTCGGCGGAATCCCCGAAGCCTCCCAACTGGGATCGATTCCTGGCGATCTGGCTCTTTATCACGAAGATGTTTACTCGCTACCGGGAGCGGATCGGATTGACTACGCGCGACGCGCGGAAAAGGCAGCGCTCGATTTTGATCTGCGCATCAAGAACTCTGAAGGCGGATCGTTCGACGCGGCTACCGGGCACAAGGTGCTGGCGAATTCGCATGGCTTTGTGGGGGAATACCGCCGGTCTTATTGCTCGGTGGCGGCCGTGCC
>Ga0137378_10005139_pt1 | contig 11329 bp, 9 predicted proteins | sample SagtaG_21_FD_104813 | JGI IMG/M metagenome (GOLD analysis project Ga0137378, IMG submission 104813) | Vadose zone soil microbial communities from Sagehorn Ranch, Mendocino, California, USA - Sage2_L_60_16 metaG | ecosystem: Environmental > Terrestrial > Soil > Vadose zone | place: USA... | reverse complement strand
TCAGACTGACCATAGCCTTTGAGCGGTCGGAAGCCTATTTGGCTTCGAGGGTAAAATCAAGCTTCGCAGTTTCGCCTGCCTTGACTTCGATTTCCTGCTTTGCCGTCCCCGCTTTGCGGTGAGCGGCTTGAAGAGTGTATTTCCCGGGGGGAACGTTGGCGATCTTGAAAGTGCCATCCTTGCCGGAAACAGCGAAGTAGGGATGATCGAACACACTGATCCAGGCGAACATCCAGGGGTGAACATCGCACTTAAACTTCAGAAAGTTCTCCGGTTTAGAGAAAGCGAAGGTCAAAGGCGGGCCGTTGGGCGCCTGGGCCTGATTTTTTTCGTCGTTACCCGCTACTGCCGGCAAGGTGTGGACATTGTGCAGGACCGGATCTGAATTATTGACCAGGATTTTTTGGCCCGTTTGCACGGCCTGAATCGGAGGCAGATACTCGCAGCCCTTTTGATCCAAGGTGACGGATGGCGCAGAGGCGCCGGTGGACTGGCCGCTGATGCCATTCAACGAAACGATCACGTCGGCCAACTCACTTTTGGGTCCGACGACATAAAAGTGGGTCGTGGGGACCGTGGTGTGCAGCTTGCCGCAGTTGGGATCGTCCTTGAGCGGGGTGATCTCTTTTTCGGCCGGCGGCGTCCCTTTCAGAGTAACGGTCCCGGTAATGTCGGAGGCATGGGTGGCTTGCAACGCGGCCGCAAGGCCGACGACAACGATCAACGCAGAAGTTTTCTTCATATCATCATTGGTTTCCTCGATTACAAAAGCCGGAGGAACCTATCATCGGGGTTTTGGCGACGCAAGGGGTTTGTGAAAGTTTTCACAAGCAGGGCGGGCAGGGCAGGTTGGAGATATTTTTGGTTTAACCAGGTTTAACTTGGTTTAACTCGCTTTAACTGTGGCTGGTAATTGGCCCGGACGAAGGTAGCTTTGTCCACGGGATTGTTGAATATTATCCGACCATGAGACAGATGCTGCTCTTCCCGGACCCGCGGCCCCTGGTGGAACGGTTGGGGGCGGAGTTCTTCCGGCAGGCGCCGGAGTGTCCGGGCGTTTACCTGATGCGAGATTCGGAGGATGAAGTCCTCTACGTCGGAAAAGCAAAGAACCTGCGAAAAAGGCTGGCCAGCTATCGCGTGGCCAATCCGCATCGGAAGCCGCGCAGACACTTGAGGTTGTTGCGCGCGGTTGCGCGCGTCGAACTGCAGGAGTGCCCTGACGAATCGGCCGCACTGACCAGGGAATCGGAATTGCTGCGCGGTTTGCGACCCCGTTTCAATCGGGTTGGGACCTGGCCTGGGCCGCCTCGGTTTGTCGGTTGGAGAGTAACCGAGCAAGGACTGCATTTGGCGGTCAGAGAAGTGATCGAAGCCGGCTGGCATGGCCAGGGTCCGTTCGGAGCCAGCGCGATTGCGTTACGTGCCAGCCTGGTGCGACTGCTGTGGTGTGCGATTCAGCCTGAGCGCGGTCTTGCGGGAATGCCCGAAGGATGGTTTTGCGGCCGGTTCATGGAGCAGACAACAATTCCATGGCAGCAAACGGGCCAGGTGGATGTCGAGGCACCGGGAGCGGGTTTGAAAGCGCTTTTCGCGGGGTGCCCGGATCACTTCGCGGCGTGGATTCGTGAGCGCACTTCCATGCAGAGTCATCCCTTCGAATTGGCAGTTCGCGAGGCAGACTTGGAAACCGTGAGCGGATTTGCCAACCACCAGCAGCTTGCAGACACTCAAGTTTTGTGACGGGGCTTGTCAGAGTCTTTGCCTGGCTTTGGTCGGTCCGGCGCCAGGCTTGGTGTTGTTCGACGGAAGCCATAGGCTTGAACATGTACAGCGCTTCTTGCGCGAAAGGGGAGTTCCAGGCGGCTGGTCTATCAATTTCTTCGCGAGGGGAAAGCCTGGACTGCGCACATTGGGCAAGGCGATAAACTTCACGTGAGCGATTGTCATTACGAAAGACACAGCCATGCGACGGCATGCGGCGCGGGCCAAGAGAAACTGAGCAGTACCAGGTTCAATAAAAACAAGGGCACAAACCGCTCGAGGGTTAGGGCCTTTTGGATCGCCTTGAGAAAGCGGTCAAAGCGCATGATGGGCGCGAAGGGACCAGGCAGCTTATCGTTTCCAACACGCAAACGCTCATCGCTTTCAACTCATTTCGCCGGCTTGGCCGGCTCCGCCAGCCAGCCCAACTGTTGCCACTGGCCTAGCCGGTCCATGTTCACTGTGATCTCCTGAATCTTCGCATCCGCCAGCCGAAACAGGCTCATGCCCGTGACCGATACCGTTTTGCCCGTGGCCGGACGGCCCTGGTAATCGCCCAGATGCGTGCCGCGCAGCGACCAGCGCACTACGACCTTGTCGCCTTCGGCAACCACGTCTTCGACTGTGAAATGCAGGTCCGGGAACGCGGAGTGGAACGCGGACATGCCCTTCTTGTACTCGTCCAAACTGTGGAGGACTGCCGGGGGACTGTGCAACGTGACATTGGTGGCGATCAATTCGTCCGCCGCCTTCGTGTCCCCACGATTGCCCCACTCCTCAAAGTAGCGGTGGATGACGCCTTTATTCCGCTGGAGGGCTAGGTGTTGATGGGACGCACAAGCGCAGAGCAAAACGGCAGACAACCCGAATTGCAAAAGAAACTTTATTTTCATCTGGTTCGCGCAGCATAAACGCGGAAGATTCGGAAAAGCAATACGCACTCCGAATTCCTTTAGCCTGGAATGGCGCAGATCTCACAAAACCGACGGTGCGAGCTGCACGTTTTGTCCATCTGATATAGGAGAGAACACATCGTAGCGGAATTGAAACCGGAGCATGAAAACGAAAGCCGCAAAAAAACCAATGAAATCAGTGGGATTCTCACGTTCACGGAAGCAGAAAAACTGGTGCGCATAGCAGGACTTGAACCTGCACGGGTTGCCCCACTACCACCTCAAAGTAGCGTGTCTGCCAATTCCACCATATGCGCACTGGACAGCCCCCAATGAAGCAGCGAGGAGGCGACTGCGCAAGGGTTTTTATCGGAGACGCGCGGAGGATGCAGGAGGTGTGGCTCACGAAAATCATGAGCGCGCAGGATGGGCAGCGACGCGGAGGGAACAGGCATAGTTTGACGCGTTTTCGGTTTCGGGAGGCACGATTACTCCACTCCGAACTCCAACTGCCGGATAGAGCGGGCATACGCACGATTATTCAGGCGGCCCAGGATTAGAACCGCACCAAACAAAAGGGCCACAATCCCCAGTAACATCGCCGGGTATGAACTGAAAAAGCTGGGCAAAATCATGAAAATTCCGTAGGCGATCGTCATCACGAAGACAATGGCCATTCGCCTACTCTGTGTGCCCTTCTCAGGTTTTCGCGAAAAAGGAAACACTTGGAACCAGAAGAGCGTTGCCTGGAAGGTTGCCAGACCAATCGCCAACCCGTAGAGGCTCATCGCGAGGGCATGCGTCACCGGCCAAAAAAGGCCAAATAAGAACACATTCAATAGAAACAAGGGCACGAACAGCACGATGAAAAGGGCCTTTTTGATTGCCTTGAGAAAACGCTCCGGGTGCGCGATGGGCGCGGTGTAGAAAATCCAACCCCCCTCGTATTCGTCGGAATATGGCAGCGAGGCTGTAAACCCCATGGATCCAAACAGGAATGCCATGAGAGGGAATACGGTCGCGAAGCCCATCTTCCCGCCAGCCAACGGATCGTTGAGGTTCTGGTGTTCCAGTACACCAAGCGCGAAGAGGGCAATTACGATGCCGAAGTTCGGATACAACTGCAGCTTCAGTTGCCGATTCCGACGAAGCATCTTGAGGAGGAAACTGAATAACGCCCGCTCCTCCTGATCAAAAGCAGACATGCGCTCCAGCCAACGGACGAAGGCATCGCCCCTTCGGTTTTTGTTCTTGGCACCGCGGTCCACCGCCGCCGAAACCATTCCACCGATCCGGTCCGAGTAGTCCAGCGAGACACTCCTCAACAAACCAGGCAAGAGAAGCAGCATCGTGACTAGAGCAACCAGACTCAGCGCGACAGCGAACCAGGAAAAATGGCCCAGTCCCAACTCGTTCAGGCTCGCAAACCATATCGGAGGCAGGCTAGCGGCGACCCCCGGAATATTTTCCATGCGGAACCCGTGAACCCGGCCCACAAGGCGCGGAATCAACTGGTAGCCAAAGAAGAAAATGAACGAGAAAAGAACCTGGCACCAGGCCAGCAGGTCTTTGAAGCGCTCATAATTTACGCGCTGGAGGAGCAAGCCATATAAGGCAGCGACGACCGCCGCGACGAAAACTCCGCCAAGTGCGGCGATCGCGAGATAAACCAAGGGGAACTGCCAGGGCGCATCCTTGAACGTCCACCCGATGAGCGACGGCGCCAGGTCAAGTGAAAGATCCACCAGCAGGGTGTAAAACAGCAAATTGGAGCACTTCACGGCAAAGAAAGTCCGTGAAGATATAGGACGGTGAGCCAGGATGAGAAAATCATCAGGCGAGATCACCACTATGCCAAATTCGATGAGAATCGAAAGCGCCATCATGGTCATTGCGTAACCGAACATGACGACGGCGAAAAAGAAGGTCCCGACCCCAGCAACACGGAGGGACGCGGCCAGCATGATGCTGAATATCACGTACACGAGCCCCGTCGTAATGAGAGCCGATTTGGCGTGGCTGGACTCTTGAGTGCCTTGAAGCGCACTTCTAGAGCGAAAATCCATCCTCAATGAGGCTTGGAGTAACCAGTGATACTGATCGGCGTCCACTCCCCAACGGCTCAACCAACGACCTAATTGCCGGGTCATCCGAGATGAAAGCGGTTCGGCGGGCATAATCCAGAGCTCATTTCGCGCGCACTACCAACGCGCCGAAAGTCTTTGCGATTTCGCTGACATCCGCCGAGTCGGTCAGTTTTTTGAACACTTCTTCGAGCGACCCCTTGCTGGTCGTCTGTTTCAAGTCAGCGACGGGTCCATCGGCGATGATTTTGCCGTGATCGATGATAATGACGCGCCGGCAAATCCGCTCCACTACATCCAGGATATGCGAACAGTAAAAGATCGTCTTCCCTTGGCTGGCCAGTTCGCGGATTACCTCTTTGAACACCAGCATGGAATTGGCGTCCAGACCGCTCAAAGGCTCATCGAAGAACATGATGTCTGGATTGTGGATCAGTGCCGAGCTGATCAGGATCTTCTGTTTCATGCCTTTGGAATAGCTGGACAGCCGCAGATCCATGGAGTCCTGCAGTCCGAACAACCGCATAAACTCCTGGGCTTTGGCGAGAATCAGGTCTTCCCGCAAGTGATACAGGCGGCCCACCAACTGCAGGAATTCGAGGCCGGTGAGGCTCTCGTAGAGGCCGCCCGCTTCCGGGACGTAACCGATCCTTTGTTTAACCCAAAGAGGATCCTCGAGCACTAGGCGACCGTCGATGAGGATGCTTCCCTCCGTCGGCCGCATGACCCCCGTCAGCATTTTAACCGTCGTGCTTTTGCCGGCGCCGTTAGGCCCCAGGTATCCCAGGATTTCCCCGCGATCAACCTCGAAGGAGATTCGGTCCACCGCCACGAAATCGCCATAGCGCTTTGTCAGATTCGAAACCTGTATTTTCATCCTGCGGCGGCGAGGCAAACCGCTTCCAGTTCCGTCAACCCTCGACACTGCTTAAACCATCAATAGGGCCGCGGAAAGGTAAAACCCTCTGGTTTTGGGGGCGTATGCAATTCGACGAAGTACGCCGCTCATTTTGTGGTCACCTGTGCGCCAATACTGCTGAAGCTGAAGGTGAGCAATCCCGTGATATGCTCTCTGCTCAAGGAGCATTTTGGAAAACCCGCTCTTCACGCGCTCGTAACGGCAACCAGGGAGTTTAGCCACAGAGTGGTCTGACCTGCAATTGCGGTCGCTGGCTCCGAGGTGGCATCCGGGGCTATCCTTCTGGACCGCAGAGTGGTACTTCTGCCACGCGGCACTTGAAGACGAAGCCAATACCCCTGTTGTTATTGATCACACCGCTCCTCGTGGTCGTGGTGATCCTGGTGACACAGCGCCCTGGACCAGACGCAGATGCGCCCAGGTTTGTACCCGGCGCACCTCGTTCGGTCCCGTCCTTTACGAAGAACCATTATAACTGGATTGCGGATGTTGCTTTCGAAGGTGGCAGGATCTGGATGTGGACGGCGAGTGCTACCAACAGTCACACCTATCTTTACGACCTGGAGCACCGGGTGATCCTTGGTGAGTTGTTCAACGCCGGTGTTCCGGAGCTTTGCCGTCGCGACGGGTCCCGGCTGCTGTGCCAGGGGCGTGATTCGCCCGCCACGACGCTCAAACGGAGAATGGCTGAATTTTTTCGCAAAGTGCTGGGCGGGAAGGCACTGCCGGCCGCCAAGCGGACAGAAACTTTTTGGATTCTCGATGTTCAGAGCAACACCGCCGTCAGAGTCGGCATGCTCTCGCAGCTCCCGGGCGCCGGCAGCCGGTGGCATCCCTCGCCAAATTTTCGCTATGGTTATACGGTGCCGTCCGGCTTCAGCTCCTCATTTTGCTTATGCGATTTGGAGAGCAAGACATTCGCGCAGTTCCCGGCGCCCGGCGAGCTACAGGGCTGGTGGGATGATCAACACATTCTTGTGGAAAGCGCGCCCAATCATCTCGATCTTTTCGACATCGTCACGCGAAAGACCCAGACACTCTTCACCCCCACGAGCATCAGTACCTTTCTGACGCAAGCAGGGCTGACTAATGAGATGGCTGACCTAAGCGCATTCGCCAACTGGAACGGCCATGACTTTGATTTCTACTTCGGCATTAAAGGCTTAATCAATGGTCTTGGAAAGGGCGGCTCGTTTCTTCTTAAAGCTGACCGCGTGGGTCCTGCGCTCAAACTGCTTTACCGGAACTTCGATTTCCGGTGGGGAGGCGTCCTGGACAACACGGGGACGCATTACCTCTACGATGGTGAGCCAGGAGCGCCGGGCCAGCGTGGCAACGGTGGGCTTTACCTGCGCGATTTGACGAATCACAGCACCTTCACCATCGTACCGCCGGACAACAAGGGCCAATACGCGATTCCAAGGTTCTATGGGAACGAAGTGATCTATTTTCGCAATCGCGTTCTGCACCGGATCAGGCTCGATGGCAGCGAAGACGAGCCTCTTCTGCCGGTCGCGGGATTTGATCCAGAGATCGAAGGCAGACGTTAAATCGGCCGCTGGAGAAGTCTGAGAAATTAGCGTGGCCTGAGCGTCGCGATACCTGGCCGGGTCTTGCGAAGTTCATTGCTGCGGACAGGAATGTCCGCGCTCCGCGCTAAACACACATCAACCGGCAGGCTGGTTGCCTCGTTGAGCTGCAGGCGAAATCGGGCTTGACCCCCGGCGGTGCGTTCAACAAAGTAATCGCATCCCGTGAAACAGAAGCGGTCTCTGCTGAAGATCAACCCGCCGAGGGACATCTGGATGAGCTGCCGCCGCCCTTGGCGGATGGCGTTTTGCTCGAGATGGTTAAATCGAGGGAACTACCGAAAGGCATTACGGTGACGGCGCCGACGGGAACGCGTACTTTTCCGGGAACCAATCATCAATTGGCGCCTCTGATGTACTGAGTCTGTTTGAGTTTTTAATCCAAAACAACCTGAGGAAAGAATGAAAACGACCTTCAAGCTCACGCCTGCGCAAAGCCACTCCTCCAAGAGGTTCAACCTGATGCACAGAACCCTTCCAACGCCTGGCAGGATCATGTTGCTGTGCCTGGCATCGGCGGCGCTGCTACTTCAGTTGCAGTCTGCCGGCGCACAAAACGCTTACTTCCAGCATAACCTGGTGTCCGACATCGCGGGGTATGCGGACCGAACTGATACCAACCTGGTCAATCCCTGGGGAATTGCTATCAGCGCCACCAGCCCGTTCTGGATTTCAGATAACCACGCTGGGCTCTCAACCCTCTACAACGGCAGCGGAGTGCCTCTGTCGCTGGTTGTGGCCATCCCACCGCCGTCCGGCGGGGCCCCACCCGGCGCCCCGACAGGGATAGTGTTCAACAACACGACGAATTTTGCCGTGGCCCCAGGGGCTGCGGCGCGGTTCATTTTCGCTACTGAGGACGGCACCATCGCAAGTTGGGCCAGCGGGAACAGCGCAGTGGTGAAGGCGGACAACTCGGCTTCCGGAGCGGTGTACAAGGGGCTGGCCCTCGGCAGCAGCGGCGGAAACAACTACCTTTACGCAGCCAACTTCTTTGCCGGGACGATTGATGTGTTCTTCACTAATTACAGCGCTGGCGTGCTGGCCGGCTCGTTCAGCGATCCGTCAATTCCAGCGGGCTTTGCGCCGTTCAACGTGCAAAATGTTGGCGGACAACTTTTCGTCACTTATGCGAAGCAGGATAACGCCAAGCACGACGACGTGCCCGGTCCGGGCAACGGTTTCGTGAATATCTTCGATACCAGTGGGAATTTGATCAAGCGGTTCGCCTCCAGCAATGTCCTGGATTCGCCCTGGGGCATCGCGATGGCTCCCACCAACTTCGGCGCCTTTAGCGGCGCCCTGCTGGTCGGCAATTTCGGGGATGGACAAATCAACGCCTTCGATATTGCGACAGGCACCTCTTTGGGCTCCCTGCAGGACGCCGCGGGCAATGCAATCGTCATACCTGGGCTATGGGGCCTGGTCTTCGGCAACGGTGGAAGCGGCGGCGATAAGAGCACGCTGTACTTCTCCGCGGGAATCCCCGGCACCGGCGCGATCGAGGATCATGGCCTGTTCGGAAGCATTTCGGCCATCGCCCCGACCTTCACCGGCGTCACCAACAAAGGACTTAGCGCGGCTTTTTCCTGGGTCGCAGGCGCAGCGCCGTTCTTGTTGCAAAAGAAAGTCAACCTCAGCGATTCCAACTGGGTCAACGTGCTGACGACTTCAAATCGCAACCTGACCCTGGCCAAAGAGTCCGACAGCGGCTTTTTCCGACTGGAGGGCCTGGCGACCAACACGGTGCTGCCCTTTACGGCATTGCTCAGCGGGGATGCAGAAGTACCTGCAGTCAGCACGCCGGCAACGGGATTGGCCGCCCTCTCACTCGAAGGCAGCAACCTAACGTATTACATCAGCTTTTCAGGCCTCTCATCCCCTGCCATCGCGGCGCACATTCACGCCACGGCCACTCCGACGAATACGGCCGGAGTCGTGGTTCCGTTCAGCCCACCAGCGGCCACCGCCGGCATCATTTCCGGCACCGTTCTGCTGACCGCCGACCAGGTCGCGGACATCGTCAATGGCATGGCTTACGTCAATATCCACACCGCCAACAACGCCAGCGGCGAAATCCGCGGCCAAATCGTGCCGTTGAATGTCCCGATAACAATGAACGGGGCCTCGGAAGTGTCACCGGTGACCACCAGCGCAACCGCCTCGGGTTCGCTGACCTTGATTGGCAGCCAGTTGTTCTACAGTATCAGTTATTCGGGTCTGACGGGACCGGCCACGGCCGCTCACATCCACGGGCCAGCCGACACTGCCACCGCCACCGGGGTGCTGATCCCGCTGGCTACACCGACGGGCACCTCGGGCACTATTTCAGGCTCTGTCTCTGTGACTCCAACAAACCTGGCTTACCTCTTGGCCGGCCTGACCTACGTCAACATACATACGACGACGAACACCGGAGGCGAAATCCGCGGCCAGATTTGGCCCATTCAACTTGGGGCGACGGTTAACGCCCCTTCTGCAGTGCCGCTTACCGCTTCGCCCGGTTTTGGCTCAGGTTTCATGACCATCCTTAACAGCGTGCTGATCTACAATGTCACCTTCACCAACCTCTTGTCACCGGCAATCCTGGCGCACATACACGGCCCGGCCGATGCGACGCACACCGCAGGGGTGCTCATCCCATTCATCCCGCCAGCGGCAACTGCCGGAACCATGGTCGGTTTGGCGACGTTGACCTCCCAGCAACTGCTCGACCTGGTCAGCGGCTTGACTTACGTCAACATCCATACCACCAACTACCCCGCCGGGGAAATCCGAGGCCAGGTAATACCGGCCGACTAACGGAGATTTCGACGGAGAGCAATTCGCCATCGAATCAAGCCAAGAGGCTGATGCAGTGGGGGATTAGAGGAGGGGAGACTTGGGCAACAACGGCAATCCGCCGAACACATTTTGCCGTAACTGTTCAGGTAAAGGTTGAACCGCTAATCTGCGCTAATCTTCGCTAATGAATTAGGGACGGGAAATGCTTCTGTTTTCAGAGTCTTTGTTTTATTAGCGTTTGCTAGCGCAGATTAGCGGTTCCGTCTTGAGGGGTCTGCGCCATCAACTCTGAGAGAATGAAGCGCTTCCAATCGAGCGTGCCTTTGTGCCCAAAGTCCACCAGGCGCGCCAATTTGCTTGTGCAGTTCTGCGACGCTCGCGAAACTAATAGCGCATTGCAGGTATCAACTGAGTGTTTTGTATGGCAACGATAGCGGGAGCGAGTTGGCCGCCGGCGTGGTTGCGCGCAGTGGTCATCGGTCGAAATCCAAAGCGCACGCTGGGACGCATTGTGATTCTGGCGGTGACCTGCTTTGTGGTTTTCAGATATGTGCTGCTGGGGATTCGCGTTGAAGGCGCGAGCATGCTGCCGACTTACCGGGAGCGTGGTGTCCACGTCGTCAATCGGCTGGCTTATCTGTGGTCCAAACCAAAGCGCCGCGATGTAGTTGTCATCCGCTTAGCTGGCCCGAGCATCATGTACATGAAACGAATCATCGGGTTGCCTGGGGAAACCGTTGAATTTCATCAGGGAAAGGTGCTCATCAACGGCGAAATCCTGGACGAACCATACCTTCAACTGAACTCCGATTGGGAGTGGCCGCCGTTCACCCTGGGTCCTGATGAGTACTTTGTTGTCGGCGATAATCGGTCCATGGCCTGGGAGGACCACACGAAAGGAAAGACGACGCGAAATCGCATCGCCGGAAAGATTCTGCTATGAAAAAATGGTCATTCCGTCTGCTCCTGGTCGCTGGGTTTGGAGCGCTGGCCATTTGGATTTGGCGCGTCCTTTTCCCCAGCCCCGAACAAGTCATTCGCAAACGCTTGGGAGAATTGGCCCAAGCCGCGTCCTTTTCATCGAAGGAGGCGCCACTGGCTTCGCTCGCCAACTCGGCGACGCTGGCCAGCTTCTTCACCGGCGACGTGGAATTCATTCTGGATGTCCCCGGTCACTCCCAGCAGAAGGTCAGCGGACGGGACCAGTTACTGCAAGCGGCCATGGGCGCAAGGTCGGCACTCGGCGGTTTGAGCGTCGAGTTCCTGGACATCAACGTTATCGTCGGGTCTGACAAG
>Ga0137378_10005133_pt1 | contig 11334 bp, 5 predicted proteins | sample SagtaG_21_FD_104813 | JGI IMG/M metagenome (GOLD analysis project Ga0137378, IMG submission 104813) | Vadose zone soil microbial communities from Sagehorn Ranch, Mendocino, California, USA - Sage2_L_60_16 metaG | ecosystem: Environmental > Terrestrial > Soil > Vadose zone | place: USA... | reverse complement strand
GCCAGCGCCGGCACAGCTCCCTTGGGATGCTCACCCCGATCGAGTTCGAGAAGATGCACGCGTACCCGTTGGAAGTGGCATGAGTTCAAATGAACAGACTCCATGGAACCAGGGGAACATCACATTTGAGTTAGGCAGCCTAGGCTGGCCGAGGGCGGCGGTCTCGAAAACCGCTAGGGAGGCAGCTCCCTCGTGGGTTCTGATTCCACTCGCCATTTCGGGCGGCGCTGGTGGACGCGACCCGATCAGGCGAAGGGGTTCAATGAGGGGCGCTGGGTCAACTCTCGCACAAGCGGCAGCAGCAGGTTCACCGCAGCGGCGCGCGGATCGCTCCTAATGACCGACACTGTTGCGTTGGCTCAATCGAAGGCATGGTGGAGCCTTTGCGCCCTGGCAAGGATCAGATGACGCGGGCCAGTTCGGCGAACCCGTCGGCGAGGCGGCGCCCGGCGGGCGCGTCCGTCCCGAGATCGTAGAAGCCCCTCCGGAGGTTCTGGACGAAGGCGTGGCCGGCCACGATGACTTTCGCGGTGCGGTCTCGCTTCAACCCGCGCATGGGCCGGAGCCGAGCCTTCAGGCGTTCGTGGTCGGTCTCGATCGGGTTGTTCGCACGAGCCTCCGTGCGATGTCGAGCCGCCGGTACCAGCTCATCAACGAGGCGGGGATAGAGTCGGTACCGGTCGGTCGTGATCTCCTGGGGTGAGATCCGGGAGCGCTCGATCGCCTGGGTGAAGAACCGGCGAGCAGCGTCGAGGTCCCGGCGAGGTGAGAGGTACACGTCGATGACCTGGCCGAACTGGTCGATGGCCCGGAACAGATATCGTCACGTCCCTCCGACCTTTAGGTAGGTCTCGTCGACGTGCCATCGATCCCCCACGATGTGCCGACGAGCACGGGCTGCCTGAGCGAGCTCCGGCGCGAACCGCTGGACCCACCGGTACACGGTGACGTGGTCGACCTCGATGCCGCGTTCGGCGAGGAGCTCCTCGACGTCCCGGTAGGAGAGACCGAACCGCAGGTACCACCGCACCGCCAGGGTGATGACCTCGGGCGGGAAGCGGTACCCGGCGAAGGCCGAGCTTGGCGCTGGTCGGGGGGTGAGGAAGCCGGCGTGATCTCATCGCCCGAGTCTCCCTGATGCCAACGCCGACGGCCAATGCAACAGTGCCCCGGTGAGCGCTCCTGAATTCGACCGGTGTTTTCAGGAGTGCTTGGACTGGACCCTCGTCCGTGGCCGACGGCATCTGGAGCGCGTCCTACGCACCTACGTCCAGCACTACAACGCCGAAAGGCCACACCGTGGTCTGGATCTGGCCACGCCGGAAGAGCGCCAGTCCGCTCCAAGTCGGCCGATCACGGGCGCGCGGGTGCTCCGGCGGGACCTAGTCGGAGGCTTGATCCACGAATACGAGATCGCCGCGTGATCGTATCCGAGTATTGGCACCCTTCAGGCTAATGAATTGGGAACCTCCACCACATCAGCCACACCAGAAGAATCGTAATGAGCCCGGACCACAGAGCGCGGCCCCGGAGGCCGCGACGATTCAGGGTGAGCATCAACGCCAAGAAAACTGTGTAGAGAACCAACAGTGGCCACAGATCCAATAGCAGACCCGCAAGACCGAGAGCGACTAAGGCGAGAAATACAGCAATGCGACCACGCTCACCGCCCGGAGTCCATGCCGCGCTCGCTTCTTGGGCTGGCTCTGGCGATTGCTCCCTGTCCTCACCACTCATATTGGCCTCCGAGGAGCAGGCCGTGGTCTCTGTTGCACCCGGTCCAAGATGGCATCATCCCGTCCCGCGTAGCAGAGCAGCTCCACCCGACACTCCGCAGCTAATCACAAAGCCAACGGCGCAACCCGTCCCTGCGACGACAAAGAGCACATCGAGCGCCTCTTGTATCGTCCTCCCATAGTACGTCGGAGGGGCACGAAACGTCGCGTCGACCCTTGTCGTGAATGTTGCGCTGAAGCCCGACCTCGGGGAGGAGAACTGCATGCTGACCGAACTGAACACCCCGGGCAATCCGTCGACGTTGGAGCGCCCCCCCGCGGTCTGCAACCCGACGTGGAACCGCTGATCGCCGAACCCTGCGCCGAGCCTCGCCCAGAGCGAGCCGGAGGTATCGGCGCCGATCGATCCGATCCCCCTCAGGATCCCCATTTCGCCCCCAAAGATCTCGCCCCCGTTCTTGTCGAACTCCAGGGCAAATGGGCTGTTGCCGTCGGACACGGTGAAGCTCTGGGTCACGTAGCCCGTTACGTACGGGTTGCCAGTCAGCAGCGTTCTATGGCTCCAGGGGTGAACGGTTACCGTGATCGGCGGCGCGAGGGGAGGTGCCGCCGGCACGGGGTGATTGATGAGCCAGTTGACCGCGGCCTGCGTGCTCGGGTCGCTCCATATCTTGCCCTGGGTGGTGTTCCAACTCCCCTGCCAGTTGAGCCAGGTCGACCGTTCCGCGTGGGTCGCGGTCGGTGGCGGCGGGCAGATCCGGGGGTCGGCGCACTTGCCGTTCGGGTCAGACTGCGTCGCGGGGTTGTCGTTACCGTAGGCGTACTGGTTGAGGCTCCCTGGGTCGAGGAGCGAGCCGAACACCGAGTCCCGGGTCTGGAACCGGCCCTGCAGTGGGTCGAGCCACCGGGCCCGGGCGTCCACCAGGCCGGTGTCGGGGTCGGTGGGCTCGGACTGGAACCCGAGGAGCGATCCCGCCCCTTCCCCGGTGGTGGCCCGGCGGTCCCCCCACGGACCGTAGGCGATCGTGCCGCTGATCCCGGTCGCCGAGGCGATCAGGCCGAGGTCCCCGTGCACGTCCGGCTCGTAGGCCTTGACCGCGCCGCTCACCGACTGGGCGAGGGGGCCGTCGGGGCCTTCCGCGAACAGAGTTGCAGAAGTCCCCGAGGTGACCGACGCGAGGGCATTCGAGGTCCCCATGAAGGCGTAGGTGGTCTGAGCGCTCCCCACTGTCCTCGAGAACAGCCGGTCCAGGGCGTCGTAGGCGTAGGACGGGACGATGGTCCCCCCGGCGTTCTTGGCCTGGGTGAGCCTGCCCCAGGAGTCGTAGGAGTAGCTCCAGGTCCTGGCGGTGCTCGTGACCTTGGTGAGGTCCCCGATCTCGTCCACCTTGTAGATGGTGCCGTCGGAGGCGGAGACGGGGCGGGAAGCGGAGTCGTAGGCGGTGCTCACCGGAGTGCCGTTCCCCACCTGAACGCTGGTGCGGTTCCCGGCTCCGTCGTAACCGTAGGTGAGCGTCGAGCCCGTGGGCGGCGCCGCCGTCTGCAGCCGGTCCTGGGCGTCGTACGTGTAGTGCCAGTGCCCGGAGTCGGCGTTCCCGGTGAGCGACTGGGTGAGGTCGGTGACGTTCCCGCCCGGGTCGTAGCTCGCCGTGTAGGACCCGACCTGGGAGCCGGCCTGGGTGAACGTCTCGGTGCTGAGCTGCCCGGCTTGGTCGTAGCCCCGAGCGGTGGTGACCCCGGCGGGGTCGGTGCGGCTGATGACCTTGCCGGCGTCGTCGTAGCCGTACACCGTCAGGGCCTGATTGGTGAAGGGGTCCGTGAGCTTCCACAGCCGCCCGGCCGAGTCGTAGGTGTAGGAGGTCGTCCCCACCCCGGTGACGGCGACCGACGTGACCCGACCCTGCACATAGGCGTAGGTTGCCGTGACGCCGTTCTGGACCGTGGTCTTGAGATCCCCGGCGCCGTCGTAGGTGAGGGCCACGTTGGCCGGGGTATTGGCCGTCTCGCTCGCCGAGGTCATCTCCGAGCCCTGATCGTAGCCGAAGCTCTCCGCGTCCACGGTCTGGGCGTTCTTGACCGCCGAGCGAGCGGTCTGGCGGCCCATGCCGTCGTAGGTGTAAGTGAGCGTGATCCCCCTGGGGTCGTCCACCGAGGCGACCGTCCCGTCGGCGTTGTCGTGGTAGGTGGTCTGAAGGTTCGTCCCGGTCACCGGGTGCTCGGTGTACGTCCGGGTGTCGTGGGCGGGATCGTAGCTCCAGTCGCGGATCCTGCCGTCGGGATCGCGGACCTGCGCCATCTCGCCGGCGGCGTCGTAGTCCACGTGCCAGGATGCCGCCGAGCCCGCAGGGGTGACGGTGGTGATCCGGCCGTCGCCGTCGTAGCCGTATGCCGTGGTGTGGTTGTTGGGATCCTGGACCGAGACGAGGCGCCCCGCCGTGTCGTAGGCGTCATTGGTCACGGCGTTCACCCCGTTCTGATCGCTTGGGGTGGTGATCGTCACGGGCTCTCCGTACGGGTCGTACGCGGTCTGGCGCCACACCCCCGCCGGGTCGGTGACCTGGGTGACGTCCCCCGCAGGATCGTAGCCGTAGGCGGTCGCACCGAGCGAGGCGACCTGCGCCGAGGTCTTCCTCCCGAGCACGTCGAACTTCGCCACCGCTGCGACGCCGGCCGGACTGGTGGCGGTGACGGCCGGCACGCCCACGGTCCCCCCGGTCGCGGTCCCCGTGTCGTCGTAGGCGGTGGCGGCGACGTTCGAGAGGGGATCGGTCGCCGAGGTCACGCGGTCCCTGGCGTCGTAGGTCCAGGTCCACACCTTGTTCCGGGCATCGGTCTCTTGCGTCCGGTCGTTGTCGTCGTCGTAGAGGTAGGAGTAGCTCGGCCTGGTGAGCGGCCCAGCCCCGTCGGGGTCCGGGAGCGTCTTTGTAAGGACGTTCCCCCGCCCGTCGTAGACGTAGTCGGTGAGCCGGCCCATCCGATCCCGGAACTCGACGAGGTACCCGGCGCCGTCGTAGGTGTTCTGGGTGTAGGACGCGTCCGGGTAGGTCACGGTCTTGGCCCGCCCGATGGTGTCGTACACGGTCGTCGTGGTCCGGCTCTGGGCGGGCTGGGTGTCGACGGCGGCGATCACCCTGGTCACGGCGGTCACGTCCCCGTCGGGGCCGCAGGTGAAGTCGGTCTCCCCGCCGGCCCGGTCGACCTGCTTCACCAGGCAGGAGGCGGTCGGGTGAAGCCCGTCCGGGTAGTACGTGTTGGCGATGGTCCCGGCGGCGTTCTGGTCCGTGAGGATCCGCCCGTAGTCGTCGTAGGTGTACGTCGTGGTCCGGCTCGTCACCCCGGACCCGGACACCGTGACGGTGTTCGGCAGGTGGTGCACGCCGTAGTCGAACGCCCCCCCGGTGGGGTAGGCGTAGGTCGTCGACATCGCCCTCTGGTCGGTCTCGGAGGTGAGCAGGTTCAGGTTCGGGACGAGCTTGGAAGCCGGGATGGGGCCGAACGCGGCCCCTGTACCCGAGTCCCACTGCAGGGAGACGTGGGCGCTCTGCGTGAGCTCGGAGTACTGCACGGTGATGGGGTGGGTCCCCGGCCAGAGCGCCATCACCGAGTCCGACCCCGAGTTGCAGTTGTAGTTCGCGTAGGCGTTGGCGTTCCCGAAGCAGTCCGTGAGGATGCGGTTACCCACGATCAGGGTGGCCCCGTCGTCGGAGTACAGGCGGAAATGGAACTTGTGGTACGCGGTGGTCACCAGGTACCCGGTCCACCGCACGCTGAAGTAGTCGGTGCCGGTGATGCCCTCCGGCGCTCCCGTCCCCCAGTCGTGGTTCACGGGGCTCGATCCGTCGAGGGCCCGCACGGCCGGGACGCCCGAGAGGTGGGCGTTCTCGAACTTCTCCTCGTACAGACCGTTCAGGCCCTCGTCGTAGTTGTACGTATGGGTCCCCCGCGTCCCGTTCCCGGCGAGGTCGGGAGCCGGCGCGGTGAGGGAGGTGAGCAGGTACGGGGCCTGGGACTGATAGGCGTACTCCGTCGACAGGTGGTAGGAGGTCCCCGGGGTGTCCGAAGCCGTGCAGTGCAGGGCGTAGGCGTGGGCCGCGGCCCCCCGCTGACAGAGGAGGTTCCCGTTCGTGTCCCACTGCATCGTCGTCACCGGCGGGGTGGAGCCGTCGGGCTCGGTGGGACCGGTGATCTTGATCGGCAGGCCGTTGGTGTCGACGTCGACGGTCGTCTGATACGTGTTCGCCGGCGCCCCGGGGGCGTTCCCCCGGGGTCCGGTGATCACGGCCTGCGCGGTGAGCTGCCCGGTCATGGTCCCGTTGTAGGCGAACGTCGTGGCGTCGGGGGTGTCGGGGTCCTTCACCGAGGACACCTGGGGCAGAACCGGCGCCGCCGGCGACGTGTAGTGGATGATCACGGACTTCGAGTCACCGTCGGTCACCTGGGTCATGTCCCCGTTCGTGCCGTAGGAGAAGGAAACTGTCTGCTGCTCGGGGTCGGTGACGCTCTGAAGGTGACCGGCGGTGGAGGAGAACGTCCAGGTGTGGTTGCCGAACCCGCTGGTGGTGATCCCGATCATCTGGTCGTCGTTGGCGTCCCAGGTGAACGTGACCGCCCGCCCCAGGGGGTCGGTCACCGTGCGCAGGTGGCCCTTGGTCGAGAACGTGTAGGTGAGCCCGGCCACGCCGTTCGTGCTCGTCTCCGGGGTGGCCGCCGTGAGGTTGCCGCTCGTATCGAAGGAGTACTGGCTCCCGTCCTGCGAGGTGTACAGGAAGGTGCCGTCGGAGTTCTCCTTCACGCTCCCCGACCCTGCTCCTGAGCTCGCGTAGTAGGTGCTGTAGCTCGACTTGTCGAGCTGGGGGAAGAAGAGCTGGTCCCCGTCGGCCATGGTGATGCGGACGGAGTCGCCCCCCGAGATCGAGGTGAGCTTGGAGGGCAGGAGCTCCGGGCTCGAGTCGGGACCCGCGGCGATCGTCCATCCCGGCCCGAGGCCGTTGTCGGCGGGGTCCTCGGAGTTGTAGGCGAGGCCCACGTCGAGGGGGCCGACGGGGGTCTGCAGGGAGTCCACCGGGAGGTGCAGGTACAGGTTGCCGCTCCCCTCGTTCACCTTGAGGTCCATCCCGTTGCCGAGCGGGTCGTCCCACATCGGCCGGCGATCCTGGGCGCCGTAGTGGTTCAGGGCGATGGTGAAGCTCCGAACGGCGACCGAGGTGGGCTGGGCGTGGCCCATCAGTGGGCACATCCCGCCGGTGGATGGGTCGCACACGTCCCAGGACTGGGCCCGCCAGTAGTAGCGGCCACCGTCGTGCAACACCCCGGCGGGGACGATCCACCCATCGTTGGCGGCTTGCCACCCGGAGGAGGCCACCAGGTGCGAGCCGGTCCAGTTCACCCCGTCGTCGGAGATCTGGTAGTTCACGTCCACGTCGTCGCCGTTGGGGTCGGTGAGGGAGCCGTCCACCTTCAGCTTGGGCGAGGAGTAGTTGAACACCGTCCCGTCCGTCGGGGACACGAGGGTCGGGCCCGGCGGGAGGTCGTCGTAGTACAGGTACAGCTGGGGCTGGCCTCCCTGGATGATGGTCTCGGCGGAGGCGAACCGCTTGTAGTTGTTCGTGATCGGGCTGGCGTTCGCGTCGCCGTTCACCCGGACCCCGTAGTTGGTCCACCCGATGTTGGAGTCCAGGATGTTCTGGTACAGGCTGGTCAGGTCGAAGCTGTACCAATGGTTGAGCCCACCGGTCGCCGTTCCGTAGACGGTGGTGCCGACGGAGGGGGCGTTCCCCGAGCTCAAGCCCGGGGGGTTCGCCGGCCAGGACGCCGTGATGCGCTTGACGGTGGCCTGGGTGGAGGAGCTCGCCACGTAGGTCGAGTACAGGGAAGCCTGGGCGGCCTCCACGATGCGGTTCGCCCTGACGTAGTTCCCCACGTAGAAGTTCAGATAGCCGTACCGGGTGCTCCCGTCGCCCGGGTTGCCGGCCTCGAGCTCGGAGTCGGACTCGTGGGTGCAAGTGCCGCAGGAGGAGCTGGTCCAGCCGTCCCGGTCAACGGTAAGGGTCACCTGGGGCGGGTCGATCACGACCGGGTAGGTGGCCGAGGCGAGGAACGACGGGTCGACGGTTACCGCCAGGGTGGAAGCGCCTCCGCCCAGATCGGTGAGCGTGTAGAAGGCCGACCCCTCGGCGGGCGGCGAGGAGGAGTCCGTGACCTGCGGGGCGGGGATCGTGGCGACGACCTGGCCGGCGGAGAGGACCGAGACGTCCCCGGTCGTCTCCTGGCGGAAAGTCAACGTGCCGCTCGTGACGTAGAAGGTGATGGAGGACGGAGCCGACGCCGAGTTCAGGGTGATCTTCTCCCCGTACCCCGCGTTCGTGGGGTCGTAGGTGAGGCTCGTGTCGGTGAACACGTTCGGATAGGTGACCGAGCTGTCGCCCGCCGTCGCCTTGGTGCTCGTCGGGTCGGCCCCCAGCGGGAAGAACGAGTAGCTCCCCTTGGTCATCTGGACGTCGATCGTGCTCGACGCGGACAGGGTGTCGGGGAACTGGACGGTGAAGACGTTCGCGGCGTTCTCGAGCCCCTGCTCGCCGTCGTTGACCAACGTGTTGTCGATGGGGACGAGGGAACCGTCGGGTGCCTGGTAGTTGAGCGGCTCGGAGGACACCTGGAGGAGATGGTCGGTCCCGTTCACCGCATAAACGTCGTTGTACGTGGTCGACGCCGACAGGTCCGGACTGAGGCCGTCGGTGATGGATTGCGGATCCGGCGAGAACGTGGGGGTGAAGACCGGCGGGTTCGGGTTCCCGTCTCCTTGCGTCGGCGCGGCGAGCTCCTGGCGGTCTTGAGGGGCCAGAGGCGGGGGCGGGGGCGGCCCCGGCTGGTCAGGGCTCTGCTGGGATCCAGCGTCGGCGAGGGCGATCGGAGCGAGGGAGGTCGCCGGCAGGCCGATCGCCAGCACGAGGACCGAGCATGCCGAGACGAGCAGGGCACGAGAGCCGGAGCGCTTCACGCTTCCCCCTTCCACGCCGTATGCACCGGCTATCGATGCGGCCGGTGAAGTGTCCTGCTTGCGAGCGGGGCGGCAATCCCGACAGGACGCACGATCAGCAGCGACTAGACGAGGCCATGACTCAGCAACGCCGCTCCACGACCCCCGCACTCCTCGGCGGGTACGCCGCCAACCCGGCTAGCCCCGCTCACCGCCGCCTCCCTTCAGCGAGCCGGACGGGACGCTATAGCGCGCCGTCCCAGCCGGTCTATCCGCCATTCGGATGACGGAAAGCGGCCCCCTCACGGTCCGCGTACGAGGATCGTCTTGACGGTTCACCACCGTTACGCAACGGCAAAGGGCAAGGCCATCGACACTCTGCCGCTTCGCCATGGCGGCGGTGAGGCTCACCTGCAGCGACGCCAGCGCTAGCCGACGCCGGTTCCTCGTGCTTGCGCAAGCTGAGCAGCCGGAGCGATCCAACCCCTGTCGAGTCGAGTACACGCTCATGGGGTGCTCCCGCTCGCATTCGCCGCCCGCCACGTCCGGACCAGCCCATCGGTCAGGCGGGCGATCACCCCCCGGTCGGTCCAGTAGCGGGTGTGCGTGAGCGGGCTCCAGCTCACGAACAGGTTCCCCACGTTGATCTGGAGGTCCTCGGTCACGGCCTTGGCGTACTTCGCGTTCAGGCCACGCAGCGGATAGGCCACCACGTCGTCTCGGTCGAACAGGTTCACCCACTCCGCGACGGCCAGGGTGGGGCCTGCGAGACCGGGAGGCGGGAAGGCGATGGGCGTCCCGAAGTCCGGGTAGCGGAGCGACCAGATGGCGATCGGGCTCCCCATGGTGTACAGGAGCGACAAGGTCTCCCCGCGCTCGAGCGCCGTGCCCCCTCCGAGCACAGCGACCTCTTGGGGCGCCTGGTTCGCCTGAAGGTCGTAGACGTAATTGCTCGCGATCACGGTGCCAAGGCTGTGGGCGATGATGCAGAGCGGCGCGTCCCCGCCCGCGTCGGCTGCGAGGTGCTTGAGCGTCCCGGCGAACGTCTTGTGGATCTCGACGTAGGTGTCCCGCCGGCCCTTCTCGTCCGGCTGGTAGGCGATGGCGTCTCCACCGAGGTCGATGAATACATCCCGGAGCTCGTCCCAGTGCAGCCCCCCGACCGGCTCGGTCCTCGCCTTCAGCTCGTTCTCTGCGGCTTCCAGGACCTTCGCCCAGTACACCCCCCGGATCAGGAGCTCGCTCTCAGGGTCGGGCACTTCGCCGCCGAGCTCGTGGCCGAAGCGGTGCTTGAGGGCCTCCGCGAGCTGCTTGGCGAAGGTCGCCTTCTGGCTCCCCACCCCGTGGACGATGGCAACCGCCAGCTTCTGCGTCATCTCCCTGCTCCTTCCGCCGGCGTTTGGGGCGGCCGATCCTGAAGAACCCAACCGTCGCGGCCCGCCGTGGCAGATACCGAGGTCCTCAAATGCTCGCTCCAGCCGCGGGGCGCTTGGCCTTGGCCCCCGAGCTCAGGTTGTCGAGCAATTCGTGCCACCCGGAGCCGCCAGCCCCTGTCAGAAAGCCCGTGAGGATCTGACCCCCTACGCCGCTCAAGCGACTGCTGGTCCCGAGCGCTTGTAAGGCGTCGATCTTCCACACCAGGCAGATGACAATCCCGACGGCCCACGACAGCACGATCCAGGTGAGCTTGGGAATCTTCCCCTTCCCTTTCGACACCCGTGTGTCGTCGAACTTGCGGAACGCGTCCACGACCTTGGTGATCACGATGCCGAGCACGGCGATCGCCGTCGTTCCTGAGACGGGACTCATGATCTCTCCCCTTCCTTAGCCGACCGGTTGCGTGAGCGCTCGGTCCGCCGCGGTCGCCGATGTTGAGCCTGTCGCTGGGTCTGGCCCATGACTTCGTGAGCCCCGGCTTCGCACCGACCCCCTAGTGCAGATAGACGGAAGAGACGACATTGTTCCAACCGAGGTCCATGACGTTCTCCACGCACCCAGCGGAGAGGCAACGCGTGTAGTGAGCTCCGGAGCCCCCCGATCCGGACGCCAGCTCCACGGCGCACGCTCCGACCGTGAACGAGGACGTCTTGTTGTCAAAGCCGACGGCGCTGAGATCGATCCACAGACCTCGCGCGTAGACGGATACCGTCGTCCCCGTCTGGTTGGTGCCGTCGTGGAGCCGGAGAGGGGTCGAGCACGAGAGGGACGACGGCAGCCCCGCCGAATGGCGCGCCTGTAGCGCGCCCGCCGACGTGCGTCCACTCGGGTTGAAAGCCTGCGCGGTCCCGCCGAGTGACACGACGAGCAGCGTGACCGTGGCGACGACGCCGATGACCTTTCTCATCCCACCCCCCGATGGACGCGGACCCTGCCTTCCGGCCCTCCATGGCCGGATGGGGGTCCGTCCTTTCAGGGAGCGGTGGTATCCGAGACGGGAACGAGGGTGATCGTGCGGTGGCCGAGGTCGTAGGCCGCGCTGGCGCACGGCTCGCGCTGCGTGAACGGCATCGGCGACACCACCCGCCAATCCCGGAGTCCGTACCGCTGCAACTCGGTCTCGGCGAGCGAGACGGCCGGTTCGCGACCGATGCACGAGCCCAGGAATCGAGCGGCCAGGGCGTC
>Ga0137378_10005131_pt1 | contig 11335 bp, 8 predicted proteins | sample SagtaG_21_FD_104813 | JGI IMG/M metagenome (GOLD analysis project Ga0137378, IMG submission 104813) | Vadose zone soil microbial communities from Sagehorn Ranch, Mendocino, California, USA - Sage2_L_60_16 metaG | ecosystem: Environmental > Terrestrial > Soil > Vadose zone | place: USA... | reverse complement strand
TACCTCCTGCCCGCCATACCAACACTCGAGTACCGCCGGAACCTGGTCGAGCCAGGGCATCAGGACTGGGCCTCCGCTGGCGACAACCACGATTGTGTGCGGATTGGCGGCGACAACCGTCTGCACGAGCAGATCTTGCTCGTTGGGCAGTGTGAGGCCTGGCCGGTCGGCATGCTCACTATTGTAGTCTCGCACCACGACGACCGCTACGTCCGACCTCCCGGCGAGCGCGGCGGCCTCCTGTATTGTCGAGGGGATGACGCCCGACGGGTGTTCCCAACCGAGGCGTACCTTGGCACCGATCAGAGCAAACGTGGAAAGCTCTCCCGGAACGGGAGCACGCTGCTCCGGCCGATCGGCGGCATACTCGATCCTCAGTGCATGCGGCTCACCGGCGACCAGATGGCGCGTCACCGACTCGATTCGCAGGGTGGGGCCCGGGTCGTCGATGAGCAGTTGATCGTCCAGGTAGAGGCGGGCCGTCCCCAGGTGGGTGAGCGAAAGGGTGTAGTCCCCGGTTGCCGGCGCGGTCAAGCTGCCCGTCCAGCGCACGGACATCGCATTGTTGAAGTCCTCCGGCAGCGGCGGGAGCGAGGTCGCATTCGCCATAGCGAAGTTGAAGAGGCCCAGGTTCAGCCCAACCTGCCGGTCAATGCGGACCATGCTCGGCTCGCCCTCGAAAACAGCGTTCGTCCAGTACTCGGCCTGGAGGCCGCGAGCTTGCGGGGCCGATCCATTCGGCGTCAACACGGATGAGGGCACCAGCGGCGGGCCGGGCAACAGATCAGCCGCAGAGAGGGGGTCCGTGCCCTCCGCGTACTCCACGCGAACGCCCGCGCCCGCGCGCCGCCGCATCCCCTCCAGAATGCTCACGAGGTACGTCGGCTGTACAAGAGCGCTCCCGCCCCCGGCGATGTAGCGATCGGCGTCGGCCCCGATGACTGCCAGCGAGCGCAACTCGTGCGTGGACAGAGGAAGCAGCTCGCGCGCGTTCTTGAGCAGAACGATGCCCTGGTCGGCGATCTTTCGTGCGAGCTTGCCGTGTTCCTCGACGGGCAACGGGCCGATCTGCGCCGGGGAATCGAATAGCCCGAAGGCAAACATGCTGTGCAAGATGCGGCGCGCCTTGTCGTCGATGGTAGCCAGACTCACCTGCCCCGCCGCGACGGCCTCGAGCAGGCGTTTGCCGAAGTACTTTGCGGGAGGGACATCTAACTCCACGTCTAGCCCCGCGTTAGCGGCCTCGACAGTGCTGTGGGTCGCCTGGAAGTCGCTCACAACCCAGCCCGTAAAGCCGAGTTGCCGTCTGAGAATATCGGTCAGGACGTGCGGGTGCTCGCAACAAAAGGTGCCGTTGATCTTGTTGTACGCGCCCATGACCGCACCGATGCGACCGTCTTTTACAGTAGCCTCGAACGGCAAGGTGTAGATCTCCTGCAAGGTACGCTCGTCGAGCTGCGCATCGACCTCAAGCCGATTCTCCTCCTGTGCGTTCACGTTGTAGTGCTTGGCGGTGGCGATGACGGGGTGCCCCTGAACGCCCTGGACGTAGCGGGCGGCCATCTGCCCCACCAGCACCGGGTCCTCCCCAAGCGACTCGAACAGGCGACCGAAGCAGGGGATGCGCGCGATGTCCAGTCCCGGCCCAAACAAGACATTGTGTCCCGTGGACCATGCCTCGCGGCCCAGCATGTCGCCATACTGTTGAGCTGCCAGGAGATTCCAGGTGGCCGCCAGGGCAATAGGCACTGGTGGCGCCGTCGCCTTTCCTTCGTTGGCGTCTCGCCTGTTCCTGTCGATGCGGATACCGGCCGGTCCGTCAGCAAAGGTCAGTGTAGGGATGCCAAGCCGGGAAAAGGGTAAGGCTTCCCCGCTCTTCTCGCTGAGCATGTCCACCTTCTCTTCCAGCGTCATTTGCGCGAGCAGCAGAGAGGCGCGCTCGTCTGGAGATAGCGCCCTATCCATCCACGGCCTATCGTCTACCGAGGGTGAATGTATCGTGTTCACTCTCTATTCCCTTCTTTAGCGAATACTCAAGAAAACCTTTCTCGACGGCGCACATGCGCCGCGTACGGCGGGCCAGTGAATGTGGGCACTCACCGGTACACACGTTTAGCCCTTGACCGATCCGGCCGTCAGCCCCTTGATGACTTTCTGGTTGAGCGCCACGTAGAGGATCAGTGTGGGAATGACCGCTATGCTGATCGCGGCGAATGTCGGCCCCCAATCGACCGAGCCGTGCTCTCCGGTGAAGTTCAACAGACCCGTCGGAATGGTGCGATTGCTGTCACTACTGATGAAGGTCAGTGCGAACGTCAGCTCATTCCAGAGGAAAAAGAACTGAACCAGGGCAATGGTCACGAGCCCGTTCGCGACCATGGGCAGCGCCACACGGTAGAAGATCTGGTAGATGCTTGCTCCGTCGAGTGCCGCCGCCTCGATCACCGCGCGCGGGACGGCCTTGAAGAACCCCGCCATCAAAAAGACCGCAAGGGGCAGGCCGAAGGCGGTGTAGGTGAGAATCAACGCCCAGCGGGTATCGATCAATCCTGCCTGAAAGTAGATAGTGAACAACGGCAGCAGCACCAGTTGTACCGGGACCATGATTCCGGCGAGGAAGATGAGCAGAATGGTGTTACGCCCACGCCACAGCATCACCTCGAGAGCGAAACTCGCAGCCACACTGATCACGAGGATCAGCGCCAGCGAAGGAAACACCACGAGCACGCTGTTCAGGAAGTAGGTGCTCATGCCCGAGTTCCAGGCGTCGACGTAGTTCTGCCAATGAATGGCCGAGGGCAAGGCCCAGAACGGCTCCACCGAGAACTCAGCATTCGTCTTGAACGAGGACAGCAGCAGCCACAGGAGCGGATAGAGCACCACAACAAGGAGCAGCCCGATCAGCACCCACACCGAGGTTCGGGTGAGGAGCTTACTCGTGGGGATCCCCCTCTTCGCTCGCACTGTGGGAACGGACCTCTTCGTTTCATCTACACGTCCGGTAAGTATTTGGCTCATGTGAAACCTCCCTTCACTAGGCAACGTTGCGGCGCGCGGACCTGAAGATCAGCAGGGTCACGAGGAGGCACATGACGGCGAGTGCCGTTGCGATAGTACTCCCGTAGCCATACTGGCCGTTGGAGAAGGCCGTGTTGAACATATACAATGTCAGCGGCGTCGTCGTTTGTCCCGGTCCGCCACCCGTCAGGGCCACGATACTCGCGAACACCTTGAGCGTCCCATTGATGCTGAAGATGAAAGACGAGAACAGGATCGGCGTCATCAGCGGCAGGACAACGTAGCGTACTAGCCGCCAACCGGTAGCGCCATCGACCCGCGCGCCCTCGAGAATGTCGCCAGGGATATCGACCAGCCCGGCAAAGAGCAGCACGGCGAAGAAGCCCATGGCGGTCCAGATATCCATGATGACAATGACCCAGAACGCCGTTCCACCCTGACCCAGCCACGGCTGGATCGCACCGTCGAGATGCACTGCCTGCAGGAGGGAGTTCACCAGGCCGTACTGCGGGGCGATCTCGAAGATCTTCTGGAACAACTCCCCGATGGCCACCGCGGGCAGGACGACCGGGAAGAAGATCAGCGTCCGGATCAGCGCGGACGCTCTGCCAAGGTAGAAGACGTACAACAGCGCCAGGAGCAGGCCAATCCCCACCTGGCCTATGGTCACGGCGACCGCGTACTTCAACGTGAACACCACGGACTGCCAAAACGACGGATCGTTGACGAGAAGGACAAAGTTTTGAAAACCGACGAACTGGAAACCGGAGAGGACATTGCCCTCGAACAGCGTATAGACCAGTGACCAGACAATCGGTATCAGCACGATGAGAGAGTAGATGAGCAGCGCGGGCCCCACCAGGAGCAGCGCCGCTCTCCGATCACGCAGCATTGTTTCCATTGATTACCCTCCAGAAGCCACTCTATGGTATCCACTGCCACCGACCGGGAGTCAAATTGAGCCGACTCCCGGCCACAGCATGTACGCGAAGAGTGGTTAAAATGCTTGCTGAACCGCGGCCATGAAATTACTGGGAGATGTGGCACCCGTGGCCAGCAGAGCAGCATCCTGTTGAGAGATGTTTGTAGCCTTCGTCGAGAACTGCGCTTCGAACCAGAGCACCGGCTGCGAAACCTGTTTGATCTGGTTCTCGACCAACGAGGTCAGCACGTCAAGATTCGCGGGTGGGTTATGAACGACGAAGCCGGTCACCGCCCCCTCCTTCTGCAGGGCCACGTCGCCATAGTTCTTGGCCATGAACGCGAGCCACTGCCCGATGGTGGCGTTGTACTTCTGCTTGTTCACCGAGGTAGGCTGACCCGCGTTCATAGGTGTCTGGGTCGAACTGCCCATACCTCCGACAACGTTTGGGAACGGGAAGAAGCCGATGTTGTTCGCGCCGATCTTATTGCGCGAGGGATTGTTGAAATCGCGCAGCTCCCAACTGCCCATGTAGAGCATGGCGGCTTTGCCCTGCAGGAAGATGTCTATCGACGGGTCGTAGTCGATGGTGGCCACGCCTTTGCCGAAGTAGCCCTGCTTGCCCAGGTTGGCGACGACCTGTGCCGCCTCGACATACGCCGGGTCGGTCAGCTTTGCCTGCCCGCTCTTGACGCTGTCCAGGGCGCCGGGGCCGAGCTTGCGGAAAAGGTAGTTGCCAATCAGGCGGGTGATCGGCCACCCCTGTTTCCCCGAAGCGGAAAACGATTGGATGCCCTTCTGCTGCAGGTTGGCAGCGATCTGGAGCAGCGCATCCCACGTATCTGGTGGCTGGAGACCGTTCTGCGTAAAGATTTGCTTATTGTACCAGAACCCCTCGATGTTGAGCTCGAAGGGGAGTGCGACGAGCTGGCCATTGAAGACCTTCTTGAGGAGCGTGACCGCTACCGGTTGAAGCTCTTGTAAGACACCGAGTTGCTGGAAAGTTGACTCAATGTCCAAGCCCTCGCCGTTCTTCACCAACTGCGCCATCAGGTCTGCTGGTGGACTGTTGTAGAGGATTGGGAGGGCACCCTGACCTGCAAGCAACTGAACCTTCTGGTTCAGGTCAGTCTGCCCCGCGAAGTTCACCTTGAAGGTGGTGCCGGAGTGCGTTTTGGCGTACTCGTCGGTGATGGTGGACAGGACGAGCGGCCAGCCCGTGCCCGCCTGCTGGACGGACAAGAACTCGATTGCAGCGCTGCCGTTGCTGTTGGTCGAGCCGCCGGTGGACGAGCCGCACCCGGCGAGAAACGCCGCTAAACTAATCGTCGCGCCACCGGCGACCTTGACGAACTGGCGCCGATTCATGGCCTCTTCGAGGCGAGATGTTTGTTGAGACATATACTTAACTGCTCCTCTCGTCCTGGGCGTCTAAAATATGACGGTTTCTCCAGGGTAGGCCGAAAACAAATCAGGGTGGAAACAAACAAGATACAGTAGGGCAGCGCTCAATCTGCGGAAGCAGATAGAGCCGTCGGAGTACTCATCGATGAATAGGCATCTCCTCCTTCCTTGATCCCTTTTTCTCTGGGATATAGAGCCGTGCCAGGAGTTGCGCTGGCTGTCACGAAGGACAAGGTACCAGGAATAAAGTACAACTTCGTACAATACTGGCTTATGACCGCTCGTTTCCAAAGGAAACGAGCCTAAGAGGATACACTACAATCCTATCAAGCTTTCTAAGTAAATTCCAGGAAAACTTGTGTCACGTAGATGACAGTTTTATGACAGTTTCAATTTTATAAGCAAATTCTAATAATCTTTATTGTAGAGGAAATATAGTAGAGTTTGCGAAAGATATGGGTAATCATCAAATATTCACCCTCTGAATTATGAGTGGATGTCAGCTAGTGTTGTCTTGCAGTTGTTGATGGGAGGTGCCGTCTCCTCTCTTCGACCTCGGGGGATCAAGCCGAGTTCCTCAGGTGTTTTGCCATAAAACTGGCAAAGCCGCCGCCGCGATTCCGGATTCAGTGGCGCTCTCTGCTCTGCACGCAGGACCGTTCGAAAGGAAAGTCCTGTAGCCTCTGCTACTTCTTGAATGGAGAGGTTGAGGTGCTCCCGAAGCAGACGCAATGTGCAGTTCATAGTTATCATGCCCTTAGTCACACTTGAAATATCCAACTTACTAAATTAAGTAACTAAAGTTAGTATACGGAAGAAATGCCCTTCTGTCAATGGTTTTTTCGGTATTTTGCCTCTAATCTTGACAACCTGGTATTTTTTCGAGTAAGATAATTTCGTTAGTAACTAAAGATTTTGATAAGGCGATACATCTATGCAACAACAAATAAAATCCGCTGATCGCTTTTTGATACGTAGTATCAATCAGAGTATCCTCCTGAATTTGATACGAGGACATACCCCCATTTCACGTCCACAGTTAGCCACGCTGTCCGGTCTCAGCCAGGCCACTGTAATAAAAATCACCAACAACCTCATCGATCGCCATCTGATTCTGGAAAAAGAGTACGCGGAATCGACAGGCGGACGCAGAGCAGGGCTGTTGGAAATCAATCCTGAAGGGGGGTTCGCTGTTGGGCTGATGGCTCAACCGACTTCGCTGACAGCGGTTATTCTTAATTTGAACAGCGATCCCGTCTACTCCCAACAATGGGACATCGCAATGCGCGACAACTATCCGCAGGCAATAGATTTGGTAGCGCAGTGCCTGGAGGAGCTATTTTCCAAGAGTGGCATTTCAAGGGAGAAGATTATCGGTGTGGGCCTTGGAATGGGCGGGTTGATTGATGCCGAGAACGGATGCTGCGTCGATTCGTGGATCATGAACTGGCAAAACGTTGAGATCAGCCGTCCTTTGGAAGACCGCCTGAGAATCCCCGTCTTCCTTGATAATGATATCAATTGTCTGGCAATCTACGAGAAGCTCTTCGGTCAGGGTCAGCCCTACCATCATTTTCTGGTGGTGGCCGTTGGCCGCGGTGTTGGACTTGGCATAGTGATCAACGACGATCTCTACCGGGGGGCATCTGGGGGTGCCGGCGAGTTCGGTCATACGGCGGTCACCACCGAAGGGCGTCTCTGCGCGTGCGGCAACTCCGGCTGTCTGGAGACCTACGTCTCTGACGCCGGTATCGTCAAGAATTATCTTGAATATGTGCGTTCAAACACCTATAGTCTCGAAATGGGCGTTCAGGAACTAACGACCCACGAGGTATTAGGACTAGCGAGAAATGGTGATGAAGCTGCAAAGGCGGCTTTTCACCGCGCGGGGATACTATTGGGGGTGTCGCTGGCCAACCTTGTCAATATCTTTAACCCGGAATGTGTAGTACTCTCCGGTCACGATGACGATGCGAGTATTCTGTGTGGCGATTGGCTCCTCGAACCAATGCACCAGGAGTTCAAGCAGCATCTATTCTCGCAAATGGGGAGGGATTTGCACTTCATCGTAGAGCGGCGTGATTTTGAAAGTTGGGCGCGTGGTGCCGGAAGCCTTGTTCTGCGTCACTTTTTCGCGTCGCCCGCTCGCGTTCACTCCGAACGGGCGTTGATACGAAGCTAGCGCTCGGGCATTTTTTGGGTATCTAGATGCCCGCTCCTGTGTCATCCTTTGCAATGCCGACATTTCCATACCCAACCTGCGCTCCGCGTTTGGGAGTTAAGCTGGTAAGGCACAATATTACCCACACATACACAAATACTCTTTTGCTAAGCAAGGCCCAACTTGTGCTATACTACGAGCAATGTGGCGGGGCGGGCGGGGTAAAAAGCAACTCCTAAAGGAGAGAGATAGAACATGGCAGAACAGGACTTGCCATTAGCGGGTAAAATCGCTTTAGTGACGGGCAGCAGTCAGGGGATCGGGCGAGCAACCGCCCTGCGCCTCGCGCAATCTGGCGCGGATATCATCATCAACTATCGCAGGAATGCCGAGGCCGCAGACGAGGCAAAAGCCGGTGTGGAAGCGTTGGGAAGGCGCTGTATCACAATACAGGCCGATGTAAGCCAGGAGGAGGAGGTGACGAGGCTTTTCACGGAGGCAACTAATGCGCTTGGCCCTGTGACCGTCCTGGTAAACAACGCAGGTACCACACGCGACAAGCTCATTCTACAAATGTCGCTCGCAGACTTTGAGCATGTTATACAAACGAATTTGCGCTCAGCCTTCCTCTGCACAAAAGCGGCGCTGCGTGGCATGATGAAAGCGCGTTGGGGACGCATCGTTAATATTTCTTCGCCTTCCGGCCTGTTAGGCAGCGCGGGACAGGCCAACTACAGCGCATCGAAGGCGGCCATTGTCGCCCTCACCCTCAGCACCGCCCGCGAAATGGCAAGCCGCAATATTACCGCCAACGCCATCGCGCCCGGCTTCATTCCTACTGAGCTCACCTCAACGCTGACAGAACAGCAGCGAAAGTATATGCTCGATGTCACTCCACTTGGGCGATTTGGCGCACCTGAAGAAATTGCCGCGGCGATTAACTTCCTCTGTTTGCCGGAAGCGGGCTACATCACAGGCCAGGTGCTTTGTGTCGACGGCGGCATGGCCATGCACATCTAACCAACCAGATTCATGAAACAAAATGGGTGCGGTTTCTCTCTAAATGTTAAACACCGGTTCACATGAAGGAGACTGCACCTATGGTTATGAACGAAACGACAGAAACGAATCAATTTACTTTCGAAGCATTCGCAGCTCAACCGTTTTATACGGAAATCAACCGCTCACTTGTCCACCAGGCGCTCAAATCACTGGCAAAGCGCCCGGCTAACGCCACGCTGACGATTGTCGATATGGCCTGCGGCACGGGAGCCGTGACGCGCCTGATCGCGCAGGAGGTGAAACGCCAGAAACGCCAGGCCCGCATAATTGGCGTTGATCCCTCCGCGGAAGCGCTGCGCCGGGCGCAAAAGGGGATGGACGTGATGGGAGCCAGAGCCGAATTTATTCAAGGTGAGGCCGAGGACCTTCCTTACATCGTCCAGCATGCTGATGCTGCGTTCTTCTGCAATGCCATCCATTTGCTCCCCGACAAACTGGCTGCATTCCGGCTCATGGCGAGTATCCTGGCGCCCGGCGGCATCTTTGCCTGCAATAGCGGCTTTTATGACGGAACCTACGTCGAGGGTACCGAGCGCTTTTATCGACTCTGGACCAGTCGGGCAGTTCGCTGGCTACGCAAGGAACACCCCGAAGTTCACCTGTCCCGCGAAGCCAAGGCGATGGCGATGCAGTGGCTCAATGCTGACGAATACATCAACCAGCTCAAGCAAGGCGGCTTCGCTCGCGTGGAAGCGTTCCATGAAGTTGGGTGTATTTCAGTGGATGCCTGGAGAGATCTCGGCCAATACTGGCTCTTCATCGAAGGGGCACTGCCAGGAGTGCCGTTACCCCTGGGCGCGGCTGCACTGGAAGCCGCCGTCTACCAGGCAGGGCAGGAACTGGGCATCACCGAGACACCACGCAACTGGCTGCAACTGATCGCCTATAAAGCATAGTGGTCGATCTGCATAGCGCACCGACAGCAAGCAACCATATGCTACAATAAAACAGAGAGTATCTATACGCTCCAATTTACGTCCCTATATCTCAGTGCTTAACCTTAGGATACTCTAGAGCATAAAAGGAGTTTGTTGCATGCAGTGGGCTATCGCGTCGGCAGCATTCCTTGCCTCAGCAGTCGAATTTGTCGAAGCCTTCACAATTGTCCTGGTGGTCGGTGTCACCATTAACTGGCGCAGTTCGCTCGTTGGAGCGCTTGCTGCCGTAGCCACACTGGCGCTGATCGTTGGTACACTTGGTGTGGCAATTGTCCAATGGGTTCCCATTGACGCCCTCCGTCTCTTTGTAGGCGTTATCCTGGTGCTCTTCGGTTTGAAATGGATGAAAAAAGCCATCCTGCGCTATAGCGGACTGAAAGCGATCCACGATGAAGAGGCTATCTTTGAAGAGACGATGGCAGAAATTCGCGCGCGTGGAGAAACTGTGGCTCCGCGTATTCATCCTTTCGGTGTGGCCCTTTCCTACAAGGCCGTGCTGCTCGAGGGGCTTGAAGTCGCGTTCATCGTCATAACCTTCGGCAGCAGTGGGGGAAGCGCGAGCGGCATTGCTTCCGCCGCTATCGGTGCGGCCGTTGCCGGTATCCTGGTGATTCTCGCTGGCGTCCTCATCAAGGCCCCACTGACGAAGGTGCCTGAAAATACGCTCAAGTTCGTCGTGGGCGTGATGCTCACCTCCTTTGGCACATTCTGGGCTGCTGAAGGGTTTGGCTATGCCTGGCCCTTTGCGGATGCGTTCATTCCTATACTGGCAGCCATCTACTTGCTAGCCTCCTATATCCTGGTGACCTGGCTGAAACAGCGCAAACGCAGCTGGATGGCAATCGCTTCAACGCAGAAGGCGGCTATCACCGCGCAAGAAGAAGAGGAGGTACGGCCATGAAAGCCCTCAAAGCCATCTACAACTTCATCGTCGGTGACATGATTATCCTTATAGGTGTGCTCATCGTAGTGGCCGCGCTTGCAGTCATCAACTTCGTCAGCGTATTCGCTCCTTTGCGAGGTATCACGGGGGTAGTGTTGATCCTCGCCGTTCTGTGTGTGCTGACGGCAACGCTTTACCGCGAAGCAAGAGGAAATCGCTGACTGGAAGAGTAGACTGCCAGGGCGACCGCGAGGGCTGGAGGCTAGGCGATCCGTAGGGGCGAGGGCGGTGGACCGTGGGGCGGTGTGGGCCTTTAGGGTCGCCCGCGGGGTGGGGGGTGATCGTGTTTCCCCAAGATATCAGCGAGATGAACAGGACGCGGGCGACCCTAAAGGCCCTCCCAACCCCTCATCGTCCACCCTCGCCCCTACGGATGTTGATGGGCTTGTTGTTAGGTTGATGCGTATTGGGCGACCCTCGCGGTCGCCTTGGCAATATTTCACAGACCCTGTTTGTATGCATATGTTTACTTGCTTTTCCGCGCCTCTTATGGCATAATCCAATCGATCAGGCATCCATCAATCTTTACCTACGCAGACGCACACAGGTACTAAAAACACGATATACCCTAAAAATCTCTTATAAAAGCGAAAGAAGGGTACGATTATGAGACAGAGTGACGGCGCAGACCTTCTTGGCTCCAACAACCCCCGCAGCGCAGATATCGGCATCATTTATGTCGCCCCCGATGACACCCGTCAGAGTGTTTTAACCGCAATTTTGACGCAGGAACGCCTGCATCGCAAGCAAATCGCGCTCGTTCTGCCTGAGCGCAATAACGCCTTCGGTCGCCCGGTAGATTTCGATGGGCTCAAGGATATGCGGCGCGACCTGCAAGCGCAGTTGGTAGTGATCGCCCCACATGGTTCGAGTCCCTCCGAGTTAGC
>Ga0137378_10005129_pt1 | contig 11337 bp, 10 predicted proteins | sample SagtaG_21_FD_104813 | JGI IMG/M metagenome (GOLD analysis project Ga0137378, IMG submission 104813) | Vadose zone soil microbial communities from Sagehorn Ranch, Mendocino, California, USA - Sage2_L_60_16 metaG | ecosystem: Environmental > Terrestrial > Soil > Vadose zone | place: USA... | reverse complement strand
TTGTGCCCGGCAATCGACAGAAGATCGACGCCGAGTTGATTCACCTCGGTCGCAACCTTGCCGACGGACTGGGCGGCATCGGTGTGAAACAGCACGCCGCGCTCATGGGCGATGCGGGCGCAATCCTCGATCGGCTGGATGGTTCCGACCTCGTTGTTGGCGTGCATGATGCTGACGAGGATCGTGCGCGGCGTGATCGCTCTGCGAAGGTCGTCGGGATCAATCCGCCCCGTGCCGTCGACCGGCAGATAGGTGACCCGCGCGCCCAGGCGCTCGAGAAACGCGCACGGTTCGATGATGGCCGGATGCTCGATACGCGTGGTGACGATGTGATCGCCGCGGTCGCGCTGCGCAAAGAACACGCCCTTGAGGGCAAGGTTGTTGGCCTCGCTGCCGCCGCTGGTGAAAACGATCTCGCCGCTTCGGCAGCCAAGCAACGCCGCCACTTGGCCGCGCGCCGTCTCGAGGGCGACCTTTGCCGCGGCTGCCGCCCAATGCCCGCTCGACGGATTGCCGTAGTGATCCGTGAGAAACGGCCTCATCGCCGCGGCGACCGCCGGATCGATCGGCGTGCTGGCATTGTAGTCGAGATAGACGCGACGCATGTTCAGAACACCAGGATCAATCCCTCTATGCCGTCGCCGCGACGGCGCGGCCTTCGACCGGCAGGCCGGCATCGTTCCATTGCTCCATCCCGCGGCGCAGGACGATGACCTGTCTAAAGCCGGCGGCACGCAAGGTGCGCGCCGCCGTTGCCGAGCGCTTGTCGGTTCGGCAGACGAGGACGAGGGGAGCCCGTTCAAGCCCGGCAAGCTCGGCTAATCGGCCATCGAGCTCGGCAACGGGAATATTGCGCGCGGTCGCAATATGGCCGAACGACCCAGTGAATTCGTCGGGTCCCCGAACGTCGACGACGGTCACTCCTTCGCCACCATCGAGGCGGCGCTTGAGGTCCTTCGGCTCGATCCATGCGAACGATTCGCGCATTCGCCCGACAAGTCGCGGCAGCAAGGCAATCGCCGCGAGCAAGGCAAGCGCGAACAGGCCGTAGCGCACCGCATCCGCTTCGCCGGTCAGAGCGGCGCGTCCGGCGTGCCCGAGCCAGGTAAAGGCCACCACGCCGGGCACCATGAAGACCAGCGTGGCGATGACGTAATGCTGGAGCGGGATGCGGGTGAGCCCCAGCGCGTAGTTCGAAAGATTGAACGGGAACAGCGGGACAAGCCGCACCAAGGCGACGAAACGCCAGCCCTCCGCGTCGACCCCTTCGATCAGTCGCTTGAGCAGCCCGCCGGCCTTGCGCGCAACCCAATCCGCGGCGATGTAGCGCGCGACCAGGAACGCAAGGGTGGCGCCGAGCGTGGCGCCCAGCAAGTTCCAGAGGCTGCCCCAGATCGCGCCGAACAAGGCGCCGCCGGCAAGGCCGAAGATCGCGCCGGGAACGAGCGCCACCGCGGCGAGAGCGTAGAGGACGATGTAGCCGACCGGCGCCCAGGGGCCGAGCGAGCCGAGCCAAGCATCGAGCATCGCCGGATTGATCTTGTCACGATGTACAGCCGCCAGTGCCGCCGCTGCGATGAGCAATAGCGCGAGCGCAAAGCGCGGCAGGAAACGACGCATGCTCATCGTCCGCCCTCCCGCCGTCCCAACGGATATGGGCCGGCCTCCCCGCGGAACGGCTGGAGCAGCATTCGATCCAGCCTGAGTTCGCGCGCATCGCGGAACTGCTCGATGCCGATCGTCATGGCGTCGTGCCCGGCCGCAGGCTGCGCGCGGTAGGTGCCGAACAGGCGATCCCACCAAGGCAAATTGAATCCAAAATTGCTGTTGGTCTCGCGCGACAAGATCGAGTGATGCACTCGGTGCATGTCCGGCGTCACGACGAACCAGCGCAGCACGCGGTCGAATCCCAGCGGGATGCGGATGTTGCCGTGGTTGAACATGGAGGTGGCGTTGAGCACCACTTCGAAGATCAGCACCGCCACCGCGGGCGCCCCCAGCGCGACGACCACGGCCAGCTTGATCACCATCGACAATACAATCTCGATCGGATGGAAGCGCAGTCCGGTGGTGACGTCGAATTCGAGATCGGCATGATGCATGCGATGTAGCCGCCACAGCGCGGGCACGGCATGAAAGAGGACGTGCTGGAAATAGATCGCAAGGTCGAGAAGGATGACCGAGCAAACGACGGCGATCCACGCCGGGAGCGCAATCGTATTGAAAAGCCCCCATGCATGCGCCTGCGCGACGAGCGCGAGACCGACCGCCGTGGTCGGAATGACGAGACGGACCAAAAGCGTGTCCACCACCACCACGCCGAGATTATTGGGCCAGCGCACGAGGCGGCCGATCGCCTGTTTGCGGCGGGGACCGACCAACTCCCAAATCGCCATCGCGGCCAAGACGCTGCCGAATGCGCCCAGCCGGATGAACGGCTCATAAGCGAATATGGCATCACGCATGAGGAGAATGTCCCATCTTGACAACGGCTTATATTTATTCAATTATTATATTAAATGATATAATATCGTCAATCGACCCATGTCAAGGCACAATCCGAAATCGGCGCTGTTCGCCCAATTCGCCGCGGTCGCAAAAACGCTGGGACATGCGCATCGTCTCGAGCTGTTGGAGCAGCTCGCCCAGGGGGAGCGCAGCGTCGAAGTGCTGGCGCAGAGGACGGGCCTATCGATCGCCAACGCCTCGCAACATCTCCAGCACATGCGGCGTGCCGGCATCGTGGCAAACCGGCGTGACGGCAAATTCGTCTATTACCGCCTTGCCGATGACGCCGTTCTCGAGCTGCTGGCAGCGCTGCGCAGGATTGCGGAGCGCAACGTCGCCGAGGTCGAGCGGCTCATTCGCAGCTATTTCAATGATCGCGACAGCCTGGAGCCGGTCTCGCGCGCAGAGCTCCTGCGGTTGTCACGCGCCGGCGCGGTGACGGTGCTCGACGTGCGGCCGGAAGATGAATTCGCCTTGGGACATTTGCCGGGAGCGGTGAACATCCCGCTGCGCGCACTCGAGGCGCGGCTTTCAGAACTCAATCCATCGCAGGAGATCGTCGCCTACTGCCGCGGTCCCTACTGCGTGCTGTCCTACGAAGCGGTCGCAGCGCTGCGTGCACGTGGCTTCAAGGTGCGTCGCCTCGAAGACGGCCTTCCCGAGTGGCGCGCGGCCGGGTTGCCGGTGGTCGGCGGGAACGGCTGACCCGTCCCGAATTTTAGGTCTCGTGTTTCTTGCCCCGCATCATCGCGGTGATTGCCCACCGCGATGGGGTCCCAGGCCGGCTGCAAGCTCAGAACTCGGCCGGGAGATAACCGTTGATTTCAAGGCCGATACAGATCTCGACGAGGGTAGGCGTCGTCCAAGCCATGATCAGTTCCTTTCCGTGTCGCGCCGTCGCCAACGCAGCTGCGGAACCTAAAGCACCTTCATGACGGATTGATTTCAGTTCCATGCCGATCCCCCTCCTCGTTCATCTCGCTGTCAAGGTCGCGGCCTAACGTCGTTCGGCCCGCCAACCGGCAATCAGGGAGATCACCATGCGGCCAACGAGATCATGGGTGCGTGCGGCCTTGAGCGCGTCGTTGCTCTTTACCCTGCCTCCCGTGCTCGGCGTGTCGGCGATGCTGGCCGAGTGCTCGGTCGCGATCGCGGGCGGCAACGTCCTAAAGGAGTTCAGGCCGGTCACGGATGAAATGCTGCAAAGGCCCGATCCCGGGGACTGGCTGATGCGGCGGGGCGATTACCGCGCCTGGGGCTACAGCGCGCTCGACCAAATCCGCGCCGGCAATGTCGGGGCCCTGAAGCTCGCTTGGGCCTGGAACATGGAGCCGGGATATCAGGAAGAGGCGCCGCTGGTGCATGACGGCGTCATCTTTCTTGCAAACCCGCAGAACGTGGTTCAGGCCTTGGACGGCCGCACCGGCGATCTGCTGTGGGAGTACCGGCGCGAGCTGCCGAAAATCGAAGGCGGCTATCACAACGACCTGTTCGATCGGGCGCGCGGCACGATCGCGCTCTACGCCGACAAGGTCTTCCTGGCGAGCGCCGATGCGCATGTCGTGGCACTCGACGCGCGGACAGGCAAGGTCGTGTGGGACACCACGGTGGCCGACTATCGCCGGGGCTACACGTTCACCGGCGGTCCCATGGTCGCCAAGGGCAAGGTGATCGCCGGCATTTCGGGCTGCACCAACCCCGACACGGCCGGCGGGTGCTTCATTGTCGCCCTCGATGCGAACACCGGAGCGCAGTTGTGGCGAACCCAAACGATTGCCCAACCGGGCTCGCCCGGCGATGAGAGCTGGAATGGATTGCCGCTCGAGAAGCGAAACGGCGGATCGGTGTGGACGACCGGCAGCTACGACCCCTCGCTCAACTTGCTGTTCTGGGGCACGGGGGGCCCCATTCCGCATACCGAGCTGGTGCGCGGCACCGCAAACGGGGCGGTCTTGTACACCGATTCAACGCTGACGCTCGACGCCGACACCGGCAAGATCGTCTGGCACCACCAGTTTCTGCCCCGCGACAACTGGAATCTCGACCATGTGTTCGAGCAGATTCTCGTGGACATCAACGTGGGGAATCGCCCGCGGCAGGCGCTGCTGGCAATCGGAAAGCCGGGCATCATTTGGGCGCTCGACCGACGCACAGGCGAATTCCTGTGGGCGCGCGAAACGACCCACCAGACCGTGTTCAAGAGCATCGATCCGGAAACCGGAAAGGTCACCATCAACGAGAGCCTGATTCCCAAACAGCTGGAGCAAAACCATGTGGTATGTCCGTCGTTTTACGGCGGCAAATTATGGATGGCGACAGCGTACAACCCGGCGTCAAAGACACTGTTCCTGCCGTTGAACAATTTGTGCATGGACTACAAGGCGGTCGAGCAAAAGCCGCTGGTCGGCGAAGACTACGGGCGCAGCCGCATGCAATTTCGCCACGCTCCCGGCAACAACGGAAACGTGGGGCGCGTCGACGCCGTCAATCTTGAGAACAGAGAAACGCTATGGACGCAACAGCGGCGTCCCTACTGGTCCAGTTCGCTGCTGGTCACGGCCGGAGGAATCGTTTTCGGCGGTGACACGAACCGTCGCATCGCGGCACTCGATGCCGGTACCGGGAAGGTGCTGTGGGAGCTGCCTTTGAATAGTCAGCCTGGCGGTTTTCCGATGACATACATGGCCGGAGGAAAACAGTACGTGGCAATTCCAGCGGGCTTGAGCTTGATCGGTAATCGGGTCGTGCGGAGCCTCACGCCCGAAATTCCCGTCCCGAGCCGTGGCTCGGCGCTGTTGGTGTTCGCATTGCCTGATGCGGAATCTCGCTAGGGCCACAAATCCGGTTCTGTAAGCGCGGCTCGGTCAATGTCCGCTTCGCTCCGAAAGCGACCGAAGTGCTGCGTCGCTTACGCGCGTGCGTACCATCATCTCTGGAGGCCCGCGCTCCAGCAAGATTGGCTCTAGGGAATCTCGTAGACCGCCACTTCCGAGGTGACGCCGCGTAGCGCGCGGCTTTGCGCTACCGGCTTCTGGCCATTGCTGCCGAGCACGCTCGCGCTGCGCGGGTTGTGCACCACCGGCGCCGTCGCCAGGATCGACCGCGAGATCGCGAGCCCCTGTACTCGCGAGGCGATGTTCACGGTTTGCCCGAAATAGTCCTGTCGCTCGTTCAGGTTCACCGCGAGGCAGGGACCTTCGTGGATGCCGATCTTGAGCAGCAGGTCCTCGCGACCGTGGGTCTCGTTCAGCCGGCGCATCGCCTCGCGCATCTTGAGCGCCGCGGCCAGCGCATGGTCGGGCGTCAGGAAGGTCGCCATCACCGCATCGCCGATGGTCTTGACCACGGCACCGCCTTCGGTCGCGACGATGTCGTTCAGGGTGCGGAAATGCTCGCGCACGAGGTCGAAGGCGACCAGGTCGCCGACCCGCTCGTAAAGCTCGGTCGAGCCTTTGAGGTCGGTGAACAGGAAGGTGAGGCTGGTGATCTTCAATCGCTGGTCGACGTCGAGCGTGTCGGTGCGATAGATGTCGCGGAAGGTCTGGTTGCTGAGCAGCCGCTTGGCGTTGAGGAACGGCCGGCGCTTGCTGGTGAGCTCCTGAAGGTCGTTGGCGGCGATCCACACGGTAGGCAGCACGCGGGCTCCGGTGCGGTTGTCCAGCGACAATCGCAGCGGTCCTGGCCGCAATTCCAGGGTGCCGGTGGGCGCGCGCACGTTGTTATAGACCAGCGCCAGGTTCTGGCGCTCGCCGGCTGGCTCGCCCTTGACCTGGATGAATTGCGCGGCGTGCGTCACCGGCTCAAAGACGATGACGAATTCCGCCGGCAGCTGCAACGACAGGATCGCCTTGTCGCCCGCCGGCAGCTCGACGGCATCGAGGGTGAGCTGCTCGCACGTCGCCTCGAACTTCTCGTCGGGCAAATCGACGCCGGTGCCCCAGAAGATCTGGCGGTGATATTCCCAGATCGGCAATTCGTCGGGATTGTGGGCTGCGATCTTGCGCACGCGCGGGCTCACGGTGAAGCTCACCTCGACGACATCGTCGAGCGTGGGTTCGCTCGAGACGGCGCAGAACGCGCAATAGTATTCGTGGGAGCGCACGGTCTTGAGCGTGGCGTTGGCGTCCAGCACGCCGCCGCAGCTGGGGCAAAGCACGTTCCACGACATGTCGAGCAGCCCGATCTGCGTGGCATGCAGGAACGTCGTGATCGCCCGCTGTTCGTCGAGACCTTCGCGGCGGGCGAAGTCGAGCACGTTGATGCGGTTGAGCCGCCGATCCGGCGCCTCGCGGACCAGTCGCTCGAGCGCCGTCGCGCAGTCGGCGTCAGCCGACTTGCACAGGACGGCGAACAGGGGGTGGGCTTCGCTCATGGTCGAACGCTTCGCTCATGGTCGAACGCTTCGCTCAAACATGGGGTCGAAGATATGGCGGTTCAAGCGGTTGTAAGGCTTGGCCGCTTTGTGTCGACACGACAGGCCGGCCCGGCCTGTCCAATCTGTCAGCAGTGCTGTCAGTGCCTGCGTCAGGATATTGCCAGCGAGGGCGGCTATGAAAAGGTGCGCCCAATGTCAGGGGAAGCTGGCCCCGACATAGAACGTCCGCCCAGGAACTTTGCCCCCGCGCGGGTGTCATGTGTTTGCAATAGAAATCACTGATAAGCGCGCCATGCGCAGGGCAATGAATGCTTGAACGGCTCTCCACTGGCCCGCGGCGGGTTCGAACGCTGTTTCTGTCGGACGTCCATCTGGGGACGCGCGGCTGCCAGGCCGACAAGCTGCTCGACTTCCTGCGCCATTACGAAGCCGACACCATCTATCTCGTGGGCGACATCGTCGACGGCTGGCAGCTCAAGTCCGCCTGGTATTGGCCGCAACTTCACAACGACGTCGTGCAGAAGCTGCTGCGTCAGGCGCGCAAAGGGGTTCGCCTGTTCTACATTCCCGGCAATCATGACGAGTTTCTGCGCGACTATTACGGTACCCACTTTGGCGGCATCGAAGTGGTCGAAGATGCCATCCACGTCGCCGCCGACGGGAAGCGCTACCTTATCGTTCACGGCGACCTGTTCGACGTGATCATTCGCCACGCGCGTTGGCTCGCGCTCTTGGGCAGCAATGCCTACGATCTCGCGATCTTTATCAACACCTATTTCAATACGGTGAGACGCGCGTTCGGTTTGACCTATTGGTCGCTGTCCAAATGGGCCAAGCTGAAAGTCAAGAACGCGATGGCCTTCATCGGCGAGTACGAGCGCACGCTCGCGGCGGAAGCCCGGCGGCGGGGCGGCCTCGACGGGGTCGTCTGCGGCCACATCCATCATGCCGTGATCCGCGACGATCTCGGCTTGCGCTACATCAATTGCGGCGACTGGGTCGAAAGCTGCACCGCGGTGGTCGAGCATTTCAACGGACAGTTCGAGATCGTGAGGTGGATCGGGCCCGCCCCGTTGACGCACGAGCAGGACTTCGCGGCGGCGCTTGCCTCCCGGGTGTAGGCACATGCAGACGCAACAGCGGCAAGCGGACGGGAGAATTGCATTCAAGGCAGACGCATCAGCGGTACGCCGACACGAATCGTGGCGTTCTCCCGCACATTCTCATGCAGCGAGAAGCCGTCGGGAGCGAAGACGATGATGGTCGATCCGTGCTGGAACCAACCTATTTCATCGCCTTTCCTGAACGCCGCGTCGCAGGCGATGACATTGGGTCCGCGATGCTTGAGGCCGAGCAGCACATCGAGAAAGTGCAGGCGTATGCTGGCGACGAGCACGGCCGCGACCGGGACCAGCGTAATCGTGTGGCCGGTGGCGGTCAGTTTCGTCCGCAACAGCGCGCGTTCGTTCTTGCAGAACAGCTTTTCGACCCGCCGCAGCGCGATCGGATTGACGTTCCAGGTGTCGCCCGAGATGTAAGTCACCTGATCGACGCGGCAATCATGCGGTGCGTGGAAACGATGATACATGCTCGACGTCAGGCGCAGCGTCACGTATCGGCCATCGCGATGAGCGTCGGCGAGCGCACGATCGCAAAACAGCTCCGCCAACGTGTAGGGAAAGCCCTTGATCTGATAGAGACGGGTGCCGGCGATCGTACCGGATGCGCCCACGATCGCATCGCAGGGGCTGACGAGGATTTTGGGATCGTCGTCGATCGGGCGCGCACCCGCCTTGAGCTGCCGGATGAAGCAATCATGCATGCTGCGAAAGTGCGGTTGCTTCGCCTCGCTCAAATCCAGATCGGAGAAGAAGCGCCACAGCCCGATCGACAGGTCGCGCACCAACGGCTGCTGGATCCGGCTGAACCAGCCCATGAACTGCGTGGCCAGCCGGCGGGGAATCCGGTTGGTGAGCAAGAAATTGAGGTCCTCCTGCGCCAGCAAACGCAGAATCTGGGCGCGGAGCGTCATCGTGCCGTAACCTCCTTCGGATAAGGCACGATTCGATGGAATGGGCCAGCACGACACTGGCATTCTACGGGCTTGGCGCTGCCGCGCTGGCAACGTCGTTGGTGACATTGCGCCGGCGGCTCGAGCTTTCGAAGGCCAAGCACAGGACGCTGACCGGCCATGCCAGGATGGCGCGGCGGGTGGCCTCGCTGGTGCCGTTCTACGACTACGACGATAGCCGGTTCTTCTGTTCCGACGATGCGCCGGAGGAGGTCGCGGCGCGCCGCCGCGCCGGCTTCGAGCGGCTGGCGGCGCTCTATGACACGCGCTTTGCCGAAACGATCCGCCGCACCGCCGAGGCGACCGACGGCATCTCCGATCTGCAATTCACCGACGCCTATCGGGTGCCGTTCCAGTACGGCCGCGTCGTGCGCCAGCACCTCAAATCCGCAGCGTTCGTGCAATCGTCCGCGGGCGTCATGCTCACGGATCTCGACGGCAATCAGTTCTACGACCTGACCGGCTCCTACGGGGTCAATGTCCTCGGCTACGACTTCTACAAGCAGGCGATAGGACGCGCCGTCGAGCGCGTCGGCGAGCTTGGCCCGGTGCTCGGCCCCTATCATCCGGTCATCGCCGACAACGTGAAGCGTCTGAAAGAGCTTTCCGGACTCGACGAAGTGTCGTTCCATATGTCGGGCACCGAGGCGGTGATGCAGGCCGTGCGGCTGGCGCGCTACCACACCCGCCGGTCCCACCTGGTGCGCTTCTGCGGCGCCTATCATGGCTGGTGGGGCGACGTGCAACCGGGTATCGGCAACCCGCTGCCGGCGCACGAGACCTACACACTGAAGGACATGTCGGACGATTCGCTGCGCGTCCTGCGGACGCGACGCGACATCGCCTGCGTGCTCGTCAATCCGCTGCAGGCGCTGCATCCGAACGCGTCCGCGACGACGGACTCGTCGCTGGTCGACGGCGCGCGCAACGCACATTGCGACAAGGACGCCTATGCCGAGTGGCTCAAGCGTTTGCGCGCGGTCTGCACCGAGCAAAACATCGTCTTGATTTTCGATGAAGTGTTCGTCGGCTTCCGTCTCGCCATGGGCGGGGCACAGGAGTACTTCGGCGTCCGGGCCGATCTCGTCACCTATGGCAAGACCCTGGGCGGCGGGCTTCCCATCGGCGTCGTCTGCGGACGCAAGCACCTGATGAAGCGGTTCCGCGACGATCGCCCAGCCGACATCTGCTTCGCCCGCGGCACGTTCAACTCCCATCCTTATGTCATGGCGGCAATGAACGAGTTCCTGCGGTATCTCGAAACGCCACGCGCCCGCGAGCTCTATCGCGACCTCGACCGAACCTGGAATGCAAGGGCGCAGCGCCTCAATCGGCGCCTGCGCGACGAAGCGTTGCCGGTAGAGGTGGCGAACATGTCCTCGATCTGGACGGTCTGCTACCTGCGGCCGTCGCGCTACAATTGGATGCTGCAATATTATCTGCGCGCCGAAGGGCTGGCGCTGAGCTGGATCGGAACAGGCCGCCTCATTTTCAGCCTGAACTACACCGAGGCGGACTTCCAAGCGGTGGGCGACCGCTTCGTGGCCGCAGCAAGGGCGATGCAGCAAGATGGCTGGTGGTGGCACGATCCAGCGGCGACCAACACGTCGATCAAGCGCCGTATCCTCAAGGAAATGATCGCGCACCGGCTGTCCCCGAAGCGCGATTGTGCGCAACGTCGCTGAAGGCCTTCCGGCAGCCATCAGGTCGCGTGCGGAGCCTCTGCGGCTTCGTCGGCGATCCACTCGTCACCTTGAGCGTGATGCGGATCGATCCACTCGCCGCGCAGCAGGGAGAGGGGAGCCTTGTAGTAGAGTTTGATGTCGTGGAACGGGTCGGTCAGGATTTTCGTGGCCCATACCAGTCCGGTCTGCACATCCTTGATGAAGAACAATTGCACGGTCCGGAACAACAACCCGCCGATTCCGATGACCAACCAGATCTGCGCGACATGGCGCACGAACTCCATCGTGCCCGCGTGCGGGGTGAAGATGCCGAAAAAAGTCGGATCGAAGTAGAGCGGCAGCGGCGACAGCGCCCAGATCGTCATCAGGACGACCTTGCGCCGTAGATTGTAGCCGACCTTGATTTCTTCCTTGTACTCATGCGTCGCTTGATTCACCACGTCGTAGTCTCTCGGCTCGAAGAAGAAGTGGCCGATCTGGCGGCTGGTCATCGCCACGAGCCAACCAATCAGAGCTGCCATCGCCGGATCGCCGAACATCATCACATAGGCGGACAGAAATTTAACCGCGCTCACCAGATGAAGCGATTGATTGATCCGGCTGTGATGATAGAAGCGATGATCGTCCCAACGCTGCACTCTCAGGGCCTCGAGAAACGGCTGCATAACAGCTCTCCGTGTTGTCGTCGTGTGTCGATG
>Ga0137378_10005115_pt1 | contig 11347 bp, 8 predicted proteins | sample SagtaG_21_FD_104813 | JGI IMG/M metagenome (GOLD analysis project Ga0137378, IMG submission 104813) | Vadose zone soil microbial communities from Sagehorn Ranch, Mendocino, California, USA - Sage2_L_60_16 metaG | ecosystem: Environmental > Terrestrial > Soil > Vadose zone | place: USA... | reverse complement strand
GCCTTTAATACTCGAGTTGCCGATGTCACTCTGCCTGCCCTCTGCCGGAGTTGCGGACGGACTGCCGGACAGCGCGGCATTCGATACCGACGCCGTTGGCGAAGTCTGCCTCTGTAGCCGCGGAGGAACAGGAATGGGCGGGCTATTGCGGACAAGGCTTGGAGGGAGAGGCGCTGAGGCGGAATGCGATTCACGATCTTGAGTTGTGGATTCTTTGAGCGGCAGAGCAGCCATATTGTTTTGCTCTGCATTTTTAGAAGTTCCGAGTGGTGCCGTCCGTGCGGTCACCGTGCGAGCCGGGTTAGGCGTTTCCGGCGCCGTTGGTGCGGCTCCCAGCCCCCCGCCATCTTCTCCCTGGAAAATCGGTAAAGGATGATTTAAATCTGTCTCCTGACCCATGGTTCTCGGCCCCGGCATCACGGGCGGCGCGGCCGGAGAGGGGCTCGCTTCAAAACTTACTCGCGCGCCAGCCGCAGCTACGCGATCAAGATAGGTCGGCATTCGCTTACCCCCATAGATTTAGTCTCGTCGTAACTCGTCGGTGAGGAGCGAGAGATACTTCCGCCTGCGCTCTCGATCGATTCCGAGAATTTCCGTCTGACTCCAGTGATAGTGGAAGGCAAGGCTGTGGAACTCCTGCAGCAAGTTCCTATCGTTACTGCGCAGTTCCTGCAGAAAGAACGCGGTCGTATCGAACGGCAAAACAAATGACTGCCGGCATGAGGGACAGGTCAGATCCAGTTCCAGTTCAACCTTGGGTGCGCAGCGTTCCATCGCATCGGAGAGCACTGAACGCTCATCGTTATTAAGGGCCGTCCCTCCGTCATCAAGCAGGCACAGCTTCAGCATGGCATCTCCCGCGGTCGATGGAGGTAGGTCGAGCACCGCCTCCTGATCGGCTCCGGTAGGGAGCCGAAACTGGATCGTGCGCTGGCGCCCATCCGATTTCAGTTCGAGTGAAAATGGGCCGGCCACATCGGCGCCGTGCTCTACTGGCACATCAGCGGTTCTGAAGCTCGTATCCATCTTCACGCCACATGCGGGGCAGCCGACGACGGCAGTAAACTGTTCGCCGAGAGTGATGCGCCTCAACTGCAGCATCAGGAATTCGCGATCTCCCACTAACAGCCGGTCAATCAATTCCGCCGTGGCTTCTCTCCGTCCAAGACTCACCAGGCATCCTCGCAGCAGGAATGTGACGGCCACCGCACTCGGCGCTCTTGAATTCCGAATCAGCCAGTCTTCTTCCCGGCCGGTCAATGCGCGCAACTCCGCCTCCCGAAGCCACTCCCCGTCCTCGGCCGCCACACCTCCGGGGAGACATACCGCAATCGACGTTGATCCGAATGCGTGCATGTGTTATCCGATCCTGGCTGGTCCGGCAGATTCGACCACGGCTGCGTCGCGTTCAAACCATTCGAATTCGAGCTTGATGGTCGTAATCGCAACAGCATTGGCGCTCGCGTCAAGATCGGGGAGAGCCTGGTATTCAGAGACCCACGCGCGATAAAGGTTGTACGAGAGTGCCTTGACGCCGGCTTCGTTAAAAACATCCACCGTGATGTTCTTTCGGAATTCGCCGAGAGTGGTAATGCTGTGGCTGGCGAAGTCATTCACGAGATTCGCCCAGTCTTCAAACGCGGTGTCGTAGGTGACACCAGCCTCCAGCGATACGCCCTGGTAGCTCGATTTGCCGGGAAGCTTTCGGCTCACGATGTTTTCGCCGGCTTCTCGAAATTCGACCATTTCGGTAGTGCGTTTCAGGGCTCCCATCTTGGTTAGCCCAGCCACGTACTGACCGTCCCACTTCACGCGAAACCGGAAATTGCGATATGGATCGAAGCGATTGGTCTGTGCAGTCATTCGTGCCATGGGGCGAAATCTCCTTTATTGCGTGGGCTGATTGACTTTCTGGCTGAGCTTGAGTACCACGAATTCAGCAGGCTTGAGCGGTGCGAACCCAACAAGAATGTTAACCACGCCGTTATCAATATCCTGCTGAGTGGTCGTGCTGCTGTCGCACTTCACAAAGAAGGCATCGTCCGGCGTGGATCCCTGGAAGGCGCCGGCCCTGAATTGTGTCAGCATGAATGAGCGGATGTTGAGCCGAAGCTCTGCCCAGAGGGGTTCGTCGTTGGGCTCGAAGACTGCCCATTGGATTCCGTAGTAAATGCTGACCCGTAGGAAGATAGCAATCCTGCGCACCGGCACATAACGCCATGACGCGTCGCTGCCGATGGTCCGGGCTCCCCACACCACGAGTCCGCTGTTGGGAACGGTGCGGATGGCATTTACCATGACGGGGTTCAGCGAATCTTGTTCTGTGTCGCTGATTTCGCGATACGGTGCAATCACGCCGGCCAGTCCTGCCTCAGTTCCCGCGGGCGCTTTGAAGACGCCGCGCGATCCGTCAATGCGCGCGTAGATACCCGCCATGAATCCCGACGGCGGCAGCAGGATCTTGGGATTACGTCCGGTTCCAATCGGGTCGGGGGAATAAATCCAGGGGAAATAGATCGCGCCGTAATCCCCCGCGGATTTGTCGAGCGTCGTCCCGTTGAAACCGGTGGTTGCGAAGTTGCGAGCATCGGCGATGGTCACGACGGTTGGCGCTGTGGTGTCCGAGCGGGCCAGCGGAACCTGGGTGGTGCCTGACCCGTCCGCGACCGATCCCACATCTGCGATGAAGAAGCAGTCCTGCAAGGCTCGCTGATTCTTGCAATAAGCCATGCCGTCATTGACCGTCAGCGGATCGCCCTGTCCAGGAATTGCGATCAGGTTAACATCAGTCACCTTATCCAATGCATGGATGCCGGTGCCGGTGCGCGTATTATCCGCCGCCGGAGAGCCAATGAAGTCGGTCGATGCCGGGAGCGTCGAGTCGCTGCCGCCCGTCAGGCTGATTGGGTTGGCCATCACCGCTGGCGCAACCGTGAAATCATTGGTGATGGCAATGTATTCCGAACGGCTGTTAATCGCTGTGCGGGCATACGAACCTGGACTGGACGCTCCCGGCAAAAGCGATGGGCTGGTTTGGAAGGTCAGCCCGTCATAGGCCTCAACCACATTACCCACTGCCTCTTTCTGTGTGAGCCCATACATCACTAGTAGCTTGAAATTGTGCAGCGTGTCGCCATCAGAGCTGGGCACAACCTGTACCCAGATGTTGTTGCCCCAGGCTCCTTCGTTGACTGCCAGAACGTTGAAGCCAGTGCCACCGCCTACTGAAGTGCCGGCAGTTCCCGGAAAAAGCGCCGAGGGCCCTGACGCTACCGGTCCGGCGGGACCCGGATAGATTCGCACCACGTAGAGGCGCTTGCCGCCGTTTTCAAAGAATGCGCGCACCGCATAAGTCAGGAAACTGTCCGCCCTGAAGCCGCCAAACTGCCGGGAGTAGTCAGTAAGGCTTGTGATCAAGACCGGCTGCGCAATCCTTCCCGTCGGAAGAATGTTGCCGGGAACTGGCCCCTTGTCGGCTATACCGATGAAGGCCGCGGTCGAAGTGCTGACGCCCTCGATGGGGCGTACGCTTGAGGGCACTTCTTGGACGTAAACACCAGGATGAAGAAGTTCCATGGAATCTTCCTTTGGCAGGGCCAGTAGAGTTTTATTTCAAGCCCAAACATTGTCGTTGCTGGGAGCGGTTGGCTGACGTAAGACCAGGGGCCGTTTTGGAAACGCTTGAGACAGGGATACTATGTGCGAAGGCCAGTGATCTGGCTACTAGCCATGTGTCTAGGTGCGGACCTGACCGGCTAGCTAGCCGGTCAGCAAGCTTGAGTTACTTGCTGTAACTCCGCCCTAAGACAAAACGCCCAGAGTTACATCCGGCCAGGACATCTTTAAGGAAAGGGAATCCCCCAAAGTTATGCAAGCCGACCTCGGCATTATCATCACCAACCGGGATCGCCCGCGACCTTTGAACGCTTGCCTGCGTTCACTCGCAGTTCAGTCGGCGAAACCGAAATGGGTCGTGATCGCGGACCTGGGCAGCTCCGCCGAGGGAGCCGCTGCTCTTGAGGACCTTGCTTGCCGTTTTTCGATCTCATATCTGCAAATTGCGTACTTCGGAACGTGGAACCAGGCTCTTGCTTTCAATACCGCGCTCTGCCAAATGCCCGCGGCAGGCCATGTCATCCAACTCGATGCCGATTTCATCCTTCACCCCTACCTCTTGGAATTCACGCAGCGCGCTCTCGGGACCATTGATGCAATGTGTTGCGTTCCCAGCTATGTCGATGTGCGCGACATCCCGTCGGCCTACGATGGCAGCGCCTTCTCTTTTGGCAGGCTGTTAAGCAAATCCTTCGGCGGAAACAGGCTTTCACGCGGCGGGTACGTGGTTCTTCCCAAGGAATGGCTGCTGGCGAACCGTTCCTTCGATGAGGCATATCAGGGCTGGGGATTCGAAGATGCGGACCTGTGGTGGCGCGCGGAACAACAACTGACCACCTACGAAGAGATCAGCGGCAGCCTTGTGATTCACCAGAGCCATCCGCGTCAGCCCGGTTCGACGGACCTGACCGGAAATCCCAACTGGCTTCGATATCAGCGTCGCATGTCCGCGGAGTCCCTGGCCGTAAACCCCGCCGGGTTCGGACAGGCCGCCGTGAGTCGCAAGGTTGTGCGAGAAGGTATTCGTAGCTCGTCTGAGACACCGGACCTATCGATGCCTCAGACGAGGATTCGGGTTCGGACCCGCCAGGGAGACAGACTGCGTCCCGCCCCTCCGGATGACGCGCACCCAAAGAATGAGATTCAGCCGCAGGAAATTGAACGGATTCTGCGAGCCTCCGACAACTCGAAGCGGAGTTCGATTTCAGTTGTCCTTGATCTCAGCGGTTCCCGGCAAGACATGATCGGCGCGTCGCTTGACTGCCTGGCCTCACAGAGTCAAGTGCCCGACCAGGTCTTGTTGACAGGAGACTCCGGCTCATCTGGTCTCGCTGCATGGTACTCGGCTTATTCTCATTCCTTCAAGGAATGCGTAACTGTTCCATGTGCTGGCAAGTATTCAGCCGCCGGTTCCATCAACGAAGCGTTAAAGAGGTGCAATCTCTCCAGCAGCTATGTTTTAGTTATGACCGGTGGCCTGATCCTACATCGGCGTGCACTCCAGTTACTCTGCCTTATCGCTCAACAGGCATCATGTTTGTTACACGGGCCTGTCCATACGCTGCCGCCGATCGCTGGAGAATTGTCGCTGATTTGCGGAACGCCTTGGGAGGCCTGGGCGGCTATCGCACATCTTGAAACTGGAAAACCGGGCGGATGGCACTTTTTTCCGCGCCCATGGGGGAGTAAATCCAGCCTTTACAACGAGTCTTCACTTGATTTTGACATTTGGAGTGAGACAATTGCACGTGCGACAGACATTCTGAGAGTGGGTGTTCGATGCCTTCCGAAGGATGAAGTTATGTTCCTTCAGTGTCCACGAAAAGTTGACCTTCCCGAGATTTATGCGTGATCCGAGTCTGACCTGGTCTCGAGCAAAATTGCTTGACGCGCTAGCGGCCCGCGCCGAAAATGACCGCTGCAAATTCACACGGGAGGGAGATAGACATGAAGGTTCCTTGGCCCCGCAAGGCAATGCCGAACGTCTTCCTTTTCGAACCGCATCCCCTCGCAATCGAGGGTCTCCGAACGGCTTTGAAGCGAATCACCCAGGTCTCGGTGTTCCCCTGCCTTGATTCGCTTTCCCTGCCTTCCGATGCGCAAATCGACTGGTCGGTATTCGTATTCGACAAAGTGACTCACGATTCAGCGGTCCCCAGTGGTTTGAACAGGCTGCGCGCCCGCTACCCGGGATCGAAGGCGATCATTATTGAGTCCACGAGCAGCCCCGAGGAGCAGTTTCAGATGTTGTCCTTGGGATTCAAGGGCGTTCTCGTCTATCAGGACGTTACCCAGAATCTGCCGCCGGCCATTCTGGCCGTGGCGAGCGGAGGGTATTGGGTGGACTCAACCGTGCTGGAGCAGTATGTTATGAGCCGGTCGCAGCGAATGGGGTCGAAGGGGGGTACTGAAGACTTTACCCAAAGAGAAATTGAAGTAGCCAGTCTGTTGAGACGCAGGCTTTCGAACAAGGAAATCAGTGCTTCATTGGCCATGAGCGAAGGCACAGTCAAGTTTCATATTGCAAACATCTTTAGTAAGCTCGGAGTTCGGGACCGTTGGGCTGCGGCAGACATCATGGCATTCAGCGAGAATCAATTTCGACCAGAGGTGGTTTCGCAGAGAATGGATCACCAGCCGTCATTCCATCGCCAGCCGCGCGCATCCTGAATGCAGGTCAAGTTCGAACAGAGTTAGCCGGAGATCGTCCCTTGTACACGTTTCTTCTCAGTTCCATGTGGGAGGCCGACTTCCATCTCGCACTCGGTCAAATGGTGCCTGGCGGTTTTTGGCAGGATGATTTTTACTTTGCGCCATGCCCGTTGCATGATGACCATGACTATTCTCTTCAGTACGTCCGGAGCACTCGCACCTGGCGATGTGAGTCCGGATGCGGAGACGGCGACCTGGTGGCTCTCGGCGTCAGGCTCTGGCGGTGCGGCATCGAAGAGGCTGCCGCGAGAGTTCTCGCCCTTTGTGGGGATGATTGCTGCCATGTGGTCAGCCGCTATCCCTATCTCGATGTCAACGGACAGTTTCTCTTCGAGGTGCTCCGTTTTAAACCGAAAGGCTTCGACACTCGCATTCCGATCCAGTGGAAATGGCACGACATCGCGAGGTGTAGACCAGGGGAAGAGCAACTCGGCTTGTATCGTCTGCCCGAGGTGATGATGGCATACGACGTCCTGATCGTTGAGGGCGAAAAGGATTGCGAAACGGCACGTGGCATCGGTTTGGTCGCCACGTGCAACGTTGGCGGAAGCAGTCGATGGAACGCCGAGTACGTCAACTATTTCCACGGAAAACGCGTGCAAATCGTAGCTGACGCAGATATGTCGGGCCGCCGGCACGCTCGAGAGATAGCCGGCAGCCTTTTACCCGTCGCCGAATCGGTAAAGTTGATTGAATTCTCAGACGTTAAGGATTTGACCGAGTGGGTTGAGGCCGGAGGAACATTTGAGGAATTGACGGGCATGTTTTCGAATACGCCCGCGCTGAGCCCAAGCGAGGTCGAGGGATGGTGGGACCCGCTGAGAACGATTCGCTTGCAATGTGAGGCGGATTTTCTACTTGAATCGCATACCATCCTTGATCCAACAAGCCTTGGCGCGGATCAATCCCTCGAAGTAGGAGACCACCTGGAATGAGCGTGCTTCACAACTGCTGGTCGAATCTCACGTCACATTTGTGACTAAAGGTTTCAATTGACTTAGGTCACTTCTCCCACTAGCGTAAACAGGCGTAGTTACGTCTCCAGCATCCATATAAAGCCTGTCGATGAGGGCTAACGATGTTTGCATCGCCAGTCGCGAGGACAGAGAAGACGCCGGCCCCATCGGCTGAGACACAGCGATGGGTCGCTGAAAATCTGGTGCAACAGAAGCCGGAGTCATTCGCCGGATCTCCCAGGTTGTTCGCCGGGTCGCTCGCATGGAGTTTTGGCGGCACTCCTCTTTATCCTCGCAGTTCGGAAAAGATTGCGGGTCAGGCGGCCGTCCCCTTACAAAGAAAGCTGGCCGTCGGTTCGGTAGATGACCCGCTTGAAAGAGAGGCAGATGAAATCGCCGATCGTGTCACAAGAACGCCGGAGCCCTCGAAGGCTGCAGTTGGGTTCAATTCTGTAGCCATTCGACGCAAGTGTGCCTGCGAGGGAACTGGCAAACCATGCGCGGCGTGCAAAGACGAAACAGAAGAGTCCCTCCAACGGAAGCCTGCCGTTGGCATGGAGCACGAAGAATCAGGATCAAGCGAAGCTCCCGCTATTGTGCACGACGCGCTGCGTTCGTCGGGCAACCCGCTAGATCCAGCTACCCGAGCCTTTTTGGAGTCGAGTCTTGGCTGCGATCTGGCCGGGGTACGCGTGCATACCGATGCCATATCCGCGCAATCGGCACGGGCAGTCAATGCGCTCGCCTACACCGTTGGAAGCGATATCGTCTTCGATGCGGGACAGTATTCCCCTGAGGGGAATCAGGGCAAGCGATTGATTGCCCACGAGGTCGCGCACGTGATCCAGCAGACCGCTCCTGCCGCGACCGCCTACAATGCCGGCAACGTTCTTCGCCGCCAGACACCGCAAGACGCCGATCCTGCGAGTGAACCGACTCTCACTCGACCACAGGAAATCGAGTTGTCACGCACCAGCCCAGGGGAATTTGCGGGCCAATCGGAGCCCTTGACGCTGAGCCTGTATAACTTCGGCATTGACATCGACAAGCCGAAAGACGAGCATCGCGCGGTGCTGCTGGAGCTTGCACGGTTTCTGAAAATGCGCGCCACTGCCGCCGTCATTGTGCGTTCCATTGGCTTTGCAGATTCTACGGGGACCGAGCTTTATAACCTTAAGCTGTCAGAGCGAAGGGCTAAGGCTGTGCAGGCGATCCTGCAGCCCATCGTCCCCCAGCACGTTTCGGTGTCTGCTTACGGTGAGACCAATCCGGCCGCCACCAACGATACCGTGAGTGGCCGGAGCCGCAACCGACGTGTTGATCTTAGGTTTGCCGTGGACACTCCAACCCCGCAACCACAGCCCCAACCGCAGCCCCAGCCTCAGCCTCAACCACAACCGATACCGCAGCCTCCTGAGCCCGGAGGCGGCGGAGGCGGTAAAAAAGATGATGATAGCTCGTTATGCGAGCAGTTCCCCTTGATCTGTGGAATCGGCATCGTCCCATTCTTGTTGCCGTTGGTCTGCCTGGTAGCGCCCGAAGTGTGCGTCGCGGTGGGTTGCGCGCTCCTGCCCGAACTCTGTGTTTCGCCCATTGTCCCGCCACCCACGCCGCCCGAGCCTCCGAAAAAGCCAGACGATTCCGACAAGAAGCGTCCCTATGTCACGTTCGTGCCCGATGTGCGCGCCGACAATACGCCAGCCGGTATGCCAGACCGCATTGGACTCCGCGACCCTGTGTCCGTCGTCGCGATGGTTGCGAATCCTCAGCCGCTTGGGCCGCCAATCACCATCGCCGTGGATGGGGTCGGACCCAGAGGCGGCGTTGCTACCGTCAATGGCGCTCCCCAAGTGCAGATTCAAGGCACAACTGCACTCGAAATCCACGGTACCGCGATGAGCGCCGCGAACTTCTCATTCAGTCCTTTTCTTCAATTAGCGGCTTGGTGGGCAAATGACCTAGTAGGCGCCAGCAATCGTTTTGGAGTGTCTTCAATCATGCAGGATTGGACGGTTGAACTGGACGCTGCCGAGACCACGCACTTTGGGCACGCCTTCTACGCAAAGATGGACTGGGTCTCAGACAACGACCGGTATCCCGACCTCGATGAGTGCCGCTATGTCGAACTGGTAAGCCTGATCTCTGAAAGCGGCGGCATGAAGGGGATGGGCACCGGTGAAGTCAATGATCCCGATGACGTGGTGACCGGAGATTTACACCCTACCTTCGATCAGCACGGCACACCGCACGAATACACGCACACCGACGGCAGCAACCACCTGAAGCAGCTTTTCCGGATTCGCGATATGCGGACTAATTCACGATGGGTTGCATCCCGCAACTCCGGCTTCCTGATCGACAGGGAAGTCAAGCGCGACACCGGCAACCCGCGCTGCTGGCAGCTTACGGTTGAAAAGACTGGCGCTCCAGTTTCCGCTGGCGGGCTCTCTACGGGAGCCGGCTCTGGTACTGCCCGCCACGTGTTTCGCAACCTGAACTGCGATCCGGAGAAGCCGGGACCGGTTCCCGATCCGACACCTGTTCCAACCCCGATTCCTGATCCCACTCCTGTGCCGGATACGAAACCGAAGACCGACACCGAACAGCATTGCGATCAGGCCGAACTTGCGCGTCGCGTTGATGCCTGCATCGAACAAGCGAAACAGGATGCCATCGAATGCACGCTCGGCCTCATTCCATTCTCGGGTGGATGGGGGGGCGTAGGCTCAAGTCTCGATTACCTCAAGTGCCTCGATGATCTTAAGGAGCGTTTGTTGGAGTGCGATCGTCGCGCCAAAGAAGACACGCATTGCGTGAAAGATAAGAAGAAAGACGAACCGGATATCATAAGAGTTGCGGGCCTGCCCCCATCGCCTCGCGGATGAGCGCCTCCATGCTGGATACCAGCGTGTTCTATACGGATGAACTACTGATCTCTTTGTTTGCGGGATTGGGCCCGCGTGCAGGACTCACTCCCACCCGCGCGATCTTGAAATGGCGCGGCCCGCAATCCCTCGTTATCGCCCGATCGACCCTCGAATTCCTCAATAACGAAGGGCGCCTCATCTGCCGCCGCGACCATGCCTTTGGGCTTGTTCACGGTTCCCGAATTGAGCCTCCTTATTCGCAATGGCTCACGGACGAAGAACCTCGTCCTCGCGAGGCATCGATTCACCAATGGCGCCTGAATGACTGGACTGTGACGGCTTCAATCGAATTGCCCGAATCGGCCTGGCTTGGCCTGACTGTAACCTGCTTACCCCTGATGCTTCCTTTACCTCACGATAATCATATGGTCGCCTCACTCGTCAATCTTGATGACCAAGCGATGGACATTGCGCGTGGAGTACAGGAGGCGATGTGCTATGTCGATGGCGTGGCTTGGCCGAGTGCAGCAGGTCGAGTGTGGAATGGCTCGTATCTTGTTTACCCAAGACACGCAACCACTCGGCGCTTCCGCGTTGCCGACTTTCCTGGTATGCCGGCCCAAGGTGCCCATGAACTGGTTCTCGAACTCCTTGGCCGAAAAAGCGCGCCGCAAACCGCGAATTGGATAGGAACAGCCTGGTTACCGACCGACATTCAAGCAAAGGTACCTAAGTGAGGTCTCTTTTCGAAGCGCCGAGTGGTTGCGTGCCTTGAGTACACCATCGACGCAACAACAACCACGGCGCGGACGTACTCGATGTGACTTGAAAGGCTTCTAGCCGAAGTTCGTCACGATATTTTGGTTCAGTGTATTTTAATCTGTCCGTAAAACGAGTCCTTTTAGCCGGGATCATCCTTTGCGATGGTTGTCCACCAACATCACGCTGGACCCAAGAAATCCTCTCCTCCCATGGTGTCGCATTAATCTCAGGGCGGTCAAAGCGGCGGTCGCGTCTGCAGGCGTTCGGATACTGCTGAAGACATGACGAAAACGGGATTCCATCAAGTTATGCTTGTGCTGTTGTTGCGCCCGGGCCGTTAGGGGCTGGAACCTGGGGAACAGCAAATCCGCCGCTGAAATTCCAGTCCGGGTATTCCGATCGCAATGTGTCACCCTGAATGACGACATCGGAGAT
>Ga0137378_10005114_pt1 | contig 11347 bp, 21 predicted proteins | sample SagtaG_21_FD_104813 | JGI IMG/M metagenome (GOLD analysis project Ga0137378, IMG submission 104813) | Vadose zone soil microbial communities from Sagehorn Ranch, Mendocino, California, USA - Sage2_L_60_16 metaG | ecosystem: Environmental > Terrestrial > Soil > Vadose zone | place: USA... | reverse complement strand
TGAGCTCACGCCGCCGTCCGGGTTGGGGCTCGTGACGCCCGCCCGGCCGCCCGACTCGGCCATGGCCACCGCCGCCGCGACGTTCGCCGTGGCCTGGTCGCCGCCGCTGCCGGTCCACAGCTGCTCGAGCTGGGCATGGCTGAACTGGCCGCCCGCTGAGCTCACGCCGCCGCCCGCCGCCGCGGCGGTGCCGCCGATGGCGAGGTCCCCGGAGCCGCCCGGGGGCTGCTTCCCGGCGAGCAGGTCGCGCAGCGAGCCGGTGACGTGCGCGCAGTGGTACCCGGACCACAGGAACAGGAACCCGGCGCCCAGCAGCGCCACCGCGCCGATGGAGGGGCCGTTCACGGCAGCCGCCGGTAGGTGACCGGGCCGCCGATGCCCTCGTCGACGGGGCTGATGACGGGGGCCGGGGTGCCGGCCGGGCCGGGAGCGTTCACCATCTGCGCGCCGCTGATGGCGATGCCCATGTGGAACAGGGGCCAGACCACCAGGTCGCCCGCCTGGACCTGGCCCCGGGGGATGGCCTTGCCGGCCAGCGCCCACTGGACCGTGGTCGGCCCGTGCCCGGAGTAGGCGCCGGACGGGCTGCCGGGGATCGCCGCGCCGAGGTCGTGGCCGATGACGTAGTTGGCGAACCCGGAGCAGTCCCACCCTCGCGGGTCCGCGCCGCCCCACTTGTACACCGAGCCGGAGCCGAGGTAGCTCAGGCCCCGGTCGGCGATCGCCGAGCCGGTCGCCCGGGAGCCGCCCGGGCCGCCGCCCGCCGCGGCGCCGGTGATCGGCTCGGTGTTCGCCGCGGAAGGCTGCTTCCCGGTCAGCAGGGACCGGAGTCCCCCCGTCACGCTGACGCCCTTCAGCGCGGACCACAGGACCAGCGCGCCGGCCCCGGCCGCGAACACGGCCGGGGTGGAGACGCCTGGTCCCGCCACCGCCCCTACTTCAGCTTCGCCGCGTACTGGCCGACCACGGGCAGCCGGTCGCCGAACTTGACCAGCGCCACGGCCACGGCCGCGCCGATCCAGAACTCCTTCGACTTCAGCACGCTCATGGCTTGCGCTCCTTCTTGGCCTGCGCGGGCTGAACCGCGTTCTCGGCCTCGTCGGCATGGATGTGAGGTACGGCCTCGATATAGGCCGCAATCTGGTCGTGCTCGTCCTGGGTGCTGGCCGGGACCCGGCTGTGCAGGTAGCGGAGCACCTCGTGGAGCGCGGACATCAGCGGCCGCCGGTCAGGCCGAAGGTGTTCTCCTTGTCCCCGCCGGCCGGGGCCACGTAGTTGACGACGCTGTAGAGGGTGCCGGCGTTGCCGAGCGAGCCGTTGAAGATCCAGTTCGACCCGGGGCTGGTGACCAGGTAGGTCCGGCGGGTCTCCGAGCCGGGCTTCTCGAACGCGAAGTCCTTGTTCCAGTTCAGGGCCTTGACGCCGGTCTCCAGGCCGGGCAGCACCGCGGTGGCCTGGGTGCCGACCGCGGCGACGTCGGCGAACCGGGTGTCGGCCGGGGTGGTCTGCTGCAGGTTCGTATTCGGGTACCCGTAGTCCTTGGACATCCGCTGGTTCCACAGCACCTTCTGGTACTGGGAGATGAGCAGGTTGGCCTCGAACTTGATGCCGATCAGCGGGTCGGGCCAGTCCAGCTCGCCGTTCGCCCGGGTCCCGGCGTTGCGGATCAGCATGAACAGGTAGTTCCGCCACGGGTAGCCCAGGCCGGTGTTCAGCTGCAGGTTGTTCGTGCCGCCCGCGGCCGTCACCGAGCCCTGCGTCCAGTACTGCGTCGACCCGGCCGACAGCGGCTTGCCCGAGATCGGGCGGCCCTGCTTGTCGGCCTTCTTCGGCTCCCAGTAGAAGACCTGGGTACCGCGGATCCGGACCGAGGGGGCCGAGGTCGGCGGGGTGGTGAACAGGTTCGCCGAGGTGTTCATGCTCATGACCAGGGTCAGCGCGGCGGTGTTGTTCACCGAGGCGACGGGGCCGACCGGGTCGCGGCGCACGATCTCCAGCGGGATCCACAGGTTGAAGTGCGAGCTGCCCGCCGCCGCGTTCGTGCCGGTCAGCGCGACCCGGTAGTAGGTCGCCGCGGTGGCCGGGTCCTCGCTGTTGAAGTACCCGCCGTACTTGGAGACCAGGAACGCCGTGTAGGAGTCGAACGGCCCGAAGATGGCCTCGTTGTTGATGTCGTTGAGCTGGATGTTGCCCAGGATGTTGAACGGGTAGTTCTCCGCCGCGGCGACGGTGACCACCGCGTTGCCCGCCACGGTGATCGCGAAGTCGAGCCAGATCCCCTTCAGCCACCCGGTCGCGGTCAGCGCCCAGTTGGTGAACGACCCGCCGTAGACGGCGACCGTCTGGTCATAGTCCTGGCCCTCGGTCACTTCCTGGGTGCCGACCAGGAACGACCTGGGCCGGGGGGCCTGCTGCTTGCCCGCGGGCTTCGCCGCGGCCGGTGCTGATGCTGGTGCCATCGTGTCTCCGCTGCTGGGATTAGAGCCGGAAATTGAGCGGAGACCATCCGGCGCAGCAACAGGGGACCATCCGGAAACTGCGCCAGGATGGTCCCCTGACAGGCACCAGGATAACACGCGGATAGGACAGATTACGAGGTCAGATGCCGACAGTCGCCATATACGGGCCGCCTTTATGGATATACAGCTTTTCGGAGACGTTTTTAATGCCCGCCGGGGTTTGTATCCGGTGCCTTGGCAGGTTCCCGACGACACCTGACACGACTTTAGGGTCCACTCCCCCGATATCCGCGAACCTTTTACGGTTCTGCTCCACCGGATCGTATCCGAGAAACAGGTGGGTCGGCGCGTTGTAGACGAACGTGGAAACGTGGCCGCCGCCCACGGTGCCCGACGGCTTCTGCAGGGTGCTCCACAGGCCCGCCCCGCCGCCCGATCCGGCCACCCAGAATTCCTCGCAGTCCTGGTTGAGCTGCATGAGGACCGCGAGCACGTAGATATCGTCGGCCACGGTGATGCTGTCGCCCCGCTGGAACTGGCCAGACAGGCACTTGCGGAAGATCCCGGCCAGGTGCGCCCGGTTGACCTCGGGCGGGGCGCCCTTCAGGTGCTTCGGCCAGAGCACGTAACCGCGCGGATCCTCGGTAAACCAGCCCTTCGGAGGGGGCCAGCCGTCGATTACCCTGAGATCGAGCCGCTCGGCCCACTTCCATGTGGCCGGATCACGGGATTTGGGCATCAGGGAAACGGTGCGCAAGTGCGGGTTCTGCGCCATTGCCCGGTCAAGGCACTGGTACATCAGGTGGGTTTTGCCGCCCTGGGTCGGCTCGATGTACGAGGCATGCTCGCCGGGCTGGTAATCGAACCGCTCGGCGAGAAACTCGTCCCTCGGGAACTGGGCGACGCGCACGGCTATACCAGAGGATCAGGCTTGGGTGCCCGCTTGCGCCACATGACCTGGATGCACTTGCCGCAGATATCCCAGGTCTTGCCGCCCGCGTCGGTGAGCGTGCCGAACATGGCGAGCTGCTCGGGATCGGTGCGGGTTTTCTGGCAGCAACCGCACACATTCGGGTGCCCCGGGGCATGGTGAGCGGGCAGGTCGGCCAGGCATTCGTTCAGCTGCACTGTCATGCCGCCTCCGGCATTTCCTGCCCGGGCTGCCCGGGCTCGGCCGGGCCGATGCCCATCGCCGCCGTCATCGCCTCGAACTCGGCCTTCCACTCCTGCTCGGTCTCCGCGGCGAGCTTCAGGAGGTCATCGGGCTTCGCCCGCCACACCGCCATGGACTGGACCGCGAACGGCGCGAGCGCCATCGTGGCCGGCAGGACCCAGCCGGCCGAGCCCATCGTCAGCGCCTCGACGCCGCGGCGGATCATGCCGTTGTTCGCCGCCATGACCGACACGCCCTGGACGACGCCGGCCTGGTTCTCGCGGAGCACCCTGGCCTGGGCCCGGAGCTTGATCCGGAGGGGCTCGGCGGGGACCGGCGCCGCCGCCAGCACCATCCACATGGCGCTGGTCAGCTCGGCGAGCGGCTGCGAGAGGTCGGGCTTGGGCTCGGCCTCCCCCTTGCCCCTGGCGGGCTTCTCGGCGGCGGCCGGGGCCGTGGTGGTCCGCGCCCTGGCAGACGGCCTGCCCTTCGCCCGCTTCGCCCGCCGCGTGCCGTCCGGGTTGGTCGTCCACCCGTACTTCGCGCCGAGCTCCTCCTCCGACAGCTGCTCGCGCCTCGGCGGGGCCGGGTGCTCGGGCTCGCCGGGCTCGGGGGCCGCCATCGCCCGGGCGAACTCCGGCGGGGGCGCGTCGAGGTCGATCGCCGTGCCGTCCTCGGTCGCCAGTCCTTCAGGCATCGAAACCTACCCAATGCCGCCCTGCGTGTCCACGGGGACGAGTGCATCGGTCCTGAACGATGTAGATCCCGGCTTTCGGCAAGAGGGGAAGAAGGCGCGGGAAATGGCAACGCGGCGCGCGCGGCGGGGCGGGTGAACCGTCCAACGGAAAATCTTCGGGCATGGCCATCGCCCGGGCGAATTCGGCCTCGTCCATCAGTTGACCGCCGCTCTCATCAGCCGGGCCAGCTGGTCGGTCACGTGCTCCTGCGGGGCCGGCATGATCATGTCGGGGCCGCCGTCGCGCGCGTCCGGGTCGGGCAGCCGCCATCCGTTGTCGTAGGCCTGCCGGTGGTACTCCAGGTAGACCGCCGCGTCGCGCGGGGACGCGAACCCGTTCGGCGCGCTGCGGAAGCTGAAGAACGCGTACCACTGCTCGTTCCCGCCGCAGTGCTTCACCGCCGCCTGCTTGGTCTCGTACAGCACGCCGTCGCAGTGGCCGTCGCGGAGCCGGATCGTGACGATGGAATTGACCCGGGTTTCCCAGTCGGTGTGCACGGCGATGTTCCTGAGCTGCTCGAACGCCCGCATCGCCGCGTCGCCGGCGACGATGCACCGGGAGCACAGCACGTTGCCGTGCTTGCACCTGGGCCTACGCACGGGCCGGCCTGGACGCGAGCACCGCGGCGAGGGTGCAGAGCACCGCGGCGAGCGTGGCCGCGATGAGGCCGAGGCACAGCCGCAGCGATGCGTCCGCCTTCCTGACAGCCTCGGTGCCCTTTTCGGCTGCTGCCTTCAGGCTCCTGGTCCCCATCATCCCTTCAGCGTACATTGGTCTATACCTTTCCGAAAGGTATAGACCAGTGCCCAAGGGCCCGCCGCCGCCGTGGAAGAAGCGCAACTGCGACTTCGACCACATCGTGGCGGCCGGGCTCCGGCGGCCGTTCGGCGAGGTGCTGGTCTACGGCGGCATCGAGGATGAGCAGCGCGCCCGGGCCGTGTTCAGCGGCGTCCGCCGCTGCGGGCAGCACCGCGGCTTCTCCGTCGCCGCCTGGATCACCCGGGACGCCGGCGGCGGGTACGAGGTCAGGTTCCGGCTGTTCGAGAAGAACGCGGGCCGCGCGCACGTCGTGAGGAAGTACGGGCCCGACCGGCAGCAGTGGAAGTACAACCCCAGACGGCCGGCCACGCCCGAGGAACGCGAGGGCTGGGCCAGCCGCGACGAGAAAGGGAACATCGTCCGGTGAGCACATGCAACCTGGGCTTCGAGCACGAAGACCCGGAGCCCGTCATCGTCGAGGAAGCGCCCGACCTCGAGCCCGCCGCCGAAGCCGAGGTGCGCATCGCCGAGATCCAGGCCGGCCGGGATGTCGCGGTGGCCAAGATCGAGCACCGCGCCATCGATGAGGACACCGTGGCGGTCATCGCCGGCCTGCGGGCCGAGAACGAGGCGCTCCGCGCCGCCGCCGCGCCGCCCGAGCAGGAACAGGAAGCCGTCGTCGTCGTCGCCGACCCCGAGCCCGGGCCCGGGCCCGCCGCCGAGCCCGAGCCGCCCGCGGCCGAGCCCAGCGCCGAGCCCGAGGCCAGGAAGCGGAAGAACGCCTGGTGGGGATGACTCAACCAGTGAATCGGCCTGAAGCCTGAACGTGGTATGCCACGGGCCGTTATGGCGATACCGACTAGCCGGTGATCTTGCCAAGTAAGTCCGGCTCCGACCGAATGGCCGGTGAGGGTACTGGCACCAGGCTTATTAGGCGCTTTACCCCTTACCCCGTAGCCGTATAAGTCCTTTCGGGCGGGTCAGGATAGGCCATGTCATGCCCGCTCGGCCAATGTTGGCGCGCGAATGTTCGCCTCGCTTTTGCTTTTCCCCTGGCCTGCATGCGCGCAGGCACGCCGCGCGGCCAGCTCGTCAGCTGGGCGTGCTACCGTGGTAAACGCGGTTCGTGGTCCTTGCCGGGGCTTCGATCGTTTCGGGGCGGTCCATCGCGGACCGCCCCTCCCCATATCCGGGCAGGCCCCGGCGGCATCATGCGCCGGGACCTGCCCGGATTACCCGCTGATCCCGTCAAGCGTGCTGTCGATAACGCCGTTGCCGAGGTGCCTTTCATAGACCAGCAGCACGACCAGGCCATCGCTGAGGAGCATGTATTTCCATGTTGTCTGGGCCGGGGTGCGTTTGCCGTCGCCGGTCTTGACTTCCAGGAACACGGTCCCGTGACGGCCTGCTATCACCAGGTCCGGGAACCCGGGATGCCCCGTGCACCGCCTGGAATCCCGGCAGTAGTGGGAGAGCAGCCCGCGCTTACGCGCGCGCCGCTGGATTTCCGTGACGATCTCGTCATGGGTCATCATTCAGGTTCCTGCCTTTCACCGCCGGGCTGCGATGGCCGCCATATCCGCTTGAAGCCAGCCGTGCACGGCCACGGCCTGACGATCTCGCTGGCCACCAGGCCCCGGCGCTCTAGCTGATCTAGCGCGGCCTGGACCTTCTTGTAGTTGTCGCGGAATCCGAGCGCCCTGTCGAGTTCGAATACCGACAGGCCCGGATACCGCCGGACATGAATCCAGATCCGCAGCACCACTTCCCCGTGGTCGAAGGCCCTCCGTGTCATCAGAACTTGCAGTCCGGTTTCTGGTGGCCGGCCTGCCCGCACCGCTCGCAGTACGGCTCGTCGGCCTGGCTGGGCAGGAACCGTTCCGGTGTCCGCCTCAATGTGCTCTTGAGGTAGGTCATCCGGTTCCGGACGCCGGGCCGGTTCACGACCTGATCGCGGACCTTCGCCGCGTGCTCGCGGCTGACGGTGCGGCCGGTGTGCCTGGCCAGCTCGGTGATCACCAGGTCGATTTCTCTATCTGTCTCAGGACTGAAACAGATCTGATTTGCGGCGACCTCTGACCCTAGGCCGGCGACCTCTGACCCTAGGCCGGCGACCTCTGACCCTAGGCCGGCGACCTCTGACCCTAGGCCGGCGACCTCTGACCCTAGGGTGTCCGGTATGCGCACGACGTAGAGCGTGGTCATCCAGAGCGTGCGCGCGAGCTCTTCGGGCGGCCGGATCCGGTCGATCCACTTGGCGTCTTCGAGCTGGTTGAGGTAGCGCTGGATGGTCCTGCGGGACCAGCCGGTGCCGCGGGCCAGGCGGGTCAGGCTCGGGCTGTGCTGCGGCAGGATGACCGTGGATCCCTGCTGCATCCGGGTGCACAGCACCAGCACGATGTGCCGGCTGACCGGCGGCAGGCCGCTGTCCTCGACCGCGCGCTCGACGTCATACCGCGTTGTCAAGGCGGGCCAGCTCGGCCTCCGCGGCTTCCGCGGCCGCGGCCGCGGCCGCGGCGCGGCCGCGCATGACGTCGCGCTTGTGGGACAGGCGGGTCATGTGCGCGCGGTAGGCCGCCTCGGCCATGCGCCGCCGGTCGGCGGCCGGGAGCGCCGGGTCGATCACGACGGTGCCGCACATCGCGCACTCGTGGCCGGCATCGAAACTGTCCCGGAATGTCCGGCGCGCCTTCTCCGTCATCGCAGTGCCCGAGGGCTCCCGGGCGACCCGGGACAGGGCAGCGATCCGTGCATGCTGGGTACGCGCAGAGTTATCGGATGGCATACTGCACAGGGCCTTTCGCTCGCCGGAAGGTACTGCGGCCCGTGGTCCGGATGCTGTCCAGGCAGGACCACGGGCCGCCTTATCGCAGTGCCCGCTCAGATCGCAATGCCCAAGATCATCGGCACTGCGAGTAGCGTAGTGGTGACTGGTTGTACGCACAACCATGCCGGCGCCGGATCCGGCGGGCGATTTCCAAGATCTTTTTCAGGGCGTCTGTTTCGGGCCGCTGCGATGCGCCCCGGGCTGCGTTTCCGCAGGCGGGCACTGCGATGAGGGGCCGATATATGCAAACCAGACGCTCTTCCAGCTGAGCTATAGCCCCGTCGGCGCATCCCCCTGACCTGGGGGAACGCGCCGCCTGCGTCTATCTTACCGGCGCGGCGGGGTTGGCATTGCGATGCCAGGGCGTCTAAGGTCACCGGTATGGAAGACCGCACAACCATACCGGAGGCCGTCAGATGAGTACCGTTCCCCGCGCTGAGCGCGAGCTCGCCGCCGCGCAGCGCCGCCAGGCCGCGATCACCGAGGCCCTGGACCACCTGCAGTTCGTCGACCTGAACGGCGACAAGATCCACGACCTGCTCGGCATCTTGTGCGCGACAGCCCCCGCCGCGGTGGTCGCCGCCGTGCACGAGGTCCTGGCGGAGCGGGCATGACGGCGCGCACCGCGGGCCGGATCGGCACGGCATGCGCCGCCGGCGCCGGCGCCGGGTTCTGCGCGAGCCTGCTGCTGTGCGCCCTGGGCAGCTGGCCGGATCACCTGGGCACCGTGATCAACCTGGGCACCGGCGCCGTGATGAGCGGCCTGGCGGCATGGAATACCCGGAGGGCGGGACGGTGACGGTGCTGAGGAGCGAGAAGAACGAGCGGGCGTTCCGCGAGCTCGAGCGGGACCTGCAGGCGGCCGGCCGGTCGCCGAAGACGGTCTCCGCCTACCACCAGGCGCTGCTGTCCCTGGAGCGGCACCTGGCCGCCGCCGGGCCGCCGGCCCCCGTCCTGCTGGCGGTCACCAAGGCGGACATCACCGGGTGGCTCCGCGCGCTGCAGCAGACCCACGCGAAGGACTCCGTGGTCTCCTACTTCACCAGCGCCCGCCGGTTCTACAACTGGGCGGCGGCCGAGGAGCTCATCGCGGCGTCGCCGATGGCCCGGGTGATCCCGCCCGCGCCGTCCGGCAAGCCGGTCCCCATCCCCGGGCTCGGCGACATCCGGGCGATCCTGAAGGCCTGCGAGGGCAAGGACGCGGCCGCGCTGCGCGACACCGCGATCATCCGGCTGTTCTGCGAGACCGGCGCCCCCAGGCTCAGCGAGGTCGCCCTGCTCCCGGTGGGCCGCCTGGACATGAAAGCCGACTACGTGACCGTGCTCGGCAAGGGCGGCAAGTGGCGCGGCTTCCCCCTGTCACCCAAGGCCGCCCGGGCGCTGTCGCGGTACCTGCGGGCCCGGGACCGGCACCGTGACGCGGAGGCCACCGACCGGGTGTTCCTGGGCACCAAGGGGCCGCTGAGCCCCGACGGGGTGCACAAGATGGTCAAGCGGCGCTGCGCGCAGGCCGGCATCGCCCCGGTCCACCCGCACCAGTTCCGGCACTACGCCACCCACGTGGCCAAGGCCGCCGGGATGGCCGAGGGCGACATCATGGTGCTGAACGGCTGGTCCACCACCCGGATGCTGGCCCGGTACGGCGCCGCCGCCGCGGAGCAGCGCGCCGCGGAGGCCTCCCGCCGCCTGGCCGCCGGGAACCAGCTGTGACCGGCCAGTGGGACTGCGGCGCCTACGGCCCCGAGGGCCGCGCGGCCGGCGCGCTGTGCTTCGTGGCGGGCGAGCCGGGCACCCGGGCGTGCGCCTCGCCCGCCGCGTGCCGCCAGGTGCTGAGCGCCGAGCGGCAGCGCATGTTCTCGCGGATCAGCGAGCTCGCAGCGCAGGGCGACCCGGATGCCGCCTGCCTCGCGGAGGCGTTCCCCCGTCCGGGGATGCTCCTGGGGGGTGATGACGATGGGCAAGCCGCGGCTGTCTGACCTCAGCGACGAAGAGCAGCTGAAGCTGAAGCGGCTGGTCACCCGGGAGCTGAACGAGGCCGCCCAGAACGCCCGCGACGCCGGCCGCCAGCTGGCCGCCGCCCGCGACGGGCTGGAGGCCGTCGTCGCCAGGACCGTGCAGGCCGTCACCGACGCGCACATGACCCGGGTGAACGAGCACGTGGCCACCGCGAGCGCGGAGCTGAGGAAGCTGATCCAGGCGGAGGAGCAGAAGACCCGCGATCACTACGCCCGGCTGCTCGGCGCGACGTCGTATCAGCACCTGATCAGTTTCATGATCGGCCAGGTGTACGAACTGGTGCTCCCGGAGCTCAACCGGGTGCTGCGGACGCTGCCGGGTGCCCCGGCTGTCCAGGTGGGGACCAGGGCGGCAGGCGAGCCGTCCGTCATCGTGATGGACCAGGCCACCTGGCGGGCGCGGAAAGCGGCCGGGACGCTGCCGGGCACCGGCATCACGCTCGGCCCCTGACCGAACCTGACCCGGGTGATACCGGGACGCAAGGGGCGCCCGGGCCCGGGACCTGTCCCTAGGCTAAAGGCGGGCATAACGGGCCGCCCGCGGCCGCCGTGCACCGGCACACGGCGGCCGCGGCGCTGTGCGCCTCCTCCCCGCCGGCGGCCCGGGTGATGACCAGCACCGGGATGCCGTGCCCGATGCCGAGGCGGGCGCGCTCGTCCTCGCCGGGCATCCGGGCCCGGACCTCATCGCCCGGGCCCAGCGGGACCGTGCGGAGCTGCGGCACGGCGGCGACGCACCGGCCGATGCCGCGGCGGCTGACGACCAGCCCCTCCGTCTCCAGCAGCTGGTAGGCCTGGCGGGCGACCGACCGGTTGACCCCGTGCCGGCCGCGCAGCTGGTGCTCGCTGGGCATCAGGGCGCCGAGCGGGACGGTCCCGTCGGCGACCTGCTGCCGCAGGATCCGCGCGAGCTGCACGTACAGGGGTTCCGTGCTGGACGGGTCGATCGTCACGCGCGCCTCCGTGTCCTGCCCCCGCCCCCCGCCCGGGGGAGTGATGCCGGCTGGTTGTCCGGTTGACTGGACATCCACCGCAGTGCCCGCTAGGGTGGGCACCGCGCTAGATGCTGACCGGCATGGTAACCCACATCGCCCTGCAGGCCAGGCTGCAGCGCGCGGCCGTGCCGGCCCCGGTGACCGGGGGGGGCCCCCCGGGATAACGGCCCTGCCGCTGGCCGCCGCGCCGGGCCGGGGGGGGCTCCGGGCGCGGCGGCCCGCCTGCCCCTGCTGCCCCCCCTTCCTGAGAGAGCGGATCACGGTCATGGGAGTGATATGGGGAAGCGGCCCGGCCGCCGGGCCGTGCGCCCGCTGCCCGGGCGCCGGGCTGGGCTACGCCTGCAGCCTGGCCGGGCACCTGGCCCGGCTGGGCCGGCTGGCCGCCCGCGCATGGGCCGGCCG